>Ga0308393_1000371_pt1 | contig 23859 bp, 21 predicted proteins | sample Hotspr2Sampleee2_FD_202364 | JGI IMG/M metagenome (GOLD analysis project Ga0308393, IMG submission 202364) | Hot spring phototrophic mat microbial communities from Mushroom Spring, Yellowstone National Park, Wyoming, United States - 20050630_ee2 ... | reverse complement strand
GCGTAGAGTTCTTCGGCGGTGTGTTTCCAGTCCACTATGAGTTTTCGTCCGCGCATAGGTAGTCCTCCTGTGTGTAGGGTAGGCAGGAGTATACCCTATTGGTAAACTCTGACCACGCGATTGGTATTATTCAAGGGGTTGGGGGGCGGGAATGTTAAAAATGGCAGACTTCAGTCAGGGCGGAGGTGTGTCCTTCGCCCTGACGCTAAGCGTTCACGCAGGGACACGGCAGTGCCTGCACTTCACACAGAGCCGTTGCTCTGTTTGAGTAGCTCGATTAGTTCGGGTACCACTTGATAGAGGTCTGCGACCAGTCCGTAATCTGCTACCTGAAAGATAGGTGCTTCGGGGTCGATGTTGATTGCGACGATGACTTTGGAGTCTTTCATGCCCGCCAAGTGTTGCACTGAGCCTGATACAGCGACTGCGATATAGAGTTCGGGCGCGACGGTCTTGCCCGTCTGTCCGACTTGGAGTTCGTTGGGGGCGATGCCTGAGTCGACGGCTGCGCGAGTGGCGCCGACGGCGCCGCCCAGCGTATCTGCCAGTGCCCCGATATACTTTTCGAAGGTTTCGGGGTCTTTGAGCGGGCGTCCGCCAGAGACGACCACGCGGGCTTGGGTGAGGTCGGGGCGTCCGCCGCTGCTGCCCTGCAGGCGCACCCATTCGCAACGGGTTGGGATGTTAGGAGGTGCTTCGGCGACTTGCACGGGCGACTCGGTGTTTGCAGGTTTCGGCTTGCCCCACGCGGGCCCGCGCACAGTTATCACTACGGGGTAGCCCTCCACTTCGAAAGTGCCAATCAGGTTTGCTGAATAGATGGGGCGTTTGGCGAGCAGTTTACCGTTTGCCTGCTCCAGCGCGATGATGTCGCTGAGCATTGGAGCGTCCAGCAGTCCTGCGACGCGTGCCAACACATCGCGGCTAAAGGTCGTGGTCGTGGCGACGACGGCGTCCGCGCCAAGTTGCCGGGCATAGTGGGCGACCACAGGCGCGTAGCGTTCCGCTAACGGTTTCGCCAGTGCAGGGTGGTTCACGGTTAGCACGGCTTGCGCACCATAGGGTGTCAGTGTCTCGACACACTGCAAATTGTCTCCGACGGCAAGCACAGTGAAGGTGTCGGGCGACTGCTGTTGCGCGAAGGCAAGGGCGGGCAGGCTCTTTTCGGAGACGCGCCCGCCGTCCGTTTCTGCCAGCACCAGTAGCTTCATCGTTGAGCCCCCTGCGATTTAGATGACGCGCGCCTCTTCGCGGAGGAGACGCACGAGTTCGTGGACATCGCGCACGCGCTTGCCCGCTTGACGCGCGGGTGGCGCTTCCACTCGGATAAGACGCATGCGCACACGGGGCTGCACGCCTAACTCTGCGGGCGTCAGCGTCTCCAGCGGTTTGCTGCGCGCACGCACAATCCCCGTGAGAGCCACATAGCGCGGCTCATTTAGACGCAAATCTGCCGTGATGACCGCAGGCAGGGACACTCGAATGGTCTCGATGCCGTTGTCCGTCTCGCGTTCGACGATCGCACTACCATTCGCAAGGGTAATCTTCGAGGCGAAGGTCGCCTGAGGTACATCCAAGAGGGCGGCTAACATCTGTCCCACTTGGTTCTCGTCCATATCGATAGCTTGCTTGCCCATCAGCATCAGGTGGGGCTGCTCGCGCCTGTAGACGGCGGCAAGAATCTGAGCTACAGACGGGGCGTCGAGGGCTTCGTCGGTCTGCACCAGAATCGCGCGGTCAGCACCCATCGCCAGCGCAGTGCGCAGCTGCTCTTGCGACTCTGCGCTCCCGATGGACACTGCAACAACCTCGGTCGCTTGACCTGCCTCCTTGAGGCGAATGGCCTCCTCCAACGCAATCTCGTCAAAGGGGTTGACCGCCATCTGCAGCCCCTCGCGGCTGATGTCGGTTCCCAAGGCGTTCGGGCTAATCTTCGCATACGGATCGGGCACGCGCTTCACGGAAACTAAAATCTTCATCGATGGCTGCCTCCTCGCGAACGATTATACCTAATCCGCCGTGTTTCCTCCGTGCCCGCGCTGGGAAAGACAGCCTTGCTTCAGGGATTCTGCTGCGCTGCCCTCTGGAACTGCTCGTAGCGCTTGCGCAGCTCCTGCTTCTGTCTATCGGACACAGAAGGGTCGTTCTCAGCGAGGTCTATTGCCGCCTTCTGATACCGAAGGGCACTTCGGACATCGCCACTCTTGAAGTAGGCATAAGCAAGCGTGGCAAGGATGTTGACATCCTGTTCTTTGGTGAGTTCTGCGGCACGATGCGCAATCACGAGAGCCACCTGGTAATCGGGCGACTGGAGTGGCGGGTCTATCTTGTCACTGACGATTGTCGAGGCAAGTCGATGGAGCATCGGCGCATCGTCCTTGAAATCGCTCTGTGCCAGCTGCAGCGCATACGCGTATGCTTGTTTCTCATCCACGCGCAACAAGAGTTCGAACCGCTCCAGTTGCATGCGCGGGGCGAGCTCGGAGTATTTGGGGAGCATCTCATCCAGTTTGGCAAGCGCTTCGGCGTACTTGCGTTGTTGAATCAGTGAAGTGTATAGTGGCATCTCTCGCTCGAGGGCTTCCATCTGCTCGCGCACGCGCTTCTGCCGCTCCACTTCCGCTTTCCAGTCGTATGTGCCTGCCACGACCTTCTCTAACACCTTGTCGAGACCGTCCATCGGGTGTCCAATCCAGACGATGCGCTGCTGCTGGTCTACTACGAACGCTGCGGGGATGCTCCTCCTGCCTGCCGCTTCCATCCAAGTCTTGGCAACCGTGCCTGCCACGCCATCTACGGCGACCGTGTAGTTCATCTTGTCGCCCATATCGCGCACGAACCGCTCCACGCGCTGCATGTAGGCGTTCGGATCTCTGGGGTCTGGATGCTCCCATATGCTCACCCCGACAATCGTGACCTTGTCGCTGTACTGTGTGGCGAGTTTGGTCAGATGTGGGATGGTCTGTCGACAAGGACCGCACCATGTTGCCCAGAACTCTACGACATAGACTTTGCCCTTCTCGAACTGCTTGACGGGTTGTCCCTTGACCCATTTAGCGACGGGTAGGGCAGGGGCAGGATCACCCACTTGGAGCGTCTGCGCCCAACCGCTGAGCGCAAATACCAACATCACTACCGTTAGCGCGAATCTCATCACATTCACTCCGTGTTGCTCTCCTACGATTGTACCCGCTCTGCCTGTCAGGTATAATCTGTTCGCGAATAGGAGGCAACAACCGATGTATGCGATTATCCAAACGGGCGGCAAGCAGTACCGCGTGGAACCGAATACGATTCTGAGCGTAGAGAAGATTGAAGCGGAGCCAGGCACCGAGTTAGAGATTAGCGAAGTGCTCATGGTGCGCACAGAGGAAGGCATCAAGGTCGGCACGCCCTATGTGGACGGCGCGAAGGTCGTTGTCGAGGTGGTCAAGCAGACCAAAGCGCCCAAGATCATCGGCTTCAAGTATAAGCCCAAAAAGAACGAGCGCAAGCGGTGGGGGCACCGTCAGCCGTTGACCATCCTGCGCATTAAGTCTATCGAGGCGTGAGCGATGCCAGAGCCGATTCGGCGCGTGCTGAATGCCCTGCTGGAAGACCTTCGGGCAGGGCTGCCGATTCGCTTAGACGCTGCTGAACGCTATCGCGCGGAGGTGGACGGCTACATCCTCCAGTTCGAGGGCGAGGACGACTTGCTGCACTGCAGCGTTGCGCGCACGGACGGCGGGCAGATAGAGGTGGCGCAAGCGCACCGCGTCGTGGATCCGCTGTTCGCCGTGATGCCGAAGGGCATCGTGTGGTTCAAGCCCGCTGAGCGTTCCGTGCATTACTATGTGGGGCACGACCATTTCTTGCAGGCGCACTTGCAGGAGTCTGCCCCCCATGAAGCGAATCCTGCGCCATAGGGCGACGGCTGCCCTGTGGTGTGTATGAGTGCGCTACTTATCCTGTTGGGTGTTGTGACCTTGCTGGCGCTGGCGTATCGTTGGTACGGGCGTTGGCTCACCGTGCGCGTGTTTCCGCTGGACGATTCCGAGCCGACCCCTGCCCACACGATGCGCGACGGACGCGACTTTGTGCCCGCGCCGCTGCTGGTCGCGTTCGGGCATCACTTCGCGTCGATAGCAGGGTTGGGACCGCTGCTGGGACCTGCAATTGCCGTGATTTGGGGCTGGGTTCCCGCGCTGTTGTGGATTGTGCTGGGGTGCATCTTCGTTGGCGCGGTGCATGACTTGGGCTGCATGTACAGCTCCATGCGCAATCGGGCGCGCAGCGTGGCGGACTTGGCATACGATGTGGCGGGTGCGCGGGCTCGAGCGCTGTTTCTGCTGTTTGGGGTTTTCGCGCTTGCACTGGCGATGGGCGTGTTCGTGATTAACATCGCGAATCTGTTCGCGTCGGGCGCAGGCGATGCGCAAGTGCCCGAAGCGGTGTTGCCCAGCGTCGCGCTGATTGCCCTTGCACTTGTGGTGGGCGTGCTGTTTTACTGCTATCGGGTGTCGCTGGCGAAGCTGACGCTGCCCGCGCTTGTAGCGAGTCTGCTGTTTGTATGGCTGGGCGTTCAGTACCCGATAACGAGCCTGTTCGGGTGGGAGTTGACCGTGCCGCGCTGGACTTACCTACTGCTAGGCTACGCGCTGGTGGCGACGCTGCTGCCTGTGTGGGTGCTGTTGCAGCCGCGCGACTATCTGAACTCGTTCCTGTTGTTTCTGGGCATGGGGCTGCTACTTGCGGGCGCGGTGGTGGGTGGGTTTACACTGAGTGCGCCTGCGTTCAACCCTGCGCCTGCGGGCGCGCCGCCGCTGTTCCCGCTGCTGTTTATCACGATTGCGTGTGGTGCGGTGTCGGGCTTCCACTCGCTGGTGGCGTCGGGCACAACCGTGCGGCAGTTAGACCGCCAAAGCCATGCACTGCCAATCGGCTACGGCGGGATGCTCACCGAAGGGCTACTGGCGACGCTCGCGCTGCTGGCGGTGGCGGCGGGCTTGGGCGCGGAATGGCAATCCCGATATCCTGACTGGATAACCGCAGGCAAGGGCGCACTGGCGAACTTCGTGAATGGGGCGGGCGTGCTAGTGAGCGTGGTCGGCGTGCCCCTCGCGCTTGCTAAAGTGTTCGTGGCGACGGTGGCGGTCGGCTTCGCGCTCACCACACTGGACACAGGCGCGCGCCTGATTCGCTACAACCTGCAGGAACTGGGGCGCGCATGGCGCTTCGCGCCGTTGGTCAACCCGACGCTCAGCACGCTGCTGGCAGTGGGGCTAATGGGCTTCTTCGCGCTGCTCAAAGCGCCCGACCCCGTCACAGGCGAACTGAAGTCGGTCGGCGCACTGCTGTGGCAGTTGTTCGGTGCATCGAACCAGTTGCTGGCGGCGCTGTCGCTGCTGGTGGTCTCGCTCTATTTGCGTTCGCTAGGGCGACCGACGCTGTATACGCTGCTGCCGATGTGCCTGATGCTCGTGGCAACGCTTAGCGCGCTGGCAATTGGCATGCGCAATTTCGCGATGCAGGGCAACACACTGCTGCTGGGCTTTAGTGCAGTGATTTTCGCGTTAGCGGTATGGCTGGTGGGCGAGGCGGTCGTGGCATGGCGGCGCGGCGCGCGCGTTGCGCTTCCGACGCGGTAGGTATAATCCCGCCATGCGAATGCTGACGGCGTTACTGATGCTCGGCTTGGCAGGCTGGCTCGGCGTCCGCGCCCCGATTGAACAGAAGGAGACTCGCACAATGCAAAGCGGCAAGAAGCGTCTACTGGTGGTTACGCACACGGCTGGCTTCCGACACGCCGATTCAATTGAACTGGGCGAAAAAATACTTGCGGAGATTGGGGCGCGCAGCGGCGTGTTTGAGGTGGACTACTGCCGCGACGCGGGCGCGGTGCAGAAAATGCTCACGCCTGAGTTCCTGAACGCGGGCAAGTACGATGGCGTGGTGTTCCTCAACACGACGGGTGACATCGGCATCCCCAACTTGGGCGCGTTTCTGGAGTGGCTCAAGGGGGGCAAGGCGTTTATCGGCATCCACGCCGCTGCCGACACCTACCATAACCGCCCTGAATACATCGAGATGCTGCAGGGTGAGTTCGCCTATCACGGCAAGCAGACCCAAGTAGTCGCCAAAGTAGAGCAACCTGAGCATCCTGCAGTTGCGCACCTTGCGCCTGAGTGGGTGGTCTTCGACGAAATTTACCTGTTCAAGGAGAACAACCGCCCGCGCGTGCAGGTGCTGCTGTCGATGGATCGCCACCCTGACGACGGCACGCCGCAAGCAGGCAAGGCGGGCGACTACCTGCTGGCGTGGTGCCGTGAGTACGGCAAGGGGCGCGTGTTCTACACCGCGCTGGGGCATCGGCTCGATGTGTGGCAAGACGAAGCGTACCAGCGCCACTTGCTGGGCGGAATCAAGTGGGCGCTGCGACTGCAGGAAAAGGGCACGGTGCGCTTGTAGGCAACGAAGGGCATACTCCCTGTGAGAGGAACATGCGATGCAGCACCCGACGATCGAGACCCCAGCGACGCTGCGCGAATTTGCCCCACACGCGCTGCCTGCAGAGGCGGTCGCGCAGCGGCTGGAGACCTGCCCCGACGGTCTCAGCGTCGAGGAGGCGCGCCGACGCCTGCAGCAGTTCGGCGCGAACGAGATCGAAGCCATCAAACCCATCAGCATCCCCGCGCTCATCCTGCACCAGTTCGCCAGCCCGCTGATTTACATCCTGCTTGCGGCGGCGGTCGTGACGCTGCTGCTGGGCGAATACATCGACACGGCGGTTATCGCGGCGGTGCTGGTGCTGAACGCGACCATCGGCTTCATCCAAGAGTATCGCGCGGAGAAGTCGGTGCGTGCACTGATGCAACTCACTGCTCCCCACGCGCGGGTCATTCGCGACGGCGCGGAACACGACATCGAAAGCCGCGCGTTAGTGCCTGGCGATGTGGTGCTGCTGGAATCGGGCGTGCGCGTGCCTGCGGACATTCGGCTCTTTCAGGCGACCGCGCTGCAGGTGGACGAGTCGATGCTCACGGGCGAGTCGGTGGCGGTCTACAAGCAGGTTGCGCCGATTCCCGCAGACGCGCCGCTGGGCGATCGGGCGAACATGGTCTTTTCGGGCACGATTGTGGTGTCGGGGCGTGGGCGGGGCTATGTGGTCGCCACAGGCGCGCACACCGAGCTGGGCAAAATCGCGGGCAGTATGCGCGAGCAGCGCGTGGACGAGACGCCCCTGCAACAGCGCATGCGCCGCTTCGCGCACATCATCGGCATGGTCGTCGGCGTCAGTTGCGCGGTCATTTTCGCGCTGGGGCTGGCGGTCGGCAACAGCGTCGTGGACATGTTCAAGGTGGTGGTCGGCGTGGCGGTCGCCACGGTGCCCGAAGGGCTGCCGATTGTGCTAACCATCACGCTTGCGCTGCGCGTGAGCGCGATGGCGAAACGCAACGCGCTGGTGCGCCGCTTGCACGCCGTTGAAACGCTCGGCAGCACGACCGTCATCGGCTCCGACAAAACGGGCACGCTCACCGAGAACCGCATGACCGTGCAGGAATACTGGACAGCAGGCGAGTGGTATCACGTACACGCGCTGGAGCGCGGCGCAATCCCCTACGACGACCAGCACCCGTTCGTGCTGGCGCTGCTGACTTCCGTGCTGACCAACGAGGCGCATGTACGGCGCATCGGCGAGGACGAGTACGAGATTCACGGCGACCCGACGGAAGCCGCGCTGCTGATTGCCGCACTCAAGGCAGGCTTTGACCACGACGAGTGGCGCGCGCAGCACCCTGTGGTAGGGGAGATCCCGTTTGAGCCAGAGCTGCAATACTCTGCGAGCATCCGTGCGCGGGGCGAGGAACACTGGATGTTCGTCAAAGGCGCGCCGGAGCGGGTGATGGGCATGGCGACGCGCTGGCTGACCCCCGACGGCGAGCTGCCGCTAGACGCCGACGCGCGGGGGACGATAATGGCACACGCGGCAGATATGGCGCAGCGGGGTTTGCGCGTGCTGGGGCTGGCGTACCGACGCTGCGCCGAGCCAATTGACACGCGCGCGGGTGTGCCCCAACCCAGCGAACTGGTCTTCATCGGGCTGGTGGGGATGCTTGACCCGCCGCGCGCGGGTGTGCTGGAGGCGATTCAGGAGTGCCACGAGGCGGGCATCCGCGTGCTGATGATCACGGGCGACCACGCGGCGACGGCGCGCGCAATCGCCGTCCAGCTCCATATCGCCCCGCCCGACGCGGAGGTCATCACAGGCGCGGAGCTGGAGCGCCTATCCAACGAGGAACTGCGCGAGCGCGTGCGCACAGTGAATGTCTTCGCGCGGGTCTCACCCGAACACAAGCTGCGCGTGGTGCGCGCGTTGCAAGCCAACGGCGAGACGGTCGCTGTCACGGGCGACGGGGTGAACGACGCGCCCGCGCTCAAAGCCGCCGATGTCGGCGTTGCGATGGGCAAAAGCGGTACCGATGTCGCCCGCGAAGCTGCCGACATCGTGCTGGCAGACGACAATTTCGTCAGCATCCGCAACGCGGTAGAGGAAGGGCGCGTCGCCTTCAAAAACCTGCGCAACGCGACCTTCTTCCTCATCTCCACAGGCGCGGGTTCCGTCCTGATGTTCCTGTTCGCCGTGCTGGTGGGGATGCCGATGCCGATGTTGCCCGCGCAGCTGCTGTGGCTGAACTTGGTCACCAACGGTCTGCAGGATGTCGCGATGGCGTTCGAGCCAGGCGACAAGCGCATTATGCGCCAAAAAACGCGCCCGCGCGATGAGGGGATTATCTCCCCGTTGCTGTGGGAGCGCACGGCGATTGTGGGGCTGCTGATCGCGGTTGTGACGCTGTGGCTGTTCCACTACGAATACACGATCACAGGCTCGCTGACCCGCGCGCAGACGATTGCCCTGACCACCGTCGTGCTGTTTCAGAACTTCCATGTGGGCAACGCGCGCTCGGAGTACCGCTCGGCGTTTTTGCTAAGCCCGCTGCGCAACCCGTTCCTGTTGATTGCGGCGGTAGCGGCGACGGCGGTGCATGCGCTCGCGCTCTATTTGCCGCCAACGCAGTTCATCCTGCGCGTGGAGCCAATCGAGCTGGAGGCGTGGGCGCGCAGTATGCTGGCAGCACTCAGCGTGGTGGTCGTGGTGGAAGCGCACAAGTGGCTGCGCCACCCGAAGCTGGCTCGGGAGGGCGTCTGATACTGACCACACAGCCAGAGTTCGTTGATTGCCCCCTCCTGTCGGTAAAAGGATATCTACTCCTCGCCTTCCAGCAGCGCCCGCACAGGAACCTCCAGCGTCGGCTCAAACAGCGGCTGCACGGTTTCGTCCAACCCATAGTACCGCAACGAGCGATACCGCGCGTTGAACGCCGTCCCTACCGCAGGCGACACAGGCTCCCGATAGACCTCCACGCACCGCTCCACCAAGTTCACAATCCAGTATTCGGGAATGCCCGCCGCTGCATACAGGCTCATCTTCTCGGTGCGGTCGTACTCAAGGGAGGTGTCGGCGATTTCGATGACCAGCAGGGCAGTGGTGGGGTGGTGGGTGCGGTAGTCGCTGGGTTTGCCAGGCACGATAGCCACATCGGGCACAGGCTCACTGTCGCCGAGGCGGAGTGGGTTCTGCACGCGAAGATAGTACGGCTTGGCGGGCAGGCGTCGCCCAAGGCTCTGCATCGTCTGATCAACTGTGCTGCCGTGTTCAGGTCCGATGGGCGGCATCTGGACAATCTCTCCTGCAATCAGTTCCACGCGCTGTTGGTCAAACACCCCCAGCCGTGCGAGCTGCTCGAACTGGTCGGGCGTGAAGCGGTAGCGTTGCACGCCTGCTTGGGGTGCAGGCTGTGCGCGTCGGGGACGCTTGCGTGTTTTAGCAACGGTAGCGGCTGCCATAGCATCACCGACTATTAGGATACCTGTCACTCCTCGCCCTCCAACAGCGCACGCACAGGAACCTCCAGCGTCGGCTCAAACAGCGGCTGCACGGTTTCGTCCAACCCATAGTACCGCAACGAGCGATACCGCGCGTTGAACGCCGTCCCTACCGCAGGCGACACAGGCTCCCGATAGACCTCCACGCACCGCTCCACCAAGTTCACAATCCAGTATTCGGGAATGCCCGCCGCTGCATACAGGCTCATCTTCTCGGTGCGGTCGTACTCAAGGGAGGTGTCGGCGATTTCGATGACCAGCAGGGCAGTGGTGGGGTGGTGGGTGCGGTAGTCGCTGGGTTTGCCAGGCACGATAGCCACATCGGGCACAGGCTCACTGTCGCCCAAGCGCAGGGGGTCATCTACGCGCACATGCCACTTGGGTTGCTTGCGCCGCTGCCACGCGCTTGCGGTGTAGGTCTTGCCAACGGAATGCTCTGGTCCGACGGGCGGCATCTGGACAATCTCTCCTGCAATCAGTTCCACGCGCTGTTGGTCGAACAGCCCCAGCTGTGCGAGGTGTTCGAACTGGTCGGGCGTGAAGCGGTATCGTTGCACGCATGCAAGTGGGGCGTGCGACGCGCGTCGGCGACGCTTGCGCGGTTTGGCGACTGTACCTGCTGACATACCATCACCGCCTATAGGATACCTTGCAGCAGGGTAGTGCGTACCTACTTCTGCCGCTCGCCCTGCCTTGCTGCGCCAGATTCGCGCTGGATTTGCCGCCAGAGGTCGCGCAGCAACTCTGGGCTCCACTGCGTCTCTATCGTGCGGTCATCGTCCCGCTCGCCGCGCCAGAGCGCGCGTCCCAACAGACGCCAGTCGTGAACAGGCGTGCCCTCTGGGATGTCAATCCGTATAGGCGCTGAAGGCGTCGCGGCGACCAACTCGTACACATATCGCCCCGTACCGTCGGCGCCCGACCATTCGTGAAGCACGCGGCTGGGCATCCAGCTGTCGTTGACCCTCCTGTACGCTTCCGTCGTCCAACGCTCGTAGCTGTCGCTGCGCCAGAAGATTTCGAGCTGTTCGGGCGCGTCGTCGTAAGCGCGGTTCAATCGCACACGCGCCTTACCGAACCCCGAAAGCTCCGCCATCCTTTTGCGCTGCTCCTCGTCGGGGTCAAACTCGAACACCCATGCCTCTTCGCTGACTTCCACCAGTTTCCAATCTTCTGGCGCGCAGCCGAACATGCGCAGCGGCGAAACGCCTCCCAGAAAGACAAGCATTTCAGCTCGCACGCCTGAGAATATCGGCTCAGGCAAGCCTATGCCGCCCGCGCCCGCAAAGGCGATGTGAACGACGCTCTCTGGCGACGGGTCTCTAAGGCTGGAAATTACTGCCTCGCCTGTCTTGCCCAGATAGAACGCTGTATACTCAAGAGGGTTGTCAGACTTGCGCAGCCCCTCAGAGGAAATGAAAGGCAGTTCCCTACTTACGCGGACACGAGTGATGTCGGGCGTCCGTTCAATACGGTAGGTTCCCCGCAGCCCTTCGATAAACAAGTCTTTCTCATCAATCTCGGATACATCGGGGGCGAGCGGTTTTGGCATCTCTGGCGTTTCGTCGGTAAATTCTAATACGCTCAACATCCGCTGCAGTCGTTGAATGTAGTGCTCTTTGGAGAAGACACGGCTGCCGACGGATTCCCACTCAAAAGTCATGCTGGCTGCCGCGCACTCGCGGCGGTCGTAATACACCGAAACGCGGGCAGGGGCAGACTTCGAGGGCTGCGGACGACTACCCTCTGGGTCAGACGCTTTCGTCTCTGGCGCAGGCGTCTGCTGCGACGGGGCTGTAGCGAAGCTCAAGCAGATTCCCACGACGGCGAACGACCTAATTGGCACACGCATCGTTCTCACCCGCTGCAGGAGATACGACACTTGGAGCTGCGTTCCTGCCAGCCCCGTCCTTTTGCACAGCAGCACGCAGAATCTGGCTCATGGCGTCTATGCCTTCTGTTGTAATCCAAGCGCGCACTACCGAGAGTCTGTAGCCTTTTCAGGTTTTCGGTAGGTAAACACCAAGGGCGGCTCGCCAAAACGATAATCAAATATTTTGGTTTTATCCGATGGATTGAGCAGCGCGCGACGGTGCTTCTGGTACAGGCTCTGGGAGAACCGCTCCTCGCATCCAGTGAACTCTATCTTCATCTCCACATACGGTACTTCCGGTTTGATGCGGCATTCGGCTCGCTTCGCGATGCACAGCGCACCTGCCTTTATTTGTCCCGATGTCTTGATATGAACATAGGGCGTACCGTTTGCCGTAAAAACAGCTTCGCGAACTAAGTAATCCGCTTTCGGATCTACTGTCAGCACCCAAGCGGCGTGGACTCCCTCTATGTCGCCAGCGTAGAATCTTGTGGGCAGGGGTAGGGATGGTGCGCTTCGACTTTTTGCGCGAATCTCTATCAAACCGTCGGTTCGTTCGCGGCACTCAGCGTCCTTGTTGTCGATAAGAAAGGTGTACCCACGCCCGCTACCCAGAAAAACCTCCAGGCTATCGAGTAATGTCATTTCGGGTCTATCCAAAGGGTAAATGTGCAACGAATGTCCTTCTCCTTCTGCAATCCCAAAAGCGCCATCAGAGTCCAACCAGAGGGCTTTTACGGTTTTTAGGTAGGCATTCAAGATGCCTCGTTGGTAAAGCGCTCGTATCCGTGCATCGAAGATGAAATGCTGTGCGCCATCCTCATCGTAGATGAAACCTCGATCGATTGCTTCACTGTCTGTTGGCGGGGTTCGTTTTGGAAGTTCATCGAAGGATTCCAAAGCCTTTTCATAAACCGCTATTTGTTGGTTAAAGGTTAGTTGAAAACGCTGATACCGCGCAAGTCCAGCAATGGTTGTTCTGTCACCCAGCGGGCTCCACTCTCTGAAAGTGCCGCTCAGCGAGATCCCATTTCTGAGAATTGCCTCATCATGACGCTTCATCTCATGAAGCGTTTGTGCAAGAGTTCCCTCATTACAGAAAACCACGCCCATCGGGAGACCTATCCCCAGCACTGCAGCTCCAATCAGTCCTCTCATCGGTTTACTCCTCCTGTCACATCTGTCTGTTTGGTGTCTCTGGGCGTTTCGGGATTGTCTGCCTCTGGACACCGGTCAAGGCACTCATACAAGTCGCCCGCATAAGTGTTGAGGTTTGGTATAGGTCTAAACAAATCGCCAGTGCCACAAGGGTACCGACTGCGCTCGTGCTGAACACATCTCAGCCTCACTTTTTCAACATGGGTGCAAGTAGGACAACCCGACCACATTTCATCCTTCACCACTACATTTTGAGACTGAGCAATGCACTCGAATGGTGGACCTCCCATAAATACCTGACGATAGACAGAACCTTCTATCTGTTCCCCTCTTCTGTCACGGCGGGCTGGTTTCCTTTTTACTTTACAATCCTGCAGGGTACCCCGCTCATTCTCAAGGCAGGTTTTTCCGTTTACCATGACCACGTAGCAGATGTCTTTCGCTTCAGCTACCTGACCGTTTTCAAATCTTTGACGCTGACAAGGCTCTTCTGGGTCCATACTGGCGTGAGCGCATTCCCTCCTTGTACGGACAAGTTCTTTACAATCTTTACATCGGTACTGAGAATTTTCGTTGCTATCGCATTCAGCTGTTGTTAGCGCAAGAATTTCGGTATCTCGCTCAGGTATCAAGTTCCACTGTCTTGCGTATCTCTGGTACACTTCTTGGGGAGACATTAGAAGTTCAAGTAGTTCGCTCTCTCCAGTGATTATTATTTCTGGACAAATAATAATCACTGGGCTTGTCTCTGTACTTGTTTCTTGTGCATCCAAGTCATTCCTAACTTGAGCGCACGACACTTGGCTTGCTACAAGAAACAGTATAGGCATGTGTACGATTCTCAGCCATCCACTGCCGTACCTTATACCAATCGCTGAGCCAGAGTTCACAAAAGTACGGATAAACAAGAACCCCCTCCTTAAGGTTCCCCCTGCACGCAGGGGGAACCGAGTAGGCACGCCTCTCGCGGTTCCCCTCGCGAAGCGGGGGGAACCTTAAGGAGGGGGGCAAATAATGAACTTTGGACGCGCGATTGGTATTACACCATTAAAGTTGATGAGGTGGAACATCATTAACGCCTCCTGGCTATACATGTAGTCAGATTCGCCCAAAGATATAACCTTCTCCGCCTCGTTTTACCCGTAATTTCAAACGATTTTCTGCCTTACGCCTCTCTGCCTGTAGGCACCGCATCATTATACCCTATTGCTCTGGTTGCGAAGAGAGGTTGTCACGCCTCGCGATGGAGCCGAACGGGGGCAAGCACAGGTTCAACTCCTGCTGCCTCTGGGCAGAGATCTGAGGAAGAGCAGGTATCGTCGCAACAGAGCAATTGGTATTACTAAGCGCCGTGTTGACCTTCTATCCAATACTTTGCGCCACGCGCGGGTGGGTGATTCTGCCGCCGTGCGCGACCAGAGTCTCGCGGGCGATTTCGTCCTCGTGGTCGGGCGCGGGGGTGGGCAGCATGCCGACTTTGTGCAGGTGCGCGAGCAGGTTGTAGAGGTTGCGGCTGTAGAGCATGCTGGCGTCTACGGGCGCGGTCGCGGGCAGGTTCACCGCGCCGACGACGGTCACGCCCCCGTGCTGGACGGTTTCGCCCGGTTGGGTCAGTTCGCAGTTGCCGCCCCACTCGGCAGCAAGGTCGATAATTATGCTGCCTGCGGGCATCGCTTCCACCACGCGGCGCGGGATGAGTAGCGGCGCGCGCTTGCCTGGCACGGCGGCGGTAGTAATCACCACCTCGTGCTGCACGAGGTGTTCGCCGAGCAGGTCTTGCTGGCGGCGCAGGGTCTCTTCCTCAAGGGCGCGCGCGTAGCCGCCCGCCGCCTCCGCCCCCTCCACCTGCAGCGGGATTTCGACGAACTTCGCGCCGACGCTTTCGACTTGGTCGCGCGTGGCGGGGCGCACATCGTAGCCCGACACGGCAGCGCCGAGCCGCTTGGCGGTCGCCATCGCCTGCAAGCCCGCCACGCCCGCGCCAATCACGAACACCCGCGCAGGCGAGACCGTGCCCGCCGCGCTCATCAGCAGCGGGAACATGCGCGGCGACAGGTGCGCCGCCAGCAGCACCGCCTTGTAGCCCGCCACCGTCGCCATCGACGAGAGCGCGTCCATGCTCTGCGCACGGGTGATGCGCGGGATGAGTTCCATCGCGAAGGCGGTCGCCCCGCGCTCGGCGAGCTGCTGCACGCCCTGCGGACGGAACAGCGGCTCCATGAAGCCCACCCAGATTTGCCCCGCGCGGACATACGGCAAGTCCGCCTCGAAGTTCGGGTTCGCGCCCGCCGTGCGCACAGTCAGCACAATATCCGCTTGCGCCAGCACTTCCTCGCGCGCGGGCAGCACGGTCGCACCCGCCTGACGGTAGGCGTCGTCCGTGTGATACGCCCCTTCGCCCGCGCCCGATTGCACCAGCACCTCGAAGCCGAGTTTCGCGTACATCGGCGCGAGCGCAGGAATCAGCGCGACGCGCCGCTCGTTCGGGTAGGTCTCCTGCAGAACGCCCAGTCGCATTGCGCCAATTGTACCCGTGCAGATTTCGGTATAATCTGGGTGATGCTTCGGGTCGGACTGGGGGCGTTATTGGGCGCGGCGGCGGGCGTGTTTGCGGCGGCGGGGTGGCTGCTGGTTTCGGGCAGCGCAGGCTTTGGCGCGACGCTGCTCACGATACTCGCGCTGGTGGGCGTCGGCGCGATGGGCGGCGCGGTCGGCGGCTGGCTCTGGGCGCGACGCGTACCCCCGATGCTGCCCCACTATCGCGAGCAGCACCTGCGCTTGCGCCAGATGGCACAGCAAATCCGCGCGAACCTGCAGCAGATGACGGGCGTCAAGAGCGCGTACCCCGAACTGGACGAAATCCTCGCCAAAGACGCCGACCTGCGCCACAAGGCGACCCGCCTGCGCCGACAGATCGAGCAGCAGGCGCGGCGCGGGCTGTCATGGCAAGACCACCTGAGCGCGGCGTTGGACGCCTTCCGTGAAGGCGCGCTCGGCAGCCTCAATCGCTCCGAGTGGACTTGGCGCGCCTACCGCGCGAAACTGGAACGCGAACTGAACGCGCTCGGGCGCAAACTGGAGCAGAACCACGACTCGTCGATGGAGAACACGCTCCAACGCGCCTACCGCCAGAAAGCCCGCGAACTCGCCAGTTTTCGCAACCTGGAGCGCACGCTGCAGACGCTGGAGAACGAAAGCGCGATGATTACCGCCAGCGTTGAGAACCTGCTGATGGAGACGATTCGGCTCAGCGCCGCCCCGCGCAGCGCGGCTCCACGCACTGACCTGCTGCTGGAGCCGCTGCGCGAGCAGATCCGCGCCTACGAGCAAGCCATCGACGAAATCTACCGCGCCCCGCAGCAGGAAGACGACGACGAGACCCTGCGCCTGCAACGCTAAGCAGGTACACCGTAGTCTCATCGTAGCAATCTTTCGTGTGGAGAACGCTATCGGGCGATCAGGAAACGATTCGGGTACTCTTTAGACTTGCTGTGTGAGACTTCAGGAAATCACAACTAAGCATAGTGGAGGCAACGATGCACAATTATAGAGGTTATATCGACGGTGAATGGGTAGACACAGCGGAACACTACGAGGTGCGCAACCCCGCCAACGGCGAAGTGATTGCCGAGTGCGCTGTCGCGGGCGAGGCGGAACTGAACGCCGCCGTAGACGCTGCTGCACGCGCCTTCCCCGTCTGGGCAGCGCGCTCCTACGAAGAGCGCGGCGAACTGCTCCGCGCCGTCGCGCAGGGCATCAAGGCACGCTACGAGGAGTTCGCCCTCGCCGAAACGCAAGAGACGGGACGCTGCCTGCGCGAAACGATGGCGCACGACATCCCCGCCACCATCGCCGTGTTCGAATACTTCGCAGGCATCGCCCCCGCCACCCACGGCGAGACCATCCCCATCCCTGGCATGTACCTCAACTACACGCGGCGCGAGCCCTACGGCGTCGTCGGCGCGATTACCCCGTGGAACTTCCCGCTGTGGCTGGCAGCCATCAAAATCGCCCCCGCGCTGGCGGTCGGCAACACGATGGTTCTCAAGCCCGCGCCCACCACGCCGATTACCGCGCTGATGCTGGCGGAAGTGATGCACCAAGCGGGCATCCCTGCAGGCGTGTTCAATGTGCTGACCGACCCGACGCCCGCCACGCTTGGCGACCTACTGACCCGCCACCCGAAGGTGCGCAAAATCGCCTTCACGGGGTCCACGGCGGTTGGCGTGCGCGTGATGCAAAACGCCGCGACGCACATCGCCCCCGTGTCGCTGGAGTTGGGCGGCAAGTCGCCGTTTCTGGTGTTCGCCGACGCCGACTTCGATCGCGCCCTTGCCCACGCCCTGCTGGCAAACTACTTCGCGCAGGGGCAGATGTGTACCGCCGCTACGCGCATCTTCGTCGAGCGACCCCTCTACGAGCGGTTCCGCGATGCGTTCGTCGCCCGCGCCCAACGCCTGCAGATTGGCGACCCGTCAGACCCCACCACCGAGTTTGCGACCCTGCACAAGCGCGAGCAACTGGAGAAGACCGAGTTCTATGTGCGCACTGCGCTTGAGGAAGGCGCGAAACTGCTTGCAGGCGGCAGACGCCTCACCGAGCCGCCGCTGGATCGGGGCTTCTACTTCGCGCCGACCGTGCTGGAAGAGGTGCAGCCCACCATGCGCGTCGCCTGCGACGAGATTTTCGGACCCGTCGCGATGCTAATGCCGTTCGAGGGCGAGGCAGAGGCGGTGCGCCTTGCCAACAGCACCGACTACGGGCTGGCGGCGGGCGTCTGGACGCAGGACATCGGCAAGGCGTTGCGCGTCGCCCACCAGATTGAGGCGGGCAAGGTGTGGGTCAACTGCTACAACATGATTCCCCCGCAAGCGCCCTACGGCGGCTACAAACTCAGCGGCTTCGGGCGCGAACTCGGCTTGCACTGCCTGCTCGACCTCTACACGCAGGTCAAAAATGTGCAGGTAGACCTCAGCCCAGACTACTTTGAGTGGTTTGGGTAGGTCTTCCCGTGAGAAAACACCTGATGAAAATGCGATTAATGCCATAATTACAGTATGGAGGTGTGAAATGCGAGTTTGGAGCATTCTGATTCTGATAGCAACAGCGATGAGCGCGGGATACGGGCAAGAACAGACGCAGGCAGCACCGCAGGAATCTCCCAAGCCGCCTGCCCAGATTGAGGTCAAGAAAATCGCGCTTTACCCGTGGAGCTTTGCCGAGAACGAGCGCGGTACGAATGAGCAAGCCGTGCGCAGTGTCCAAGACCTGTTGCGTAAATCGTTTGAGGATCGTGCTGGACTGGAGATTATCCCAGAGGGACGCTGCCGCTCCGTGTGGTTGCAACTGGGCAACGATAACATCTCGCTGACTTACGAGGAGCCAGGGCAATTGCCCCAGCTGCCCAGCCCCAAGAAACTGCTGGAGTTCGGTGAGGCGTTAGGTGCGGATTATGTGTGCGCAGGCACAGTCTCGTGGCGCGTGCGTTCCGTCTGGGTTGGGCTAGGTCCCAAGACAAAAGCGGAAGCCACTGCGAATGTCGTTATCATCGATGTGAAAAAGCGGGAAGTCGTGGTCGATGTGCGCGACTTCTCGTCAGGCAGCAACAAGGCAGAGAAGTGGTATGAGACGGCAGGTGCACTCCTGGTCTCGTGGGGCTTCACACTCTTCAGCGGCGGTCCCAAAACACCTCAGATGCAGCGCTCGGGTGTGATTGCCGTCGGCGCGGCGATTGAGCCCTTCTTCGCTGCCACAGGACGCAAGATCGAGTAGCACGACGCTTCCCCGCGCCGTTCACCGCCTGCGGCGAGGCGAAACGCCCGCTGCAGGCGTCGTCTTCGAGTATACTTCTCCACAGGAGGCGCACGATGCGGTGGCTTAGCCTGTGGCTGTGTGTGATACTAACAGGGCAATCCGCCCTCGCCCAAGAAACGCTCACCAACGACCCACGCCTGCAAACGCGCATCACCGTCTGGCTCAAAATGGAACCCCTGCGCGAGACCCTGCGCATCATCAGCAAACAAACAGGCGTTCCTTTGCGCTGTCAAGACGCCCTCCAGCACCACAAGGTCTCGGTGTTCGTGGAGAACCGTCCAGCGGGGGAGATTTTGACGCAGCTGGCGTCGCTGTTTCGGTATGCGTGGCGCAAGGATGGGGAGGGGTATGTGTTGTATGTGCCTGACGAGACGCGCTTGCAGGAGGAGAGTGTGTTGCGTGCGGCTCGTGAGGCGCGGGTGCGTGCGTTGCGGGATGTGATACGCTTTGCGCGAGAGGCTATCAAGAACGAGGGAGAGGTGAGCAAGTTATTTACGGACGACTCCGATTCACAGGCGAGTGCCCCGTTCAGTGAGTGGAATCGTAGGGCAGTCTACAGGATGCGTCCTTGGCACGCCCTGCGTGAGTACGCCCAACGGTTAGAAGACCCTTCCGACTTGCCTTGCTCGGATCAAGTGATGCTGGCGTTGCTGGCGAAGATGCCGCCCCAAGCGGAGCGTGGATTGCTGAATGGGCAACTGGTCGGCTTCAGCACACGCCCTGCACTTGGCGTCTACCCGATGCCTGCGGACATCGTTGCGCCCCGCCACATTCGCGGCTTCGAATGGGACGAGAGTTCCCTCGAACCACGCCCAGCGCAGCAAGAGCCAACCCTCTGGGGTATCTGGATTCGGCATGCGGAAGGCAGCGGCTACTTGGAGTGTAGAGTGTTCGGCTTCCCTGAGAACAAATCTCAGGGCGAGCCTGCACTGCATCGCGATTTCGGACGGTTTGTGTACGACAGTCGGTCTTACCTGCGCGACCATCGTTGGCTGGCGCACTGGCAGGCGTGGGCGACGCCCCAAAACGAGTGGGAGAAGCGCATTCCCGAACGCGCCCTCACCGAGCGCGACGACCGCCCGAAGCCGCAGTTCCCCTCGTATGTCGCCGAGCGGTACTCCTCGAACGACACCATCAATAGTGCTGACCTGTTGGAATGGTTCGCGTGGAGTACGCGCCTGCCTGTGATGAGCGAGTCGTTCCGAACCGACATGACCTCCATCCGCGCCACCAACTTGAATGCGCCCAGAGATGTGTTGCGGCAGCTCGCCGACACGGCGTGGGTTCGGCTCACGGACACAGGCTATGTACTGCGCCGCGTGCAGTTCTACTGGGAACGGCGTGTTGTGGAGTTGCCCGAGGACTGGCTGCGCCCGCTGGAGCAACGCTTTGCGCAACAGCGTTGGCTCGATCTGGAAGACTATGTCGCGCTTGCGGGGCGGATGAATAACGCTCAAGCAGACTACTATAACCCCGAAGGCATAGGTATCCGCGGGATTACAGTCCGTTTCCCTGTGCAGCCTTTGATTGACAACCTGCGTGGGTTCCGGTTTTTGGCGTCGCTCAGTGCGGCGCAGCGACACCTACTGCTCAGCGAGGAGTGGATACCCGCAGAGAGGCTAACACTGCCTCAGCGTCAACGCTTCCAAGAGGCACTTGGCGACTACCTCCCACCGCCAGAGCGCCTCATGGTTGTGGACTTTCCTTATTTGTTTTCGGATGACTCCCAACGGCGCGTGTTTGGCTATGCGTCGTATACCTCGACGAAGGAGTTGCCGATTGCTGCGCGCGCGGCGTTCCGACTTCGGTTCTACCGCGAACGCCCCTTGTGGTACAGAATATATTCGGAGGATGAACCTATCCAGGATTACCATCTTTCTCTCCCGCACAAGGGAGAAGTGCGCCCAGAGCAGGAGAGAATGGTGATTGAAGCGGTTCTGAGAGATCTAAAGGCATCTCCATCGGCGCGCCCCCAAGTGGTTTGTTGTCAAGGCTACACGCTGGAACTGCAGGCGCCGCCCGCCCAGCGCAAGATCTACTACATCTTCCAGCAACGCGCCGAACCTACTGATGTGCGCACGCTGGAGGCAAAACTCAAGGAGTTGGAGAAGCCCAGTGAGTCAGCTGTCCCCCAAAACGGCGACTGGAATATGCTCCATCCCAAAATGCATCGCCTCTAACAGCGCATTTCGTGCCGCCAGAGATGCCTGTTTTTGCGTACGCAAGGTATAATGCTGTGCGATGCCGAGCGATTATGTGCCGTTGCTGATTCTGTTCGCAATCGCCGCTGTGATTGCCGCCGTGATGGTCGGCGGGTCATGGCTGCTGGGACCCAAACGCCCGTCGCTGGCGAAAGGCTCGCCCTACGAGTGCGGCATCACGCCCGTCGGCAGCGCACGCGAACGCTTCCCCATCCACTTCTACCTGACCGCGATGCTGTTCATCATCTTCGATGTGGAGATTGCCTTCCTGTACCCGTTTTTCGTGGCGGTGCGCGAGTTGCCCCCTGACGCGCGGGCGTTCGCCGTCGGCGTGGTGGGCGTGTTCACCTTCCTGCTGCTGGTCAGCTTCCTGTACGAATGGAAAAAAGGCGCGCTGGACTGGGAAGACCCTGTGGAGCATCGGCGGCTGAAGCCTGAGCCTGCGCCCGCCTCGAACGCGCCCCAGCCCGAACCCGTCGCCGCCTTGCCAGGAGAGAGACGATGAGCGAGCGCATCGAGTACCAGAAAATCGCCGCGCAGTACCCCGACGCCATCGAGGAAGTGTACGAATTCCGCGGGGATACTTGGCTGTATATTCGCAAAGAGCGACTGCTGGAGGTCTGTCGCCTGCTGCGCGACGACCCCGACCTCGGCTACCTCTACATCAGCGACATCACCGCCATCGACTGGCTGCTCTACTGGGAAAAAGGCGAGAAGCCCAAGCGGTTCGAGGTGGTCTACAACCTCTATTCGCCCGTGCATTTTCGGCGCATCTTCCTGAAGGTGCGCGTGGACGACGGCGAAGCGGTACCCTCCGTCACGGGCATCTGGGAAGGCGCAAGCTACCCCGAACGCGAGGTGTACGACATGTTCGGCATCCCGTTCGAGAGGCATCCGAACCTGAAGCGGATCCTAATGCCCGACGACTGGGTGGGACATCCGCTGCGTAAGGACTTCCCCCTCGGCGGCGAGGAAATCCCCTTCGCCCAAGGGACTTGGGGACCCTCCATCGAGGACAAAACCCACCCGCACGCAGGCGAGTCGTTCGAGGGTCTGACGGGGTCAGAGCCTGTGAGTGGGCGATAGATGGTGGATGGCTGGAACTCGATTAGCAGACTCTGCGGCTTCAGTGTTAGAGCAGTTTACAGGGCTGACTCCTGACCCTGAGTGGGCGTTTGCGCACCTCACGCAGGCGCAGACGAGCTACGCGACACACGGCTACCACCGCTATCCCGCCAAGTTCATCCCGCAACTCGCGGCGCGGCTAATTGAGGACTACTCCCGTCCAGGCGATACCGTGTTGGACCCCTTCATGGGGTCGGGCACGGCGTTAGTGGAGGCGAAACGACTGGGGCGACCGAGCGTCGGGGTGGACATCAATCCCGTGGCGCACTTAATCGCCACTGCAAAGGTACGCGCCCTTGAACCGCACCTGCTGAGCGAAGCAATTGCCTGCGTGCGGAAGAGATTAGCATCGCCCCTACAACCGTCGTTGTTTAGTAGTCAGGCATGGGCGACGGTCGACGACTCCTACTGGCACGAGCGACTGCGCTACTGGTTCCGCGAGGATGTGCTGTGCGCGTTGTCTCGGATTCAGCACGCCTTCGAGACGCTGGACGACTCCGTGCAACCCTTTTTCCGCTGCGCCCTGTCGCACACGCTGAAACCCGTCTCGTGGTGGCATGACCGCAGCGTCAAGCCTGTGCGCAAGCTGGAGAAGCCCATCCCCGACCCGACGCTGGTCTTTTTCAGGCATGTGCGGCGCATGGCACGGGGCAACCGCGAATACTGGGCACTCCTGCAGCGTGCAGGCACACTGGATACACCCGCATATTGCCACTGCGCCGATGCCCGATTCCTGCCCGTGCCTGACCAGTCGGTAGACCTCATCGTGACCTCGCCGCCCTATGTCACGAGCTACGAGTACGCCGACCTGCACCAGCTGAGCGCGCTGTGGTTCCAGATGACGACTGACCTGCGCGAGTTTCGTCAGGGGTTTATCGGGCGTTCCAACGGCGTTCACGAACCTGTAGGAAACCTCCATTCACCGCTGGCGGAGGCAATTGTCGGCAGGTTGTGTGAGGTTAACCCCCGCAAGGCGCGCGAGGTCGCCCTCTACTTCGCCGAGATGTACGCCTGCTTCACCGAGTGGCGACGGGTAATGCGCCCCGACGGGTACGCCTGCATCGTGATTGGCAATACGCACCTAAGCGGTGTCGAGGTGCAGAACGCACAGGTTTTTGCCGAGCAGCTCATGACGCTGGGCTTTGTGCTGGAGCGCGTGATCCTGCGCGAAATCCCCAGCAAAATCTTGCCTCGCACGCGCGACAAGCAGACGGGCAAGTTCACCAAAACACACGATGCCGACTACCTCGCCTACCCAACGGAATATATAATCGTTTTCCGATGTTGGAAGGAGTAAGCGGGGTATACTTCCCCCGATGACGCCCTACCTCGAGCTACAGGAGCCGAAATGCCTACTGTACAACACCGATGTGCTGCAGGCGGGACTCGCGCCTGAGTCGGTAGACCTCATCGTCACCTCGCCACCATACAATGTGGAGGTCGTCTACGGCGCACACCGCGACAACCTCAGCTATGCCGAGTATCTGGAGTTCTGCGAGGCGTGGCTAAAGCGTTGCTACGAGTGGCTGAAACCCGACGGACGCATGTGCCTGAACATCCCACTGGACAAAAACAAGGGCGGTCAGCAGAGCGTCGGCGCAGACCTCACGACGCTGGCGAAACGGCTGGGCTTCCAATACCACTCCACCATCGTGTGGAACGAGGGCAACATCTCGCGGCGCACGGCATGGGGGTCCTGGGTCAGCGCGTCCGCACCCTATGTGATTGCGCCTGTTGAGCTGATTGTTGTGCTTTACAAGCGCG
>Ga0308393_1000370_pt1 | contig 23873 bp, 21 predicted proteins | sample Hotspr2Sampleee2_FD_202364 | JGI IMG/M metagenome (GOLD analysis project Ga0308393, IMG submission 202364) | Hot spring phototrophic mat microbial communities from Mushroom Spring, Yellowstone National Park, Wyoming, United States - 20050630_ee2 ... | reverse complement strand
AATGCACCCCTAAGCACTCCCGTCTTCCGCGCGGATATATAATCCCCAGTGCCTCGCGGCAAGTTCAGCCCAAGCCTCCATGCGCTGGGGCTGCGCCGCGCACCGTATCTGCGAACCTGCGATTCAAACGGCCTTGGCGAGGAGGACGCCGAGCCGACCGAACGGCGACGATGAGAGCAGCAGCGATCAAGATACTCCTGGTTCAAGGTGGCCTCGGCGACTCCGTCGGCCCACTGCTGGAGCGGCACGGCTATCGCGTGGTGTGGGTCCAAACCGCCAAGCAGGCGCTGGAGCGCGTGACGAGCGAAAAGCCGGCGCTGGTGATCATTGACGTACCCTCGCTGATCGCCAACGCGGAGAAGCTGTGCCAGGAGGTCAAGCGCATCCGGGACATCCCGGTGCTGATGCTTGGGGAGCAGGGCGCTGGCGTCAACGGCAAAGCAGCGCGCGCCTACGCCGGCTGCGCCGACGAGTTCGTGCCGCGGCCGCTGCGCGCGCGGCGGCTGCTCCTGCGCATCGCTAAGCTGCTGCCAGAGGGCCTGGCGATCGAGCTGCGCTGCGGCGACCTGGTGTTCCGGCCGGCTGACGGTATCCTGCGCAAGCGCGACAAGGAGGTCTACCTCAATCCGAAGCTCTCGCGGTTGCTTCAGCTCTTCATGCAGCACCCTGGCGAAGTGCTCACCCGCCGCGTGCTGATGCAGCAGGTGTGGGACACGGACTACATCGGCGACACGCGCACCCTCGACGTGCATATCCGCTGGCTGCGCCTGGCGATCGAGGACGACCCTACGATGCCGGTATACTTGCGCACCGTGCGCGGCCAAGGCTACTGCTTTCACAACCCAAAGAAGAAATAAGGCCGCCCCCTCATCGCCAGCGTATGGAGATCGTCGTCACCGGCTCGATCGCGTATGACTACCTGATGACCTTTCCTGGGTCGTTCAGCGAACACCTGCTCTCCGAGCACCTCGCCCGCCTGAGCGTGAGCTTTTTGGTGGATTCGATGGAGCGCCGGCGCGGCGGTTGCGCGCCCAACATCGCCTACACGCTGGCGCTGCTAGGCGAGCGCCCGCGCCTGATGGGGGCTGCCGGCCAGGACTTCGAGGAGTATCGCGCCTGGCTCGAATCCGTCGGTGTGGATACCTCGCTCACGCGCGTGGTCGCCCACAAGTTCACCGCCTCGTTCTTCTGTAGCACCGACCAGCATAACAACCAAATCGCCTCGTTCTACGCCGGCGCGATGACCGATGCGCGCGACCTCTCGCTGCACGACCTGCCGTTCCGGCCCGACTGGGTGATCATCTCGCCGAACGACCCGCAGGCGATGCTGCGCTACGCGCGGGAGTGCCGCGCGCTGGGCATCCGCCACATCTTCGACCCTGGCCAGCAGGTGGCGCGCTCGTCGGGCGAAGAACTGAAGGCCGGCATCGTCGGCGCGGATATCCTGATCTGCAACGACTACGAGTTCGAGATCATCCGCCAGAAAACCGGCCTGACCGAAGCCGACGTGCTCTATCACTCCGAGGCGCTGGTGATCACGCGCGGCGAGAAAGGCTCGACCATCCTGCTGCGCGATCATCGCATTGACATCCCCGCCGTGCACACCGACCGCATCGCCGACCCGACCGGCGTGGGCGACGCCTATCGCGGCGGCTTTTTGAAAGGGCTGGCGGCCGGTGCGGACTGGGAGACCTGCGGCCGGCTGGGCAGCGTCGCCGCGACCTTCGCCCTGGAGCACATCGGCGGGCAGAGCCATAGCTACACCCCGGAGGAGTTTGCGGCCCGCTACGTAGCGCACTTCGGCCCGCTCTCCATTTCATTGAACGGGAAAGAACAGTTATGAACTATCACGTCAAAGACCTCAACCTGGCGACCGCGGGTCGCCAAAAGATCGCCTGGGCCGAGCAGGAGATGCCGGTGCTCCGGCTGATCCGCGAGCGCTTTGTCAGAGAGCAGCCCCTGAAGGGCGTGCGCATCTCGGCATGTCTGCACGTCACCAGCGAGACGGCCGCGCTCGTGCGCACCCTGCAAGCCGGCGGGGCCGACGTTGTGCTATGCGCCAGCAACCCGCTGAGCACGCAGGACGACATCGCGGCGGCGCTGGTGGCCTACGACGAGATCCCGGTCTTCGCGATCAAGGGCGAGGACAACGCGACGTACTACCAGCACCTGAACGCCGCGCTGGATCACCATCCGCACATGACGATGGACGACGGCTGCGACCTGGTGAGCGTGCTGCACAAAGAGCGCCCGCAGCAGGTCGGCGAGGTGCGCGTCGGCACGGAGGAGACCACCACTGGCGTGATCCGGCTGCGGGCGATGGCCAAAGAGGGGGCACTCAAGTATCCGGTGTTGGCGGTGAACGACAGCATGACCAAGCACTACTTCGACAACCGCTATGGCACCGGCCAGAGCACGATTGACGGTCTGCTGCGCGCCACCAACATTCTGCTGGCCGGCCGCACGGTGGTGGTGAGCGGCTACGGCTGGTGCGGGCGCGGCGTGGCCGCCCGCGCGCGTGGCATGGGCGCTCACGTGATCATCACAGAGGTTGACCCGCTGCGGGCGCTGGAGGCGCTGATGGATGGCTATCAGGTGATGCCGCTGGTCGAGGCGGCCCGGCGCGGCGACGTGTTCATCACCGTCACGGGTGACAAGAACGTGATAGACGAGCCGCACCTGGCGGTGATGAAGGATGGCGCGATCCTGGCGAACTCCGGCCACTTCAACGCTGAGATCAACATCCCTGCCCTGCGCCGGCTAAGCGACGGGCGGCTGCCTGAGCAGGTGCGGCCGTTCGTGGAGCAATACACGCTCAAGGATGGCCGCCGGATCAACCTGCTGGGCGATGGCCGGCTGATCAACCTGGCCGCTGCCGAGGGCCATCCCGCAGCAGTGATGGACATGAGCTTCGCCAATCAGGCCCTGGGCGCGGAATACATGCTCAAGCACGGCGCAACGCTCAAGCCCGACGTGTACACCATCCCTGAACAGATTGACCGCGAGATCGCACGCCTGAAGCTCCAAAGCATGGGGGTGGAGATTGACACGCTTACGGAGGAGCAGGCGCGCTACCTGGCCAGTTGGGAGGAAGGGACGTAGCCTGAGCACGCAAAGCGCAGTCGATCGTTGCTTGGTCCTCGCGCCCGCGCGCAGGCTGGCATCTCATGCGCAGCTTACGCGCTGCGCGTATAGTCGGCACTCATGAACGATTTCTCGCGCTATCCGGAGGGGCTGCGCGAGGTGTTGGAGGCGTTCGCCGCGAATCCCGCTGACCGCAACCAGATGCTGATCGCATATTCCGATCAGTTTGTGGAGGTGCCGGCGCACATCGCGCAACGACCCTACCCGCAGGCGAACCAGGTGCCGCACTGCGAATCGGATGCGTATGTCTTCGTCGAACCGCTGCCGAACGATGCCGGCGGCCCACCGCGGCTGAAGTTCTACTTCGCCGTCGAGAACCCGTTCGGCGTCTCGGCGCGCGCCCTCTCCGCCATCCTCGACGCGACGCTCAGCGGCCTGCCGGCTGACGTGATCGCAACCATGCCGATCGAGGATATCGTGCCGACGCTGTTTGGCAGGAACATCTCGATGGGCAAGGGGCAGGGATTGCTCAGCATCGCGGCGGTGGTCAAGCGGCTGGCGCAGCGATACGCCTATGGAAGCACGCGAACCGCTTGAGGTCGTCGCCCGGCTGCGCGCGGCGGTCGCAGGTGCGATGTTCGTCGAGGCCTACACCATCCAGCCGGACGGGCGGGTGAACCTGCGCGGCCAGTTGCTCCTGCCGCCCGAAGCGGCCTATCGCCACCTGCGCCCGCGTGTGGAAGCCGAGGGCTACATCCCTTACCTGCGCCCGAGCGGTGACCGCTACGAGCTGGCGGCGATCCCCGGCGCGCTGCCGATGGCGCAGCCGCGGCCACTGATCAACCTGGCCTTGTTCATCGCCACGCTGATCTCGGTGGTCTTCACCGGCGGGTTAACGGCGGAGGGGTACAGCCTGACCAACGGCCTGCTGTTCGGCGCGGCGCTGCTGGGCATCCTGGGCGTGCACGAAGCCGGCCACTACATCGTGGGCCGGCTTCGCGGCGCGCCGGTGTCGCTACCGTATTTCATCCCGCTGCCGGCTCCATTTAGCTTCGTCGGCACGCTTGGCGCTGTCATCGTCCAGCGCGCGCCGTTTGAAGATCGCCGGGCGCTGCTGGAGATCGCCGCTGCCGGCCCGCTGGCCGGCTTCATCGTCGCCGTGCCATTGTTCGTCCTGGGCATCTGGCTCTCGGACGTGCAGCCGCTGCCGCCGCCAGGCAGCTACGTCACGCTGGGCGATTCACTCCTCACTCGTCTGGTGGGCGTGCTCCGCTTTGGGCGTGCCTATCCGGCCGACGGCTACGACATTATGCTCCACCCGATCGGGCTGGGCGCATGGATCGGGCTGTTGATCACGGCCATCAACCTGATCCCGGCCGGCCAGCTCGACGGCGGCCACATCGCCTACGCGCTGCTCGGCCCGCGGGCGCGCTATCTCTCTTACGCGATGATCGCCATCATGCTGGGCCTCTCACTGGTGGCGACGAGCTGGCTGCTCTGGGCAGTCTTGCTATTCCTGTTCGGGCGCGACCATCCCCTCCCGCTTAATGAGGCGGTTCGGCTGCGCCCTCAGGACTACGCGCTCGTCGTGGCTGCGGCTGCGATCTTTGTCCTGACCTTCGTGCCACGACCGATTTACTAAGCGTTGATCTGGCTGCGCGATTTGCTGGCTGCGACCGACGGTTGGTTGCTTGGCGATGGATCGCCTGACCAATCTTTTGCTGGCTTTTGTTTCGATTCGCGCCGCGCCAGGCCGGGTGAGCTGTTCGTCGCGCTTAAGACCGACCGCGGCGATGGGCACGATTTCGTGGCCGACGCCCTGGCCCGTGGCGCGACCGGCGCGCTGGTGGAAGCTGAGCGCTGGTCTGGCCGATCATGGAACGGCCGACTGTTGATCGGCGTGCCCGACACATACGAGGCGCTCACGCGCTACGCGCGCTCGCTGCTGCGCCAGCGGCCGCTGCCCGTGGTTGCGATCACCGGCAGCGTTGGCAAGACCACCACGCGCGCGGCCGCCGCGGCCGTCCTGAGCCGGCGCTTCCGCGTCTTCCAGAACCCGGCTAACTTTAATGGCCGGCTGGGGGTGCCGATCGCTCTGGGCGGGCTTGAGCCTGATCATCAGCTCCTTGTGCTGGAGATGGGCGCCGACCGCTTCGGCGAGATCCGCGAGCTGTGCGAGATTGCGCCCCCTCGCGTTGGGATCGTCACAACGATCGGAGAAGCCCACCTGGCCTATTTCGGCTCGCAGGAGGCGATCGCCAGCGAGAAGCGCGCAGTGGTCGAGGCGCTGCCCTCTGATGGCCTGGCCATCCTGAACCGCGATGACCCGCGCGTCTGGGAGATGCGCCGATACACCCGCGCCGAGGTCCTCGCGGTGAGCGCCGATGACCGCTGGCCCGCCGACGGACCTGACCATCTTCATCCACTCTCGCGCAGCATTGCCTGGGCTGTTGGCCGAGCGTTTGGTCTGGCCGACGACGCGATTGCAGAAGCGCTGGCGGCGCTGCCAGCGCTGCCCGGGCGCATGAACGTGCTGCCCGGTGTGAACGGTATCGTGCTGGTGGACGACTCGTTCAACGCCTCGCCCAGCGCGATGCGCGCAGCGATCGTCTGGCTGATGCGCTATCGCCCTGATCAGGCGTTATCGCGGCCAGTACAGCGCTTTTTGATCCTGGGCGATATGGATCAACTGGGCGAGCACAGCATCCGGCTGCACCGCGAGGTTGGTGAATGCGTCGCGCGCCATGCTGACGCGCACACTACCCTGGTGACGCTGGGCGAGCAGGCTTATCACATTGCGCTGGGGGCGCGCGAAGCCGGCATGCGCGCTGAATCTATCGTTGTGACGTACCTGGCCCGCGACGCGGTGGACTATGTGCGCGCGCACGCCCGCGCTGGCGACTGTGTGTTGGTCAAGGGCGACGTGAGCGCGCGCATGGAGCGCGTGGTCGCAGCCCTATTGGCGCACAAGGATGACGTGCGGCGTCTGGCTCGCCAAGAGCCGGGCTGGGCGTCGGTGCGGGTGCTCAGGCCATCCCGCCCGACCTGGCTGGACGTTGACCTAGACGCCATTGCCCATAACGTGCGCGCCATTAGGACGCTCATCGGCCCAGGTGTGGCGCTGATGGCGGTGCTGAAGGCCGATGGCTACGGCCATGGCGCTGTGAAAGTGGCGCGCACCGCGCTCAACAACGGCGCGGACTGGTGCGGCGTGGCCTCGCTTAGCGAGGCAACCGCGCTGCGCAGCATGGGGATTGAAGCGCCGATCCTGATCCTGGGCTTCACCCCGGCCTGGCATGCGCGCGAAGCGCTGCTGCGCGACGTGGCGCTCACAGCCTATGACCTGGACGTGGCGCGTGCGTATTCGCGCGCGGCGCAGGAGCTGAAGCGGACGGCGCGCCTGCACGTCAAGGTAGATACAGGCATGAGCCGGCTGGGCGTGTTGCCCGCCGAAGCGCCTGACTTCATCCGCACTGTGGCTGCCCTGCCCGCCGTGTGCGTGGAGGGTGTGTTCACGCACTTCAGCAGTGCCGATTCAAATGAAGACTACACCCGGCTTCAACTGGCGCGCTTTCGCGGGGTACTCTCGGCGCTGGGCGATTTGCCCACCCTGCGCTACATTCACGCGGCCAACTCGGCTGCTGCATTGGTCTATCCGGAGGCACGCTTTAACATGGTGCGGATCGGACTGGCGATGTATGGCCTGAATCCCTTTCACCCGCTGCCGCTTCGCCCGTCTGGGTTGACCCTGCGGCCGGCGATGACCTGGCGGACGACGATCGCACAGGTGAAGACACTGCCGGCTGGCACGCCAGTCTCGTATGGCGGTCGGTTTATTTGCCCGCGTGAGACCACCATCGCGGTGATACCGGTGGGCTACGCCGATGGCTTTCGGCGCGCGCCGCAGACCTTTGGCGAGGTGCTGGTGCGCGGCCAGCGCGCACCCATCATTGGCGCAGTGTGCATGGACCAGACCATCCTCGATGTCTCGCACATCCCTGGCGTGCGGATCGGGGATGAAGTGATGATCATCGGCCGGCAGGGCGACGCGCAAATCACGGTCGAGGAGGCGGCAGCTCGCCTAGGCACGATCAGCTACGAGGTGATATCCGCCATCCTGCCGCGCGTGCCGCGCGTCTCGTGAGCGAAAGGCTGACGCATCTGCTGCACGCGGCGTTCGGCCCGACCATCGTCTCGCGCGCCGGCCAGGGCTGGTCGTGTTGGGCTAAGGTTTGGTCGCCATCTCTAGCTTGCGATGATGCACGACCGCTGTCGTGGTGATTGCCGTGGCAGCCAGGCTGCCGGCGATTTGCACAGCGCGGATGAGCACCTCTGCGGCATCCATGATGCCAGCCGCGATCAAGTCCGTGACTTCGCCGCGGCGAACGTCAAGCCCGAAGTTCCCATCGGGCGATGCGCGCGACGCCGCGCGCACGCGGTCGGCGACCGCGCGGGCGTCGAATCCAGCGTTGGCGGCGATCGTCATCAGCGGGGCGGCCAGTGCTTGGGCCAGGCAGCGAAAGCCTACGGCAACGTCGTCGTCTTTGTGCGCGGCGTCGGCCGCGCACAATGCTTCGCCGACCTTGAACAGCGCCGCGCCACCGCCGGCCAAGTAGCCGCCCGCGCTGGCCATTTGCAATAGGCGCGTCAGGCGCACGGCTTGTTCACGCCGTTGTTCCTGGTCGCGGCTGGTGACCCCTCCCACACGCAGGATGGCGATGCCCCCGCTCAGCCGGCCTAGCCGCAGGCGCAGCTCGCTGATTTCATCCAGGTCGGCGGTCTCTTCTATGCGCTTGCGCACCGAAGCAATAGCCGCGCGCAAGGCGAAGGGGTCGCGCCGGCCGCCGATGATTCCGAACTGCCGCGCGTTGGCCCAGGCGCGCCGCACGTTTCCCACGTCCTCGGCGGTCAGGCGCGCAAACGCGGCACTATCGCCAAACAGCACGCGCGCGCCGGTGAGCACAGCCAGGTCCTGTAGCGCTGCGGCCCGCCGGGCGTCTATGCCCGGGGCCTTGACGGGCAGAACATACATGATGTCGTTCAACTTGGCCTGGATCAACAGGGCTTTGACCTCGTCGCTCAGGTCGCCAGCAACGATCAGCGCGCTGCGGTAGCCCAGCTCATATAGCCGCCGCATCCCCTGAAGCACGTCCTCCGCTGCGTCCAGCTTGCCATCCAGCAACACAACAGCGCCGTCGGTGAGGCGAGCGACCGACTGGTCGTACTCCGTAGCAAACCCCGTGGTTAGCCAAGGCGAATCCCAGAGCGCCCCCTCGATGTATTCGCGCTCCACACCGCGTCCGTTGTGGTTCACGACCTGAACTGCGCCGTTTGCGCCGATGATGCTGACGACCTCGACCAGGATATCTCGCAGATCGCTATCGCTACAAGACGTGCGGGCGAGCGCCATGAGCAAATCGCGGGCCTGGCGTCCGCCAGCCGGCCGGATGATGGCTGCGCTGAGCTGCGCCGTCGCCTGTTTGACCCCTTGCTCGATCCCATGGCGGATGAGGGTGGGGTGCCTGCCGGCAGCGATCGCTTTGTCGGCCTGTTTCAGGATCGCCTGAGCAATGACCGCCATCGTCGCCGCCCCGTCGCCGCAGACCTCGTGCATGCGCCAGAGTGCGTGGCGCATCATCATCGCGCCTACGTCGGCAGTGGGGTGGGCGACCTGGATGATGCGGCGAGCGATGACAGCCGCGTTGTCCAGTAGCTCAGGCGGGCGATCGCGGATGCTGCTTTCGATGCCGACGAAGCGCGGCAGCGGACCGAGCGTGGGCTTCACTGCGTTGGCCATGAGATGGATGCCTGCGAGCAGCGAGGAGGGTTGAAAGATGACCGCGGGCCGGCGGACGCTGGTGCGTCGTCGAGCAGGGCGAGCAGATCGCGTCATGGCTGGAACAGACGCTATTCTAAGGAACTCTCTCGCAGGCGGGGCTGCGACTTTGGGCAGCGTTCGCGCTTGGATTGCGCTAGCAGCAAAGATGCGCTTGTTAGAATCCACCTTATGCACGATCCCCGCTTTAACAAGATGGCGCAGGTCATCGTCCATTACTCGATAGAACTAAAGCCCGGCCAGAACGTTTACGTGTGGGGTCAGGCGCCGGCAGCGCCACTGATGCTGGAGATCTATCGCGAGATCCTGAAAGCTGATGGCCATGCCTTCCTGCGGGCTGATTTGCCCGGCGCTCAGGAGATCTTCTTCGCGTATGCGCGGGATGCGCAGTTGGACTTTGTGTCGCCTGTTGACCGCATTTCAGTTGAAGAGGGCTGCTTCGACGCCTACATCCGCATCGGCGCGGAGACCAACACGCGCCGGCTCTCCGGCGTTGATCCATCTCATGTGCAGCGGCACCAGGCTGCGCTGAGGCCAATCCTGGATAAGCGCCTGCGCCGCAGCGCCGAAGGCAATTACAACTGGTGCGTGACCCAGTTCCCGACCGAGGCCTACGCGATGGACGCGGACATGAGCCTGGCTGAATACACAGAGTTCTTGTTTAGCGCCTGCTTGGTGAACGACCCAGATCCTGTCACGCGCTGGCAGGAGATGGGCGCCAAACAGCAGCGCTATATTGACTTCTTGTGCGATAAACGAACCCTGCGCCTGCGAGGCAGTGACGTTGACCTGACGCTGCGCATCGCGGGGCGCACTTGGAAGAACAGCCAGGGCAAGCGCAACTTCCCGGATGGCGAGATCTTTACCGGCCCGCACGAGGATTCAGTCAATGGGTGGGTGCGCTTCTCCTATCCGGCGATCTATCAAGGCCGTGAGGTGAGCGGCGTGCAATTGTGGTTTGAGGATGGTCGGGTGGTGAAGGCGACGGCGGAGAAGAACGAAGAGTTCCTGCATAGCGTGCTGAACACCGACCCCGGCGCGCGCGTGGCGGGCGAATTCGCCATTGGCACAAACTACGGCATCACGCGCTTCTCGCGCAACATTCTCTTCGACGAGAAGATCGGCGGCACCTTCCACATTGCCCTGGGCGCTGGCTATCCCGATACTGGATCGACTAACGTCAGCGCTGTGCACTGGGACATGATCGCCAGCGCGCGCGATGCGGAGATCAGCGCGGATGGCGAGGTCTTCTATCGGGACGGCCAGTTCCTGATCTAACCGGCGCGGTGGGCATCATCGAGCAAATCGCCGGCCTGGCCTTCCTCTTCGTCGCCGCGTTCATCGGTGGGGCGATCAACGCAGTGGCCGGCGGCGGCAGCCTGATCGCCTTTCCAGCTTTGGTGGTCTTCGGCGTGGACAAGATCATCGCCAACGCGACGAATACAGCGGCGCTATGGCCAGGCACGATCGGCAGTGTGTGGGCCTATCGGCACGATGCCAGGCCGCTGTTCCGCTTGATGCTTTTGCTCCTGCTGCCCAGCTTTGCCGGCGGCCTGGCGGGTGCACTGCTGCTCACCCGCACGCCGCCAGAGCTATTTGGGCGGATTGTGCCCTTGCTTGTGCTGTTTGCCACGCTGATCTTCGCTGCGCGCGATCTATTCAACCGCCTGGCTGATCGCAGCATCGAGGCCATGCGCCGCGCGGACGAGGGCCATGTGTCGGTGGCCGCCCGCATCTGGGGGATCCTGTTTCAGGCCTTTGTCGCCACCTATGGTGGTTACTTCGGAGCGGGCATCGGCATCTTGATGCTGGCCTCGCTTAGCCTGATGGGCTTGCAGGACATCCACCGGATGAACGCGCTCAAGACGGCGCTGGCTTTTATCATCAATGGGGTTGCGCTGGCTTTCTTTGCCTTTAGCCGCATCGTGAACTGGCCGCTGGCTGTGCTGATGGGGGCCGGCGGCCTGCTCGGTGGTTACTTTGGGGCGCGCCTGGCCAAGCGCGTGAACCAGCAGCATCTGCGCGCCTTCGTCGTGGTCATGGGCTTGGTAGCCTCGGTCTATCTCTTCCTGCGCGCGCTGTGAGCTTGGCCATGGGCGATCGAGACCTTGCCGAGCGGCTGCTGGGATGGTTTGCCCACCACAAGCGCGACCTGCCCTGGCGGCACGAGCCGCGCGATCCTTATCGCGTCTGGTTGGCCGAGGTCATGTTGCAACAGACCCAGGTGACAACCGTTATTCCCTACTACGAGCGCTGGCTGGCGCACTTTCCGACGCTGGAAGCGCTGGCCGCTGCCTCGCTGGACGATGTGCTCAAGCTGTGGGAAGGGTTGGGCTATTACGCACGGGCGCGCCACTTTCACGCCGCAGCGCGCGCCGTGATGAACATGCACGGAGGGCGCATCCCGCGCACCATCTCTGAGTTGCTCAGCTTGCCTGGCGTCGGGCGCTATACCGCGGGCGCGGTGGCCAGCCTAGCCTTCAACGCCGATGTGCCGGTGCTGGACGGCAACGTCAAGCGCGTGCTCAGCCGCGTCTATGGGCTGCGCGCGCCCAAGGACAGCGCACTGTGGCAACTGGCGCAGTCGCTGCTGCCGACTGGGCGGGCCGGCGCATTCAACGAAGCGCTGATGGACCTGGGATCATTGGTGTGCCTGCCGCGCGCGCCGCGCTGCGCACTGTGCCCGCTGCGCGAGCGATGCGCTGCTTTTGCTGGCGGCGATCCGGAGGCTTTTCCTGGCCGCGTAGCCAGAAAGCCCGCACCTCATCATGGCGTCCTCACAGCGTTGATAGTGGCCTCTGACGGTCGCATTTTGCTAGGTCAACGATCGGCCGATGGATTGCTGGGTGGGCTGTGGGAGTTCATCAGTTCCGACTTGCGCACGGACTACGCATCTGAGGCATCGGACACTGATCAGCTTAAGCAAATGATCGCGGCGCGCGCTGGCTTATTGATCGAGCGCGCCGAAATTCGCTGGCTAGGCGAGGTGAAACATGCTTTCACCCACTTTCGGATCACCCGCCGCGCCTGGGTGGTGATGCTATCAACGAGCCAGCCAGCAGCGACCGGGCCTGGTGCTTACGCCTGCCTGCGCTGGCTAAGGCCGGAGGAAGTCCCAGGCCTGGCGCTGGCGCGCAGCGACCAGAAGCTATGGCAGATGTATCAGCGGGGTGTGTGATCAGGCTAGAGAGCGCATCTGTGCCCTGTGTCAGCGTTTATTGATGCGCGCAGCTAGGAAGTTGCAGCGAATGGCGCGCGTTCAGATTCCAACGCGGCCAGGAACTTCTCGGCTTCCATTGCGGCCATGCACCCAAAGCCGGCTGAAGTAATGGCCTGCTTGAACCAGTTGTCGTGCACTTCGCCCGCCGCAAACACGCCCGGCACGCTAGTGTGCAGGTGCTTATCCACGATCAGGTACCCTTCTTCGTCCATGGCCAGTTGGCCCTTGAAGAGGTCTGTGTTGGGCTGATGGCCGATGAAAATGAAGACGCCATCTACTGGCGTGGTCCACGCCTCGCCCGTCTTCGTGCTGCGCAACAGCACCTCGCGCACCTTGCCATTCCCGATGATGCGCTCAACGACGGCGCTCTTGATGAACTCGATCTTGGGGTTCTGCGTGGCGCGCCGTTGCAGGGTTGCGCCAGCGCGGAACTCGTCGCGCCGATGGACGATGCGCACGCGCCGGCCGAATTTGGTGAGGAATAGCCCCTCCTGAAAGGCACTATCGCCGCCGCCCACGACGATGATCTCTTTGTCGCGGAAGAAGAAGCCGTCACAGGTGGCGCAGTAGCTCACCCCGCGGCCGATGAATGCGTCCTCGCCAGGCACGCCCAGCTTGCGCGGCGTCGCGCCGGTGGCGACGATCACCGCCTCGACCTCGTATTTCTGTCGGGATGACCACAACTGGAAGGGGCGCCGGCTGAAGTCCACCTTCTCGATGGTCTCTTCGACCATGCGGGCGCCGAACTTCTCTGCCTGCTGGCGCATGAGCGCGGTCAGCTCTGGGCCTTGTAGCCCTTCAGGGAAACCGGGGAAGTTCTCCACTTCAGTTGTGGTAGCGATTTGACCGCCGAAGGACGGGCCGACGAACACCAAAGGTTCTAGGAAGGCGCGCCCGGCATATAGCGCCGCGGTCAGGCCGGCCGGACCCGCACCAATGATTGCCAGTTTCTCAACCATACCCTTATAGGATTCTACCGCCTCGCTCAAGCGGGCGTCGCGCTTCACAGCCAGGGGCAAAAGCCTGGGTAGGTGACGGCAGTGCCGTCGCCCACCCTCTCACTTCGCTGGCAGCATCGCTTTTGGAAGATGCCCCTATTGGTGAACGCACCCGTCGCGCTCGCGCAGGATTCGTAAATCTGGGCGCATCGAGAAGCAAAAAGCCCCCGCCGATGGGCAGGGGCTTCGTGCTTCGTTGCCAGTGGCCTCACTCGGCAGCGAGGCTGCGTCGAACAACTGGCGCCTGGGCGTGCTGGCGCCGGCTGCGCAGAGTAGCCAGGCTTTGCTTCAGCGCCGCTGCTGTCCTCTCCAGGATGCCGGGGTGCTGCGCTGCCACGCGTGCGATCAGGCGCTGGCGATCCGCTTCCTTCAGCATCTCCTCGTGGCGCATTCGCGCATACACTGCGTCAATGTAGGTAAACATCGTCCTACCTCCTTTCACGACCAATCTTGAGCTTCTCTCGCTCGCCATGTGTTATAAGCACAAGGAGGCTTGAATACCCGATCTTTCTTGACGGCCTGCTTGCCAACCTGCGGCTGACAAGTTTTGACAAATTCGCGCGCCGTCTAAGTAAGCTCTCAGCTAGGGTATGGTGATTGGGATATGTTCACGGACCAACGGCTAGCTGTAAATTGCGTTAGAATCCAGATAGTGTAAGTTGAACACATAAGGGCGTGCGATGCACCGCAGACAATTCCTGACATGAGGGGCGATTCCACACAACACACTGGCGCACCGAAAGGCAGCCAGCCAGCGTTCGCCACTTTCGGCGAGCTGCTGCGCTACCTGCGCCGGCGGGCGCGCTTGACGCAGCGCGAGCTGGGCATCGCGGTCGGCTACTCTGAGGCGCACATCGCGCGCCTAGAGAGCAACCAGCGCACGCCGAACCCAGACGTCGTTCGCGCTCAGTTCATTGAGGCGCTGGGTCTGAAAGACGAGCCAGAGCTGGTCGAACGGCTGATCCGCTTGGCAGAGGCAGCGCATCGGGCTCGCCACATCGCTTTCCCCGTGACGCCGGCACAGGACGGTCCACCGACCAATCTGCGCGCGCAACTGACCAGCTTTGTAGGGCGCGCAGCAGAGCTGGCCGAGGTGATAACCCTGCTCCGCGAGGCGCGCCTGCTCACGCTGACCGGCCCCGGTGGAGTCGGCAAGACCCGCCTGGCGATCGAAGCAGCAGCCCAGATGCGGGAGCGGTTTACCGGCGGGGTATGGGTCGTGCCGCTGGCTTTCCTGCATGACCCTGAACAAGTGCCGCGCGCAGTCGCAACAGCGATCGGCCTATCATCATCGGCTGGGCCGGCGACCGTTGAAATGCTGTGCGATAAGCTGGCGGGCGATGCGCCGGTGTTGATCGTGCTGGATACTTGCGAGCACTTGATCAGCGCTTGCGCTGTGTTGGCGCTGCGCCTGGTGCAGATGTGCCCAAACGTCAGCGTCCTGGCCACCAGCCGCGAGCCGCTGAACGTGCCGGGCGAAGTGACGTGGCAAGTGCCGCCGATGCGCTGCGAAGAGGCGATGCAACTCTTCCTGGAGCGCGCGCGAGCGGTGCGCCCAGACTTTGTGCTGGATGAGGACGGCCAGGCGCTGCTGATTCAAGTTTGCCAGCAGTTGGACGGCTTGCCGCTGGCGATCGAGCTCGCTGCTGCGCGCCTGCGCGTGCTCTCGCTCGAGCAAATCGCGCAGCGCCTTGGCGATAGGTTCAACCTACTGACTGGCGGTAACCGCCTGGCGCCGCCCAAACAGCAAACGCTGCGCACAATGATTGACTGGAGCTACGACTTGCTCTCTGAGCCGGAGCGCATCCTGCTGCGCCGGCTATCCATCTTTACTACGGATTGGACGCTGGAGCTGGCCGAGGCGATCTGTAGCTGGGAGGAGTCGCCAAGCGAAACAGGGCAGGCTAATGGGCGTGCCGACCTGCGGCGTGAGGACGTGTTAGACGTGCTCACCCATCTGGTGAACAAGTCGTTGGTGATCGTGGACGACCGTGGGCCGCAGCCGCGCTACAGCTTGTCGAATACCATCCGGCAATACGCGCACGAAAAGCTGGTCGAGGCCGGCGAGTTTGATCGCATCTATCAACGCTATCTAACGTATCTGCCCTTTGGCCAGTCAATTCAGGAGTCGCTGCCGTCAAAGCGTCGCCGGCGCAAAACCCTAACCGCGTGATCGCCACTGTTAACTATCGAGGATGCGCCATCCGCTGGCAAGTGCCTTGGTGCGCAAGGCAGCATTAGCGACAGGCTGTTGGGCCAGGCTGAGCATGGGTATGTCGCCCTCTGTGTCGCCATAAGCAGCGACGAGCACGTCATCGCCTAGCCAGGTGCGCACCTTCGAGGCTTTAATCTGGCCAGTGGAGACTGGGCTGCTCAGCCGGCCGGTGGCGCGCCCATACCTATCGAAGGCCACGGGCGTGCCGATCGCTTCCGCGCTCAGCCGCGCTGCGAATAGGTCAGCAACGCGCTGATAGGTGCCCGACGCGATCAACAGGCGTGCGCCCTGTGCGCGCCACTGTTCCAGCTCAGCAACCACGCTCGTTCGCCGCGCCTGCCAGAGCGCTTCAGCGATGTAGGTGCTGAGCGCTTCTACATCGGCGGCTGAGAACCCTTGCATCACCCAGGTCATGTTCTTGAACCATAGCTCGCGGTATCGCTGCGCGTTGATCAGCCCAGCGCGGGCAGCCAGCGCGCCTGGCAGATGCAAGTAGAAAAACAGCGCGTATCTCAGCTTGCGCCCGTGAGACTTCACAAATTCGCCGAAGGCGCGCCAGCTCTCGCCGGTGGTCAGCGTGCCTTCCAGGTCAGACACGACAGCAGCCATGGCTACATACTCAGCGCACGGATGATGTCGGGGAGCAGAGCAGTCAGCTCCCCGGCTAGCAATCCGGCGTTGCCGTGTTGAGCGCGCCATCGTTCGCCGGCTGCTGCGTGAACGTAGGCGCCGCAGACGGCTGCGTCGAAGGGCGAAAGCCCCTGCGCCATGAAGCCAGCAATGCAGCCGGCCAGCACGTCGCCGCTGCCGGCCGTAGCCAAGGCTGGGTTGGCGAACGGCAACACGACACCGCGCCGGCCCGGCGCAGCGATCACTGTGTGCGCACCCTTCAGCACCACGATATGCCCCCATGCTTCGGCGTATTGCAGCGCGCATTCGATCCGATCGCCCTGGATCTCGCTCGCGCTGCGCTGCGTCAGGCGGGCCATCTCACCAGGATGCGGGGTGAGCACTGTTTGCGCTGGCACGTGCGACCACCAGGCTGGGATGCGAGCCAATAGGTTGAGCGCGTCGGCGTCGCATACTAAACCGCGCAGACCGGCCGCGAGTGACCCTAGGAGCGCATCGAGGAACGCAACGGTCGGCGCGGCTTGGCCGAGGCCAGGGCCGAGCAAGACTGCGCTCTCGCCGGTGGCTAGCGCGAGCCACTGGGCAATGGATGCGTGGCTCGGCGGTGCCAAAGCGGCGCTGGATTCGGGCAGGGTGAGGAAGATCGCCTCTGGGCAGGTCACGGCTGCGCTGGGTTTCACTGCGTCTGGCACTGCCAGCGCCACCAGCCCCGCGCCGACGCGATAGGCTGCGCGCGCAGCCAGCGCTGGCGCGCCCAGATACTCGCTACAACCGCCGATCACCAAGACGCGGCCAAACGTCCCTTTGTGGGCGTCGCGTCGCCTGGCCGGCAGGCGCGCGCGCACCAGCGCTTCGTCCGCCAAGCGCACATCAGCGCACTGAGCGCCAGCGCGCCAATCCTCTGCTATGCCAGGCTCGATGCCAATGGATGTCACTACCAGTTCGCCGCAGGCCTGCGCTGCGGGGAAGCAGTAGTGGCCGCGCTTGGGAGCGTGAAAGGTGATTGTGAGGTCGGCCGGCACGGCGACGGGATCCAAGCCGCCGGTGTCGTAGTTCATGCCGGTGACTCCATCCAGGGCTACCAGCTTGCAAGGGGGTAGATTGGTCGAGCGTCGCCGGTGATTCACCTCACGCAGGATAGCGCGTAGGTCACCCTCGATCGGCCGCGAGACGCCGGTGCCCAGCAGCGCATCTACTATTACGTTGGCGTGGGTGACCATCTGATGTAGCACGCGCAGGCGCATGTCGTTCTGCGCGTCGGCCATAAAAAGGCCCGCTGCGCGCGCAGCCAAGTAAACGGGATCGTCGTCTGGGCGAGGCCTGAGCAGATAGCATTGCACGGTCAAGCCGGCATTGGCCAGGGCAGTCGCACAGACCAGACCATCGCCGCCGTTATTGCCTGGTCCAATCAATACCAGGATGCGCGGATGTGCGATGCCCCAGGCTTCAATCCGTTGGCGGATGATCTGCGCTGCGCCTTGGCCGGCGTTTTGCATCATCTGCGCGTAACTAAGCCCGCGCGCATCCGCAGTGCGCTCCAGCGCGCGCATCTCGGCGACCGAGAGGATCTCCATCACGCAAGGAGCGCGCGCACTTCCTCCACGATGCGCTCGACAGTGAACCCAAAGTGTTTGTAGAGGTCCTTGTAGGGCGCGGACGCGCCGAAGCGGTCGTCGAGCGCTACAAAGCGCACAATTGGTCCAGCGTAGCGCTCCCAGCCCTGGGAGACGCCGGCTTCGATCACCACTTTTGGCAGGTCAATCGGCAGCATCGCCTGTCGGTATTCCTCGGTCTGCCGATTGAATAGTTCCCAGGAAGGGAAGGAGATCACGCGGGCGCGGATGCCCTGCTCGGCCAGGGCGCGGGCAGCATCCAGCGCCAGGCTAACTTCCGAGCCGCTGGCCACGAGCAGCACCTGTGGGTCTTCCACGTCGTGGATGACGTAGGCGCCGCGCGCGAAGCCCTCGCGCTTGGGCAGGATGGGCAGGGCTTGACGCGAGAGCAAGAGGGCCACTGGCCCTTCCTTCCATTCAATGGCCACCTTCCAGGCCTCGACGACCTCGTTTGCGTCGGCTGGTCGCAACGTGAGCAGATTAGGCATGGCGCGCAAGCTGGCCAGATGCTCTACCGGCTGATGGGTTGGGCCATCTTCGCCAAGGCCGATGCTGTCGTGGGTAAATACGAAGATGGTGTGGGCATGGCTGAGCGCTGCCAGGCGAATGGCCGGCCGCATGAAGTCGCTGAAGCACAGAAAGGTGCCGCCATAGGGGATGACCCCGCCGTGCAGCGCCATGCCATTCATGATGCCGGCCATGGCATGCTCGCGCACACCATACCGAATGTAGCGGCCGCTGAAATCGCTGCGCTGAAGCGACGCTGCACCTTTGGGCATTGTGTTGTTTGATGGCGTCAAGTCCGCCGATCCGCCCAGCAGGTTGGGTAGCTTGCTGGCCAGAACGTCCAGCACAGCGCCGCTGGCCGCGCGGGTCGCCAGTGGCTTCGCTGACGGGTCGAACACCGGGAGATCATCGGCCCATCCGGCTGGCAAGCGGCCTTCGATTGCGTCCAGCAGCTCTTGAGCACAGTCGGGGTGTGCGCGCTGGTAAGCGTTGAACAAGGTCTGCCAGGCTGCCTCGGCGGTTGCTGCGCGCTCCCCAATCGCCCGCCACGTCCGCAGCACATCTTCGGGAATGTAAAACGTCTTATCTGGGTCGGCACCATAGGCCAGCTTGGCGGCGCGCACCTCGTCCCAGCCAGGCGCGTCGCTATGCGCCTCGCGCGTGCCTTGGCGGTGTGGCATGCCTTTGCCGATGATGCTCTTGCAGATGATCAACGTGGGTTTATCGGTCACAACATGGGCTTCGTGGATAGCTGCCTCCACCTCGGCCATGTTGTGCGCATCTATGGTAATGGTGTGCCAGCCGTAGGCTTCGAATCGCTTGGGCACGTCGTCGCTATAGGCCAGCGCGGTGGGGCCGTCAATGGTGATGCCGTTGTCATCGTAGAACCACACCAGCTTGCCCAGGCCCAAGTGGCCGGCCAGCGACGCGGCCTCGTGGCTGACCCCCTCCATCAAGTCACCGTCGCTGACGATGGCGTAGGTGTAGTGATCCACGATGTTGAACCCTGCGCGGTTGTAGCGGGCTGCTAACCAGGCTTCGGCAATCGCCATGCCGACGCTGTTGGCAGTGCCGCTGCCCAGCGGCCCAGTGGTGACCTCAATGCCCGGCGTCAGGTGATTCTCTGGGTGGCCTGGGGTAATGCTGCCGAGCTGCCGAAAGCGCTTGAGCTGGTCGAGCGTCATCTCCGGATAGCCGGTGAGGTGCAGGATGGCATAGGGCAGCATCGAGCCGTGGCCGGCGGAGACGATCAGGCGGTCGCGGTTGAACCAGCGCGGATTGCGCGGGTTGAAGCGCATGAATTTGGCATACAGCACATAGGCCACATCGGCCATGCCCAGCGGCATGCCGGGATGGCCGGAGTTGGCGGTCTGCACAGCGTCGAGCGTGAGGGTGCGGATGACGTTGGCGCAGGCTTGATCAAGGGAAGAATAGGTGCTCATGGTTTCTCGCTGTTGCGCAGCGGACGACTGCGCATCCGTGGTTTTTCAAGATGTCGGGGATTATAAGTTTGCGGCTTGGTGGTTGATGGGACAAGACGCTGTCCGCTGACAACAGCGGAACTTGTTTGCAGCAGCAGATAAGGCGGGGCTTCTCCTCTCCAAGGTGGGCCGGCGCTGGCATTGTGCTTCTGCGACAGGCAGTTGTCGGCACTTCCCTTCGCGGGTGTTTGCTAAACGTGATATTGACAAGTGGTACGTGTAGCTCAACGTTGTAAAGCGAGCGCGTCCCACTACCGCTGCGCACACTACTGTATACTATCCATATTGTAATTCAGTGTTATTCTTCTAGCTCAAATCGTGTATGGTGCTGAGATGTCCGTAGGGCCAAACAAAGGTACTGCATTGGTGCTCGAGATCTTGCCAGCGTTTTTCGGGATCTACGGCATTGGCTGGCTATACGCCGGCAGGGTGGCCACCGGGCTGATCTTGCTGATCGTAGGCTTGATCATGATCTGGGGTGGCTACGCGGCTATCTTCGTGCTGGGCGTATTGACGTTCGGTTTAGGGTTTTTATGCATTTGTGCTGTCCTCGTCCTACAGCTCTTGATCGCAATCCTATCGGTCCTCTCCCTGAGCAACGTGCTTGAGCAAGCCGGCTGACGCTCACTCGAACAACCCAGCAGCGCGCGAGGATTGCGGCTGGAGCACAATCTCGGTCGGACAGGCTGTGGGCGGCGCAGCGAGGACGAAGCGCACAGCCTCCGCCACGTCTGCGGGCTGGATCACCTGGTCGGCAGTGAGCCAGTCGGGCAATAGCCCAGTGTTGGTCCAGCCAGGATAGATCACGCTCACCTTGACGCCGAAGTCGCGGACGTCCTCGAAGACGCAGCCGCTGAAGCCGGTTAATGCATGTTTGGTGGCGGCGTAGGCGGCGTTGGTCGGCGCAGTGAACTTGCCGCCCAGCGAGGAGATGAAGATCACTGCCCCGCGCTGGCCGGCGCGCGCGCCGGCGACGATGTGCGGCAGGGCCAGCCGCGTGGCGTGCATCACCGCCCGCAGGTTGATGTTCAGAATGCGATCCCAGGTCTCGAGATCGGCGGTCAGCGCTGAGGCGAACTGGTGGACGCCGGCGTTGTTGATCAGCACGTTTAGCCCGCCGAGCGCCTCGACGCACTGCGCTATTGCGGCTGCGATCGCCGGCGCATCGTTCAAGTCTGCCACCAGCGGCACTGCGCGCACGCCGCAGGCAGCGCAGTCCGCCTGCGCCGCGCGCAAAGCATCGGCCTGACGGGCGACCAGGGCCACGTCGCACCCTTCGCGGGCCAGCAGCGTAGCGATCGCGCGGCCGATGCCACGGCTTGCGCCGGTGACCAGCGCGACGTGGCCTTTCAACAAGAGAGCGCCTGCCATGTTTTGGCGATCGTATCAGCCTCTAGCAGCCGCTGCCAGGGCGATGCCCTCGTCTTCCTCAACGGGCAGCGCCAGCAGCGCGTGCAACGCGCGCCAGGCGTCCACAGCTTCGCCGTGGGTGGTCCGCGCGAAATACAACGCATCGCCAGGCAACACTTGGGCGACGCGATGGAGATCGGCTTGGATGGCGATCGCAATCACTGGGTAGCCGCCGGTGGGCTGGGCGTCGGCAGTGAGCAGGATCGGCTGGCCATCTGGCGGGAGCTGAATGACGCCGGGAAAGATGCCGAACGAATCCAGCGCAGGTGGCGCGTCTACCTTTATGGGTGGGCCGGTCAGGCGCAGGCCGATGCGGTTCGAGGCAGCGCTCACCTGCCAGGGGTGTGCCAGGAGCGCTGCTGGCAACGGCTGATCGAATGGGAGCAGGCGCACCTGCGGCGCGTAGTCCGGCGGCTTGGGCCAAACGCGACCAGCCAGGCGGGCCGGATCGCGCGCTGGCTGCGCACTGATCACGTCGCCGGCCCGCAGCACGCGCCCGTTTAGGCCGCCGAACTCGCCAGGCAGGTACGTGCTGCGCGCGCCGAGCACAGGGGCGACATCAATCCCGCCGGCTAGGGCTAGATAAGCCCGCGCCCCCCAGCGGCGGCCCTCAAAGGCGAGTTCTCCACGGTGAGCCAAATGCGCGCTCGCCCAGGTCGGCAGCGCCCTGCCGCGAAAGGTCGCTCCCAGGTCGGCGCCCGCGAGCGCGACGACGCACGGCGTGAGGACCTCGAACATAGCACCTGGGCCGGTGATCTCCAGGCAGGCTGCATCGGGCGGGTTGCCGACCAGGCGATTGGCGATCACGCAGGCTGGGCGGTCCATCGCCCCGCCCACCGGCACACCGATGTGTCGGTAACTGGGTCGCCCAAGGTCCTGGATCGTGCAAAGTGCGCCGGGGGAGATCACGCGCAACATACGATGAACTGCACGCGGTCGCCGGGTTGCAAAAGCGCTGGTGGCGTGCGCTGGGGATCGAAGAGGACTAAGTCGGTTTGGCCGATCAAATGCCAGCCGCCTGGCAAGCGAGCGGGGTAGATGCCGGTGAAGCCAGCGGCGAGCGCAACTGAACCAGCCGGCACCGCGGGACGCGGCGTCGCGCGGCGCGGCAGGGTAAGCGCGGCTGGCAGCGGGCCAATATATGGAAAGCCAGGCGCGAAGCCGATCATCAACACCCGCCAGGGCTGCGCTGTGTGCAGGCGGATCAATGCCTCTACCGAGAGGCCCAACTGATGGGCTGCGTCGGACAGGTCGGGGCCCTGATAGCGCACCGGTATCTCGATAATGCGCCCTTCACGGACATCCGGTGGATCCAACGTAGCGATCTGGGCGTTCACACTGGCGATGACCTGGTCTAGTGTGTTGCACAATGGGTCGAAGCGGACCAATACCGAGCGGATGGCCGGAAGGACGTCGAACGCCGCAGCCAACGCACTGGCAAGCGCATGGGCCTGAGCATTGGCCATAGCGACATCTGCTAGCGTGCACTCGGCGAGCACAGCAGCTTCGCCCATTGGGATAACGCGCCAATCGCTCATCGCACACCTACACACGCAACGCCGGCCTCGGTCAGGGCGCGGCGGAGGTGGGCGGCGCGCTCGGCTGCGCCGGGTGTGTCGCTATGAATACAGAGCGCCTCAGCAGAGAGTGCAATGCGCGTTCCGTCGTGTGCCTGCACCTCACCGCGCAGGACGATGTTCAGCGCCTGGTCCAGGCAGCGGTCCAGGTCCACGATGAGCGCGCCGGGCAAGTTGCGCGGGCGCAGCGTCCCATCGCGTTCGTAGGCGCGGTCAGCGAAACCCTCGCGCAGCACACGCAGGCCGGCGGCCTGGCCAGCTTGCGCTAGCGCCGAGTTGGGCGGCGCGACCAGCGCCCAACCTCGGCTGAACTCGGCGACGATGCGCGCAATCACGTCGGCCAGTGCAGCGTCGGCGGCTGCTTGGGTGTAGAGCGCGCCGTGTGGCTTGACGTGGGTGAGCGTGACGCCCTCTTCGTGAGCAAGACAATGAATGGTTTGGAGCTGCGCGCGCAGGGCTGTAGCAAGCTCGTCCAACGGCATGGCCAAGCTGCGCCGCCCGAAGTGTCCGCGGTCGGGGTAGGCGGGATGCGCGCCGGCGCTCACTCCCAGCCTGCGGCACAGGGCCAGCGCCGTGCGCATGCTGGCCTCGTCGCCCGCATGGCCGCCGCAGGCGATGTTCGCAGCAGTCACGTAGGGCAGGATAGCCAGATCATCACCGATGCCCTCGCCACAGTCGCAGTTTAGGATGACGCGCGCTCGATATGACTGCGCCATGCGCAGGATTATCTACCTCAAGCAGTATTGAGGTGCATTTAGGGCATTGCCCTTTCTTCATTCTCTGCACGCGAGAGAAGGATGGGGGACACGACACGGGATGCATGGTGGCGACAGGGGCGGTTCGCGAACCGCCCCTGCCGCTGATCCTTTGCGGATCATCGTCCCATCTGCCATCGGGTGCGTTCACCAACAACGCGAACTAGGAGCGTTGCTTTTGTTCTCCACGTCTCCGCGTGAGATCACCTCAGCCACACACGCATCCTGCGGGGGACGCCCCCTAACGCAGGCGGGGGATGCCCCCTGTGGTCCCCCGTATACGGGGGACGCTCCCTGTAGTCCCCGCACGCGATTTACATAGGTCGCCGGCTGATGCTTAGCGCCCTCACAGATGCCCTCACTAGAATGCACAGTGAGGTGTGACGTGGCAAATTACCTGCGGATTGGCGTGAGCGCGGCGCTGCTGGTCGTCCTGATGATCGCCGGCTGGGTCGTCCTGCGCCCGCCGGAGGCCAGGAGTGAGGCGCGCGCGACGGTGGCCGGCCTACAGCGCGATGCCAGTAGCGACCGCTTCGCCCGCGCCTTG
>Ga0308393_1000362_pt1 | contig 24071 bp, 16 predicted proteins | sample Hotspr2Sampleee2_FD_202364 | JGI IMG/M metagenome (GOLD analysis project Ga0308393, IMG submission 202364) | Hot spring phototrophic mat microbial communities from Mushroom Spring, Yellowstone National Park, Wyoming, United States - 20050630_ee2 ... | reverse complement strand
GTCGCCCGACGCGACGCTCGGCGCACTGCTCTGGAACGCGGACATGCCGCTGATGGGCATGCTGGTCGTTAGCGCGCTGCTGTTGGCGGGCTTTTTCACAGCGGGCTGGAACGCCGAGATGTGGCGGCTGCCCGTCGGGCGCTTTGTGCTGCCGTTCGCGCTGCTGATTGTGTGGATGGGGCTGTCTGCTGCGCTGATGCAGTCGGGCTGGGCGGGCATGCATCGCTTGGTGCAGTGGCTGCTGGGGCTGCTGTGCGTGCTGAACATCGCGGCGGTTGCGCGGCGGGGCACGACAGGCTGGCTCGTGGTCGCGCCGATGATTGTCAGCGCGAGCCTGTTGGGACTGCGTGGTTGTGCGGAGTACCTCGCCAACGCGCTGGGCGGGGTTCCGAACTGGCGAATCTTCGCGAGCTTTTTCAACCCGAACCTGCTGGCAGGCTACTTGGCGATGAGCGCGCCGTTGACGCTGGGCGCGCTGCTGATGTTGGGGCGCGAGTTGCCCGAACCGCGTCGGCGTGCCTACACCGCGCTGCTCACGGTCGGGCTGTGGCTGCAACTCAGTGCGCTTGCCCTCACTGCCTCGCGGCTGGGGATGCTGGCGTTTGTGGGCGCGGCGGCGGTCTTTCTGGGGCTTGCGGGCGCGTGGCGACTGCTGGGGCGCGACTTCGTGATGCGCCTCGTGGTGGTCGGCGTGCTGCTGCTGGGCGTGTTCTGGCTGAGTACCCCCGCCACGCAGCGGCTGACCCCGCAGGCGGCGACGCAGGATGTGCATTCAGGCGCGTTCCGCATCGAGACTTGGAAGGGCGCGCTGCGCACCGCGCTGGCGAACCCGATACTGGGCGTGGGCACGGGCGCGTTCGAGTGGCAGTACCCGCGCTATGCGAGCGTCGGCTACACCCGCGCGGCGCATAATACCTATCTGGAACTCGCCGCCGAGTCGGGGCTGCCCGCGCTGGCGTTGCTGATTGCGTTGGCGGTCGGCTGGCTGGGGCGCGCGTTGCAGGGCGAGCAGCCGCCTGACCCGACCCGACCCGCACCCCGCGTGATGGACTGGCGTCCGATGCGGGCGGGCGTCATCGCGGCGGTGGTGGGTGCGGCGCTGCACAACGCCGTCGATTCTGACCTGCAGGCGTTTGCGAACCTGCTGACGCTGTGCGCGCTGCTGGGGCTGGGACTGGCGTTCGCGGTGGATGGCGTGTACGCGCTGCCTGTGCGCGCGATTGAACGGCGCGGCACTGCGCTGACCATCACGCTGGTTGCGCTGACGGCTCTGACGGGCTTCGGGCTGGGCGAGTGGTACGCCAATCAGGGCAAGTACGAGATGCTGGTCTCGCATGTGCCCCAAGCGGCGGAGTATTACAGCGCGGCGCGGCGGTTCGACCCCACCAACGCCGACTACCTGATGGACGCGGGCGAGCTGTATTACGCGTTGGGTAGGCGCGAGACCGCGCTGGAGCTGATGAGCCGCGCCGTGCGCCTCAAGCCCTCGCCGCGCAATCTCTACCGACTGGGGCTGTATTACGAGCGCGAGAACGACCGCGAACGCGCCCGCGCCCAGTTCGAAGCGGCACTGGAACGCGACCCGCACAGCCTGCCCGCGCTGCTCAAACTCGCCCAGTACGCCCAGCCCGACCCCAACGACCCACGCTTGAGCGACGAGGCGCAGGGCTATTACGAGCGCGTCGTCGAGATACAAAACAGCCCCTACGGGCGCATCCGTGCGATTCCCGAAATCGTGGAGACGGCGTATGGCTTTGCGCATCTTGCGCTGGCGCGCCACTACCGCGCGCGGGGCGAGACGGTCAAGGCGCAGGGGCACTATGAGCAGGCATTGCAGGTGTTCCGCAACTACCGCGAGGTCACCTACCCGTTCAACTTGGCGGGGCGCGGCTTGGGGCTGTATAACCCCGAACGCGAGCGGCAGATTCTCAGCGCGCACCTGCAGGCGTTGCAAGACTTGGCGACGCTCTACGAGTCGCAGGGGCGCACCCAAGACGCCGACGCGCTTCGGCAGGAGTATGTAAAGCTGAGTGCGGAGTAAACCACGACAGAGATTGTGAATGACACTTAGCAATTCTTCCTCGCACTTGCATCCACACCTTGCAACATAGACGATGTGGTACACTATGAGCGTTGGAGTTGTACCATGCGAGAGCGTCTGATGAGACATATCCAGCAAGCATGCCTACTGGCACGAGCTTGGAAGTTATGGTCGATACAACGCCTGCTTCTGTGTACTTGCGTAGTAGCTGTGTTGTGTCTAGCAGCATCTGCTCAGATGACGGTTCGGCTGACTCCGGGGGATGTATCGGGTGATAACATAATCGATGATCAAGACTTACTAGCCGTATTGTTTGGCTTTGGGAGTACAGACCCAGACTTGGACATTACAGGCGATGGACGAGTAGATGATGCTGATTTACTACTGGTGTTATTTGGTTTTGGGCAGTCTGGGGCGGAGGCGTTTTCTGGAGCGCGTCAGCCTGCAAATGGCGCGGTAGCGATGCAGGTACGAATCGAAGTGGAGGGATACCAACAAGGCTTCGTCCAATTACCCGTGGTGGTGGAAGCCCAAAAGCACAGCGGTGGCGTCGTGTATCGCTATGAAGGTGTTCTCTGGAGTAATCCTGGCGAAGTGTGGATAAGTGTTCCCGAAGGGGGGCGGTACAGAGTACATGTTGTCGTAGGAAGATGCTTACGAGGCGAAACAACTACGGATGAGGCGTTTAGGATTGTTAGCCCACAGGCAGGAGCAAACCTTTCTGGCGAGTCAGTTGTTCGGGTGCAAGTGCCATTCCGAGCGTATCAGTACACCGATATAGAGCTCCTGGTAAATGGCACTCCTCACGATTGGGCAGGAGACATTATCAATTTTGGGCAAGCTCCTACTGTCGACATGACTGTCTCCACTGATGAATTTGACAATCGCGAATACGTACTAACGGTTAGGGATGTTTATGGACACGAGGATAGGATAACAGTTGGATTCTACAACACAGTCTATCGCGTGTATGTGGAGCCACTTTTCGATGTTTCTTCCCCGCAAGGTGGTGAAATACCTAATCACTGCACCATTCGTGCAACCCTCTCGCAACCAAGTTCATGGCAGGTTCGTATTCTCGCTCTCGATGGTGTTTCTGTAATACGAACCTATAGCGGTACGGGTACTTCAGTAGATGTGAGATGGGATGGTCGAACCGCTAGCGGTTCCGAAGCCGATGACGGTGCGTATCTGGTCGAGTTTGTCGTGGCAGGTTCTCCAACCCAGAGAAAACGCATAACAAACAAGAACAGAGTGGGTGATGTGCTAAGAGACTGTCGAGCAATTCCACATTCTCGCTAAGCAGCGCGCTAACCACCGATAGCTTCCATAGGGACAAGATACCGTATGCAAGACAATTGCTCGACAGTCTCTAATACTTCTGGACAAATCTGTGTACCCCGGTGGAGCACCTTCGCTGAACGAGTATGTCGGATTCATTAAGGACAGATTGAGAATGGTCGGTTCGCAGTATAGCCAGCCGAGTATCATTATAACCAGCGGCATAGATATCAGAAAACCGAGTATCGAGGATAGCGTCGTTGTCAAAAGAATCAATCAGTTTTTTTAGATCAAGATTGCAACTCTTTTATGTGAACAGTCACGGAGGTAACGAGCCCCGTCCCTTCTTCGGAATTGGTCCCTACACTTGGTACAGTACTACACGGGGCCACTCGGATCTCAGGGGACGTGTCTCTTTCGACCTAAGCGAACTCACGAGAAATGTAGGATATGGTTCTTCCGTAGACCCCCCAGCACTTGTGTGGATTGACTCGTGCAGGTCTGCTGGAGGCACGCCTGATGGAGGCATCGGAGCAGATGATTATGCGTTTGCGAGTGCGGTTTTCAAGAGTGGCAGCCTTGAGTATGGTGTGTTCGTCGGGTGGAATGGAAGCAGCCTTATGTACGGCGCGTTGGCACCGCCAGAGGACTGTTGGACATTCTGGCGAAGACAGTTTTGGATAGAAATAACGAGCGGACGAAACTTTGGTACAGCCTTTTCAAATGCGAACACGTTCACCCGAAATCGTGGCTGCGGGCAGATTCCCCGTGAAGAGCGTCCCGAGAGGCGTAGCCGAATGCACGGAGCTCTCCACTCAAGCTTGTAGGAGGGCGTCTTCATGCTGAATAGGTTATCATCGCAAACAAAAGTGAAAGTGCTAACAGTGCTTGCAATAGTTGGATTGATAACCACAGCGTTTTTTGTCATGAGACGAGATGTGCATCATGAAAACCCACCAGACAAAGAGCGAAGGAAAATGGTTGCTGAGAAAGCAGCTGTATTAGGACAAGCACTGCGCAGGTATGTGCAGCAACACGAACGTTTGCCTTCCGCAACTAACTGGGAGCAGGCACTGATGCCGTGTCTACCAGAAGGTTTCACCTTCGACATCCCTTCACCAGATAATAGGTCGCAGAGGCGCTTTGGAATGAACAGCAAAATGAGTAATTTGCCAGTTGGAGAGGTACCTTCCACATACTGGGAACAGATAGTCTTCTTTGAGTCGACAAGCACGCGCCCATCTGCGTCCGATCCATTGCGTTCCCTCCCTGTGGATGACTCGGAAGGTTTTGTAGTGATTTATGCAGATGGACGATTTGAGTATATACCCCCAGACCGCAAAGACCAATTCATAGCAAGGTATGGTTCGATTCGGGAAGAAACTAAGTGACTGTTAGCGTTTCTCTCCCTACGATTGCAAGCTGATTAGATTCCTATCACTTGTAGGCGTCTCTGTTATCTCGCCGCAGTTTCGCAGCAAGCCTTGGACGATACCGTACAGGACGGTTCTTGACCAGAACCTTCGGCGCGATGGGCTTATGAAAGACCAAAATGTACGAATGCACATTCATAGCCTGATAGGGCTTCGCGCCGAAGGGTCTAAACCCACCCGAACGATAATATCGCCATACATAGAGGTCGAACAAATCAAAACCCCGCGCCTGCATCAGCTCAATCACATCGGCGTGCAGCGGTAAAATCACGCGACTGCGGGCAATCCGATAGTCCGCCACGAAGATGGCGCAATACCGATTGGGCTTCAGCACCCGCGCTATCTCGTCGAACGCAATCCCCAGCGCGTCAAGGAAGGCGTCGTAGTCCTCAATCGTGCTGAGGTCGGCGGGCAGGTCGGAGTAGCGGATCATGTCGGCGTAGGGGATGTCCGTCACAATGGCGTCGACGCTGTCGGAGCGTATGGGCAGCGCACGCGCGTCGGCGCGTAGGCACACTTGCGTCTCCACCAACGGCGATTCGAACAGCGACCCCGTGCGCAGCGCAGAGAGTTTCTTCTGGGCGACCTCCAGCGCGTAGGGGTTGATGTCGATACTAATCGAGCGTCGCTGGCGCAAGGCGCACTCTACGGCGACCGTGCCTCCGCCTGCGAACGGATCCAGCACCACCTCGCCTTGTGCGCTTAGCCGCTCCACGAACTCGCCCATCACCTGCGGCAGAATCTTCGTCGGGTAGTCGCACAGGTTGTGCGGGAAGGACACGGTCGCCTCCCGACCCATGTCGATGACCGACTTGTAGCCGACCTTCTCGTGAAGCGGCTCCGATTCGCGAGTCATGCACCTACTTTTTCGATGTGGAGACCAGATCTCCTGCAGATGGCGTCGGTGCGATGCTAACGCCAGCACCATAAAGCGTCAGAATAGGTTATAATACCAACCGCCGCACCATAGTTCGTCCAATCACACGGCAAACCCGCCAACGCCTCCCGTATCCAGTCCCAACCCACTAAACGCACCATCCCTTCACGCAACCCACCCAACGCACCCTCCACCACCGCCACCTGCGCCGCCAACAACCCATACACCACACCCGCTACACAACAACGCACCGCACAAAACACACGCGCCACCAAGTTCAACTCAGACCAGTACGCAGGCAAATACACCAACGCCACACCCACCTCCCGCACCGCACGCGCCCGATGAGAACCCGCGTTATCCCACACCACCACCGCTACCCCCAACGCACGCCACTCAGACAACGCCGCCACTGCCGCCTCCTTCCCCAAACGCTCCGACCCACGCCACCACACCTGACCCAACAACGGGTCTACCGCTACCTGCAAGCACCGCCACTTGCACGAACGCTCCACCCGCTTGACACCACTTGACCCCGCGCGCCGTCCAACGCCGACGCACTTGACCAATCAACCCCACCCGCAGCTCGTCCACAAACACCACCCGCTGCCCCACGCGCACCCCCTGCGCCGTCAACGCCGCGCGAAACCCCTGCACTGCGCCTGCAGCGCAGCGTCGGCACGCACCACCATCGGACGCGGTATCTTGCGCCGAAACCCCAGCCGATGGAAGAGCCGTTGCATCTGACGCTCCGACAGCACAACGCCCAGTGCCTCGCGACACCACACCACCGCCTCGCGGAGCGTGCGAAAGCCCTGCGTAGAGGCGTGCTGGATGAGCCGTGCCTGTTGGTCGGGGGTCAACCGTGAACGCGGCGTGGCTCGGTTGCCCCCGCGTGTGCGACGGGTGAGTTCGTCCAGTCCGCCTGTGCGATACCAAGTGAGCCACTTGTGAATGGACATTCGCGAGACGCCCACGATGCGGGCGACTTGTCGGGTGGGTGTGCCGCGTCTGAGTAGGCAGAGGGCTTGGAGGCGTTTGGCGATGTGGAGGTTGCGTTCTTGTTTGTAGTGTGCGTGGGGTGCTTCGGCGGTGTGTTTTTCGTCCACTGTGAGTTTTCGTCCGCGCGTAGGTGGTTCTCCTGTGTGTGGGGTGCGCAGGAGTATACCCTGTTGGTAAACTCTGACCGCGCGATTGGTATAATTCGGCGTGCAGGGCACATTTCCTGCTCAGTGGTGTCTCTTAACTTTGGCTGCGCAGTGTGCCCTGCTCTGTAGAGGTCTATTTTGTACCGTCCGCCGAAGTTCCTTGCAATTGGAGCGCGTACACTTCTACCTCCCGCTGTGCAAGCACAAGCTGTAGGTGTCCTTGCGCAATAGCGTCGTAATAAAGCGCACGCCACGCCTCGGGCGTGCCCTGCGGCGCGAATCGGCGGTTGATAAGCAGGTGAGTGTAGCCGTTGGTCGCCATCCACTGGGCAAGATCGTCGCCCGTGCGCATCTGGTCGTAAGGGATGAGCCGATGGTGTCCCGCATTCCCCCACATGTAGCGTCGCTGTAGGTAGTAGCCACGCGTCTCGTCCAGTAGGATGACGCCTGCGTTGGGGAGTGTCTGCTCGTTGAGGAAGCGCGTGGCGGGGTAGATTTGCAGGCGTCGGTTGAGGTAGGCGTCGCGGTCGCGCAGGGCGAGCGGCAGCATCGGTAGGTAGACACTCGCCATCAGCCACAGGGTGAAACCTGCCTGAAGCGCGAGCAGCCCTGCATAGCCCCACTGTGCCCAGCGTGCTGCGCGCCCCACCGATGCTAACCCGCTCGCCGCCACAATCGGCAAGAGCAGCAGCCAGTAGCGGATTTGCTGCATCAGGTGGAACCAGCCGACGGTGTGCAGTCCCACGAACACGAGTAGGTAGCCCGTGCCCCACGCCAGCCCGCCCGACAGCCACAGGCTCGGCAGCGCCAGCACACCCACTCCCAGCGACGGCAGCAGGAACACCCGCTCGCCCACCCGCGCGCCAATCGGATCGGTGAACGGCGCTGGATTTGCCGTCAGGTTCCAAGGCGCCAGCAGCAATTGTGCAGGCTCGCGCCCCAGCCCGAACTTGAGTTGGTCGTTGCGGTAGGCGTCCGCCTGCGCTTGGCTCCAGTTCTTGCCGCCGAAAATCTCGAAGGCGAACGGGTACACAGGGTTGCCTGTCCAGATGGCATTGCGGATGTACCACGGCGCGCCGATTGCCGCCGCCAGCAGCCCCGCGCCCATCAGCGTCGGGACAAGCCGCGCCTGACCCGCCCGCACAAGCCACATCAGCCCGACCAGACCCCACAGCCCTGCTGTGAGCAGCGCGGTGTATTTCGTGGCGAGCGCGAAGCCCATCAGCGTGCCCGACACCCACAGCCAGCGGCGACTGCCCTCCTGCACCGCATACGCCAGCGCGAGCAGCCCCAGCGACGCATACAGCGCGGTTGCAAGGTCAGCATACGCGCTGAACATCTGCCACAGGAATGCAGGCGCGCCCAAGATCAGCGCTGCTGCCCACACGCCCGACACGCCCCGCCGTTGCAAAAAGCCCGCCGCGCCCAGCACGGCTAACATCCCCACCGCCCAGTGCGTCACTTTCGCTGCCGACTCGCCCGCCACACTCAGACCCCAGAGGTACATCATATCCTGCAACGGTGGGAAGTAGCTTTGATGCATAAACGGAACCTCTACCATCCTGCCCGCCTGCAAGTACAGCTTGGGGAGGGCGAGATGGTACGCAATCGCGTCCCATTCGTTGCCATCAGGCGGCAGGGCGCACAGCAGGAGGCTTAGGACGGCAAGTAGAACACAGAGAATAAGCAGCACGGCTTGGGGAAGTTTGTTTAGGACAGCTCGCTCCCCAGCCCTCCCCGCACGCGGGGAGAAAGTTCCGCCCCCGTTGACGGGGGAGGTTAGGAGGAGGGGGGAGATCCTGCCCTTGATCCACCACCCTACCACACCCATCACCCCCACCACGATCAGCGGTGTCCACACCACGACACTCATCAGCCCCAGCGCGCTGCAGCCTGCGATTAGGTATGCCCACGCTGCAAGCGCGAGCGCGCCGCCATACGCCCACTGCTCCCAACGGTTCGGCGTCCAACAACGCGCCCACACACTGCCCACCAGCGTCAGCACGACCACTGCAACCAGTCCAAGCCCAACGCCCAGCACGCCGATAGTGTACCGCCTATATCAGTGGCGTCTTGCCCGGAATCGGCACAGGGTCTTGCGGTGCGGGGCTGTCATAACTGATTGCGCGCACACGCTCCACATAGTTCAACTTGGAGTTCAGTGCCGCCTCCCAAGTCACGATTTGGCCTGTGTACGCCGACATACGCCCCATCATCGCCGTCAGCGTGCTTTCGGCAATCGTGCGCGCTTCACTAATCGGCTCGCCCTTGCGGATGCTCTGGATTAGCACGCGATGCTCCTCTACATAAGGGTTCAGCCACTGCTTGCCTGGCTCCCAAGTCTGCTTGCCGCGCACATAGAAGTTGGTAAACTGTTCCATGAGCGCCTGCCCTTCCGTGCCGACCACCGTGTTGGAGACGCGGTAGGCGGTGTTGTCCATCTGGCGGCACATCGCCAGCACGCGCACGCCGTTGGGGTATTCGTACTCGATCGCGAAGTGGTCGTACACATCGCCGTATTCGGGCGCGGTGCGTGCCTGCCTGCCGCCCACCGCCATCGCCCGTGTGGGCACGCTGCCCATCACCCAGTTCATCACATCGATATTATGCACGAACTGCTCCACAGGCTGGTCGCCCGACAGCCAAGTGTAGAACAGCCAGTTGCGCAGTTGGTAGACCATGTCGCTCCAGCCCGCTTCGCGTGGGCGCGGCACGGGGCTGGCAGCGTTGTAGTGGGCATAGGCAGCGCGGATCGCGCCGATGTGCCCCGCGTGAATGCGCTCAATTACGCCCTGATAGCCTGGGTGCCAGCGGTACTGCGTGCCGGGCATCACGCCCAGCCGCTTCTGACGGGCAATCGCGTCCCCGCGCAGTACCATGCGCACCCCTTCGGGGCATACGGCGACGGGCTTCTCCATAAACACATGCACACCTGCCTCCACCGCCGCCAGAAAGTGAATGGGGCGGAACGCTGGCGGCTCGCACAACAGCACCAGGTCGATCCCACTTGCCAGCACCTTCTGGTAGGCGTCGAATCCCACAAACCGACGCTCTGGGGGCACTTGCACGCGCTCGGCGAACTGCTCCTTGAGACCCTCATAGCTGGCATTCAGGCGGTCTTCGAAGATGTCGCCCAGCGCCCAGATGACCGTGCCGTCGTCGGCGCGCAGGCAGTCGAGAGCGGCACCAGTACCGCGCCCGCCACAGCCCACGACCCCGACCTTGATACGGTCGGAGCCTTGCGCATGCACCATCGTCGCAAGTGGCAGCGCACCCAGCGCGATGCCCGCCTTCAGAAACTCGCGGCGCGAAATCGACGGGCTAATAGCGTCTACTGTACCAATCGTGCCACTCCCTTGTAGGGCTTCTGCCTGCGTCATTACTGTATCGCTGCCGTAGTCAGGTCGCTTTCGCCTGTTGGGGGACGGTCGTCGCCCTTGACAAAGAGGATTTGATTGCCCTCACTGAGGCGAGCGATGATAGCGTCGCCCTCTTCGAAGCGTCCCAACAGCAGTTGCTCTGAGAGCGGGTCTTCGATCATCTGTTGCACCACACGGCGCAGCGGGCGTGCGCCGTAGTTCGGGTCGTAGCCCTTCTGCGCCAACAAGTCTTTCACAGCTGGCTCCAGCAAAAGGCGCATGTGGTGTGCAGCAAGCTGCTCCTGCACGCGGGCGACCATAATGTCCACGATTTGCAGAATCTCGTTGCGCGTCAGCGGATGGAACACGATTACCTCGTCCACGCGATTGAGGAACTCTGGGCGGAAGAGCTTTTTCATCTCTTCCAGGACGCGGTTGCGCATCGCCTCGTAAGCGCGCGGGTCTTCGGGGTCGGTCTGCTTGTCGCGGCGCAGCCCAATGCCCGTCTCCTCGATAACGGAGCGCACGCCCACATTGCTGGTCATAATGATAATTGTGTTGCGAAAGTCCACCACATGCCCTTGCGAGTCGGTCAGCCGCCCATCCTCCATCACCTGCAGCAGCAGGTTGAACACATCGGGGTGCGCTTTTTCGATTTCGTCCAGCAGCACCACGCTGTAGGGTTGGCGGCGCACCGCTTCGGTCAGCACGCCACCCTCCTCGTAGCCGACATAGCCTGGCGGCGCGCCAATCAGGCGGGAGACATTAAACCGCTCCATGTATTCGCTCATATCGATGCGGATGAGGTTATTCTCGTTATCGAACAGGTAGCCAGCTAATGCGCGCGCCAGCTCGGTCTTACCCACGCCTGTGGGACCAAGAAAGATAAAGGTGCCCATCGGGCGTTTCGGGTCTTTGAGCCCTGAGCGTGCGCGGCGCAGCGCGCGTGCGACAGCGGAAACCGCCTCGTGCTGTCCAATCACGCGCCGATGCAGCTCCTCTTCGATATGCAGTAGCTTCTGGGTCTCGCTCTCGACCAGTCGGGCAACAGGGATGCCTGTCCAGCTCTGCACGATGTGCGCGACATCGTTTTCCGTGACCAGCGTGGTCATCTCTTGCCGTGCCGCTTCCCACTCCTCTTCCATCGCCTCGATGCGCTCGCGCAAGGCGACCTTGCGATTCTCCAGTTCGTCTAGTCGGTCGAAATCGTTCTGCTGACGGGCGCTGGCGATTTCCTTTTGGATCATTTCCAGCTCGCCTTTGGCTTTGCGCAGCTCCAGCGGTGGCAGAGTCTGCTGCAGCTTTACGCGGGAGGACGCCTCGTCGATAAGGTCGATCGCCTTATCGGGCAGGTAGCGGTCAGTGATGTAGCGGCTGGAGAGTTTGACCGCTGCCTCGACCGCGCTGTCGGTGATGATTACGCGGTGGTGGGTCTCGTAGCGGTCGCGCAGCCCCTTGAGGATCTGGATGGCCTCTTCTGGGGACGGCTCGCGCACCTGCACGGGCTGGAATCGCCGTTCCAAAGCGGCATCGCGCTCGATATATTTTCGGTACTCGTCTTGAGTGGTCGCGCCGACGCACTGCAGTTCGCCGCGCGCGAGGGCAGGCTTCATAATGTTGGAGGCGTCGATGGCGCCCTCTGCCGCGCCTGCGCCAATCAGTGTGTGCAGCTCGTCGATGAACAAAATCACATCGCCTTGCGCTTTGCGTACTTCGTCCAGCACGCGCTTCATGCGCTCTTCGAACTCGCCGCGATACTTCGTGCCTGCCACCAGCCCTGCAAGATCGAGCGAGACAATGCGCTTGTTGCGCAACTGATCAGGCACATCGCCTTGCACGATGCGTTGCGCTAAGCCTTCCACGATAGCTGTTTTACCTACTCCGGGCGGTCCGACCAGCACGGGATTATTTTTGGTGCGTCGTGCGAGGATTTGCATCACGCGCTCGACCTCGTTGTGGCGTCCAATGACTGGATCGAGCTTGCCCTGACGCGCCATCTCGGTGAGGTCGCGTCCGAATTCGTCGAGGGTGGGCGTGCGCGAGCGTTGCGGGCGCGCAGCAGGTGTCGGTTGCCCCTCGTGCTCTTGGAGATTCATCACCTCGCGACGGGCGCGCTCCAACTCGACGCCAAGCTTGTGTAGCACACGCGCAGCCAACCCTTCGCCTTCCCGTATCAAGCCCAGCAACAGATGCTCCGTGCCGATGTAGCTGTTGTTTAGCTGGCGTGCCTCGTCGTAGGCGAGGTCGATCACCCGTTTGGCTCGCGAGGTGAGCTGCATCTCCGCGCCGAAACGCGCCTCGCTGCGAGTGGCGTAGCGTTCAATCTCGTTGCGAATACGCTGCAGGCTCACCCCCATCCGATCCAGAATCCGCGCAGCAACGCTGTCCGACTCGCGCACCAGACCCAGCAACAGATGCTCCGTGCTGACCTGAGACTCACCCAGTCGCTGCGCCTCTTCCTGCGCGTAGAAGATGACCTTCCGCGCACGCTCGGTAAATCGTTGCCACATCATCCTCGACCCTCCAGCGCGGCATAGCTGCCGTTATCCATTAGGAAAACAGCGTGTCTATAGAATGTTTCCATAGAGCCTCCAGAAATTCACAGGGAGCGACTCGTAGCCGAATTATCGGCGACAGAGCCCAATTTCTCCCCGCCTATATTGTAGCATGTTTCGAGGCAGGAATGCAAGGGGAAACGCCCCCCGAAGCCGAACGAATCCCCGCACGCCATGTTAGACCCAGCCTCTTGGAGAGCGCACAAACGCTGGCTTTCGACCCCACCAGGCTGCCACAGCAATCGCTGGCGCCCGCAGGCGACAACCCTTACAAACCGCTGTGGGAGGCGTTCCAGCAGGAGTGGGCAGCGTTCACCAACAACCGAACTTACACCGAAGCGGATTTTCGCACGATTTTGGCGCTGCTGGAGAAATACACTTCCTTTATCCCTTCTGCCACTCCGTGGGAACGCGAAGACGAGCGCACCGTGCCCGATGTGTCGCTATATGACCACCTGCGCGTGACAGCAGCGATCGCCGCCTGCCTCGACAAGCAACTATTGCCCCATGCGCTGGAGCAGGCGTGGCAGCAGCCAGAAGCCTACACGGAGCCGATTCTATTACTGGTGAAGGGCGACCTGTCGGGCATTCAGGACTTTCTGTATCTGATGGGGCGGGGCGGCGTTGCCAGCGGGCTGAAGGGGCGTTCCGCCTTCCTGCAGCTGCTGACCGAAGCGATTGCCGATTTCGTGCTGCGCCAACTGGAGCTGCCGCCCGTGTGCCTGCTGCTTGCCAGCGGGGGGCACTTCTACTTGCTCGCGCCCTACAACCAGGCAGGCGATTTGCAACGCCTGAGCGCCATTATCAGCCAGAAACTGCTGCAGGCGTTCCAGGGCGACCTGCGCGTGCTGCTGGAGTGGGTGCCACTCACCACCGCCGATTTGTTGAACTCCAGCGACATCAGCGCCAAGTGGGGCGGGTTGACGGCGAGGATTGGGCAGCGTAAGCAAAAACTCTGGGCGGAGCTGCCCGACAGCGACCTGCAGCGGCTGTTCACGCCTGCACAGCGCGCCACGGACGCCGAATCGCTGTGTCAGGTGTGCTACGGCGCGTATGTGGGCGGGCGCGTCGACGACGGCATTCGCAAGTGCGGTCGCTGCCTCTCGTTTGAGGATCTGGGCAAGCAGATGCGTCGTCCTGCTGCGCTGGTGATTCAACAGGTAGACCCAACGGATCCACCTCAAAACGCGAAGTGGGAAGAGGCGCTCCAAGCATTCGGCTGGCGAGTGCATATTGTGGAACAAAGTCAGCTAGTTCCAGATGTGCCAGCCCCCGCACTTCAGGTGAGCTTCACACCGAACGGGTTTATCCCCGCGCGCCGTCGCGAGGGGTGGAGTTATGTATTCCGCCCGCTGGCGACGGCGACCCCCGCGCCGATTGAAGACCGCCTGCCCGACTTCGAAGAGATTGCCGAGCAGGGCGTCGGGGCGCCATGGCTGGGCGTGCTGCGAATGGATGTCGACTCGCTGGGCAAGCTTTTTGCGCAAGGTCTCCAGCCGAAAGCCACGCTCAGTCGCATGGCGACACTCAGCCGCACGATGCGCCTCTTCTTCGAGGGCTATGTCGCCCACCTGTGCGCCCCGTATGCCCAGAAGCAGCAGCTGTACCTGCTGTACGCGGGCGGCGACGACCTCTTTGTGGTGGGCGCGTGGAGCGTCCTGCCCGAATTGGCACGCCGCATCCGAAACGCCTTTCGGCAACTGGTAGGCGCGGACCATGTCACGCTTTCGGCAGGCATCGCCATCAGCCATCCGAACACGCCGCTTTACCAGCTGGCGGAAACCGCACGCGCCGCGCTGGATGAGCAAGCGAAAATGCACTGCTGGTTTGCTAACGGCAAGCCGCGCGAGAAGGACGCTATCAGCTTCCTGCAGACGCCGATGGGCTGGGGCGAGTTCGAGCGCGTGTTCCAAGCGTTCGAACAGGTGTGTCAGATGGTGCAAGGCACGGATGGTAAACCTTCGGTGCCCCGCGCGTTCATCACCCGTCTGGCACGCATCGCCGCGCTCTACCAGCGCAACGCCGCCTATGTACGCAAGCAGGTGCGTACAGCCGCTCAAAACCAAACCGACCTCACTTTCTACGCCTGCTGGCTGTGGCGCGGGATCTACCACCTCACACGCTTCGCCGAGCGACAAAAGGAGCGGCACGCCGATATCCTCGCGTTCCGCGACCAACTCTGCAACCACAACAGCGGGCTAATCGAGCATCTGCATGTCATCGCCCGCTGGGCAGAACTCCACACACGCAGCAGTAAGGAGGGATAGACGATGAGTCAGCAGCAGAATAGACCACAGGAGAGACCACAGTCAGGAGGGTCATATTCCCCTGAGCAAATCCATCGTGCCATTCGTGAAGGCGGACGCGCCCTTGTCGAACTGGCAGAGCAAGTTGGCAGAAGGGTCAAAAATGAGGGATTGACCACCAACCAAATCCGCAACATCTTCGGCTTGGTCAAGCGGATGGAGATGGAGACGCGTAAGGGGTCAGACTGGAAGCACGAGTTGATGATGCTCAAACCGAAGATGGCGTATGCTGCCGCTCGCGCCAGTGGTAGGGGCGCGGAAACGCTCGCACGGGTGCTATCACACGCTATCGACGCGGTAGAGAGCGACGCCTCTAAATTCTCTCGGTTTGTAGACCTGTTCGAAGCTATTCTCGCCTATCACAAGGCGGCAGGAGGGAGATAAACATGCCAACCAGCATCCAGATGATGGGCAAAGTAGTGATTACAGGTGGCATTCGCTTGGTGACGGGCTTGCATATTGGCGGTGCGGCAGCCGGGCTGGACATCGGCGGTGTGGACAATCCCATCATCCGCCACCCCGTCACGCGCGAGCCGTACATTCCCGGCTCTTCCCTACGCGGCAAGATTCGCGCCCTGCTCGAACGCGCGTATGACCTGCCTCTCAACAAGAAGGTACAGGATGTACGCCTCCACGAATGCTACAAGGAGGAGAGCTATCAGCAGTGCGCTATCTGCCATGTGTTTGGTATCTCGCCGGGCGAGCGGGAACGAGGCGTCGCACAAGGCGAGCAGGCAGACCGAAGGGGCGAATGGGGCACCTTCAAGCCAACCCGACTGGTGGTGCGTGATGTGGGGCTTACAGCGGAGTCACGCGCCGAGCTGGAAACCGCCGACACCGACCTGCCCTACAGCGAGGTCAAGTGGGAAGCGTCCATCGACCGCATCACCTCCGCGGCGGTACCCCGCCAGAACGAGCGCGTGCCTGCAGGCGCACGCTTCGAACCGTTCGAGATGATTTACACGCTCTACCGCTTGAACGGGGGGCACTGGCAACAAGATGCCGACTGGCTTGCAGTGGTCTTCGAAGGCATGCGCCTGCTGGAAGACGACTACCTGGGCGGCTACGGCTCGCGCGGCGCAGGCAAAATCGCCTTCGAGAACCTGAAGGTCGAACTGCGCCCGCTGAAATACTATCTCGGCGAAGGCGGCCCCATCGTACTCGCCGACCAGCTTGATCTGCGCGATCAGCAAGGCATCAAGACGCTGATTGACAAGGTAAAGCAGCACTTGCAGGGTGGATAATGCAAGGCACGGTTGTCTACATGCTGCGCTTTCGCTCGCCGTTGCATATCGGCGAGCGCGGGATTGGGCAGGAGCAGACGCGCGACTATGTGCCCGCCGACACACTCTTCAGCGCGCTCTGCACGATGTGGAGCCTGCTGTATGGGGTACAGTCGCTCACCGACGACCTACTAACGCGGTATGGCGATTCGGGGCGCGAGCCGTTCTTCCTGATCTCGGCGTTCCCCTTCGCAGGCGAAGTGCGCTTCTACCCCAAGCCCCTGCGCCCGCCCGACAGCAACCCCGACTTCGCCAAACGCTGGAAGAGCATCCGCTGGGTCTCTGAGCGCGTGTTTCAAGCGTACCTCAACGGCGAGCCGATTGCGCTGGAGCCAGCAAACAATATGCCCAACGGTGCGCGTCAGCTGCTGCTCCAGGACGGCGCAGTCCTCATTCACCCAGATGAGTGGCAAGCCCTGCAACAGTTCTGGGATTACGAGGCAGACGATTTGCGTGTCTACCGAACGGCAGTGGTACCGCGTGTGACTCTGGATCGCGTCTCGAACGCCTCGCAGATTTGGCACTTTGGCGAGGTGCATTTTTCAAGCGGCTGCGGGCTGTGGTTCGCGGTGCAGTTCGGCGAGGTGCGCTTCCAGAAGCAGTTCGAGGCGTGTCTGCGCGTGCTGGGCGACACAGGTCTGGGCGGTGAACGGAATACAGGGCGCGGGCTGTTCTGCTTCGAGCGAAGCGAGTGGACTCTGCGAGAGCCTTCCAACCCACGCGCGTTTATTACCCTTTCGCCGTGGGTGCCTGCCACTCAGGAGCAACGCGACTGGCTGCGCGCGGATGGCTCGGCGTATGAACTCACGCTCAAGCGCGGCTGGCTCGGCTCGCCTGCCGTCAACAACCTGCGGCGCAAGGAGGTCTGGATGGTACGCGAAGGCTCGGTAATCGCCCATCCGCCAGAGTTCCGAATCGGACAACTGGTAGACCTCGCGCCTGAGATGTCGCCCCATCCCGCCTACCGCTACGGCTACGCATTTCCCGTGGGGGTGAAATAGCGATGGCGACCCGAACCTATCGGCTGGAGACGCTTAGCCCGCTCCATATCGGCAGTGGGCAAGAGTACGGCGCGTTCGATGGCGTTTTCCAGAACGGACGCTGGTATCTGATTGACCTCAAGAAGGTGCTGGAGCGCAGTAAGGAGGACCTGACCAACTTGGCGAACGCGATGATGCAGCAGGGGTTCAACTGGGCAAGCTGGCTGCGGCAACGCGGCATCAATCCTCAAGAGGTCGCCTCATCCAGCGTTGCCTGCGTCCAGAACCCCGACAGCACCAAAATCCGCGCCTGCATCCGCGACCCATTCTGGCGACCATACATTCCTGGCAGCACGCTCAAAGGCGCCATACGCACCGCTGTCTTGGAAAGTCTGCTGACAGGCGAACCGCGCCAAAAACGCCAGCAACGGGCACGGCAGGCTGTTCAAAATCAGCATGGTAAACCTTCTGATCGGCGGTATGTGGCGCGGAACACTCTCGAACGCAGTCTGCTTATGGGCAAAGTCCCCAACCGCGCCAACGAATCGAACTACGACCTGCTGCGCGCGTTGCACATCAGCGACTCGGAGCCGATAGACCCTGAGCAAGCGCACATCGGGCTGGCGTGGGTGCATACCCTGCGGAATGGGCAACTCGTGCAGAAACGCGCAGAAGGTGAAGAGTATAAGATGTTCTTGGAGTGGCTGTCTGCAGGCGTGCAGACGCGCCTCACCCTCCGAATCGACGAGCGGCTACTGGAAGGGAGTTATCGTCGCGCACTCGGTTTCAACGATAGCCAGGTGGAGATTCTGTACGAGTTTGTCGATGCCTGCAACGAACGCGCCTCCGAGATTATTGACCACGAAGGCGAGTTTTACGAAGATTACGGCTTACCCGTTATCGCTCAGTTTTACAAGGGGCTGGGGAGTCGGCTCCAGCAGATAAAGGCGCAAAGTGGCTTCCTCCTAAACATCGGCTGGGGCGGCGGCTGGGAGATGAAGACCGTCACCAACCCGCTTACGGAAGGGTTGGATAATGAGTATTGGGAAATCCGCCAGACTTACAGATTGGGGCGCTCCGACTCGGCGGTGTTCCCCAAAACGCGCCGATTAGCTTATCGAGATGACCAGCCTTTCGCCCCACTGGGCTGGGTTGCGCTTGTCTCGGAGATGTAAACGATAACACTCATCACTTTCATCGGCACGGGAACCCTTAATCCAACCACCTATTAGCTGGTCGAGGAGATTCTTGGAATTGCGGGGGTCGAGTAGCTGCGTGAGCGCATTTCCCCGCCCCAAAACGGCAGGAATCCCCCCGCGCGTCGTCGAACCCTACCCCCAACATCTTGGGAGGTAACGCATGGACGCTGGGTTCGTACACCTACATTTGCACACAGAGTTTAGCTTATTAGACGGGGCGACGCGCATCAAAGAGTTGGTCAAGCGCGTGGCAGACTACGACATGCCCGCTGTCGCCATCTCCGACCACGGGGTGCTGTACGGCGCCATCGACTTCTATAACGCCTGCCAAGCCGCAGGCATCAAGCCCATCATCGGCTGCGAGGTCTACCTTGCGCCGCGCACCATCAACGACAGAACCAAGCAAGACCAGAACAGTTACCACCTCCTGCTGCTGGCGAAAGACGAGACGGGCTACCGCAACCTGCTGCGCCTCAGCACGATTGCGAACTTGGAGGGGTTTTACTACAAGCCGCGCGTGGATAAGGGCATCCTGCGCCAGCACGCCGAGGGGCTGATCGCCACCTCGTCGTGTCTGGCGGGCGAGATTCCCGACGCGCTACTCAAAGGCGACTTCGAACGCGCCTGTCGCCTCACCGAAGAGTATCTGGACATCTTCGGCAGTGAGAACTTCTACATCGAGTTGCAAGACCACGGGCTGCCCGAACAGCGTCAGGTGAACGCGGGGCTGCTGGAGCTGGCAGCCAAGTACCGCCTGCCGCTGCTGGCGACCAACGACGCGCACTACCTCACCCGCGAGGACGCCGCCATCCACGATGTGTTGCTGTGCGTGCAAACGGGCGCGACCGTCGACGACCCGAAACGCCTCAAGTTCGGCACGGAGGAGTTCTATGTCAAGTCGCCCGAGGAGATGGCGACGCTGTTTCGGGCGCACCCCGAAGCGTTAGCCAACACGCTGGAGGTCGCCCAGCGGTGCAATCTGCAGCTGGAGTTCGGCAGGGTGCAGCTGCCCGCGCCCGACCTGCCCGACGGTAAGAGCGCGATGGAACACCTGCGCGACCTGTGTTATGATGCCCTGCCGCGACTCATGCCGAACCACACGGAGACCCATCGCCAGCGACTGGAGTACGAACTCGGCGTCATCGAGACCACGGGCTTTGCGCCCTACTTTCTGATTGTGCGCGACTTTGCGCAGTTCGCGCGGCGCGAAGGCGTCTACTTCGGCGTGCGCGGCTCGGCGGCGGGCAGCTTCGTCTCCTACTGCCTCGGCATCACCGACATCGACCCCATCGAATACGACCTCACCTTCGAGCGGTTCCTGAACCCCGAACGCATCCAGATGCCCGATATCGACATGGACTTCGAGGACGCGCGGCGCGACTTGGTCATTAAATATGTGCGCGAGAAGTATGGGGAAGACCGCGTGGCGCAGATTATCACTTTTGGCACGCTGGCAGCCAAAGCCGCGCTGCGCGATGTCGCCCGCGCCCTCAACATCTCGCCCGCGCTGGTCGATCGCCTGTGCAAGGCGATTCCGACTCAGCCTGGCATGACGCTGGAGAAGGCGCTAACAATCAGCGAGGTGAAGCAGGAGTACGAGCGCAACCCCGACGCCCGACGCCTCATCGACACCGCCCGCCGCTTGGAAGGCATCACGCGCAACGCCAGCGTCCACGCCGCAGGGGTGGTCATCTCCAAAGACCCGCTGGTCGAGCATGTGCCGCTGGCGCGCTCGGCGGACGGCGAACCCGTGACGCAATACCACATGGGCGCGCTGGAGCAAATCGGGCTGCTGAAGATGGACTTTCTGGGGCTGACGAACCTCTCCGCGCTGGCGCAAACGGTGGAGAACATCCGACGCACACGCGGCATCGACATCGACCTGCGCAACCTGCCGCTGGACGACGCCAAGACCTACGAGATGCTGGGGCGCGGCGAGACCACAGGCGTGTTCCAACTGGAAAGCGCAGGCATGCGCCGCTACATCCAGCAACTGCGTCCGCAGAATGTGCGCGAACTGGCGGCGATGGTCGCCCTCTACCGCCCCGGACCGATGGAGCATATCCCCACCTACATCAACCGCAAACACAGGCGCGAGCCGATTGAGTACCCTCACCCGTGGCTGGAGCCGATCCTGCAGGAGACCTACGGCGTGATTGTGTACCAAGACCAGGTGCTGAAGGTGGTGCAGGCGTTGGCGGGCTTCTCGCTGGGCAAGGCGGACATCCTGCGCCGCGCGATGGGCAAGAAGAAGCCCGACGAGATGCGCCGCATGCGCGCCGAGTTCGTCGAGGGCGCACGCACCAAAGGCATCGACGAAGACGAAGCCAATCGCCTGTTCGACCTCATCGAGCCGTTCGCAGGCTACGCCTTCAACAAGGCGCATGCCGTCTGCTACGCGCATGTCGCCTACCAGACCGCCTACCTGAAGGCGAACTACCCCGTCGAATACATGGCGGCGCTGATGGCAGTGTTCAAGGACAAGACAGACAAGGTGACGGCGTTCATCGACGAGTGCCAGACGATGGGCATCCGCGTGCTGCCGCCCGACATCAACCGCAGCCACGCGGGGTTCACCGTCGAGCCGTTGGGGGAGTCGCCCGCGCGCGCCGCGCGCGGACGCCGCCGCGCCCAAGCCCCCGCCTACGACCATGCCATTCGGTTCGGGCTGGGCGCAATCAAGGGCGTCGGCGAGGCAGCGGTGGAAGCTATCCTGCGCGAGCGCGCAGCCAACGGCGCGTTCAGCGACATCTTCGACTTCGCCGCGCGAATGCAGGAATCGGGCGCGCTGAACCGCGCGACGCTGGAGGCGCTGATTCAGGCGGGCGCGTTCGAATCGCTGCACCCGAACCGCGCGCAGTTGCTGAACGGGCTGGACCTGATTTTGGGCTACGCGCAGTCGGTTGCCCGCGCAAAGGCGACGGGGCAGAACTCGCTGTTTGAGGGCGGCGGGCAGGACGAGGTCGCCGTCGCCAAACCCGCGCTGATGCTGGTGGACGACCTGCCCACCCCGCAGAAACTCGCGCTGGAACGCGAACTGCTCGGCGTCTACCTGTCCGACCACCCGATACGCCCCTACCAGCGCGCGCTGGCGGGCAAGGTGACGCCGATTGCCCAAGCGATGGAACGCGAAGGCGCGACGCTGACCATCGGCGGCATCATCACCAGCGTCCAAATGCGCGTCGCCAAAAAGACGGGCGCGCGCATGGCAATCCTGCAGGTGGAAGACCTCACGGGCGCGATTCGCGTCGCCGTGTTCGCCAACACCTACGAGCAGTACCGCGACGCCATCCAGAAAGACCGTGTGGTGCTGATTCGCGGCAAGATGCAGTCCAGCGAGTACGGCAACCGTAACGGCGAGGGCAATGGCGCGATGGAGTTCCGCGCGGAAGCGATTGAACCTGCCCCAGAGCCGAGCGCAGTAAGCGAGGAGCCGCGCATCTCGATACGCTTCGCTCGCTGCCGCACCGACCAAATCCGCCTGCTGCGCCAGATTATCGAGCGGTACACGGGCGAGGCGGTCGTGCGCGTGCAAGTGCCCATCAACGGGCATATGCGCGTGATCGAGTCGTCGCTGCGGGTTGCGCCAACGCCCGAAGTGCTGCAGATGCTGCGCTACACGCTGCCCAACGCGCAGATTGAGGCGACCCTGCAGGGATACTGACGCACCTATAATCGGTTGAGCCATCGTTTACAGCACTGGTAGAGGCGGGTGTAAACGATGTGTCGGCGCATGCGCCGCCAACCGTTGCCGAACCGTGCCTGACAAGGCGTTTCGGGGATACAAGCCCGCCCACCGCTGCTACTTTCACGGGGTGGAGGTGCACTTGTTGGTGGCGTCTGGGGGCTCTATTCCAGAGTTTTGGCTGATGCTTGGCAGTTGGCACGACTTGACGGGGCTGTATGTGGGTGTGCGTTGATGCTGGAGCGGGGATACACAAACTATGGTGCGGAGGATCTGTGGCGTGCGGCGGAGGGACAGGATGGGTTCCTGGCGGATCGTCGCAGCAGGTACTCCACTGCCCGCTGCAAGACGGGGTCGCGTGCAGTTCGGAACGCCTCGCAGGTGAGGTCTACAGGGATGTCGGGCTGCACGCCGACGCCCTCAATCCGTCGTTTGCCTGCCGTCTCGTAGTCCGCCAGCACGCACTGCAGGTAGCCCCCGTGCGGCAGCGCGACGATTTTGGACGGCAACGCCTTGCCTGGCGTTGGGCGACCGACGATGACCGCGCGTTTGGTCTCCTGCAAGCCCGCCGCGAGAATCTCGGCAGTGCTGACCGAGAACTCGTCCACCAGCACGACGACGGGTTTCGTGTATTGGGGCTGCTGGGGATAGGCGACGATGCCGAAAGTACCGTCGCGCAGGCGCATTATGCCCAGCGGCGTCTCGCGGGGCAACAGATAGCCCGCCACACCGCCCGCCATCAGCCCAATCCCGCCGATGTTCTCGCGCAGGTCAATAATCAGCCCGCGCGTGTCCCGAAGTTCGCGCAGGCGGTTAGGCAACTCGCGCATCACGGGCGGCATGAAGGCGTTGAAGGCGAGGTAGCCGATGTTGCCAGGCAGGATGCGGCTTTCGATGCGCACGCGCAACTCAGGCAGCAGCCCGAACTGCACACGCTCGCCCGACGCCGCCTCGCGCGTGAGCGTCACCGTGCGCTCAACGCCGTCTAAGTCACGGTAGCGCAAAACGACCGTGCTGCCGACGCGCCCGCTCAGGTACGCGCGGAACGCCAGGTACGCCTCGAAGCGTTCCTCCACTTCGGGCAGGTTGCGGGCGCGGACGCGCTGCACAATCGCGTCGGCGGGTATGTCGTCGATGGCGAGTAGCTCTGCGCCTGGGGGAACGCCCATCCGTGCGGCGGGCGAGCCGTCGCGAACGCGCACCACCACAGGCTTGCCCGCCACCAGCTGCACTGTAATGCCGACCTCGCCGTCGCTGACGCGCGTGCGCGCCTCCTCCTGCACCACGAACGCGCCAGGCGGGATCACCCCGAAGTGCGACTGCTTCAGCTCGCCGAGCATCGCGTTCAAGAGGGCGTAGAAGGCGGCGTCGCTCTCGGCAGTGCGCGCTTTCGGTAAGTACACCTCGCGCACCGCGTCCCAGTCCACCCCGCCCAGTTTGGGGTCGTAGTGCGAGCGGCGCACCTCCTCCCACACGAACTGGAATACCTCGACGCGCTGCTGCTCCGTTAGCCGCTGACTGGGCGCACAGGCAAGGAGGGTGAAGGCTAACACAAATCCGATATGTGAACGAATTGCTTTAGCCATCCTCTGCCTCTCTACAGCTATCGATTATTCACGGTCTGCTGCAATACCTACAAGTGAACGAAATGACCACCGCTGTGGATACACAGGCTCTCGCAAGGGTGCGGCAAGTGCTTACTTTCAGAGTCACTGCAGACGCATACAACGCTGTTGCGATGATACCCAATCCGACCGCCGACCCCCCCCTCAAAGCCCACCACACACACCAAACATACACAACAACACAAAAACTGCGATGCAAGTTATCAACCACACCCTGCGCCAACACCTCACGACGCGCCAAACGCAACCCCCGACTACGCACACCATCCCCAAACTTGCGCTTGATTACAGAAATCACC
>Ga0308393_1000350_pt1 | contig 24492 bp, 32 predicted proteins | sample Hotspr2Sampleee2_FD_202364 | JGI IMG/M metagenome (GOLD analysis project Ga0308393, IMG submission 202364) | Hot spring phototrophic mat microbial communities from Mushroom Spring, Yellowstone National Park, Wyoming, United States - 20050630_ee2 ... | reverse complement strand
CAGCGCTGTGCCGATGCCCACCTTTTGCAGGATGTTGAGCGCCGCCGCAGCAGCGACTGCAGCCGCGGCGAGCGCGAACAGCGCGCCTGGCACGCCGCCAAACGCTTCGTTCACCCGCCGCAGCGCGCCTGCCAGCGCGCCCATAAGCGGGGCAACCGCACGAATGATGCGACCAAACAGCTCGCCTGTGGGCAACAACACTTGTTGAAAACTCTCAGCCATGTTCGCGAGCGAATCGATAATGGTAAGCTTTTGACTTGCGTTCTCAAACCGCGCGGCGGCGCGAATCAGGAGATTGTAGAACTCCTCCCCGCCGAGCTGCGCCAGAAGCTGGTTGGCTTCGGTTGCCGTGAGCGGCGCGCGTCCCAGCGCCTGCCCCAAAGCCAAGCCGATGCCTGGCATGGCGCGGAACATCTGCCGAATATCCGCCATGCTGGACTGCCCCGCTTCCAGCCCGCGAATCTGCACGATGTTCTCCAGCACACGCTGCATATCCTCACGCCTTACCCCCATAGCCGCGATGAGATCCAGCAGCGCTTGCATCTCATTCGTGAGCTGCGCCGCATCGACGCCAGCGCCAAGCAGCGCCGCGCCGAACGCCGCCACCTCGGAGGTGTTGAACCGCGTCGCAGCGCCGAGCTTGTAGAACTCTTCCGTAAGTGCGCGGGCTTTCTCGGCGTCGCCCGTAAGCACCTCCAGCTGGTTCGTGACGGCTTCGATTTCGCTGGCAATCCCCAAGCCGCTGAGTCGTTTGAAGGTTGCCACGAACGCCGCTATTGAGCCGCCAACTGCGGTTGCCGTGTCGCCGAGCTTGCCCATCTGACGCACGGTTTCGGGCAGCCCGCGCCCCAACTGGCGCAGCTGCTCGCCGACGCGCCCCAGCTGGCGCACGGCGTCGTCAGCGCCTACGACCCTAAGACGGATGGCTACCTCGCTCATGGCTTATTCGGACGGGGGCGTATAGTGCGTGCGCGACTCGCGCACAATCGCGCGTATGGGGCGCATGTGCGGACGCGGGGTCGGCTCGCCGAGCGCCAGCTCTGCGCTCCAGCGCACGAACTGCGCGCCTGTCGCGCGCTGCTCGGCGATGAAATTGCGCAGTCGCTCTCGGAACCGCTGCTCGTGAAGTTGGTACGCCACGCGCGATATACAGCGCGTGGCGTGTATTTTAGGTCTCGTCCGATTTGAACAGTTCTTTGAACAACGCTTCGCCGAGCAACTCCTTGAGGCTCGCAGGGTCGATGTAAACCTTGCGAGCAGACAAACGCACCTTGCGCAGTTTGCCTCGCCGCGCAAGGCAATCCACGGTCTTTGGCGTCATGCCGAGCCGCTCGGCGACGGCTCGGCGTGTGTATTTCCGCAGGTCACGATTTACCATAGATCTCCTCCACCAAGTCGCGCACGGAATTCGCCTTTTCAGGGGCGAACACCCACGCCTTGAGCGGCGGATACCATCGCCCACCAAGACGCTTCGCGCCGTCGATAAAACTCTTGTCGTAGGGCGTGAGAGTAACGACAGCGTTCGCGCACTCAATCACCTTGCCGCGCGTCCCAACAAGATACCATCGCCAATCTTCCGTGACCGACACAGGTTTTTTGTTGCGATGGGTATCCCAAATGTCACCTATCTCCTCGCCGCGCGAGCCGCCAATCCACAGCATCGCATACTCATCAAGGCGGTATAGCTTTTGAACACCGTCAAACTCGTAAAACGGCTGGTTCGACTTAGGTGCGCGTCCAACACAGACTAAGCGATGCTCGCCAGGTGGGAGCGGCAGCACACTTGAGGCTGGCGAGTCGTAGATGCGCAGGATGAACTCGGCGTCGCCAAAATTGGCGTCCAAACCTCGAGAAACCAGCGCGAACTGCACCAGATGGTTACCCATCTTTACCAACAAGGTTCCCTCCACGCGCTCGATGCGCGTGTCAGAGTCCTTTGCCAACATCGTCAACTCCTCAGCCGTCCAATCTGTCCGCAACTGTAACATGGTTCGCCTCCGTTAGGTTTCTAATGGTTCCTAACGGTTCCTATTATACCACACCCGACGCGCGTTTGTCAAGGGTTTGGGGGTAAATTCGGGCGAATTGGGGGGAATTTCGGGGGTAAATCGCACGGGTGTATATCGCACGATGCCATACCGTCTAACGCTCGATGTGCCTTACCGATTCGTCACGCGCCCTGCCTTTGAGCGCGCGGCGCACTGCGTGGACTTAGCGCCCGAAAGCCTGCAGAATTTGTATCACGACACAGGCGCGGGCGTGCTAATCCTTACGCCCAGCACACTCGACCATCGTTGGCGCGAGAACACCGTGCCGATTAGCCAAATCAACAAACAAGCAGCTTATTGGCGCGAGCTGTACCGCTCGGCGCGCGAAGCGTCCGAAAACCCCGCGCGGTTTATGGGCAGCGTTTTGCGTGCGACCGGAGCCCGCACACAAATTGAGATACTCGTCTTGGTCGCCATCGAAGCGATTCGTGCGGGGCAGCTCTTGCGCTGGGTGGCGGAGACGCAGTTCCAATTGCAACGCGACGAGGGCTGGGCGGTACATATCCAGTGCGCGGATGACGAGTATACGCGCGAGGGGGACTATTGGTACGCGCAGTGGGACAGATACGCCTTGCGGATGGACACGGCGGGCAACCTCGCGTTTTTTAGATACCCCGACCGCAACGACCTGCAGCAGCCGCCGAAACTTGTGGCACAGTGGTACTCTGGCGTGTCGAGTCCCGTGCGTTCGGCGGTTAGCGTGGCGGCGATACCGCTCCCGCCCTTGGGCGTGCTGGTGCTTACGGTGGTGTCGGGCGGCGCGCGGCTTGTGCAAGCCAGCACCAGCAGCACGACGCGGCAGATTGTGAGCAGCAAGCTTGTGCCCCTGCCAGAAGACGCTGAGAATATCGGCACAGCGGAATCGCCTGTTTACTCGCTGTGCCGCCCAAGCCCGTTGCGGCTCGCGGTGAACATCATGTATAACCCCATCGTGGCGCTGGAGCGCGTGCGATACCCCGAAAGCGGCGCGCTGACCGAGAAACCGTTTGACTTGCCACCCATCAACCCGCAAGTTCCGCAAGCTGTGCCCATTGTGGCGTATACCCACAAGCAATCCGCGAGCGTGAGTTTTCAGCGCGAGTCGGGCAGCGACTGGGTCGCGTGGAACGATGCGCAATCGCCCATGCAGGCGCGCGGAATCGTGCAGCTCACAACCGATAACCCCATTTACACGCCCGTTGTGGTGGGCTATTTTATGCGCTGCGCGCCACTGATTGCCGAGCGCGACACAACGCCCGTGCTGGCGGAGCGCGTGCTGGAGTTGGAGCTCACCAAAGATGAGTACGCGCGAGAAGAGGGCTACGCGGATTGCTTGCTGGAGTCGGATGCAACGCGCCGCATCGCCCAGCGCGGGGACACCACCTACCGCTTAGAGTACCGCATGCGGGACGCCGATTCGTGGCAGACGCTCTCGGAGGGCTTTGCGATCGTAGAGAGCATCACGCCCATGCGCAGCCGTCCCGACAAGTTTCCCTACCGCGTGCGGTTTGCCCTGCGCGGCATGTGGAGCAGGTTCGGCGAGATTTATCAACTTGCGAGCACTGCGTTCGACGGCGTGGCGCTTGGCGATGCATTCAACAAACTCTTGGAGGGCTGCGGGTTCGAGCGTATCGTCAGTCCGCCCGACGCGCTCCAGAACTTGCGCATGCCCGCCGCGCCTGCTGGGGACACGGGCAGCGGTTGGCGCTACGCGCCGCGCGTGGGGCAATCGGGCGAAGAAATCCTGCGCACGCTGCTGCTGTTTGCGACGGCGACGGGCAACGAATGGCGGCTCAGGTGGGATTACGCGACGGGCAAGTGGGTATTGGAGTCAAAGCCCGACGGGCTCCCAGCATGGACGCTACTCGATGCGGGTAGCGTCGATCTCGCGCTTCGGCAGTACCGCTATGGCGAGCTGGAGATTATCCCAAAACCGCCCGAAGCGAACATCATCTATGTCGAAGGCGCAACCGCGCCGAGCAAAGAGGGCGAGCGGATCGTGGCGGTATTGGTGAACGAAGATTCGCTGACCGAGCCAGACTCGTCGGATTACTTGGGACGCTACAAGCTGCTGCGCGTGCAGGCGGACACGCTCTCGGAGCTTGACGCTGTGCAGCGGCTTGCGGAGCGACTCTACGACGCCGCCGCGCGGCACGCAACTGAGGCGCAGGCGCGGTTGCCGCTGCCGCCCGTCTACGATACCGCGCTGCTGGAGCTGCTCAGCCCGCCGCGCCGCGTGCAGGCGCTGGAGGGAAGCAATGTGCTGCTGGACGGCTGGGTCAAACGCGCGACGCTCAATGCCAGCGGCGGCTCGCAGCCCCGCGCGGAGCTGCTGCTTCGTATCAGCACGCGCTACGCGGGCGATCCGCGCGACTGACGCTGTATATCGCGCGGGTGAGAGAACATGAGCCTCATTGGCTGGCTTAAGGGCAACCGATTAGTGGATGTGACCGCGCAAGACCCGCTCCCTGTGCAGCAGCAGGGCGCGATCACCACGCGCACAGCGGATACGCTGCTTGTCGCCACAACGACCGTCACCGCCGACGCCAACCGCGACCTGCTGGGCAGCACAGCAACTGAACTGCCGACGCTGGATGGCTGCATGCAGTACCGCAAACTCGTCTGGTTCTACTTCCGCGCGGGCGGAGACTCGACCACCTACCGCGTTCTCGCACGCGCCACCGACCATAACGGCGCACCGCTCGGCGCGGGCTGGCAAGAACTCGTCGCAGACACGCTCCCAGGCGGCGCAAACAGCTGGGGACGCATCGAGATCCCCGCAACAACCGATGGCTACTACGACCAGTACCGCATCGAAGTCCAGCGCACAGCGGGCAGCAGCTACGCGCTGACCAGTAAGATTGTGGGGGTACGGTAATGACGCCGAAAGTGTGCCTCGTAACGCGCGAGTTTGGCGCTTTCAACCGCGCGTGGACACAAATCCTGCGCAATCTCGGTATCGATTACACGCTGTGTATCGCTACAAGTAGCACCACAGGCGCAAACATCCAGACCCCGCAAGGCGTGTTCGCTGCTGGCAGCGCTGACCTGCGGGGCTACTTCCGCCAGTTCGATGCGGTCATCCTGTGCGACAACACGGGCAACCTCGCGTTAGGTTCGCTCATCAACTATTCGGTGTTCTGGCTCAGCTGGAACGCGCCTGAAGACCCCGCGTTCCTGTTCTTCAACCCGCACTTCAGCACCGCAATCACCGAAAGCGCGTACAACAGCAACTTCCCCAGCGACTTCCCAGTTGTGCGTCCGAACCCCAGCGATATTGCAGGCACGCTCTACGCGGCGGATGGTGGCAGCGCATCGTCTTTCACTCCACTTGCCGCGGTGAGTACTGGCGGACGCGGCGCGTGTGTGCTGTTTCTCGCTGAGAACATCCGCGCCCATGTGATGACCATTTGCAACACACATACGGATAATATCCCGTATTACTGGCGACTGGACACTGCCAAGCACAGCACGCTGTCAAGCACGACCTACACACATCGCGTCGCACGGAACGGACGCGCAGGCGAGATTCTTGCTGTGCCCGCGCCGCCGACCAGCAGCGAAGATACGGAGACCTACCCAAACGATTGCGTGATTGCTTACCGCTACCGCAACTGTTTTTGGTTGCCGAACGCTATATCGAGACGACAGGATGTCGCCACTGCAGGCAACCCGTTCCTGTTCTGGTTGCTGTACGGCTTGCAACTCGCAGGCGTGCGTCCGCGCTACGAGCTGCCTGTGCAGGTGGAAACCGACCACCCGCTGGGAGCAGTAAATTCTGGCGCACCGTTCAATCACGGTATCGAGACAGAGATAAACATCCTCGTACCGAGCTGGGACTACATGCGCGATTTCGCGCGGCGTAAGAACACTGCGATTGTCAACGGCGTGACTGTCGGCACGAAATATCGGAACATAAATGCGCGATATCACTGGCACTTGCTCTATAGCACTTCACGCTCGCAAGCGGAGCGCGACGCGGCGATGCGCGTGCATCAGATCCTCGTAGCGGGACACCGCGAGGGCACGACGCCTTGTGGGGTGCATGACCACACCATCGGCAGCAGCAACGGGTACTGGGCTGCCGCTGTCAACACAGGTTTCGTGCGCCACAGCGGGATGCGCTACGGCGTCCCCAACAATGTGCCGATTGCGCGTGGCAGGTGCTGCGTTGCGCCCCATGTGCTGCCCGCAGGCGTCGCAGGCGCGGACGCGCAGACCGTGCAGGTCGGCGATACCGAACTGGTGGAATGGGACATCCCAACCAGCGGCACAGGCAACACATTCGACCTGCCGATGGGCAGCATCCACGCGGCGCGAATCATCATCGAGAGCGAAATCGAAGAGATGCTTGCGCTTGGGTTCGGCGACGGCTACTGCGCAGGGCACAGATACACCAACACGGCGGCGAACAACTCAGGCGGCGAGTGCTACTGGCAAGCCCTGAAAGAGTTCGGGTTTCGCGGGGTGCGTTCGGCGAGCGCGTGCAACACCAATCTGAACACGAAGCGCGCCACGCCGAACCGTCTCTGGCACGGGTTACACTTGGTTCAGGAGATGACGCTGGACATCTACAGTGCAACGAGCGTGAATTTCAGCTGGGGTCTGTACCATCCGAGTGCGCCCAGCGGCGGCGACGCGGTGCGGTATCTTAACTTAGACCACAGCAACGACATCAGCAGCGGCTGGACGACTAATCCTGCGCTGGCGTGGCGTGCGTATCGGCGCGTGCTGTGCATGGCGGCGGGCAGATGGCTGGGGGCGACAGCGGTCACGCTTGGCGGCGCGTATTTCCACCCGATCGAATGTTTGGTGCCTGCTGCGCCAAGCCGAGTGTTGGAGCGGTTCGACGGGTGGAGCATCCTGAACGCCGCGAACCAGCCACACTACAACCACGCCGTAGAGCTGCTGGAGAACATGGACGCGGTGGTGCGGCTCTTGCCTGAGTATCTGTATTGGGGCACGATAACGGATGTGATGGATCATCGGGAACGGGTGATGGGTTAGCAGCGCGGCAAAGCGCCGCGCAACGCAAGTCAGCGACGCTTGCGCTTGGTGATGTGGCTAAGCGGCGAGGTCTGCTCAGCAATTCGGCTTGCTGCCTGTCGCTGAGCGCAGCGTAGTGGCGCAAGACCCTATCGGTACTGTGCCCCAACAACTTGCGCACGCTTTCAGTGGGCGCGCCGCTCGCGAGCCGCAGCGTGGCGCAGGTCTTGCGCAGCCGATGCACGCTGAGCGGCTGGACGCCCGTCTTGCGTCCCCACCTGCGCAGATCCCGCTGCAAATCGTCGGCTTGCAGGGGCAGCCCCGCCGCGCTGCGTCCCATAGCGTGCAAGTAGCCCCATTCTGCACACATACGCCACAGCGGGCGTTTTTTTTCACCCCTTGACTTTTTTTTCACCGATGGGGTATAATGCATGCCAGTGGAGGCGATATGATGGATGCTCGTCATCGGTACATCGGTAGGGAAATCAAGTCGGAGCTTGTCAAGCGCGGGCTGCGCCAAGTAGATATAGCGCGTCGGCTGAACCTTGATCGTGTCACTGTCAATCGCCAGCTCAACGCTGCGACACGACCTGACTTCTTCGTGCTGATGAGCATTATAGATGAGTTGGGGTTGGACGCACACGAACTCTACCAAAAAGCAAAGGAGGCACAGCATGAAAGCAAAGCGTAAAGGCATACAAATCCAATGCTCCACATTTCGGGTCATCCCCGATCCCGTGCTGGATCTTTGGCGGGACGGGCGACTGCACGACAGCGCGGTCAAGGTGTGGGTGCTGATGCAAAGGTTAGCCTACGAACAGAAAGGTGAGGTCGGGTTCAACTTGATTTGCAGATACTGCGGTGTCGGGCGAACAACACTCTCGCGGGCGCTGAAACAACTCATAGAGCACGGGCTAATCAAGCGCGACGGGCAGGTCTACACAGTGGTGTTTGACCAAAAGGGTAGTCCCACCGTGGTACCTGCAAGTCCCACCGTGGTACCTGCAAGTCCCACCGTGGTACCGACCAGTCCCACCGTGGTACCTGCAAGTCCCACCGTGGTACCGACCAGTCCCACCGTGGTACCTGCAAGTCCCACCGTGGTACCGACCAGTCCCACCGTGGTACCGAATTTGAGTTCAAATTCGCGGGGAGAATTAAGGAGACATGTAGATACAATTGGAGAGTCTCCGGAGACGCCGACGGCTCGCTGTGCAGCTTCGCTGGGACGGTTATCGTCTTCGATGAAGGGCGAGCCGTCGGCTAATTCTCATATACATATATCTGATTCTGATCTTGCGCTCCTTGCGGAGCGCTATGGCATCCGCTTTCAGCGTCCCCCATCGCCGTGGGCGTGCGTGATGATACGCAACTTGTTAGATGGCGATGGCGGCGAGGGGCAAATAGCAATTTTGCGTGCGCTTGCGGAGCGCACGAAGGGTTTCGGCGGCGGGGGTAGTAGCAGCGCCGCCGCCGAGTCAACCACAACTGTAGGAGGTCAACCATGATGAGTATACCCACAACTGTGGCATGCCGCAACTGCGGCGGACTTGGATCGTGTTCAGCGTGCAACGGTACAGGGCGCGCCCAATGCGCCTATTGCGACGACGGCTATGTAGCTACCGACTACTGGGGCTACGACGATAACCCGTATCAATCGATCGAGCCTTGCGACTACTGCGGCGGCAGCGGCGTGCAGGCGTGCGCCGACTGCGGCGGCAGCGGACTGTGCGACCTGTGTGGCGGCAGCGGCGAGGAGGTGGCGTGATGCAAGAGATTGCTGTTGTGCAGACGACACTGCCCATCGATATAGAGCGCGGCGCGGCGATTGCGCGGCAGCTGCGCGACTACTTGCGCCAAGCGCGTATGACCGTGCGCATCCAAGGGCGTGACTACGTGCGAATTGAGGGGTGGCAGGTGCTGTGCCACCTGTGCCAGTTGCCACTACCCAGCATCGTAGACCTGCGCCGCGAGGATCGCGAAGGCGGGTATGTGTATGTGGCGGAGGCGCTGCTTGCGTATGGCGGACGCGAGTACCGCGCCTACGGCATCTGTGCAAGCGACGAACCCAACTGGCGCGGCAGACCTGAATTTCAGCTCGCGAGTATGGCGCAGACTCGCGCGGCGGGCAAGGTGTTGCGGCTGCTGCTGGGCTGGGTGATGACGCTGGCGGGCTACGAGCCGACGCCTGCGGAGGAGATGACCCACGATCCGACACCTCCAAGCACGCCGACGCCAACTGCAACGCAGGGCGGTACACAGCGGCGCGTGCCTGACCCTGAGTTGCAGCCGCCAATCGATACCCCAGCTGACGATGCGGAAGAGGCGCAGGCGCACGCCAACGGCGACAGCGAGCAGATGCTGCTCAGCCAGCTGCAAGTGCAGGATCGTGAGCGGTACAACCGCATCCTGCGTGCGCTTCATGCACAGGCACGCCAACGGTTCGCCGACGACGATGCACGCAGGCAGTGGCTACAAGCCAACTACCGCGTACAGAACTTCCCCGAATTGACGGTTGCGCAAGCGCGCGAGGTCCTGCAACTCATGCAGGAGGCGCCAGCATGACCGAGCGCGAGCGTGACTTCCAGCGGGCAGTGATAGACCTCGCCCGACTCACAGGCTGGCGGGTACACCACACCCGCCCAGCCCTCACCCAGCGCGGCAGGTGGCTCACGCCCATTCAAGGCGACGCGGGGTTTCCCGACCTCGTGCTGTGTCGACCACCTCGCCTAATCCTTGCCGAGCTGAAGCGCGTTGGGGGCAAACCGACAGCTGAGCAGCAGGCGTGGTTGGAGGCGTTGCAGGCGTGCGCTGGGGTGGAGTGCTACCTGTGGACGCCTGCGGATTGGGATGCGGTAGTACGCACGATTACAGAGGGAGGCAAATGATGGAGACGATTCAGGTTTTGGCTAAGCGGATAGAGTTGGCGCGGGCTGCCCGCGATGCGGAGTACGAGGACAAGCTGGTAGGCGTTTACATCGGTTTGGGCGAGCAATTGGAACGCGCGTTGCAGCGGTACGGGGATAAGATTACGGAGGCTGCGTCGGCGAACAATGTGCGTCTACTGCGCGAGTTGGAGGATGGGCTGCAGGCGTTGCACGCGTTGCACGCTTGCCTTGTGGCGTGGAAGTTGGTCGCGGAAGAGCTTGGCGTCTTTCTCAAAAAAGGAGGCAACAACGATGCGCAAGCTTAACATCGACCACCCAGCCCAACTCCTCGCCGAGCTACGCGCGATAACTGACGCATGTGATCCGAACGACTACGCGCCGCTGGAGTACGACATCGATGGTGCATACCTGCGCCTTACTGACGGGTCACCCGCCACAGGCGACTGGCTGCTCGCCATCAAAACGGTCGAACTCGCTGACGACCTTGTGCAGTATGCAGAGGGCAGCGGGGCGTTGCGCCGATCGTTCCGACTCGTCTACCTCGCCCCGCTCGAAACCTACTTCTTGGGCGAGTATCGCTGGCGTGACGCGAACGGCATGTGCATCCGAGCCTGCTGGCGCAGAATCCCCAAAACCTACAACGCGCAGCTCGATGCCCTGCGCAAAAACAGACAAGGGGGGCGCGGCGATGCGTAAGGCGATCAAAGATCAGGCAGTGAAACTCGCCGCCGCTATCCGCGAGGCTGGCAAGCGCGAAATCGAATACCGAATCGGCTCGTTCGGGCTGGAACTTGCCGACGGCAGCCGCCCGCCTGCGGACATGTTGCAACGGATTCAACAACTCTCCATAAAAACCGAAACGGTGTGCCAGTGGGCGGAAGCGAACGGCGCGCGCCGCGACTGCAAACTCGTCTATTCAGCCCGCGACGGGGCGTACTACCTTGGCGAATATCGGTGGTTAGACAACAACGGCTTGCGCTACGATGTTGTCTACTACCAAATACCCAAATACCTTGAACCGAAAATCCAATCTTTGCAAAAACAGGCTATGGCTCAGGAGTTGGGCGTCTTCTCTGCAGCCAGCGCAAGCGGGTGCGATAGCGGCGGGGGTAGTTGCTCTCCTTGCGCCTCCGCCGCGTCTTTTACGGAGGGTTGCGATGCGTAGGCTTCTTTCACCCATCGGTCATAGACACCTCCCGTCGGCGGGGGCGCACGCCTGTCGCCATACCTGCTGCCCCCGCCGTTTTTCAGCTTCTCTCTCCTCTGCCCGGTCGTGGGGCTGGGGCGCTGCCGCAGTTCCGCCCCAGCCCGCCTTTTCCGCTTTTTGGAGGTGAAATAAGATGACAATCATAGCTGGCAATGTGGTACAGATCGATGCTGAAGATGGGCGACTCTGGTGGGCGCAGAACGGCGCGAAGCGAACGCGCTTGTCGCTGTACGCCGCGCAAGGCGTACACATTGAGCGCGTCGACGCCGAAGTCTATGTAGCGCGCAACGCCGTGCCCGTGTGGACTGGCGAGGATTGGAGTCGCCAGGCGTCCGTGTATCTCTACCCAACCGAGAAGGACGAGTTATACGCCGTGTGGCTGAATACGCACTGCGGATTTGCCGTTGTGCCAGAGGACGCTGTGTTGTGGGAAGCGTCCAGTTTCGGCGGACCTAAAAACAGCGAGAGCAAGATCGCAGTGCTGAAGACAGGATGCTACGTCGAGGAGTACACATACAAACGCGCCACCCCGTCCGAGTGGTTCGCAATCACGCTCGACGGCGCAGTGCGTCGCCTTGGCGAGAAGTCGAGAGTTATCGCGCTCGCACTGCGCGGCGACAAAGACGCTGCGCGGCTGGCTGAACTCAAGGGCTGGCTAGGCGAGCTTACTAAACAGTTGGAGGTGCAAGATGAGCTATGACGCAAAACGCTGGTGCATCACGCGCTGCAGCTGCGCGAAACCGATCCTTTATCAAGAGCGGGATCGCTACCCGCTCCGATGCGCCAAGTGTGGCGGGCATGTCTACACGGAGCCGCGCCCGCCTCACTTCGAGCGGCTCTCGCGCGCGCCGATTGTGGATTTCCGAGCCGCCCTGCGCGTGCTGGGCTTGTGCGCGCTGGGACTGCTGGGCTACATCCTGATATGCGTCTACTTCATCGTGCTGGGAGGGCTGTAGCATGGTAGTCATCAGCGGCGTGGAGTTGGTACAAAGCGACAACTTGCTTTGGGCTGCCCAGCGCGGCTCAGAGCGGCTACGGCTGATTGCCGATGCGGGCGTGCAGGTGCGGCGCGTGGGCGAGCGGGTGTATGTGGCGCACGCGCTGCCGATGCCCGCAACACGCACTGTGCGCCTCATGCCAGAGACCAAGTATCGCACGCTCTACCACCTGCGCATCGACGATAGCTGCCGCTTCGGGGTGATCCCAGCGGACGCGCAGGTGTGGAGCGACTCTATCGGCGGGATTTACGCGAGCGGCTACGCGGCTGCGCAGATGAGCATTATCAACCCCCCAGCGTTTATCGGCATCGTGCGCAAGCATAAGCTGATATATCAGCTGCACTATATCGCGCTCTTGCCCAGCGGCGAAGTGCGCGAGATGGGCACAAAGCACAATGTGCTGCTGCTTGCCAAAACGGGCGAGCCGCTCGCGCTGCAGCTGGCGCGGCTGCTGGGGGGGGGTGATGAAGATTTTTTAGGATAGGAGGGATCATCTATGGCTGACAGCAAGGTCTATGTGATTGCACCACGGGAAGTGAACGGCAAGTTATGTGGCGAAGTGCCGCTATCGTGGCTGAACGGTCGCGAGTTAAAGATTTGGTACGACAGTTCAGCTCCGTATCTCTGCAAGTTCGATTTTTCAACGGACGACAGACGATTCTCATATAGTGCATCCGAGCACTATTACAAGCGCGGATTGCAACGCTGGGTGTATGAGTTTAATATGTACGGATACGACGTCAAGATTGAGATCGCGATGGCATCCGCGGTGCCAATTCCTACATACATGTATCCGCTTGACGACCTGCTCGGATGCCAGTGCCCGTCGGCGTATCTGACCGACGGCGTGTTGTTCGTCGTGCGCTTGCACGCTGATGAGTGCGCCAAGTCGGCTGAGCCGTCTGTTCGGCTGCCAGCACGATCTGCGACGCCTACGAGTGATGAAGATTTCCTGCCCCAGTATGATGATGAGCTGCTGAGGTTGGCAGGTCTAACCCGTCAATTCTTACGTCGCCTGTTGGAGATCGTGCAGCGACGCGGCGTCGTCAAGAGCGCTGAGCTTGCGAAAGCGCTCAAATTACCAAAGCAATCGCAACGACTCGGTATGGCTCTAAGCGTTCTTGTGCAAGAGCGTTTAATCTACCAAAAGTCAAGCGACAGCTACTCTAAACATCCAGCGGACTATCAGCCCGCGCCCGAAGAGATGATGTGGAGTGTTGTCAAGTATGTCTGCGATAATCCAGGTGCGGATACCAGTGAGCTGGTAAAGGCAGTGGGCGGCGATACCTCGCGTGTTTCCAGAATTGCACGACATCTGGCAGCGCAGGGTCTAATCCGTCGGCAGTTGGTGGCGAAGCATCGGGGCATCGCTAATTCTGCCACATGGCTGCACTATCCTGCAGATTAGCTTTCGGCGTTCATCGCCGAAGCGGGGCTGCGCTGGGCGCAACAGGGACGCGCCGCTGTGCCCGCAGGGACGCGGGCTGCGCCTAACCGCTGCGGTAGAATCTTGAGGGAGGTCACCATGCGAGAGAGAGAATATGATTGGAAGACGTTGCTGGAGTTTGTCGATTTCTGGGCTCAAAGACGCGACGCGGGCGCGATCTGTCGCGCTGCCGAGGTATTGATGGGTTGCAGGTATGACGATGAGTATGAGGATCTGGAGTGGGAAAACTATCCGCGCGAACACAAGATGGTTGCTCAGATAGTCTGCTTTCGCCACCCACTGCAGGCTCTTCGCCGAATGCTTTACATCACGGAGAAGTTGTGTGGGTGGTCAGAAAACGACGAAAGCCTGATGGAGAATGAGCAACTCTTGGAATCCGTAATGCACGCGCTCCCCATCGAACAGCACATACAGCTGCTAAAGGAGTATAGCCCCACGCTGGAAAGATTTGAGGGCGAGTTTCCCCGCAGGCTTATTGGCGTGACGCTTTGTGGCGTCGCATGCTCGCGGCTCGCGAAAGATAAGGACAGGAACGAGCTGCTTGAGTCTGTGAAGGCTCTGTTGAGAACAGCGCTTACCGACGACCATCCAGATGTACGATACCATGCAGCGAGGGCTGCGTTCAAGGTGTTTTCTGGGGATGAACTCAAGGCGGTGTTCGAGCAAGCCATGCGCGACGATCACGAATTTGTGCGGATGGTGGCGTATTTTCGCGTGCCGCGTCTGGAGGGCGAATTGAAAGAATGGGCGACGGCGCGGCTCATAGAAGCAGCGACTTGGGATAACGAGAACATTGCCGAGATTGCAGAGGTGTTGATGGAAGTGTGGGGCGTAGAAACGCTGGCACGGCTCTACGACCTGCATGAGAGTGGCGAGCCAAAAATGAGGGAGTGTGCGCTGAGGCTCATGCGCATTGTGCGCTCGTTTCACACTTCGGGGGCTGAACTCTTTCGTGATGTGGAATCTATAGCCAAGCAGACCAAGCGAGCCATGCGCTTGCTTGGTGTTGAATAGCACCACACCCGCCCAGCCCTCACTCGTCGGGGCAGGTGGATCACACCCATACGCTGCCCCTGCGCGGGGTGTGTCGGCGCGTCATGCGTCGCCACCCCCTTTCCGTTTAAACCCGCCCAAAAAAAAACCCCGAAAAACCCCCAAAAACCCCCAAAAAAGGGGGCGTGGGACTTGACTTTTCCGTCGGCGATGTGGTATAATAACGACGACTACTACAGCCCGTAAGTCCTCACCCGAAAGGGGAGGCTGGGCAAGGAGGATGAAGATGAGATTCTACATTCCGATGGGTGATGATAAGTATCTTTGCATAGAGAACGGCAAGCCGACGCGCGTAGTGCGGGGCGAACCCGACCCGTTCTCGCGCGTAACACGCCCAGTCATCCGATGGACTCGCGTGCAGGAAGACCTGCCGTACCTGCTGAAGCGAGAGATTGGACGCGCGAAGCGCTCTAAGGTAGCCTACACGCGATTATGGGAGGAGCGATGAGGGTGCGAATACTCTCAAACGGCTGCGGCGATACAATCGTCGCAGCCGAGATTGAGCGAGGCGGGCGGAAGGATTATGTGCCCGCCGAGAACTGGCGGGAGTTAGAGCCTGCCGCGCGCAACTACTTAGAATCGATTGGCGTTAGTGTTTCCGAGACGGGGAACTTCGACTGCCCCCAACAGATCACGGAGAAAGCCCAGTTCGGGTTTGAGTTGTTCTGGGCGCAGTCGGAGATGCCACTGGGCGCCGCTTTGGCGGGGTGGCGGCGCGAGGTGTTGGGCGCGAACGATTATGCGTCGTTCGCGCTGCAGCATGGGGTATCGCCGCGCGTCGTGCAGCTTTTGGAGCGGCACAACCGCATTCCCCGCCGAGCCGATACGCGCAAGCGACTGGAGCGCGCGTATCGGCTGCCACATGGCTTTTTCGATGGGCTGGTAGAGGAGTAAGAAGTCGCAGGCGCGAGAGCCGCAAAATGCACAAAATGCACACAGCTCGTGCATTAAACACTCTCGCGTCGCGCAACCACCTTTGGCGGCTCGGCGCGCCCGCCCTGCGCCTGCGCGTACCGCACGGCGTGCGCCAGCGCGTCGATGAGGTCGTCGTACTCGCTGTCGGGGTAGCCCAGCAGCTGCGCTTCGAGCTCGCCAAACCGCTTCGCGTGCGTGATTAGCCCCAGTTCATAAAGCGGGATTAGCGCCGCAATACGCTCCTCTTTGCGCTCGCGCGCCGTGATCGCGCGTACCCGCACGCCTTGCGTAGCGAGATGCTCCGCCAGCGCGCGCTGGTACTGGTTGCTCTCCACCAACACCACGCGCGGCGCGTACCACTCGCTCAGCTGCTTGATGCGCTCCGCTTGCTGGGCAAAGCTCCACCTGCCCTGCGCAGCGGCGTCCACCTGATACAGCCGCTCATACGGATGGTAGCTCAGCGCCACAATCGCCGTGTAGTGCGCCGTCTGTCTGCGCCCAATCGCTAAGTCCACCGCGATAATGCGCAGGCACTCCGTGCGTCCCGTGAGCGTGTCGCCGTGCCGTATCCATTCCGCCCGAAACACCGCGCCTGAAACATCAATCCACTCGCCGAACACCTCCCGCCGCGCAAGCAGCGTGCCGTAGTTGCGTATCAACCGTTTCGCGAATTCTGGTGAGATGAACGGATTGCTTGTGGTGGGCGCGGTAATCATGCGCACATCGGTATCGGGCGCGTCCACAATGCGTCGAAACGCCCAGCTGTCGCGCTTCGGCGTCGTGGTGAGCCAGTATCGCTGTGGATCGTGCCGCAGGCGTCCAAGCAGCACATCGTACGCTTCCTCTTTGCAGTACGCCGCTTCGTCCATCCAGAACCAGTCCAAGTTCAAGCCGCGCAGGCGGTCAGGATGCGTGGCGGAACGCAGAAGTACCGTGCGATTACCAGCAAGTTCGAAGGCGTACGCTTGCAGATTGGGCTTCACGATGACGCCAGTCGACTCCAGCGCAGGCAGCACCACATCACGGAGAATCGGGTAGGTCGGCGCAACGATGCAGCCCGTGCTGCCTTCGGGTTGCATGAGCGTCTGCAGCACGCCCGCGCGGGTCTTGCCCGCGCCAACGCCCCCGACGAACATCTTCGGGTGTGCGGCGCTTAGAAACTCCGCCTGTGCGGCTGTGGCGGTGAATCGCAGCCTCAGCAACGCTACTCACCCCGCAAGAGGTCGTCAAGGGTGATTTCTGGTGCTTGCACGACCTCCAGCTCCACAGTGTAGCTCTCGCTGGCTGGGGCGGCGTCTTTGGGTACTCTGTAGGCGGGGCAGGCGCGCTCTAAGTACCACATCACGGCGCGCGCGTCGCCGCTTTCGATGATGCGCTGGAGCATCAGCTCCGCGCGCGCGATGGGCTGGGCGCGCGCCGCCGCCACGCGCTGGGCGAACCGCGCGTCGCTTTCAAGCCAAGTGTAAACCGTGCGCCTACCGACGCCAGCGAGCGCGCACGCCGTGCTCATGCACAGCCCCTGCTCCAGATAGCCAAGCACTGTGTCTTGCAGCCGCCGCTTTGAGGGTCTTGCCACGCACGATATACACCCAGCCGCGCTTATCGCTGTATATCGCGCGATGGCGCTGGACACCGAGCCGATCACGCAGGAGTTGACCGCCGCGCTCCGCAAGGTCATGCGCGTGAGCGTGGAGCGCATTCTGCGCACGGTCAAGCGCAACCCCTACATTCCTGAGCTTGAGCTGCGCGAGCTGCTCGCCCGCGTCGGTGTCCGCGTCTTGCTGCCCATCATGCGCCGCCGCTATGCGGAGTGGGGCAAATCGATCCAAGCTGCGCTCCAAAGCTGGCGCGCCCGCGCAACGATGGCGCAGGACGAGTCGAGTCTCCCCGACGAGATCGGCTACTGGCACTCGCAGGAATTGCAGCGCCACTGGCAATCTGTCGCGTCGGGTCTTGCGAGCCGTATCGCGCAGCGCATCGTCGACGGCTTGCGCGCGGGCGAGACGCTGGAGCAGCTGATGGACGGCGTTGAGCAGATTCTGGGACAAGCCACAAATCATCAGCTGGAGCGTATCGTGCGCACGGAGACCACGCGCTATTACAACTACGCGCTTGTATGGGAGACCGCCGCATACCCCGAAGTCGCGGGGTACAGGTACAGCGTCGTGGTGGACGATCGCACCAGCAGCATCTGCAACCCGCTGGCAGGCAAAATCGTGCGCCGAGCCGAGCTGCGCTACATCCCGCCGTTGCACCCGAACTGCCGCACAGTGCTTGTGCCCCTGCTGGCGGAAGATATTCCCGCCGATAACCAACCGCCCGATATGGAGCATCTGGGCGTCTACAACCGCGTGTTCGCTCGCGTGCCCGCGTTCCTGCTGGAACGGCTCTTCGGCGTCGATAGCTCGGCGATGCAACAGTTCTGGGACGCATGGCTGCGCAACGAGGCAAGCATCCGCAGGTTGTGCTTCAGTATCGTGCGGGGCGATCAAGTGCGCGGCGAAGACCTCTACACCGCCACCATGCTGCGCGCCCACGAGCGGTACTACCAGTACGACCCCGCGAAATCGGCGTTCACCTCGTGGGCGTACCATATCGCGCGTTCTATCCACCTCAACACGCGCAAGCGCGACTCGCGCGAGGTTCTCACTGACTTCGCGTTCGAGCGCAACTAAACCTCGCCCGCATCGCTGATTCCCATGAGCGCGCGTAGCCACTCGCGATCGCGTGCTGGATCGACCATCCCCAGCGCCACGAGGTCGCCGATATTGCGCAGGATCTCGCTGCGCTGCACGGTCTCCAGCTCGTTGAGTTCCAGCACGCCCACAGGCTCGCGCCCCAGCTGGTACTGGCATACGCGCGTCCAAAGCTGCGTATGCAGCGCATGCTCGATGGGCTGCTGCACAGCGCTGATTAACCGCTGCATGACCTCCCAGTGCACCTGCGCTTGCGCCCGCGTGCCGTACTGCGCTTCGTAGACGGCAAGGATCCCGCCCAGCAGCGTGCGGGCGACCAGCCGTTCGAGCAGCTCCAGCATCCGCAAACCGAGATCCATGCCCGTTCCGCGCGGCTCAAGGAACTCCAGCTGCGTCTCGGTATCGGGCAGCACCGCCACCAGCGCGTCTTGCATCCTGCTGAGCGCCTCGTACAGTTCTTGCGTCTCCTGCTCGGTATAGCTTGCAGGCGTCTTGGCAATCGTGGTCGGGATCGCATGCCGTTGCAGGTACAGGTCGATACTGCGCAGCACGCGGTCATACGCCTGTAGGTACTTTCGCAGCGCGCGGATGGGCAGCTCGCGCACGCCGTAGACGTACCACGCGGGGGCTGTGCTTACAACCACCGCGTGCGTGATGGGGAGGTCCTGCTGTCCCGCGCTGGTCGTGACGCGCACGCCCACAATCTCGCCACTCTCGTCCAGCCCCAGCTGCGCGGCTTCGGGTGGCACAGGGCGCAGCTCGTAGGGCATATACTCCTCATCCCACACAATCTCCACAACGCTCACGCCCGCTACATGCGCCGTCGCTAAGTGCCGTACCGCGCTGGTGTACCCGCGTGTGCGGGTAAGTTGCGCGAACAGCTCGCGTTCCTCATCAGGCGCGTCGCCCACAAGCCGCACGCCGCCGCTGGCGACCAGCTCGCGCAGGATATGCAGCACGCTCTGCACGAGCGGGTGGTAGAGCTGCTCATGCAGTCCCCACGCAGGGGTGAGCATCGGCGTCGCATGCGTGCGCACGCGCACGCGCGGCTGGGGCTTCTCAGTCGGCATCCCACTCCACCTCCAATCGCACGCGCAATCGCTCGATGTTTAGCTCTTCAAGGAACACCTGATAGTCCAGCATCGGGAGCCAATCGCGCTCCGCCGCCAGCTCCGTGCGGATAATCTGACTTGCAAGCGTTTCGTACAGTTTGCGCCGCTCGGCGTCGGGTATCGCGTCGCTGGCAAGCACCTCAAGCTGGTACACCGCCCGCATGCCGCCAACGGCTTTGCCCGCCTCGCGTGATTGTAGCGACAGCACGCCTGCAACCGCGCTGCCCACAGGCGGCTCTGTAGGCGCGCTCACAATCGGCGCGCCAATCACACGCGCGAGAAAGTTTCGCAGGTACGCCTCGAGATCACGGAGCTCCATCGCCCGATATACAGCGCATGGCGTCGCTGTATATCGCGTGTTATGGCACGCAGGATAGCGCGGGACGCAACGATCGCCATCCAGCTCGGCGGCGTGGATGACGGCAGCGCCATCACTTGGGGCGCCGCGACGCAAATCGAGGGCAAGTGCAGCGAGATTAGCATCGATTACCGCTCGCAGAGCGTCAACCTCGCTGGGCTATCGGACTCTTACGCCCGCATGCGATCCGCTGGCGCGGCGGAATACACAATCCGTATCCGCGCGTTTATCCCGACCGACAGATTCGACTTTTACGCGAGTGGCAATCCCCCGCTGCATTACCGAGCGCGTGTGCGCATCAAGCCGCGCTCGACGCTTGCAACGGAAGCCGAATTCACAGGCGTCATTACCAAGTGGAGCTGGTCGGCGCAGGCGGGGCAAGAGCAGATTGAAGAAATAGAAATCGTGGGGCCGCTCGATGTCTAAGACTTTGGAGCAGCTACTGGGCAGCGTGCCGAAACAGTCGCGCGAGCCGCGCACTTGCGAGGTGGACTTGACTGACCTGCTCGGCGACGGCTGGGTCATGCAGTATCGCGAGCCGAGCGTGGCGGATCTCTTTGCAGCGAGCGACACGCGCACGCTCGCGGAGTGGGAGCGCGTGATGCCCGATATTCCCCGCGATCTTGCCACCACGCTGGAGCTCATAGCACGGCTCCATATCAGCCCACCTGCTGCCGAGCTGCCAACGGGCAAGTTCTACGCTGAGCTGCTGCAGCGGCTGCCCCCACAAACCGCGATTGCGCTGCTTAGGCGCGTTGGGGACGCGATAGCGACAGCGTTCGGGTTGGCGGATGTTGAAGCGCAAGCGCAAGCGAAAAAAAAGCCCTCCGCGCGGGCGGCGAAGCGATAATGGCGCTTTGCCTGCGCTACCTGCATCGACACCCGCTTGAACTTAGCCATCTCCCGGCTACTGCGATTGTGGATTTGCTGGCTATCGCAGCTGTTGAAGCCGAGCTACTTGCGGATGCGGAGCCGTTGTAGCTCGTGCGTAGCGACCCGTGATGGCGCTACGCACGCGGGCTACTGACGGTTGGCGCGGCGGCTCCCGCGACGGAGGTTTTTATCCCACGGCGCGCAAGCGGAAGAGCCAGCGGATAGGGCGTCCCGCACAGGAACGCCCGTTTTTATCGCTGTATATCGGGCGTCGCGTATCGATTCGTTGCCCATAGCGCGTAGCGGGGCGCTCCAGAGGCGAGCGCCCCGTTCTTTTTATCGCTGTATATCGCGTGCTATGCCGTACCTGAACGAGCACGCGGTTCGGATACAACCGCCGAGCAAGTACGAGCGATTTCGGCGCGAGGACGACAAGTTCGGCGTGGGGATTGACGCCATCTGGGGCATTACCGCAGATGGCAAAGTCGAACTGCAAGCCCTGCGCTTCGACGCGAAACGCTACACGCTGGACGAGGTGCGTAAGTGGCTTAAAGAGCACGACTACGAACCGCTGGAAGTCGAGCCTGCCGAGCAAGAGTTCTCCGATGGCGCTATTGAGCGCGATGCGCTGCTGATGGAGGCGGGCGAGTACCCCGATAAGGGCGTCGCCATCACCGAAGAGCACTTGCAACAGATGGCGGCGACGGGGGCAGGCGCGCCTGTGATTGTCGAGCATCGCCCAACGCTGGTGCTGGGCTGGATACGCGAGTTATACCGCAAGGGCAAACAGCTTTGGGGCAAGCTTGCGCTCAAGCCCCACGCGAACCAGCTCATTGAGGAATCCACTGTGAAGGGGCTGAGCGTCGGGCTACGCCGCACGCCCGATGGCGGGTACGCGCTGCACGAAGTGAGTCTCACGACCAGTCCCCGCGTGGCAAACGCGCAGCTGTTTGCAGACCAGGCCCCATCGCTGTATATCGCGTGCGACGGCAACCCGTCGCAGGTGGAGACGACCATGACGGACGATCGCATGACGACGGAGATGGAGGCGATTCGCGCGGAACTGGAACACGAGCGCGCGCGAGCGATCAATCTGGAAGCCAAGCTGTTTGAGTTCGCCGAGCAGCTGAGCCGTGCGCAGACGCAGCTTGTGCGCAACGCCGTGCAGGGCATTGTGGAGCGATACCAGCGCGAGGGCAAGCTCACCCCAGCTGCAGCGAGGCATGCAACCGAGCTCCTGATGGCGCTTGCGGCGAACGCGCCCGACGCCATCGTGCAGTTTTCCGACGACGGCCCCGCCGAGCAGTTGCCCGGCGCCGTGCGGAGCGTGATTGCGCTGCTTGACGCGCTACCTGCGCAGCCCGCCCCGCGCGCGACGCGGTTCGTCGGGCTCGGCGAAAGCGAACTCTCGGAGCGCAAGCGCGAACTCGATCAAGAGCTGCAACAGCTGGGCTTCAGCGTCAGCGCGGAGCATCTGCCCGATGAAGTTGTTGCGCAACTCTTCCGCGGAGGTGAACGCGCATGAAACACGCACAAGGACTGGTCTGGGAGTATCCCGTTGCTGCCAACGCCACAATCCGTGTTGGCGCAGCGGTGATCGCAGGCTCGGGCGGCTGGGCAGTGGAAGGCGCAGCAGCCTCGGGTCAGCGCATTCTGGGCGTTTCGGCTGAGCATGCAGACAACACAGGCGGCGCCAACGGCGCACGCACGGTCTCGGTGTACAAGCGCGGAATCGTTGATGCGACGGCTGCCAGCGGCGCTGCATTTTCCCAAGCAAGCGTCGGCGCGGATGCGTTCCTTGACGGCTACGACCCTGTGAGCCAACGCCCGACGGTACACACCGCCAGCACGGGTCGCACGCGGCTGGGCACTGTGGTCGCCGTTTCGGGCAACGCCGTGCTGGTGCAACTCATTACGGTCTGATGGGGGAATAAACTATGCCAAGAGTCATCCAGACAAGGGGCATCAACAGCGCAGTGGACGCGGGCGCGTCGGCGGCGTTTATCGCGTCGTTCAGGATGTATGAGCAAAACGATCTGTTCGCCGAGATTGGCACGATCGAGCGCACGCAAAAGGGCGAAGCGCGGATTCCGTTTTTGTGGTATCCGCCGCGCATGCGCGAGTGGGTCGGCGAGCGGCTCATCGGCTCGCTCGACGGCGGCATGCACATCATCCCCACACGCACCTACGAAGCCAGTGTCGCTGTGCCGCGCACGGCAGTCGAAGACGACCAGTACGGCGCGATCGAGCGCGCCGCGCGCGGGCTGGCGAGCGAGTTTTTCCGTTTCGTGCACCAAAGCTACATCAACATCCTGCAAAACGGCGGGGCGCTCAATACTTTCGACGGGCTGCCGCTACTCACTAACAACCCCAACACGCGCGGCGCGAATAATGTCAATCTCGTCCAGCAACCGCTCTCTCTTGAGAACCTCTCAGAGGGTATTCGGGCGATGGGGCTATACACGGAACCCGACGGGCGTCCGCTCGGCATGCGCCCGACACATCTGCTTGTGGGACCCGCGAACGAGTTTACCGCGAAGAACCTCGTGCAATCCCAACAGTTGATTAGGTCGGGCAGCACGGATCGCGTAATGGGCGAGGCGAACCCGTGGGCGGGCAGCATGACCGTGCTGGTGAGCAATTACATCACTGGCAACGACTGGTATCTGATCGCTGCAGGCGCAAACGAGTACCGCCCCGCCATCATGGTGGAGCGCACCGATGTGGGTGTTGAGTTCGCGGCGCACACCAGCCCCGACCACGAAAGCGTGTTTCGCCGCGACTCCTACGAGTACGGCACGCGCGCCCGCGTGGGGTTTGGGGCAGGCGCGTGGTACGCCGTGTACGCATCACAGGTCTAAGCTATGTACCTGACAGCGCAGGAATTCACCGAGCGGCTCACGGCGCTTAGCGCAATCACGGGCGGCGAGCATAAGCGGACGCTCGTCGCCCGCGCGCTGGAGCAAGCGCACGCCGCGCTCGACGCCGAACTCGGCAAGCGCTACGAGGCGCCCATTCCGATAGGGGGCGCGCCCCAACACACCCAGCAGCTGCTCAAGCGCTGGGCGTTCTACCTTGCTGTGCGCGAGCTGCTGGGACTGCAGGGCGTTTCGGTAAGCCGTGAGGAGCAGCCTGTGCTGTCTGAGATTCTTGAAATGGTCGACGCGCAGGTGCAAGAGTATTGCACGGGCGGCGCGCGGCTTGACGGCGTGCCGAGCCGCAGCCGCGTGCGCGTCGGGTACGGGGAGCTGAGCGAGTAATGCTTGCCGCCAATCTGGTCTACGCAACCGTTGCAGGCAGATACCCGCGCCTGCTGGGGGACGACGGGATTCACGAACCGCTCGTGTTGCCATACGATGTGGACGGGTTCGTGAACTTGGAGTTCTACCGTGAGGGAAGCAAGACGCCAGTCGAAATATCGGGTTCGGTTTTGGTGCGCTACATCCAACCCGATGGTATAGTTGTCAATCTCGGCTATGTGCTTACGGCGTACCAAATCGAGGTGCGGTTCCAAGCGGGGTTGCCAGCAGGGGGCGTGTGTGTGATTGAATTGACGCCGACTGATTCCGAACACCTGCATCAGTGCTATCCGTTCCGAGTCTTACGCCCGACGGAGACGCACACGCCATGATAACCGCGAGCGTGGATGTGCAGCTCACGGGTTTGATTGCCAACCCCCAGCGGCTCAGCAGCGGCGCGGTGTCAGAGTTTTTCCGCCGCGCGCGGGTCGTGCTGGCGCAAGACCATGCAGAGCGTTTTGAACGGAGCGTTGCGCCAGATGGCAGCCCGTGGCAGCCGCTCTCGCCCCGCACGCTGCGCAAGAGCGTGCAGCAAGCCATCCGCAAGGTCGGCGGACGCGCGGCGCGTCCCGTTGTGCGCACAACCGCAAGAGGGGGACTCATCGTGCGGGCGCGCCGTCCGCAGCCTGGCTT
>Ga0308393_1000343_pt1 | contig 24717 bp, 18 predicted proteins | sample Hotspr2Sampleee2_FD_202364 | JGI IMG/M metagenome (GOLD analysis project Ga0308393, IMG submission 202364) | Hot spring phototrophic mat microbial communities from Mushroom Spring, Yellowstone National Park, Wyoming, United States - 20050630_ee2 ... | reverse complement strand
TGCGGCCTCGGGATGCGCATAGGACACCTGACTGCCGCGCCGATGGTGTTCGCGCGGCGTGAGCAAGCGCAACCCGCGGCCGGCGCACAGCTGATCGACAAGCTCAATGAACAAATCGGTAAGCGCCAGGGACTTGGCGCGCACGTCGGACATCGGCGCCTCCAGCGCGATATCCACCCCGCATTCCAGCGCTGTCAGGCTGAGGATAGGCGGGGTGCCGCACAACGCCCTGGCAATGCCATCGGCCGGCCGATAGGCGTCCTCGAAAGCAAACGGCTGCGCGTGCCCCATCCAGCCCTGGAGCGGCTGTTGAAAGCGCTCCTGGTGGCGACGGGCGACGAAGATGAACGCGGGCGCGCCTGGGCCGCCATTGAGATATTTGTAGCCGCATCCCACAGCGAAATCGGCCTGCGCCCCGTTGAGATCCACTGGCACTGCGCCGGCTGAGTGCGCCAGGTCCCAGATCGTCAGCGCGCCTTTGGCGTGCGCCTGCGCGGTGAGCGCAGCCATATCGTGCATATAGCCGGTGCGGTAGCACACATGGGTGAGCATCAGCACAGCGACGTCGTCGTCAATCGCCTCGGCTATTGCTGCGCGGTCGATCAGGCGAAGCTGGTGGCGGCCACCCAGCAGCGCAATGAGGCCCTCGACGATGTAGAGGTCGGTGGGGAAGTTTCCGCGCTCAGTGACGATCACGCGACGGTCGGGGCGCATAGCGAGCGCAGCGCACAGCGCTTTGAACAAATTGATTGAAGTGGAGTCCGTCACGATCACCTCACCCGGCTGCGCACCGATCAGGCGCGCGATCTTGTCGCCGATGCGCTGTGGGAGCTTCAGCCAGCCGGCGCTCTCCCAGGCCCGGATCAACGCATCCCCCCATTCGCCGCCCAACACAACCGCCAGGCGCAGGTGCGTGCGCCAGGGCAGTGGCCCTAACGAATTCCCATCTAGGTAAATCACCCCTTCAGGCAGGTAGAAGTGCTGGCGGATAGGCGTCAGCGGATCCGCGGCGTCCAATTGGGCGAGCGCCTCGCGCGAGGTCACGCTTTCATCATAGCAAACCGACGCGCGCGGAAGGGGTGCGTTCACCAATAGGGGCATCTTCTACAAGCGATGCTGACAGCGAAGGCAAATCTATAGAGGGTGGGCGACGGCAGTGCCGTCACCCACCCAAGGTTTTGCCCCTGGCTGTGAATGCACCCCGCAGAAGAAGACACCAAATGCGGTGGTATAGTCTCTTGCGCTAGACCTGCTTAGGGAGTAACACGTATGCCACCCGAACGAACCGGTGAACTTACGCTCAAAGGAAACCCGCTCACAGTGGTCGGCCCGCGCCTCAAGCCTGGAGACAAATTCCCAGCCGTCAAGCTGACCGCGCCGGACTGGAGCGAAGTGGACCTGAGCACATTCAGCGGCAGCGTGCGCCTGATCAGCGTAGTGCCCTCGCTGGATACCGGAATATGCGACGCCCAAACCAAGCGCTTTGACGAAGAGGCCGAGCGCTTGGGCGACAAAGTAAAAGTGATCACGGTCAGTGCCGACCTGCCCTGGGCGCAGAAGCGCTGGATGAGTGACGCGGAGGTCAAGCACATCACCGTCCTCTCCGATCACAAGGACATGGCATTCGGCGACGCAGCCGGCACGCACGTTAAGGAGATGCGCATCGAGCAGCGCGCCATCTTCGTCGTGGATAAAGATGACACCGTGAAGTATGTGGAATACGTGCCGGAGATCGCCCAACACCCCGACTATGACGCAGCGCTAGAGGCAGTGCGCAAGCTCGTCGGCTAGCACGACGCACGGCCCAAACCAAAACCAGGGCAGGACACGTTCATCCTGCCCTGCTTTTGTCATGCAAGCGGTTCGCCAGCTCGCCGAGCGGTTGATTCAGAACGTTGAGCGGGTGATCTTCGGCAAGCGCGATGTCATCGAGCTGACGGTGATCTGCCTGCTCTGCCAGGGGCACTTGCTGATAGAAGATGTACCTGGGGTGGGCAAGACCATGCTGGCCAAGGCGCTGGCGCGCTCGCTCGGCGGCAGCTTCAAGCGCATTCAATTTACCCCAGACATGCTGCCGTCCGACGTAACCGGCACGTCCATTTACAACCAGAAGACTGGCGATTTCGAGTTCCGCCCCGGCCCGATCATGGCGCAGATTGTGCTGGCTGATGAAATCAACCGCGCCACGCCAAAAACCCAGGCCGCCCTGTTGGAGGCCATGGAAGAGCGGCAAGTCACAGTGGACGGCGTGACCTACCGGCTTGGACCGCCCTTCCTGGTGCTGGCCACGCAAAATCCCATCGAATACGAAGGCACCTTCCCGCTGCCCGAAGCGCAGCTCGACCGTTTTCTCATGCGGCTCTCGCTGGGCTACCCATCGCCCGAACAAGAGATGGCCATCCTGGATGCGCAGCAGTTCGCCCATCCCATCGAGCGGCTCAATCGGGTGACGACCGTCGAGGAGCTGGTCGCCATGCAGGAAGCTCTCAAGTCCGTTTACGCCGATAAGCTGATCAAGCAATACATCGTGGACCTGGTGGATGCCACGCGCCATCATCCCGACGTGTATTTGGGGGCCAGCCCACGCGGCGCGCTGACGTTATTTCGCGCCGCACAAGCGCGCGCCGCCATTCATGGCCGGGACTACGTCATCCCGGACGACGTGAAAAGGCTTGCGCCGGCCACGCTCGGGCATCGCATCATCATCAGCCCAGCCGCCCGGCTTAAGGGCGTCAGCGCCAGCGACGTATTGGATGAGCTGCTGCGCACAACGCCAGTGCCTGGCGCGCGCGTGAAGTAATGACCCGCTACCGCGTCGTTTGGGCGCTCTTCCTGGTTGCGCTCCTCGGCGCGCTGAGCACCGGTCGCGGGTTGCTGTGGGCTGCCGCCGGCACGTTATTCGCCCTGATCCTGATCGCAGTTGGCTGGGCCTGGTTAGGTGTCAACTGGCTGCGCATCTCGCGCCGCACTTTCTCCCGCACGGCACAGGTCGGCCAGGTCCTAGAGGAGGAGTTCAAGCTCGCCAACCTCAGCCGCATTCCCAAGCTGTGGGTAGAGGTTCACGACCTCTCTACGCTGCCCGGCCACACTGCCAGCCGCGCTGTGGGGCTGCTCGGCGGCTGGCAATGGCGCGGATGGCGCGTGCGCACCAAGTGCACCCAACGCGGGCGCTATACCCTCGGCCCGGTGATCGTCTCCAGCAGTGACCCGCTCGGCATCTACCAGTTAGAGCGCCGCGTCGGAGCCATGCACACGCTGCTGGTCTATCCGCTGACGTTTGACCTTGTGCGCTTCCCGCTGCCGGCTGCGCTCTTGACCGGCGGCGAAGCGCTGCAGCGGCGCACCCACCACATCACGCCCAACGCTGCCGGCGTGCGCGACTACGTCAGCGGCGACAGCATCAACCGTATCCACTGGCCAACGAGCATCCGTCGCCAAAAGCTGACCGTGAAAGAGTTCGAGCTTGACCCAACCGCGGATGTGTGGATCGCCCTGGACCTGTGGGCGGGTGGTCACGTCATCCGTGAGGACTTCGCAGCGACGCCTGGGCCGACGACGGCGGAAGCACTGCTGCCGGACAGCACTGAGGAGTATGCCATCGCGGTCGCCGCATCAGCGGCAAAGCGCTTCGCCCAGCAAGGTCGCGCTGTCGGCCTGATCGCCCATGAGGCGCATCGCCTGGTCATCCCAGCCGAGCGCAGCGAACGCCAGCTCAGCAAGATTATGGAAGCGCTGGCAGTCGTGCGCGCTGTAGGTGGCATCCCTTTTGACGCGCTGCTGGGCATGGAGGCAGCCACGCTGAGGCGCGGGGCGAGCTTGGTGGCCATCTCTGCCTGGCCAGAAGTGGCCTGGGCGGTCAGGGTGCAGCGCATCACCCGCTCGGGAGTCCGGGTCGCCGCGATTGTGATCGATAGCCAATCGTTCGGCGGCAATCGATCCAGCGAAGCAGTGATTACGGCGCTGGCGAACGCCGGCGCTGTGGTGCGCGTGGTGCGCTGCGGCCAGTCCATCCCGCTCGCTATCGAGGGTGACCCAGCTCAGATCTGGCAGCGCGCTGCTGCGCTATAGATAGTCCCCGATCAGCAGGCGCAGCCGTTCGCGCGCCTCGGCCGAAATGCGATCGCGCGCTGTCATTACGGCGAACCGCATCGCGCCGGCGCTCTCGTGCGGCAGGTTCGGGATGACCGCGGTTAGGTTTGCAATCGCCCGTTGGGCCAGCGCCAGGTTGTCGTTCAGGCGCTGAATCACCATATCCACCGTGACTTCGCCCTCTTCCTCGTGCCAGACATCGTAGTCCGTGACGTGGGCCATGATCGCAAAGTCCAGCTCGGCCTCGCGGGCCAGGAAAGCCTCTGGGCAGGCCGTCATGCCGATGATGTCACAGCCCCAGGATCGAAAGACCCGACTTTCGGCTTTGGTGCTGAAGCGCGGACCTTCGATGGTGATGAACGTGCCGCCTTCATGCACCGTCCCGCCGGCTTGGCGCACGGCCTGCGCAAGCGCAGCGCACAGCGACCGCGAGAACGGATTGCCCACCGAGACATGGCCAACAACGCCGTGATCGAAAAACGAGTAGGCGCGTTTGCCCTTGGTGAAGTCGAATAACTGATCGGGCACTACGATGTCGCGCGGGCGAAGTTCCTCGCGCAAGCTGCCGCATGCGCTCACGCTGACCACGTGCCTGACGCCCAGCGACTTGAGCGCCCAGATGTTGGCGCGATACGGCACTTCGCTGGGGCTATAGCGATGACCGCGCCCATGGCGCGGCAGGAAGGCGATCCGATGACCGTGATACGTGCCGACCACGATCGCATCTGATGGGTCGCCGAATGGCGTGGTGAGGTTGAGTTCTTCGACCTCCGTCAGGCCGGGCATGGCGTATAGCCCGCTCCCGCCTATCACGGCAAAGGCAATCGGTTGTGCGTTTCCCATGGGCGTAGATTATCAACGCAGACTACGCATGATCTCGACGACTTGGGCCTGCGTGATTGCGCCGTTCCAGACGCGGCGTATCACGCCGCTGCTATCCACGAACACCGTCGTGGGCATGCCGAGCACGCCATAGGCATCGCTCACTCTGCTGTCGGAGTCATTCACCACGAGGTAGGGGATGCGGTTGTTCTCGGCGAACTTGCGCAGGTTCTCCGCGTCGTCGTTCGTGCCAACGCCGATGAACTCGATATCCGGGTCGCGCTGCCGGAGTTCGTTGTAGGCAGCGATCAGCGCCGGCGTCTCCTCCAAGCAGGGCGGGCACCACGAGGCCCAGAAGTTGATCAGCACGCGCTTGCCGCGCAGCGCAGAGAGCGAGACAGCCCGACCATCGAACGTGTTGAGCGTGAAGTCCGGCGCCGGCGCATCCACGCGCAGGGCCGAACGGCTTGAAGATGGCAAGGACGGCAGGGCGGCTGGCTGCGCCAGGCTGCTGCTCAGCACCAGCATAGCCAGCCCCACCCCCACCAGCAACCCGATCAGGCCCAGGACGAAAGGCGCTGATTGTTTGAACATCAGGCACCTCTTCTGGCTGCGGGGAGCGTCGGCTGTCGGGCTGGCTGCGCAACCCCATCTATGAGCGGGAAGACCAGCCAGGCAGCGCTGAACCCGAACAACCCGCCGGTGACCAGGCGCAGGATCCAGTTGCTCTCCCGATATGGCAACAGCCCGAAGGGCGGTTGACTGAGCAACTGCGAGAAGCCGTCTAGCCCAATCGGCAGCACCCCCAACGCCACAAATAACCAAAAAGGCATTGGGCGGGCGCGCCGGCGCGCCAACGCATAGATCACGCCCCCCAAGCCCATCGAGAGATATATCGCCACGTCGCGCTGACAGAGGGCCACCTTGTATCCCATGCGCGGGTTGCCCTGAAAATCGCGCGCTCGCAACAGGCCGGCGTACTGCGCCCCACTGGTGGAGATGCCAGAAAGCCGCTCGAACGTCTCGCGGTCATAGACGAAGCGCTCGCCGAAGAGGAAGAACGAGCGAAAGCCATACGTGTGACACGTCAGCTTGTAGGGCTGATAGATAAGCTGCGCCAGGCCATCTAAGCCCAACCATTTGAGCACAGGCGCTGCGAAAGGCAGTAGCCCGTAGGTCAGCAAGAGGGCAACTGCCGCTGCCAGCCAGTGATATTCAAGCCAGCGCGCCAGGCGATCTAAAGACTCGCTTATTGTGTGCATTCTAACGCATCAGCTAGAATATTGACTCGGATCAACAATCCACATCCAGATAGGCAGTCGCCTATCCCTCAGGAGGGAGCTTATGAAGCGCGTTCACGCTCGCTTCGTCAGCGCGTTGGCCATCATTGCCATCACGCTCACTGCTTGCGCCCAGCCGACCAATGAGCCTAGCGTCACGCCTGCCATCACGGTTCAGATCAACCCGTCCGCTACGTCTATCCCTACCCCCGCACCGCGCCCGCTGGGCAATCCGATACTGGTTGACCGTCTGCCAGCCCAAGGCGAGGAGCTGCCCCTTGACAAGCCGCTCGAGCTGATCTTTGACCAGCCGATGGACCGCCGTTCAGTGGAACAGGCGTTGACCGTCCGGACCAGTGCAGGTCAGCCCGTGAGCGGCAGGCTCACCTGGTCCAGCGACAATCGCGCACTGTTCGCGCCTGAGCAAGGATGGGAACGCGAGACCAGCTACAACGTCTCGATCTCAGCCGACGCCCGCAGCGCCAAAGGGCTGGCCCTGGCCCGACCGACGTCGTTTGTCGTCAACACCATCGGCAAGCTCGCAGTGGCTCAGACCATCCCAGCAAATGGCGCACAAGACGTAACCGCCGACGCGACGATCACCATCCTGTTCAACCGGCCAATCGTGCCGTTGACGCTGCTCGATGCCCAGGCCGATTTGCCTACGCCCGTGACGTTTAACCCGCCCATCCCAGGACGAGGGCAGTGGTTGAACACCAGCATCTACCTTTGGCAGCCCAGCGCCCCTCTACAAGCTGGAACAGCGTATGAGGGGCGCGTGGCTGCCGGCCTGAAGGACACCAGCGGCGCGCTGCTGGACAGCGACTACGTCTGGACGTTTAGCGTAGCTGCGCCGACCGTCAAGTCCATCACACCGAACGACGGTGCGCGCAGCGTCGGCCCGCGCGCGCCGATCAGCATCACGTTTAGCCAAAAGATGAATCACGAGAGCGCACAAGCGGCCTTCGTCATCGAGCCGCCGGTGCGCGGACGGTTCCGCTGGAATGATGAACGCGTACGTCGAGATGACCAGCCGGCTGCTGGTCAATCGCTCGCCGGCGAAGTGATGACCTTCATCCCCGAGGAAGACTACCAGCGGGGGCAGAGCTACACCGTGCGGATCAAAGCAGGCGCGCGCGCAGCGACCGGCAACGGCGCGACAGCGGGCGACACCACGATCAGGTTCCAAGTTGTCCCGCGGCCTGCGCTCGTCGGCTCTTCACCGGAGAACGGTCAGGATCGCGCGTCGGCGGAAAGCAATGTAATCCTCCGCTTCAATGCGCCGATGTCAGTCCCCACGCTGATCGCCAATCTGGCTTTCGATCCACCGATCACGCTCACCAACATCTATAGCTATTTTGACCAGTTCTCCAACGAGTTCTTTCTGGGTATATCCCTGAAACCCTCCACCAACTACCGGCTGCGGCTGGGCAGCGCGGCCAGCGACATCTTCGGCGCTACGCTGGGCCAGGATATTGAGGTCCGCTTCTCCACCGGCCCCTTGCCGCCCTTTGTGAATATTCGAGCCGACGGTTTGATCGGCACATACAACGCTGCCGTCCCCACCGAGGTGTTTATTACGCATCGCAACGTCACACGGCTGGACTTCCGGCTAATCGCGCTCTCGCCCCAGGAATTCTCTGAACTCACCGGCGCGCTGAACGCCTATGAGAGGCTGCGCAGTTTTGAACCCGACAAAAGCCAGGTGCTGCGCGAATGGTCGGTGATGACCAAGGCAGGGCTGAACCAGACCGCTAACTACAAGCTCTCCCTGGCTGCCAACGGCGGCGCGCTGCCCACAGGCATCTATCTGCTGGCTGTGAGCGCGCCAGAGCTGGTCGCGCTGGACAGCGACTTCCAACCAGCGCGGCATATCCTCGTCGTCAACAACACGCACATCGCGCTCAAGCACAACACCCAGCAGGGCCTGGCCTGGGTTACAGACCTGAACACCGGCCGGCCGCTGGTTGGCGTCAGCGTCTCGTTCCGCGACCACACCTTTCAGGAGATCGCAGCCGCTCAAACCGGCAGCGGCGAAGAGGCCGGCCAGGCTCTCGCGGTCTTCCCAGAAAGCTATCGCTCTTCTCAATCATTGTATGCGCTGGTGGGTGCACCAGGCAATAGCGGCCCGTTCGGCATTGCCTGGAGCCAGATGTCCTATGGGATAAACATTTACGATTTCGACCTGCCAGGGCGCTACGAGGCCGACCCCTACTTCGTTTATCTGATCACCGACCGGCCGATCTACCGGCCTGGCCAAATGGTCTTCTACAAGGGCATTGTGCGACGCTACGATGACGCACGCTACAGCCTGCCAGCCGACCTCACATCAGTGAGCTTAGAAATCTACAACAGCCAGTCACAGAAGATCCTCAGCACCACGGCAACGCTGGACGCCAACGGCGGGTTCAATGGCCAGTTCGTCCTGGATAACAACGCACTCACTGGCTATTACTACCTCCTGACCTGCGCGCCTAGGCGGGGAGTAGCCCCGAACGAGTCGTCGTGCAGCTATTACAGCGTCCCGTTTCTGGTCGCGGCCTACCGCGCTCCGGAGTTTGAAGTGACCGTCAAGCTGGACAAGGCCGACTATCGGGAAGGCGAAACCATCAACGCTACAGCAGAGGCGAGTTACTTCTTCGGCGGGAAAGCCAGTGGCGCTAGGGTGGAATGGTCATTGCTCGCCGAGGACTACACCTTTGATCGCTATACCGGCTCGGGGGACTACACTTTCGACAGCGACGATGGCCTACCGCGCACGTTTGGCTTCGTTGAGCCGATCGCCAACGGTGAAGGGGTCACTGACGGGCAAGGGCGCTTCACGCTCAGCCTTCCGGCCGACTTGAGCAAGCGCAAGCGCAGCGCCCGCTTCACACTGGAAGTTAGCATTACGGACGTCAACGATCAGAGCGTCTCGGCGCGCGCCAGCACCATCGTTCACAAAGGCCGCTACTACGCCGGCATCGCACCGCGCAGTTACGTCTACGCTGCAAACGAAGAGGTGGTCGCTGACGTGATCGCTGTGGACTGGTTCGGCCAGCCGCAGGCCAATGTGCCGTTGGTGGTCTCGTTCAACCGCCGGCAGTGGTTCACCGTGATGGAACAAGACGCCTTTGGCGCACTCTTCTACACCTCCGCGCCCAGCGACACCGAGATGCTCTCAGTCACCCTGACCACTGACGCAGAAGGCAAGGCAACCGCCAGTTTCAAGCCGCAGGAAGGTGGCGAGTACCACATCCTGGTCGGCGCTGCTGAGGTCGTATCGGCCGGCGATTCGGTCTTCGTCTCCGAATCCGATACCTACATCGGCTGGAGAATGGAGAACAACGATCGCATCGAACTGAAAGCCGATAAGTCCAGCTATCGCGTCGGCGAGACGGCGCGCGTGCTCGTGCCTTCGCCATTCCAAGGCGCGACCAGCGCTCTGCTCACCATTGAGCGCGGTGGCTTTATCCAACGCAGGACCATTACCCTGCGCGGTAACAGCGAAATCCTGGAGATCCCGATCGAAGCCAGCTTTGCACCGAACGTGTATGTATCGGTCTTGCTGGTGAAAGGCGTGGACAGCAGCAACCCCGTGCCGGCCTATCGTCTGGGCTATGCTGCCTTCAGCGTCGCGCCGGAACAATTTGCCTTGAATATCACCATCACCCCCGACCGCGCGCAGTATGCCCCGCGCGACACGGCCACTTACGAGCTGCGCGTCACCGACAGCGCCGGCAATCCTGTCCAGGCCGAGCTGGCGCTGTCGCTAGCGGATAAAGCTGTGATTAGCCTGGTTGAACCGAACAGCGCGCCAATCATGCAGGCCTTTTACGGCGAGCAACCGCTGAGCGTGCGCACTGCCGACACGTTGAACGTCAACGTAGATCGCATCACGCGCAGCCTGGCCCAAACCGATGCGAAAGGCGGCGGTGGCGGTGAGAGCTTCGCCGCCGCATTCCTCCCTCGTCAAAACTTCAAGGACACCGCTTACTGGAACGCTGTCGTCCAAACCGATGCTGAGGGCCGCGCACGGGTACAGGTGACGTTGCCCGACAACCTCACAACTTGGACGATGACTGCCTGGGCCATTACCCCCGACACCCGCGTCGGCCAGGCGACCCGCGACGTCGTCGCCACCAAGCCGCTGCTGGTGCGGCCAGTTACCCCGCGCTTCTTCGTCGTCGGCGATACGGCCACGCTCGGCGCGGTGGTGAACAACAACACCTCCAACGACCTGGATGTGCGCGTCTCCCTGGCGTCCACGTACCTCACCTTGCTGGGCGGCAATGCCATTCAACAGGTGAGTGTCAAGGCCGGCGGGACCGCCCGCGTGGATTGGACGGTCGTCGCGCAAGACGGCCCGGCGGCGGAGATCACCATGACGGTGGCCGGCGGTGGCCTCCTGGACAGCGTTCAGCCTAGCCTGGCCAGCGCGCCCGAGGGCGGCATTCCAATCCTGCGCTATGCAGCGCCAGAGACGATAGCGACCGCCGGGGACTTGGACGCCGCGGGACGCAAGCTGGAGCTGATCGCCCTGCCGCCCCGCTTGAACACCGGCCAAGGCGAGCTGACCGTGCGGATAGATACCGGCCTTGGCACGGCTGCAGCCAGCAGTGTGCGCGCCATTGACGAACTCCCCTATGAGAGCAACGATTGGGCCGCTGCGCGCCTGATCGCCAACCTAGCCCTGGCGCGCTTCGGCAACATCACCGCCGAAGTGCAGACCGAAGTTGTTGGCAAGTCACTACAACGGTTCTATGGCCAGCAGCGCAGCGACGGCGGCTGGGCGTGGTGGGGCGATGATGCCAGCGACCCATGGGTCAGCGCCCACGTAGTCCTCGCCATGGCACGCGCCAAGCAGGCTGGTTTCTCAATTGATGAGGGTGTGTTCAACCGCGCGCATAACTACCTCAATGAGCAGCTCAAGCCGGCTGACTTGCTGAACAGCGCCAGCGAAGCCAACCGTCAGGCCTACATCCTCTTCGTCCAGGCTGAGTCTGAGCGGGCCGACGGCGGACGGCTCGGCGCGCTCTTTGAGAATCGCGCCAAGCTGGGGCACGATGGACGGGCATTGCTCGCCATGGCGCTGGCCGCGCTGGATAAGCAAGATCCACGCATCAAGACGCTGTTGGCTGACCTCCAGTCGGCTGCTATCACCAGCGCCACAGGCACCGCCTGGCAGGAGCGCACGCGCGACTGGACAACGGACGCGCGCAGCACAGCGATCATCATGACCGCCCTGGCCCGACTCGACCCACAGAACGCACTTATCCCTAGCATCGTCCGCTGGTTGATGGCTGCGCGGCTGAAGTCACCGTGCGGCTGTCACTGGACCACTACGGAGGAGAACGAATGGGCCATCACCGCGCTCGAAGAGTGGGTCGCTGCCACAGGCGAGCAGCGCAGCGCGTTCAATTGGCGCGCAACGCTGAATGACCGCAGCATCCTAAGTGGCCGCGCGAACCCGCAGGGCGAATCCGCCGAGTTGAAAGTGGCAGTTGCCAGCTTGCTGCGCGATCAAGCCAACGAGCTGGCCTTTGAGCGAGGAGCCGGCGAAGGTCGCCTCTATTACACCGCCTACCTACAGGCTTACTTGCCCGCGGAATCTGCGCCAGCGATCAATCGTGGCATTGTCATCGCGCGAAAATACGAGTCAGCCGATTGCACGCCGACGCCCGAGAAGCCATGTCCGGCGATCAACAGCGCCAAGATAGGCCAAAACGTGCGCGTGCGCTTGACTATCGTCGCGCCGAACGACCTGTACTACGTGCGCGTCGTCGATCGCTTGCCCGCTGGTGCGGAGGCGGTGGACACGTTGCTCAAGACCGGAGCGCTGGCGCCGACCCTTGGCGGGGTGGGCGGTTGGGGATGGTGGTACTTCACCCACAGCGAGATATACGACGACCGCGTCGCTGTCTTCGCTAGCTATCTGCCGGCCGGCAGCTACGAATACACCTATGTTATCCGGCCCAGCATCGCTGGACAATTCAGGGCGATGCCGGCGGCCGCTGAGCAGAGCTACTTCCCGGAGGTGTTCGGGCGCAGCGAGGGAGCATTGTTCACGATTGAGCGCTGATTCGTCGCACCTTCCGTCGCAAACGGGTCGCTGTAGCGCGGGTCGGTGATAAACGTGTAATCGGTCAGGCTCTCCAGAAAGGCAAGCAGGTCACGGCGCTGCTGGTCGGTGAGCTTGAAACCAGAGACCAGGCCGCTCTTGAGCGGGCTGAACCGGCCGTCGCCGGCATACGGTCCGCGCGTGATCCGTCGCCCGCCCCGTTCGTAGAAACGAATCACCTCCTCCAGCGTGGCCATGCTGCCATCGTGCATATAGGGCGCGGTGAGGGCAATGTTGCGCAGCGTCGGGGGGCGAAAGCGCCCCATATCCGTCGGGTCGTTGGTGACTTCCTTCACCCCCTCGTTGTCCGGCGGATAAGCGCCCTTGCCGTCAATGTTATACAAGCCGGTGTTGAAGAAGGGTCGCTCAATGAAGACCGCGCCGGAGAAGGTGGTCGAGGCGCTCAGGTTGAAGCCAGTATGGCAGTGGTGACACTCCAGCTCTTCTGAGAAGAACAAGCGCATGCCGCGGATGGCCTCTGGGCTGAGCGCCCGCTCGTCGCCGGCCAGATAGCGGTCGTAGGGTGAATTGAACGAGATCAGCCCGCGCGTGAAGGTCGCCAGGGCGTAGACGATGTTCTTCCAGGTGATGGGGTCGCGATCGGCGGGGAAAGCCGCCGCGAACATCCGCCGATAGCGCGCGTCAGCCCGCAGCCGGTCCAGGACTTGTTGCTCTTTGCCGACCACTCCCATCTCTACCGGGAACTCGCCGAACAAGGGGATGGGTATCTGCTGCTCAAGCTCGGTGAGCAGCGGATTGGCCCAGGTCAGAGAAGCGTTCCAGGCCACGTTGGTCAGCGATTGCGCGTTGCGCGGATGCTTCTCGCCGGTGCTGCCGACGCTCTGCGGCAAGCCATCGCTGAAAGCCAGCCGCTGCTGATGACAGGAGGCGCATGACTGCGTCCCGTTGCCAGAGAGCCGCTTGTCGTAGAACAAAAAGCGGCCCAACTCGAACTTCTCAGGCGTCATCGGGTTCGCCGCTGGCACGGGCGGCGGTGGCACGTTGGGGGGCAGTTGCCAGACCCATGGCCGCGCCGACGCGCCAGCCGGCCGCGCGGAGAAGACCAGGCAAGTCGCCCCGGCCAAGACGCAACAGATGGATAGTGCGGCCCAGGCCAGGCGCAGTCGTTCACAACGAGTAGATGATCTCATCGGCTATCTCCTCCGCCGACATACCAAGCGGGAAGCACATCGTCCAGTAGCCCTGTGGGTTCAGATAGACGAGATATGGGACGAGGGGCATGACCATGCGGCTGGGCACGCCGTGCGGCTGGATGATGGTCATGCCGTGATGGCGCGCGAAGGGCACGACGGTGCCAGGTTCGGCGGTCAGCACCATGAAGTCCGGATCGTGCGCCTTGACCAGCCGAAGCAGCGACGGGCCGGCTGCGGGTTCGGCATCCACGCCGATCACGACGAAGCGCACCTGTTGTGCATACACGCCCAGCGCCTGCTTCACGCGGGTCAGGAGCGCCAGCGCGCGCAGGCAGTCGCCGCGACAATCGCGCGCGCCGAACAGGACCAGCACGCCCTGGCCGCGCAGCGCGTCAAGCGTAAAGGGGTCTATGTGACCGTTGATAAACACGGCGCTGGGTGGCTTGGTTGGGCGCTCCAGCCGAATGACCTGCTGGGCGCGCTGGTCTATGCGGTTCGCCACGGCCAGCGACGCGACCGCTCTCCAAGCCAGGCGCAGGTGCACGCGCGCCCTTGCCAATCCCCAGCGCGCTAGCAAGCCAGCATAGGGCGCGCCGGCTGCCAAGCCGACGCAGAGCGCGCCTGCAATGAGCGCGTAGCCAATCGCGCGGTTGACCATGCACAAAAGCGGCGGGGGGCGGTTATGCCCCCCGCGCGACCACAGCCTATCGCCCCAGCGTCATCAAGTAGCCTATCAGCGCTTCCAACTCGTCTTTGCTGATCTGCTGCTCGAAGTTCTGGATCATCACCCCTTGAGGGCAGGGCCCGGTGGGGCACTGGGGAACCACGTAGGCGTTGGGGTTGAGGATCGACTCGCGGATGTATTCCTCCACCGTGGTGGCCTTGCCGGCGCTGCGCTTGTACTCGGCGCTGGCAATCGTCTTCTGAGCCGACACATATATGTTGGTCAGCTCAGGCCCAACCTGGCCTTCGGCAAAGCCTTTGATGGCGTGGCAAGCCTGGCAGCCATACTGGTTGTAGACCGCTTTGCCCTTCTCGACGATGTCGGCCGGCACCTTGGTCGGCTCAACTGCGGCCACTGCTGCTGGCTCTGGCGCTTTGGTCGGCTCAGGCTCCGACCCGCCACAACCCGCTGCGAGCAGCAGCGCGCTCGCAGCGGCAACGAAGAGGACACGCTCCAACTTCATACGATGCATTGTCTTGACCATAGCAACACAACTCCATAACACAGATTGGCCAAGGCATCTGCCCTGGCGAGATCACTGACTAAGACTTCGGCGCTGCTTCGACGCGGAAGAAGCGCTGACCGCGGCAGCCGTTCACGCACTGACCGTTGGTCAGCGAGAGGCCGAAGTTCGGGATTAGCCGGCGGCAGTCGGGGTCATCAACGCCGGACATGCAGCCGGCTGGCTTGGGCGTGGACTGCGCAATGTTCACGTTGGTCAGCAGACCGCTCAGGTCGGCCACGATCTGGTCGCGCGCCGGATCAAAGCGCGTGAGCCGAATCGTTGCCAGGTTCGGATTGGCGCAGGGCTTCTCCGGTGGCTTGTTGGCCATACTTTGCCCACCACCGGCGCCGTGGCCACCACCTTGACCACCGTGGCCACCATGACCGCCATGCCCTTCCATCTTGCCACAGCCCGTGCTGCCCAGGTGGATGAACCACTTGTCGTTCGGCGGAGCGACGTTGGTCGCCAGGTCAATGCGCACGAACTTGTAGCCGGTCTGCCAGTTCCACCACAGCGCCTGGATGTTCAGCGGCGCCTTCTCCACGGCAACGTCGGCATGGTTCAGCTCGAAGGGGATGCCCAGGTCAAAGACGACGCCGGTGTATTTGCCAGCTGGCGCCTTGCCGACCACGATGTTGCGCATGTCGGGCGTGCCGGTCTCCTTGCACATCCCGCTGCCGTCCTCGAAGTCCAGCAGAGCCACGCGATCAGTTTGCCACTTGCCGTCGGCCTGCAGCGCGAACGGCACCTCAGCCCCGCCCGCGCTGATCAACCGGATGTTCGAGATGTAGAAGCGGGCGTCCATGATCTGAGCTGCAGTCCGCCGCGCGCCCAGGTTCTTGACCTCCTTGCCACAGGTCACGTCTTCCTTGCCCGCCTTGAAAGCGAACTTTAAGGTCATCTCGGCCATCTCGGCCAGCGTGAACGTGAATCGGCCGCGCTCCGAGTGACCGTCGGTGCTTAGGTTTCGCCACTCCACGGTGTAGCTTCCTATCGGCAGCGCGCGCGGGATCTCCGCGATCAGGGTCTTCTTGCTGTTGTCGGCCGGATCAAGCATGGCCTTGCCAATCTCGACCTTGTTCCGCTTCTCGTCCAGCAGTGTGATGGTGTGTCCGGTGGCCTGCAGGGCCTCGCTGAACACCAGCTTGATCTGCTTTGGTGAGGCGCTGAGCACAGCATTCGCTGCTGGCTCGGAGCTGACTAACATGGCATGCGCCGAGGCAAAACGATTGATCGTCACGGTCAAAGAAGCCGCCGTCAGAGCGGCCACAGCAGTCATTCGCAACCAGTGGTTCATTTCACGCTTCCTTTTGGTCGGTTGCGCCATTCCAGCGCAACCGCAAACGCGCCCGCCGCGAAGACGGCCAGCGCAATGGCTGATAAGAGACGTTGAAAATCCGAATCCGCCTTGTTCATGACATGGATGGAGCCATCGTCCATCTGATGGACGATCATCTCGTGTGGCGGGGCTGTAGATGTCAGCAGCGCCGCGCTGAGGAAGATGCTGCATGCGATCAACGCCTCGATGATCAGCAGGCGCTGAATCCCCTGCGACGTCGCGCTGCGCTGATAGACAGCACGACGCAGCGCTGCGCCCATCGCCATGACAACGATGACCAGGCCGAGCTTGAGCAAGACGAGCTGCCCATACAGCGAGTCGCCCAGAGATTCAGCATCCGGCACGTGCACGGATGAGAGCGCCAGCCCCGTACCCGCGGCCAGCGCGACCCCCAGCAATCCTAGGGGCGAGAATCGCTGACCCATCATGCGGATAGCAGCAAGTGCTGTCGCTGAGTCAGCGGCCTGGTGCAGATGCTGAGATGTCGCCAGCAGCGTGATCACGCCGCCGCCCCACAGCGCCCCGGCCAGTAGATGGGCGAAGTCGGCCAGCACCGGCACAAAGCCGACATCCATCGCTGCGCTATGGCTGGTGCTGGCCAGGGTCGCGTAGGCAGCCAAACCGGCAAGCGCGCAGGCAGTCATCATGATGAAGCCCGACTTCGTCTGAGTCGCGCCGGTCAGCCGACCGACGAGCAAAAGCGCAAGCAGCGCCAGCAGTCCCAGTCCCAGCCGTGCGATCAGCATCTGACCGAGCAAGGAGAGGCGAATGAACTCCAGCCAACCTTCGAGACCCTCCAGCTCTAACTCCAGCGGGACTACTTGGGCTATGAAGAGCGCGAGCGTACCGAGCAGCATCAAGATAACCGCCCCCCGCATCCAGCGCAGGAGGGGCGTCAATGCGTCAGCGATGCTGAGGCCGAGCCAGCGGAGCGTCGGCAGCACTATACCGAGCGCGCCGATCGGCATACCCACAACAAGCATTAGGGCTAGATATAAGGCCGCCCGCGCCGGCGGCTCCAAGACGTTCACCATGCGCACATGACAAGGCCATCACGATCGCGCGTGCAAGCAACGAGCAGACTGCTGTGACTCCGCAGCGCGCCGCACGCGCATGGCAACGCCAGCGAGTCACAGCCTGTTGTGGAGCGCAGGTGAGCAGCGCGGAGGCGGCTTGGGCACGCAAAGGATCGGCTGGGCAGATCGCAAGAACAGGGCAAACGTCCACAGCAGGGCCAACATGCCTGCAGACAGCCCTCCTTCGGCAAGGACAAATTCCGTGACGCTGGTCAGCAGCTCCCTGATCCGCGAAAGCGGCACGTCGTGTTCATCTGCGTGCAGATGAGGCTGCTGCGCTCGGCGCTGATCCAGGCTGAGCGCATGCAGCCGCGCCATCTCAGCCAGCCAGGAGGGTTGCTGCTGCGCAAGCACATGCTGTAGCTCGCAGAAGCGCAGGCAAGCCAGGGGCGCCAGGACTACAACGGCCGTCGCCAGCAATAGGGCTGCCTTTCGCGCAAGCAGCATATCTTTTAAGAGTATATTCAGATTGGGCAGCCGAAGAAGTGCCTTTGTTCGGCAGCGGCACGTGACGGAAATCACCCTGTCAGCCTGGGCGGTTGCCCACAAAACTTTTCACGGTGGGCGGCTGGCCTGCTTAGTACGGGTCTGCGTTAAGCGAAGATTTAGCCCCTTCCTCAGGGGCGCGAATCGCAGGATAATCTAGGCTGTTGCTGTGGATTCGCTCAAAGTCTTCTTCACGATCAACGACACGATCGTGCAATTTGTCCATGGCCAGGTGTTCTTCGCGCTGGCCATGATGATGAGCGTGCAGTGGTTCATCCAGCGCAGTCGGTTGGAGCTGAGCCGGGCACTGCCCTGGCTAGCGGCCTTCGGCGCGCTCGAAGCTGTTGGCGTGTGGGGCAACGTCTTCATCCCGCTTCAACAACGCCTATTGCCGCCAGACACCATTCAGAATCTGCGCTTTCTACAATCGCTGGTGCATCTGCTCACATTTGCTACGCTGCTCGGCTTTGGCCTTCGATTGAGCGAGCCGACAGTGCCGCCTTGGGCAGCCGTATACGTGCCCCTAGTGGTTGTGCTGGTGCTCACTGCGGTGCTGGCCACCAATCGGGCGTTGGTGAGCGGCGTGGACGCAGTCAACAACGCCACCACGGAGGCGTTGCTGCGTTATGGGCTGTGCTTGCCTGCAGCGCTGCTGGTGGCCTACGGCCTGCGCCTGCAGGCGGGCCGGCTGGTCGGACCGCTGAAGAACAGGCGTCTGGTCGGCGTGTTGCGCGTGGCTGGTTTTGGCTTCGTCTTCTATGCGCTGTTTGAGGGCATCTTCGTGCCTCAGGCGCCGTTCTGGCCGGCAGCCGAGGTGAACACCGAGCGTTTGTTTGATCTAACAGGCGTGCCGATTGGCATTTACCGCAGCATCGTCGGCGCGGTGATCGCCAGTTTCCTGTTCCTCTCGCTGGATGCCTTTCGCATCGAGCGAGAGCGGCTCAATGAGGAGTTACAACGTCAACAGTCGCTGATCGCCGAGCGCGAGCGCATCAGCCGCGACTTGCACGACGGCACGATCCAGTCCATCTACGCAGCCGGCTTGATGGTGGAGGACCTCCGCCACAGCATGTCGCGGCTGGCCGAGCATGTCTCGACCACAGGCGACCCGATCTTGCACCAGATGCGCAGTCAGCTCGATGCCGTCCTGCGCGTGCTGAACAAGACGAACGAAGAAATTCGCAGCTATATTTACGACTTGCGCCGCTCGCTCGTCGGCGGCGAGGACCTCAGCCGCGGCCTGCTCGATATCGTGACCGAGTTTCGCATGCGCACAGCCATCCCCACCGACTGGCACGTGCATGGTTGCCGGAAGGTCAGCCTCTCTGCGGAGCAGCGCCAGCACGTCTACCAGATCGTGCGCGAGGCGCTCAGCAACATCGCTCGACACGCTTCGGCCACCCGCACCTGGGTGGAATTGCGCTACGATAGCTGTGACGAAGACGCCAAAGCGCAGCGGATACAAGTCCAAATTAGAGACAATGGCAAGGGCTTCCGCCAGCCTACGTTGCATCCCGGGCGCGGCCTATCGAATATGCGCGAGCGCGCATCCCTGCTGAAGGCCCATTTTGAGCTGGAGAGCGAGCCAGGGAGAGGCACAACGGTGACGCTGACCATCACCGCTGAATCACAACAGATCGATCACTCAGAACAGGTCAAACAAACCACACCAATCACCGAGCGCTATGGCTAGGCTACGCATCATCATCGTTGATGATCATGAGGTCGTGCGCATCGGCCTGCGCACGCTGCTGGCGCGCAACCCGGACTTTGAGGTGGTGGACGAAGCCACCAGCGGCCAGGAAGCCGTCCGCAAGGTGCTTATGCACCGACCCGATATCGTGATCATGGACGTTCGGCTCGGAGGAATGAGCGGAATCGAAGCCTGTCGTGAGATCAATCAGGCCGCGCCGAACGTCAAAGTCATCATGCTCACGTCGTATGGCGACGACGACACGCTCTTCGAGAGCATCGCGGCTGGCGCAGCGGGCTTTGTGCTTAAGCAGATCGGCAGCGATGAACTGATCCGCGCCATCGAGCACGTCGCCCACGGCGAGGCCTCGCTTGACCCCACCACCACAGCCCGCGTGCTCGCGCGCATGCGCGAAATGGCGCGCAAACGCGAGGAGAGCGCCTTCTCGATGCTCACCGAGCAGGAACTGCGCGTGTTGGCCCACCTGGCCGAAGGGCGCACCAACCGCGAGATCGCCGACCTGCTGATCTTGGGGGAGGGAACGGTTCGCAACTACGTCAGCAGCATCTTCGCCAAGCTGAACGTCAGCAACCGCGCCGAAGCGGCAGCCTACGCGGTGGCCCACAATATTCGTGATTACCTGTAGGTTTTCTTCCGCTTTTATAATTCAGTTATGAAACCCCACTACATTAATGGCCAGTTCACCCTTGGTCATTCCACAGACGCGATTGCTGTAGATAACCCAGCCACCGGTGACGTGATCGAGCGCGTTGCATTGGGCACGGCTGAGGACGTGGATATTGCCGTGCAGGCCGCCAAACGCGCCTTTGAGCAATGGAAGCGCGTCTCGGCCAGCGAGCGCGCCGAGTTATTGCATGAGGTCAGCCGCAAAATCCGCGCCCACGCCCACCAGATCACCGAGCTGCTCACTCAGGAGGAGGGCAAGCCAGTTCCAGAGAACGAGGAAGAGGTCGTCTGGACCTATTCGACGTTTGACTACTATGCCGAGCTGGGCCGGCACAGCCGCGGGCGGGTGATCCCCAGCACCGAGGACGGCGTGCTGAACATGGTGATCAAAGAACCCTACGGGGTTGTGGGTTGCATTGTGCCGTGGAATTACCCACTTTTGCTGTTGGCCTGGAAGGTCGCGCCCGCCCTGGCCGCCGGCAACACCGTCGTGATCAAACCCAGCGAGCTGACCCCCCTCACCACGCTGTTCTTATGCGAGGTGGCATTTGACCACCTGCCGCCCGGCGTGGTGAACGTGGTCGCTGGCGATGGGCGAACCGGCGAGGCGCTGGTGCGCCACCCCGATGTGCCGATGATCGCCTTCACCGGCTCGCTCAGCACTGGCCAGAAGATCGCCAGCATCGCCGCGCCGATGATGAAGAAGACTCACTTCGAGCTGGGCGGCAAAGACGCCTTCGTGATCGCCGACGACGCCGATCCGGAGCTGGCCGCACGGGCCGTGGCTTACGCCGCGCTGATCAACGCCGGCCAGGTCTGCACCAGCACCGAGCGCGTCTACGTGCCGCAACCCCTGGCCAACCGCTTCACGGATAACCTGGTGGACCTGGTGCGCTCGCTAAAGCTGGGCGACGGCCTGGACCCAGAGACCGACATCGGCCCGATGATCGGCGACAAATACCGCCAAAAAGTGGTGGATCACATCGCCGACGCCAAAGCCAAAGGCGCGCGCGTGCTGGCCGGCGGCGGTGTGCCCAACCGCCGCGGCTACTTCCACGAGCCGACCGTGCTGGCCGACGTGAACCACAGCATGAAGGTGATGACCGAGGAGACCTTCGGGCCGGTCATCCCACTAATGACCTACACCGACTTCGAGGAAGCGATCCGGCTGACCAACGACAGCATCTACGGGCTGGGCGCCTGCTTATACACTAGCGACGCCAAGAAAGCGCGCCGCTTCTTTGAGGACGTGAAGGCCGGCACGATTTGGATCAACGACCCGCTCACCGACAACTACGCCGGCCCGTTCGGCGGCATGAAATACACCGGCGGCGGCCGCGAGCTGGGCGAAGAGGGCCTGGACGAGTTCCGCGAGACCAAACACGTGCACTGGGACATCGAGGCCCGTCCCAAGAGCTGGTGGCTGCCTTATCATCAGAAGAGTAGCTAGGATTCAGCCAACCGATTGAGGCAGGACACAGAAGGCGCAGGCGCGCCCTCAACTACATAGAGGGTCGCGCCTTAACACGGACCTGCTACGCTAGGACACCAAACCAAAAGGATATGCCATACCAATGGACATAGGCGCCGCTCTCTCTCGGGCTTTTGCGATCACGATCGGTCACCGCAGCTTGTGGATCCTGGGGTTCCTCGCCTCACTACTCGCCGGCGCGGGCAATGTCCTGAACCTACCGATCAGCCTCCCATCTGGCGCGCTGCCGGCCGGCCCTTTGCCGTTTCTCGGTGACTTAGAGGGCAATCCGCAACTGCTATCTGCTTTGGTCACCGTGCTGTGTCTACTCGTCGGTCTGGGGATCGCGATAACTGTGGTCGGCGTGATCGCCCAGGGTGCGCTGATCACCGGCGTCGGGCAGATCGAAGATCAAGGGGTGATGTCTCTCGGCCAGGCCTGGTCAGCGGCAGCGCGCAGGTTCTGGGCGCTGCTTGGGCTGCGGATCGTGCTGGCCTTGCCTGTGCTGGGATTGATTGTGCTGACGATCGTGCTATTTGGAGGCTCGCTGTTGCCCGTCGTGCTCGCAGCCGCGCGGGGAGAACAATCCCCAGATCTGGGCAGCGCTGGGGCTAGCCTGTTCCTGCTGCTGTGCAGCGGGTGCGTGATGATCTGCGCTGGCGGGATATACAGCATCTTAGCGTCGGCGCTCCAGACCTTCGGCGAGCGCGCGATCTTGCTTGAGGATATGGGGGTCATCAGCGGCCTTCAGCGCGGCTGGGAGGTGCTGCGCAGCAACTTGTTCAATATCATCCTGCTCGCTCTGGTGATGCTGGTGCTCGGTTTCGTCGTCTCGCTTATCACAGGTCTGATCCTTACTCTGATTGCGTTGCCGACCACGATAGCCGGCTTGTTCACTAGCCTATCGGAGGAAGGGGCGCAATCGGGCTCCCTTATCCTCATTGTGCTGGTGTTCATCATCGTCGCGCTGATCGGCGCGCTGATCAGCGCGCTGGTGACGACGTTCACCTCCGCGGTCTGGACGCTGGCCTATCGGCAGATCGCGGACGTGCTGCGCCGGACGCAGCAGCTCGTCGCGCTGCCCAGCATCTAGCGCAAAAGCGCGTCATACACCTGCCAAGTCTCCTCGGCTGCTTTGGACCAGGCGAAGCGCGCTGCCTGCGCCGGCCCGCGCGCCTGTAGATCCCGGCGCAGCCCCGCGTCGGTCAGGACGCGCCGCAGCGCCTGCGTCCATGCCGCGACATCTGTTGGCGGCAGCAGCAGGGCAGCTTGGCCGCACACTTCGGGCAGCGACGCAGCGTTCGACGCCACCACCGGCACGCCGCACGCCATCGCCTCAAGCGGCGGCAGGCCAAACCCTTCGTAGAGCGAAGGGAAAGCGAAGACCGTTGCCAGCGAGTAGAGCGTGATCAGGTCGTCATCCTCCACCGCCATCAGCAGGCGCACGCGCCCGGTGAGTCCCAGCGCGTGAATGGCGCGGAAAGTCGGCTCGTGCAGCCAGCCGGCCTTGCCCACGACGATCAACTCCTGCGCCAGCGACGCATCCTCTTCTAACAGCGCCTTAAAAGCCTCAAACAGCATGGGCAGGTTCTTGCGCGGCTCGATCGTGCCCACAGTCAGGATGAAGCGCTCCGGCAGGACGTAGCGCGCTTGCGCTGCGCGCAACACCCCGCTGTCCAGCACGCGCCGAAAGCGCGGCGCTACGCCCTCGTAGATCACGCGCAGCTTGGCCTCGGGCAGGCCATAGACGCGAATTGCGTCGCGCTTGGTATGCGCGCTGACGCAGATGATCGCGTCGGCGCGCCGCAGGAAGATCGGCATGGCCAGCGTGAGGAAGATGCGATTGCGCGGCAGGTGGTATTCCGGGAAGAACTTGAAGATCAGGTCATGCAAGGTGAAGACGGTCTTCAGGCCCTTGAAGCGCGGCAGGAGGTGCTCGGTGGCGTGGAACAGCCGAGGCGCGGGCAGCGCCGCGCGCGTGTTCGTCCGCGCGCGGGCGAATAGGTCATCCTGGGCGAGGTTGAACCAGTGGCTGATCAGCGCACGCAGCCGCCAGGGGTAAGGCGTCTGCGTGGTCGCGAAACAGTTCAGCGACTGGATCAGCCGGCTCGGTGCGGCGCGCAGCGCGTCGTGGTAAAACGCGGCCAGCGCGTCGCCGCCGCCCGCCTGCGCAGTCAGCGCGCCGATCAGCTCCTCGGCGTACCGGCCCAAGCCGGCTTTGCGATGCACTGCCGGCGATGCGTCTACGACGATCATGACCAGCACTATAAAGCAGTCGGGCTTATATTTAGTGGGCGGCCTGATCCAACAGCGCGCATAGCTTGCGCAAAGATTGTTTTAACTTTTGTATGGAACAGTTGTGGCCATGACCGAGCAGTTCGTGCTGAACGAGATTCCGGAGGCGAAGGAGATGTACATGCTCGCCGGCTGGCGGCAGTGGGCCGACGCCGGCAACGTCTCCTCTGGCCTGCCCAAGTATCTGGTGGAGAAGCTGGGGGCGCGCAAGGTCGGCCAGATTCGCCCGGATGGCTTCTACCTCTTCCAGACACCGGTCTCGCAGTTCCTCTTTCGGCCGCGCTTCAAGTTCGAGGAGGGCTACCGCAAGGAGATCGTCACCTACCAGAACGACATCTACTACTGGGGGAACGATCAGCGCGGGCTGCTGATCTTCCTAGGCGACGAGCCACACATGAACGTCGAGCGCTATGCCGAGTCGTTCTTCGACCTGGCCAAGGCGCTGCACGTCAAGCGCATCGCAGCCGTGGGCGGCGTATACGCGATGGTGCCGTTCGATAAGCACCGCACCTTGTCGGTCACCTACGCCATGCCGCACATGAAGGAAGAGCTAGCTGAATACAACGTCTCGTTCTCGAACTACGAAGGCGGCGTGAGCATTGGCTCATACCTGGAAGACCGCGCCGAGCGCGTCGGCCAGGAATACTTTGCGATGTATGCCTTTGTGCCGGCGTATGACTTCTCGCAGTTCATCCAGCGTGAAGGCTTACAGCCGGTCAGCATCGAGAACGACTACAAGGCCTGGTACGACATCTTGGTTCGGCTGAACCACATGTTCAAGCTCGGCCTAGACCTGACCGAGTTGGCGCAGAAGAGCGCAGAGATTGACGCACAACTCCACGAGATCATCGAGAAGCTGGCGCGCCAACTTCCCCACGCGCCGATCAAGGAATGGCTGGCCAAGCTCAACGCCGACTTCGTCGAGATGCCCTTCAACAAGCTAGATGATGTGTGGGAGGACGCGCTGGGCGAGATCTTTAAGGACGCGGAGTAGGC
>Ga0308393_1000335_pt1 | contig 25060 bp, 22 predicted proteins | sample Hotspr2Sampleee2_FD_202364 | JGI IMG/M metagenome (GOLD analysis project Ga0308393, IMG submission 202364) | Hot spring phototrophic mat microbial communities from Mushroom Spring, Yellowstone National Park, Wyoming, United States - 20050630_ee2 ... | reverse complement strand
GATGAGCACAGCGATGGTCAGCATCAGCGCAATCTCCAGCGTGCTGCGCAGCGCTGCACGGGCGTTAGGGCGATAGCTCATGTCAGGTGCTCGGACGAATGAGCGCAGCGCTAGTATATGACGGCGGATCGCTTGGGTGCATTCACAGCCAGGGGCAAAACCCTGGGTGGGCGACTGCACCGCCGTCGCCCACCCGCTATAGATTTGGCTTCGCTGGCAGCATCGCTGGTGGAAGATGCCCCTGTTGGTGAACGCCCCCGATCGTTTGACCGATGCGGTCGTCCCTCGACAAGCTTACGCGCTGCGCAGCGTCTGCGCGGCGATGGCTGTGACGGTATAGATACAATTGCGCTACGCGCTGAATGCGCGACGCATAGCATGGAACGAGCAAGCGGCGTTCTGCTTCATCCAACTTCGCTACCGAGTCGTTTTGGCATCGGCGATTTTGGCCCCGACGCTTATCGCTTTGTAGACGCACTGGTCGAGATGGGTCAAAAACTCTGGCAGGTTTTACCCCTCGGCCCCACTGGTTATGGGGATTCCCCTTATCAGTGCTTCTCCGCCTTTGCCGGCAACCCGCTGTTGATCAGCCTTGAGCGCTTGGTTGAAGAGAACGCCCTGTCGCCGGATGACCTCAACGCTGTGCCATCCTTTCCTGCTCATCAGGTGGCGTATGGCGATGTGATTGAGTTCAAGCAGGCTCTGCTGCACCGTTCCTACATTTACTTCTTGCAATACGCCTCGGCTGAGCGACATGCTGCGTTCGAGGCGTTCTGCGCGGACAACGCAGACTGGCTGGATGACTACGCCTTGTTCATGGCCTTGAAGGCTGCTCACAAGGGCGAGGCATGGACGGCCTGGCAAGATGACGTGGCGCGCCGTACCGCGACTGCGCTCTCGCGCGCCAGAAGCCAACTGGCTGACGCTATCCAGAAGCAAAAGTACCTTCAATTCCAGTTCTTCCGCCAGTGGCACGCGCTTAAGCGCTACGCAAACGAGAAGGGCGTCAAAATCATCGGCGACATCCCGATATTTGTCGCGTTCGACAGCGCGGACGTGTGGGCACACCGCGAGCTGTTCCACCTCGACGAGCGCGGCAAGCCTACTGTAGTGGCCGGCGTGCCCCCCGATTATTTCAGCCCCACTGGCCAGCGCTGGGGCAATCCGCTCTATCGCTGGGACGTGATGGCCAAGCAGGGCTATCAGTGGTGGATCGCGCGCTGTCGCGCGGCGTTCGCCATGTTTGACTATGTCCGGATTGACCATTTTCGCGGCTTCGAGGCCTACTGGGAGGTGCCGGCCAGCGAGCCTACCGCTGTCAATGGGCGCTGGGTGAAAGGACCAGGCAAGGCGATGTTTCAGGCCGTCCAGAACGCGCTGGGGCAGTTGCCGATCATCGCCGAGGACTTGGGCGTTATCACGCCGGAGGTGAAGGCGCTGCGCGATGCGCTAGGTTTCCCCGGCATGCGCGTGCTGCACTTTGCTTTCGTGGCCGATGCGTCTTCTGACTTTCTGCCGCACAACTATGTGCGGAATACAGTGGCATACGCTGGCACGCATGACAACGACACCACGATTGGTTGGTTCGAGAAGCTCGACCCCGTCACGCGCCAGCAGGTGTTGGATTACACCGGCAGCGATGGCACCCAGATCAACTGGGCTCTCATCCGCTTGCTGCTGATGTCGGTGGCTGATACAGTCATCCTCACGCTCCAAGACGTAATGGGCCTGGGTAGCGAGGCGCGCATGAACTTCCCTGGCCGCGCCGATGGCAACTGGCAGTGGCGATTCACCTGGGATCAGTTGACGGATGATATCCAGGCGCGTCTGCGCAAGCTCACCGCCATCTACGGAAGATAAGCGGGCGTACCTCACGTTATCCCTGCGCGCCGCGCCAGGTGCGCAGCGCGCGATCGGCATTCCGCGATCAAGCCGGCTTCGTCCAGACCAATGATGCGCTTCTCGCTGATGATCAACTTGCCGTCTATGATCACCGTATCTACGTCGCTGCCGCGCACGTTAGAGATGATGGACGCTAAAACGTCGCCCACTGGCTGGATGTGGGCAGCGTCGAAATCCAGCAACACGAGATCCGCCTTGGCGCCGACGGCCAGCGGCGCGCTGCTAGCCATGGTGATGACCGTGCGCGGGGGCAGGACGCTCGCGTCCAGCGTAACCGCCCGCTGCAGGTAAGCTGCCAGTCGCATGGTCTCGAACATGTCTTGACCGTCGTTACTGGCTGGCCCGTCGCTGCCCAGGGTCACGTTTGCGCCGGCGGCGAGCAGGCGAGGGATCGGCGCCACGCCCGATCCCAGGATCATGTTTGCTGCTGGGCAGTGCACCACTGTTGACCGACGCTCGGCCAGCAGCGCGATCTCCTCATTATTCAGCCACACCCCGTGCACAGCTTGAAAGTCGGCGGCCAATAAGCCGAGGCGGTCGAGCCAGATCAGGGGGCGTAGCCCGGTCTCTTTGCGCGTGATATCAACCTCAGCCTGGGTTTCGCTGACGTGACAATGGGTCAGCGCGCCGTATCGTCGAGCGAGCGCGCTGGCGCGCTGGAGTGTCTCTGCGGAGCAACGCCACGGGGCCAGCGGTCCATTGGCAATCTGGATGCGCCCCTCGGCTGCGCCATGCCACTCGGTGAATAAGCGCTCCAAGTCGGCCAGGATATCCGCTGGCGATTCGGCTTGTGGGCTTCGATCTGCCCATGCGCGGGCGAGCACCAAGCGCACGCCTAGCGCTTGGGCCGCTTCGAGCACGACATCAGTGTGTCGGCGCGAGAGCGGGACTTTGTGGTGATCAACAATGGTCGTTGCGCCGCCGCGGATGGCCTCTACCAGTCCCAGCGTGGTCGCCAGGCGCACGTCCTCGACCTCCATCGCGGCTTGCAGTTTCCAGATATAGTCCCTTAGCCAGGTGAGCAGTGGCCGCCCTGCGCTGTAGCCGCGCATAAATGTCTGCTCCAGGTGAGTATGAGCGTTTACCAGGCCGGGCAGGGCGACCTTGCCGGCCGCATTCAGAACCCTGGTCGCTGTGGCGCATGCGTCGTCTCCCGGCTCGCCCGTGCCGATCGCCGCGACCCGATCGCCCTGAATCAGCACGTAGCTGCGTGGGGTCGCCTGGCCGGCGTTCACCAGCGTCACGTCCCGGATCAGCAGTCCCATTAGTGCAACAGGCCACTGAGCAGAACGTAGCCCAGCGCGCTCGAGGCCGGCACCAGCAGGTTATCCAGACCGAACGGGCTGACCGCCTCAGCGAGGGTGGCCAGGAGTGCCAAGACGAGGCCAGCAGCGAGCGCTGATCCCAGTGGCGTGCCAAAGGCGAGCAACGTGACGAAGACGCTGATCAGCGAGCACAGCAGCATGGCTGTTGATCCTTCTATGCTGCGGCGCGCGCCAAAAATGGCATACTGTCGGCGGCCATACCGTCGGCCGATGGTGGCGGCGAACGCATCGCCCCAGGTCATCGGCATAAGCGCAGCCACCATGAACCCCTTGCTGACCTCGAAGAACAGCAGGATGATGACCAAAAACGCCAGTGGGAAGTACACTGTGCCCAGGTTGGACTTATCCGATAGCTCCATCGCCGTGAACAGGGCGCGGCGATGCGAGATGTAATTGAGCACGATGAAAGCCGCCGGTGGGATGATTGCATACCACTTGTCGGTGAACAGCGCTGCTGTGCCCCAGGCCCACATGCCCACGCTGATATGCACGACTTTGCGAGTAAACGCCACGGGGAGCTGAAAGGCGCGACGTAGTCCCTCAGCGATCCCCAGCACGGCAAATACATAGATAAAAGAAAGCAAGACGGCTAGCCAGTTAGACATTTGGTTTTCAGAGCGCCACGTTATTGTCGGTGAGCACATCTTCGCCTAGGCCATATAGCCGGTCTAGGCTTAGCTCTGGCGCGACGGTTTCCGTAGAGCGCAGCGTAAGGGCTGCCGCGCGCACGCCGAGCTGTAGCGCGTCGCTGATCGGCAGGTTGTTCAGGTAGCCGAAGATGATCATGGCGGTCAGCGCGTCGCCAGCGCCGGTAGTGTCCACAATGTTGACCCGCAGGGCGGGGAAGTGACCGCTCTCCGCATTGGTGGCGTAGCATGCCCCGCGTTCGGCCTGTGTGATCACGGCGATTTCCACGCCGGCAGCCACCAGTTGACGCGCTGCTTGTAACGCCTCGGCAGAGGAACGGATCGGCGCACATCGCAACAGTTCCTCGGCCTCGGCCAGGTTGGGTGTGACGATGTTGATGAGCGAGAGGTAAGGTCGCAGCCGGCTGGCCAGCACCGTAGACGTGGGGTCCACACAGAGCGGCTTGTGGTATTCGCGCGCTAGATGGATGGCTTCACGCATTGTTGCCTCGCTCAGGTTCATGTCAAAGGCCACTAGGTCGCATGCGCGGAAGGCTTCTTTGTGCGCGCGCAGGTATTCCGGTGTCAAGTGGCGCAAGACGCGCAGGTCGTCCAGCCCCAGGTAAAGATCGCCGCGCTCGTCCAGGGCAGCGAAATATGTGCCGGTTACTTCGTCCTCCACAATCAGCGCGCGCGATACGTCGATGCCCACCTCAGCCGCACGCTCCAGGATGTCCTCGCCGGCATAGTCATCGCCTACCGCGGTGAGCAAGGTGACTGGCATACCCAGACGAGCCAGGTTCTCGGCGATGTTGCGGGCGACGCCGCCGAAGCTGGTGCGCATGGCAGATGCGTTCGACGACATGAGCACGGGTGCATGGAGCATGCGTCCCTTGATGTCGAAGTTTGCTGCCCCGATGACGAGCACGCCTGTGGCCATCTTTTTTGCCTATTTTGGCGTCATCACCGGATATCGGCCAGCCGCCAGGCAATAGCCAGGGCAACAGCCGCCACGATGGCAAACTCCACCAGCACGCCGCGAGTCAGCCGTCCAAGCAGGTATTGCTGGGCGATGCCGACGGCAGCGTAGAAGATCGCCAACATGATGACTCCGGCGCTCCACTGAGAGAGGTTACAGTAGTTCAGTGCCCAGATCGCCTGACTGGTCAGCCAGCCGGCAATTAGCGCGTAGGGAACGGCCTGGCGTAGGTCTCTGAGCGAGCGTGGGGCGAGCAGGTCAACCGCCAGCGCTGTTGACGTCAGAAAGGTGGCCGTAGCGGTGACCGCGCTGCGTTCTCGGGTGCTGTAGATCAAAGTGAACAGGACGAAGGCGATCAGATAGCCCAGCGCGGTGACCACGACGCGCGCTGGCGAGTTCAAAGATGCCTCGGGCGCGAGCGAGCGATACACGGCCAGGAGCAACGCACCAATCGCAACCGCCCCCCCGATCAGCGCTGTCAGCCAGCCCGCCCAAGTCGTCAGGCGCGTGAGCAGGATTGCCAGCGCCAGCGCCACCAGCCCGGGGGTCACCCAAAAAGGAAAGAGAAAAGCGATCCTGCCGGACTGTACCTCGGGATGCTCGCGCAGAATCCAGTCTGCTCCGGCCACAGTGAGCGTCGGGAGGAAGACAAGCAACAGCGCGTCTGTGCTCAGCGTAATTGAGAGTGGCGAGCCAAGGAAGTTCAACGAGGCGATACGAATGGGCAGTTCGACGACCAGCAGCAGCACCGGCGTCAGGGCGAGCAGCGCCACCAGGGTCAGGATGCGGTTGCTGTGAGCGGACAGCTCATCTTTATAGCCTGGGGGCATGGGTGAGGTGGCCATCTGTATTTAACATTCTACTCATCATCTGTTTAACCACGCATGGGCGCAGCGATATACCTCTATCTGCTGGTGGCTCAAGACGTACAAGCGCGTGTTTGACACGGCGCGGTAGTTGAATATAATTCCGCCGCCAAGTGCCGGTTTCAAGGCAAGCAGTTGTTGAATAGCTCGGCTGTGCGTTGTTCCCTCGCCGAGCGCGCCACGGATAAATGCATATATAGAGCAGCCATGTACGCAGTAGTCGAAGTGAGCGGGCGACAGTATCGCGTGTCGCCTGGGGATGAGATCTACGTTGAGAAGCTGGACGCAGCTCCCGGCGGCCAGATCAAGTTGCCAGTCCTGCTGGTCTCGGACGATGAGGGGGTTGCCGTAGGCAAGCCCTACGTCGCTGGCCGCGAAATAGCGGCCGAGGTAGTGGGTAATGAGAAGGGTGACAAGTTGATCGTCTTTAAGTACAAGCCCAAGAAGCGTTATCGCAAGAAAGCTGGGCATCGCCAAACGTATACCAAGCTCAAGATCGTCGGGTAAGCGAGGTTTGAAATGGCACACAAAAAAGGCGGCAGCTCCACGACGAATGGGCGCGACAGCCAGTCGAAGCGCCTCGGCGTCAAGCGTTTTGGTGGCCAGCTTGTCCTGGCCGGCAACATCCTTGTGCGCCAGCGCGGCACGCGCTTTAAGGCCGGCGCAAACGTCGGCGTTGGCAAAGATTACACGTTGTTTGCTACCGCGGACGGTGTGGTTGTGTTCGATACCTTGCCGAACGGCAGCAAGCGCGTCAGCGTTCGTCCGTTATCTGTTGCACAGGAGTCAGAGGGATGAAGAAAGACATCCATCCCAAATACTATGAGCAGGCCCGCATCTACGTGGGCGGCGAATTTGTAGGCACGATTGGCTCCACGAAACCTGAGCTACACCTGGAGGTGTGGAGCGGCAATCATCCTTTCTATACCGGCGAGCAGCGAATTATTGACACCGAGGGCCAAGTGGACCGCTTCCAAAAGCGCCTGGAGCGCAAAGTCGCTGAGCGGATTGACAAAGCTGAGAAAGCTCGCCGCCGGCGCAGCAAGCGCGCCATCGCTGAGATCGTGGAAGAAGATGCGCCCGTCGCAGGGGATGCAACGCCTGCTGCTGAGTAGCTGAATCCCAGTGCGCTGTGCAGAGCGTCTGCGCAGCGCATTTGCTTTGCCAGTTTCTGCTTAAGGCGGCGGCAAGCGCGCCCCGCAACTGCGGCAGAACTTCTCTGCGCCAAAGGTGGGCTGGCCGCACGATGGGCACACCCGTCGGCGCGCAGGCGCCGGCGGGGGCGGCAAGGGAGGGGTGTAGGTTACAGACGAGGGAGTTGGTGGCTGGGTGGCTGCTGGCGTTGGCGAGGGGGAAGATTGCCCTAGCCTGAGCGTGGGCTGCACTGCGCCGGAAGAGCGCCCCTGTGGCGTTGGTGTGACCGGCCCGCCGTTGGCAGCGATCTGGGCTTGGAGCATCGTGGCCTGGACGAGTTGTCTCGCGCTCAGCCCAGGCTTGCGCGCGCTCAATGCCCCGCCCAGCATTGCGATCACCGCCCCTAGCAATGCCACCCCTGCGGCTATGACGGGCGTGCGTGTGTCCATGAGGTTGAGCACCCCGACGCGCAGCTCGGGCAGCGCGTCGTTTACCGGCATGCCCAAGCCCGGAAAGCCGGCCTGATTCTGGGCCAGCGACGCCGCGATGACTGCGTTCAACCGTTCGCTGAGGTAAAGCATCCCGCCAGCCATTACAAGGGCGGCAGCAGCGGTAAGCCCGATGAGCGTTACGCCCTTAAGGAGCTGCTCGCCGAAGTAACCACGTGTGGTGGCTACAACCCAAGCCATCAATAGGGCCAAAGCCGGCAACACGAAGAACGCAATCTGAAACGCCACCAACGCGGTTGTCACCTCGGCTGTGCCGTTGGCCACGTCGCGCAGGTAGCTCTGCTGCCGTTCGCTCAGCTCGTAGGGTTGGGTGAACTGCGCGCCGCCTGGCTGAGCCTGAAGCTCGCTCAGCAGCGCGCTGGCCTTAGCGGGGATGACCGTTAATCCGTTCGCCATCATCAGCGCCTCGTAGCCGCTGAGGTTCAGCACGACCGGTTGGCTATCGGCTGTCAGGTTGATCTGCAGGCGCATGAACGGCCGGCTGGGTAGCCACAGCAGGACCAGCATGGCCAGCGCCACGGTTAGGCTGCCCAGCGCGCAGATCAAGTTGTTGATCAGGCGAACAACATCCACAAGGCAGATTTTAGGTCAAATGCCTAGGGCTGGGTGATGAGCACGAAGTAGCGCCGCACAGGGAAGAGCTGTTGATCGCGGTGAGACGTTTCCGCCTCGCCGGGCGCGAGCAGGGCGTTGCACTGCAGCCCTTGAGCTCTGGCGCTGGTCATGGTCACGCGAAAGTCAACCACGACGACCTGAGCATCTGGTTTGGGCTTCACGCGCGCCTGTATCCAGCGCTGCTCACCCGGCACCCATTGGACGACGTAAGATTCCGCGATGGGGTGCGTGATCGGCAACTGCGAGGGCAAGCAAGTCTGATAGGACGTGACCTGGTTGCAGCGGCTGCGCGGCGTGATGAGGCGCGCGTATGACGCAACGCGGAAGTTGCAGTCGTCCGGCTCATTGCGGATGACCTCGTTGTTCACGTTGACCAGGCTCACCTCCTCAACCTCTTGAAAGGAGATCGTGATTGAGCCGGCGTCAGCGGGTGCGCCGCCGACGTTGCTGCCCCAGATGATGACGTCGAAGTGCTCGCCTGGGCGGACGCTGCCCGGTATCGAGATGCCGTCAATGCGTGGGGCCGGCAGGTTGCCCTGGCCTTTGGCTGGCGGTAGCACAACGACCAACGTCGGCGAAGGGGTTGGCGGAGGGGTAGGGGTTGCGGTCGGCCTTGGCGTTGGCGTAGATGTGGGGGTTGGGGTCGGCCTGGTCGGCGTCGGTGTTCGGGTAGGTGTCGCCGTCGGCGTCTGAGTGGGTATCGCTGTTGGCGCTTGAGTAGGCGTTGGGAGCGGCCTGGTCGGCGTCGGCGAGGGCAGCGGTGTGCGGGTTGGGCTAGGCGTGGGCGAGGGCACAGCCGCAAGGTCAGGAACGCGGGTGGGGATGCTGGACGTTGGCTGCTGAACGGGCGGGCTTGTTGGCTGTGGCGCAGGTGTAACTGACTGGCTGGCTGGTGCGTTCGTCAGCAGCGCTGCGCCAGCTTCGGCCTGCGCAGGCCCAGGCGTGGCTTCGATGCTGTTCGTTTCGAAGGGGAGCGAGACGCCAAACGCGCTGCTGAGCATAAAGGCTACGCCACCGCACAAGAGGAGTGCGATCGCCAGGCCAGCAACGGCCAGCCCGAGCTGGGCGTTGCGGTCCGTGCTAACGATTCCCCTGCGACGCAGCGCCCGACGGAACTCCTCGATGGTCTGAAAGCGCTTGCTGATCTCGAGCTGCGTGGCGCGCGCAATGGCGTCCGCGACGTGCGGGCTGACGGCTTTGAGATCACCGTGCACGCGGTCGGCGCGCGGCAGCACGAAAGGCGTGAGGCTGGGGTCATATCCGGTGAGGGCGTGGAGCAGCGTCGCGCCCAGCGCGTAGATGTCGCTGTAGGGACCAGTCTGGCCTTTGCCGTGTTGTTCGGGCGGGGCATAGCCGGCAGTGCCCAGCGGCTCAGTGTCTGTGACTTTGTCTTGTTTGAACGTCCGGGCGATCCCGAAATCAATTAGCTTTATCCGGTCGCCGGCGGTGAGGATGATGTTGCGAGGCGTCAGATCCCGGTAGATGATCGGCGGGTTCTGATTGTGCAGGTAGCTGAGCACGTCGCAGAGCTGATCAGCGAGGTCGAGCACCTGCGGCTCGGGAAGGCCATACCACTGACCCATCATCCGCTCGGCAAGCGTTTCGCCCTGGATGTATTCGGTGACGAGCACGGGCTTGCCATCGCGACTGACAAAGTAATCAATCACCTGGACGATGCCAGGATGATTGAGCTGTGCCAGCATGCGCGCGGATGCTTCGAACTGCTGAAGCGATGCGTCGGACGAGTCCGCTGCCAGCTTAAAGACTTTAACGACCACCTGACGATTGAACGTGCGCGTGTCGGCTGCCAAATAGACGGTGGACTGTCCCCCGTCTGCCAGCCAGCGGATGATCTCGTAGCGCTCGTTCAGGATCGTCCCTGGTGTCAGCATGGGCTTGCCTTCGATTGTCGCACTAGGAAGAAGGGGTGGGTGTCGCCTCGACCGCTGGACGATTGGTCGGTTCGTTAGGTGGTTCGGAGACCGGGGTAGGTTCGCTCACTTGGCTGGCGCGCAGGTCAAACTCACCAGGCCAGGCGCCTGTGGCGCTGGCCAGCATGAGCCAGATGCCACTGCCCAGCAGTGCGATCACCAGAATAAGCCCGAGGAATGCCGTCACGTGGGCTTTGCGCAGTCGCACACGGCCAGCGTTCAGCGATGGACTGCGCGAACGGGCGCGGCGAATGGCTTGTCGAAACTCCTCTACAGTTTGAAAGCGATCCTGGACGTTGAGCTGAGTGGCTTTCTCGATCGCGTCGGCCAGTGGTCTGCTCACTGCCTTGAAGTCTGGGTGAACTGCATCGGCGCGCGGCAGCATGAACGGTGTTAGGCTGGGGTCATAACCAGTCAGCGCGTAGAGCAGCGTCGCGCCCAGCGAATAGACGTCGCTATATGGGCCGGTCTGCAAGTTGCCGTATTGCTCCGGCGCTGCGTAGCCCGTCGTCCCTAGCGGCTCGGTATCCGAAGTTTTGCCGGCCTTCATGGTGCGGGCGATGCCGAAGTCAATCAGCTTGATTCGTCCGGTGGACGAGATGATCACGTTTCCTGGCGTCAGGTCGCGGTAGATCACCGGCGGGGTTTGACTGTGCAGGTAGCTCAGCACATCACATAACTGCTCGGCCATGTCGAGCACCTGTTCTTCGGGCAGGCCGAACACCTCCGACTGCATGCGATGCTGGAGCGTCTCCCCCTCCGCGTACTCGGTGATCAGGAGCGGCACGCCATCGTTCAGCACATATTCGATGACTTGGACGATGCCTGGGTGATGAAGCTGGGCCAGCATGCGGGCCGAAGCTTCGAACTGATGAAGGGCTGCTTCGCGCGAGGCCGGCGTGCCCGGACCAAGTTTGAACTGCTTGACGACCACGCGATGGCCGAAGGCATTTTGATCGGCAGCAAGATAGACGATGGACTGACCGCCTTCGGCGAGCTTCTCGATGATGCGGTAGCGATTATTAACAAGCTGACCTACCGTGAGCATGGTCGTCGCCGGAGGGGCAAGCGTGGCTATTCGTCAACTGGGATGTTGGCGATCTCAAAAGTCACTACGCAGCGCCCGAACTCGATTTGATCGCCGGAGCACAATAACACTGGCTGGCCAGCCTCGATGCGCGTGCCGTTGATCCGCGTCCAGTTGGTCGTGGTCAGGCTGACGATGGTTGGTTGATTACCGGCGCTGAGCATTATGCGCGCGTGCCGCCGCGATACAGTTCTATCGGGGTCGTGGGCCGTCAGGTCAACGTCCGGATAGATATTGTTCACCGGATCTTCGCGCCCGATCAGCCAGGTGCTGGTCGGGCTGGGGGGAAAGTAGATGACGCTCCCGCTGCGGCTGATGAAGCGCAGGACGACCTGGGTTGTTCGGGGTTGTTGAACTTGTTGTGAGGCGCCAGCGAGGGTTGCGCCGCATTCGCCGCAGAACTTGCTGCCCTCTGGGTTAACGTGGCCGCAGCGCGGGCAGGTCAACTGCACGGCAGCGACGACCTGCCCTGATAGGCGCGTCCCACACTGATTACAGAATCGCGCGGCGTCGGGCTGCTCCGCGCCACAGTTTGGACAAATCATCTCCCTCCTCCAGAAACATCATATTACAGGCGCTGCGTGCGTCGCCCCTGTTGGAAGATGAGCTTGGTCATGCCCACCTCGATCTCGGCATCCTCGGGCAGCGGAGTGCGCGTCTTGATCTGCAGCGGCACGCGGTTCACGCGCGTCCCGTTGGCCGTGCCCTCGTCAAGGATGTAGAACTGTTGGGTAACCGGGTCGCGCGTGATCTGGAAGTGTCGGCTTGAGATATACGGATCGCTCATCAGCACCACCTCGCACTGCGACGGGTCGCGCCCAACCCAGACCACGTCTGACCCGATCGGGAGTGTGGAGCCGGTCATCGGCCCAGCGACCACCTTCAGCTCGGCGATCGGCTGGCGGTTCAACCCCAGGCGCTGGGTGACCATGCGAATGCCGCTCTGTACGCCTCTGGCCATGTTGGCGCGGATGACGGCCAGTTGGTCGCTGTAGCGGCGGTTCATGATGATCAGGGCCACGATCAGGCCAAAGGTGATCAGGGCCAGCGCGCACAAACTGGCCGCCAGCGCTGTGTTTTGACGCAGCCACTGATCGAACGAGGGCGCCTCGGTTGGCACGAAGGGCACCGCCGGCACAGAGGCCACCAGCAGGGTGGTGCGCACGGATGGGCTATTGGTCGTCGTTTGCAGATACGAATCCGTGGCGATGGCCTGAAAAGCGTAGGGCAGGGTCTTGGTGACTATGCCGCGGTCTTCTTTGGGCGGCTGCCAGACCAACTGATATGGCGGCCCATCCAGTCGCCCAATCGAGGTGCCGTTGGCCAGGAACTCGATGCTCACATTGCGCGGTCGGCCATCAGGAAACTCCACCTGAGCGGTCAGCGTGATCGGCGCGGCTGGTTCGGCTGTCTCTTGGAAGAATTGTTCGCCCTCCGTCGGCGTGATCAGGCGCACGGTGGGTGGGCGCAGGTTGGACGCAAAGCGCACCTCAGCGCTGTCACTGCCGGTCGGCAGGTTCACTGTCAGGCGCGCGGAGTGTTCACCAGCCGGCTTGATGCTGCTGAAGCGCAGCACATATTGAGACCGCTGCGAGTCTATGCGCTGGTAGGCCGCCCGCAGTTGTCGCTCCGCTTCGTCTTGAGGCACGCTGGAATCCAACAGCACATAGCTGCCGTTGGTCTGGGCGGCCAGCGCGCTCATGTTGGTGAATTCGCGCGGGCCGCGCTGATTCACCTGGATGGCAAAGATAGCGACGCCGGCTTCGTTGGCGCGCCGCAGGATGTCGCCGCGAATGCCCTCGTCGCTGAACTTGTTATCGGCCCCGTCTGAGAAGAGCACGATCACCTTGCGGCGCTGCTCCAGGGCGGCTCGGATGGCAGCATCGGGGTTGCGCGTCAGCAGGTTGAGGGCCTGGTTCAGCCCATCAAACAGCGCTGAGGTGCGCTCCACGGCGAGTTGGGGGATCGCTTGCAGGCGCGATGTGATCAGATTAAGGTCGTTGGTCGGCGCGACGACCTCGCCGAATTTGTTCTGATCAGTCCCTACTGTGACGACGAGGCCGAGATAATCCTGGCCGGCGCTGCTGGCAGCCAGGGTTTGCACGAACTGCTGCGCTGCGCGCCGGACGTTTTCGGTGTTCACCACGCCGTAGTCGCGGGTGTTGTTCAGGCCGGCCAAGTCGGCCACGATCACGGCTGCCACGCCAGCATTGCTGGCTTCCACGTTGGCGATGGGGATGGGGCTGCCGTCGGCCAAGTTGGTGAGCGCGAAGTTTTGAGCCGTCAGATCTCTGGCTGCGCTGCCATCGGGCAAGATCACGGCCGCGGTGAGCGTGTAGTCGGGGGCCTGAGTGCTATCCACGCGCTTGATCTCGAGGATTGGGCCGCTGATCTGGGCGCTCGTCGGGCCAGTGACCCAGGAGGTGAGCGCCCAAAGGGTCAACGCCCATCGAAAGAAGGGCTGGGGTGAGGCATTCTTCATCTTGGATTTGCTCACTTGGTCTGAATAAGGTCAATCGGGTTCACCAGAATCGGGCAACAGCCACGGCAATATTATCTTCGCCTCCGTTGGCGTTCGCCAGGTCCACCAGGCGGTCGCAGGCGACCTGTGCGTTGGGCGCAGCGATCAACACGTCGCGGATGGCATCGTCGCGCACCATCTCCCACAGTCCATCCGAACACACCATTAGCCAGTCGCCGGCCTGTATGGCTACCGGCTCCAGGACATCGCTGACGCCAGCTTTTGGATCACCCAGCGAGCGATAGATCAAGCTGCGTTCCGGATGGGTGTAGCGGTCTTCGTCGCGCAGCAGGCCAGCGTCCACCAGCGATTGCACCAGTGAGTGGTCTTTTGTTAACCTGATCAGCGGTCGGTCGGCTTCCTGCGAGCGCCACAGATAAATGCGGCTGTCGCCCACGTTGCCCAGATAGGCATAGCCGTCGAGCACCAATGCGAAGGCGAGTGTGGAGCCCATTTGGTTGCCTAGACGGCTGCCCTCAGCGACGACTGCCTCGTTAATCGCCCGAACCGTCTCAGGCAACCACTGGGCAATGGCCTCGGCAGAGGGACTGGGTGCTTTGGCCAGCAAATTGTGAACGGCTTCGGTCAGCATGCGGATAGCGAGGTCGCTGGCGATCTCGCCGGCCTCGACGCCGCCCATGCCATCGGCCACGGCGAGCAAAATCGGCCTCGGCGCGCGCGCAGTGGTCGCAGCAGCAACTTGGATCGCGCATCCCCGATCCTCGTTCTCGGTGCGCATCATGCCCGCGCTAGTGGCCCAGCCCAGCTCGACGTGTGATGGGTAGCCATTGGTGCTCGACGTGAGCGCGGATCGGCGCAGCCGGTTGAGGAGCATGGCTGCGCTCGTGCGCTCTCCTGGGTCGGCGGCTTGATGCAGCGCAAATCGCACATGCGAAGGCGCCTCGAGCAGGCGAGTATGGGCAAACGCCGCGCACAGCGCGCGCACGTCGGCGTATGCGGCGTCGGGCTGGTCGCTCAGCGTGACGAGCGCCCCCAGGTTGCGCCAATGTGCGCCTGCGGCGTTCACGCCGATATGGCGCATGGTGTGCGCTTCATCCTCCTTCAACCCCAAGGCGACACCGCACGCATGCAAGGCTTCCAAGCCGACGACCAATTGCTCGAACCAGGCTTCCCACTGCTTTTTGGATTGTTGGTTCATCCATGCGACGCTCATCAGATCCGGCGCGACGACCTCTGGAACGTAGTGGCGCACCACGCGCTCGAACCAAGGCATGTGGAAGGTTGGGAGCAAACGCGCTACGTTGGGCAGCGTGGTGTCCTGTGACCGCTCGCTGAGCAAGATCGCGCCGGCCAGATCCAGTGGCGATAGTCCCTCGTGGAGCAGGAATAGCGCTGTTGAGCTTTTGTCCTGAACGATGGCCTGGTATGTGCGCGTGCGGCTGTTGGCCGGCGTGTTCTCGTCGAAGCCCGTGACGATGTAAGCAGTGTTGCGCTCGGCGTCGATCACATATTCGCCGATCGGCAAAGGGTCTGAAGCTGTGGAGAGCGTGGCCGTGGACAGGGGCATAGCCCTAATCTTGTATCACAAACTGAAAGGTGGCCTGGCGTGACTTACCGAGCGAGATCACCGCGCCGGAGCGCAGACGATTATGGCGCGCCCGCCGGCCATCCACAAAAAGATGCTCACCTTGTAGAAGGCGAATTTCCCACGTCCCGTCTGCGGCACGGAATAATTCCGCGTGTTCCTCGGCCAAGTCCGGCGCTGGACGCCCCGCAAGTCGCTGCCAGGATGCCCGTCCCAGGCGCAGCGGCTCGCGTAGCAAGATGCGCCGCTTTCCGATCACCAGGTGAGGGCCGCGTCGCTGGCGGCCGAATAACCAGCTCAGGATGCCCGCCAGGCCGGCGAGCGCTGTCGCAGGGAGGTCGCTGCTCCACCAAGCGAACATGAGATTACCCTGCGCCCGAAAGCCGGCTCAGGATGGTGGTGATGAGTGACCGGCGCGGCCCACAGGCCACTGCTGCCAGGCCGCTGCGCTGGCCACGTCGCTCTGCGAACGTCAGCAGGCGCTGCACGGCATGCTCTGGGCTGTGCGCATATAGCGATAGGGCGATGTCGTAATCGTTGAGTGGTTTGGTCACCACCTGTGTGCAGATCAAAATCCTGTCCTTGGCTGCCAGCTTGGACTGACCAGTCGGGCCCAGCCGCAAGGCTTTTAGTTGGCCGTTGGCCAGCACGTGGTAGCCGCACACAGCGCCCTCAGCGATGCCATACCAGTGTTCGTTCATAACTGTTGCGATCAGGATCGCAGCGTTTGTCTGCCGTGACCTAGTCGGCAGTGATTGCTTGGCCTGGTCAAGCGTTGCGCGTAGGGCGATCAGCCGATCCACGTCGGGCGGTATGGATTCGTAGGTCTGTGCGATCCGCTCGATGGCGCGCCGGCTGGCGGCTGCGTCGCCAGGCACATCCACCACGACCATCAGCATCCCACGCGGCGCGCTAATCGCCGTTTGTGCATCGGCGCATAGGCCGGATGGCAGGGTAGCCGCACCGATCGCGCGCCCGTAGATGCTTTGGCTGACTGGCCGGTTGCGAAGATGGGCAAAGGCGCGTTGGTACATCGGTCTAACTCAAAAGCCCGGCTGCCTTGGCCCGCGCAATCACCTTCTCAGCTTGCTTGATGATCGGTCCGTCCACCATGCGCCCATCAAGCGCGAAAGCGCCCAGGCCGTTCGCAGCGTGCTCGTGGGCCGCCTGGAGGATGCGCTGGGCGCGGGCGATCTCTTCCGGTGTTGGCGAGAAAGCGCGGTTGACCACTTCGAGCTGGCGCGGGTGGATGACCATCTTGCCGGTGTAGCCGAGCTGCCGGCCAAAGCGGCATTCCTCCTCCAGGCTGGCCAGGTCGTTCAGGTCAAAAAACACGATGTCAATGGCTTGTAGGCCGTTCGCGGCGGCGGCGATCACCACCGCGCTGCGGGCATAGAGCACCTCTATGCTGGAAGGTGTGCGGATCGCGCCAATGTCGGCGGCCAGGTCATCGGCGCCGAAGATCAATGCTTCGAGCGGGGGGCCGATCTGGGCAATCTCGCGCAGGTTCATCACACCTTTGGCCGTCTCGATAATGGCCAACAGGGCGATTCTGTCTGGGTCCAAGCCGTGCTGAATAGCCTGTGCTGCGATGAAGTCGCGCGCGGCCCGCAGATCAGCAGCGCTATCTACTTTGGGGATCACGTAGCCGTCTGGCCGGCCAGCAATGGTCTCCGCTACGTCGGCTTGCAGATGGCCGCTGGACCAAGCGTTGACGCGCACCAGTCGTTCGCGCGGGCCGAAGTCCAACTCCGTCAGCGATGCACACGTGATCTGCCGTGCAGCGGCTTTGTTGCCAGGGGCGACGGCGTCTTCCAGGTCGAGCACGACGCAGTCGGCTGGGAGCTGTGCGCCCTTCTCGATCTTGCGCTGGCTATCACCGGGCATAAACAGCAGTGAGCGTCGGAGCGAGGGCATAGGCGCGTGATCAAGTGGCGGGTGCCTTGCGCTTAAAGAGCGCAGTGCGCTCGAACTCCACCACCACCTCGCCACGCTGGTTGCGACCAACATGGCGCAGTTGAACGATGCCGGCCTCGGGACGCGAACGCGATTCGCGCTTGTCCACCACCTCGCTGGTGACATAGAGCGTATCGCCGTGAAAGACCGGGCGCGGGTGTCGGACGCTATCGTAGCCGATGTTGGCGATGATCGTGCCAGCGGTCAGCTCCGGCACGGTAAGGCCCACAGCCAAGCTGAGAGTGAGCAGGCCGTTGACAATCCGCGTCCCGAAAGGTGTTTGAGCGGCGAAGTGCTCGTCCAGGTGCAGCGGCTGAGGATTCATGGTCAGCGCGCAGAACAGCACATTGTCGGCTTCGGTAATCGTACGGCCGTTGGGATGCTCAATGCGCATGCCGATCTCCAGCTCCTCAAAGTACTTGCCGGCCATGCGCCATCAATTCTATCAGCGGGCGAACTGTTCCACGAAGCATCCACCGAATGGAGGGCGGCCCTGTCTTGCTCACAGGGATGATTGCTGTTCGCAATGGTTAGCGCATCTACGCCAACGCGAATACCCCGGCGGCCCCCATGCCGCCGCCTACGCACATCGTGACCAACCCATAGCTAACGCCACGCCGGCGCATCTCGTGGAGCAGCGTGACGGTCAGCCGCGTGCCAGTGCATCCCAGGGGATGGCCAAGCGCGATCGCGCCACCGTTGACGTTCACCTTCTCTAGCTCCAGCTCCAGGCTGCGGATCACAGCCAGGGCTTGGGCAGCGAACGCCTCATTCAGTTCGATTAAGCCGATTGCGTCCAGATTGAGTCCGGCTTGCTTGAGCGCCTTCGGCACCGCAGCGGTTGGGCCGATGCCCATTACCTCTGGCGGCACGCCGGCGACGGCGTAGCTGACAAAGCGCCCCAGCGGCTGTAGGCCAAGCGCGGCTGCTTTGGCTGCGCTCATCATCACCACAGCAGCGGCGCCGTCGCTGGTCTGCGAGGCGTTGCCGGCAGTCACTGTGCCATTGGCCGCGAAGACCGGCCGCAGCCGGCTCAGCGCGTCCAGCGACGTATCGCGCCGCACGCCCTCGTCGGTTTGGAGGGTGATGGAACGGCTGATCGCCTGGATGCCGTCGAAGCTGGTCACCTCGACGGTCAGCGGGACGATCTCTTCGTCGAACCGGCCAGCGTCTATCGCGGCTGCGGCGTTCTGATGCGAGCGAAGGGCAAATTCATCCTGCTCTGCGCGGGCCACGCCGTAGCGGCGGGCGACTTCTTCGGCAGTCAGGCCCATCGGCATATACACCTCGGGGTTCACTGCGACCAGGTCTGGGCTGGGCGCGAAGACGTGGCCAGACATAGGCACCAGGCTCATGCTCTCCACACCGCCGGCGACGATGACCTCAGCTTGGCCGAGCATGATTTGCTGGGCAGCCAGGGCGATGGTCTGCAACCCGGAGGCGCAGAATCGGTTGACGGTCTGGGCAGGGACGGATGGTGGCAGGCCGGCCCGCAGCGCGGCCTGGCGGGCGATGTTTAGGCCCTGCGCCGCCTCGGGCATTGCACAGCCAAGGATCACGTCGTCCACGTCGGCGGGGTCAAGGCCGGGGACGCGGTCGAGCGCAGCGCGGATGGCGGCAGCAGCCAGGGCATCGGGTTGAGCTGCCCGCAGGCTGCCTTTGTGGGCCTTGCCGATCGGGGTGCGGGTTGCGCTGACGATGAGCGCTTCGCGGTTCGCAGGCATCGAGTCAGTTTCTGAGTGGTCGTCCGTATTTCAGCACGTGAGCGATGCGGTCTTGAGTCTTGGGTTCGCCGAGCAGGGAACAAAACGCTTCGCGCTCCAGGTCCAAAATGTACTGCTCGGTGACCCACTGTGGGGTAGATAGGTCGCCGCCGCAGAGGACGTGGGCCAGCTTGCGAGCCATCCACGCCTCGTGTTCGCTGATGTATCCGCCCCAGCGGGACGTGTGGATGGCCATCTCTAGGGCAGCTTTGCCGCGCTGACCGAGCGCATAAATGCTCCGCGCCTGGCGATCGGGCGGAGTGTAGCCAGCCTCGGCCAGGTGAATGGCCGTCGCCTTGGCCAGCCCGATCAGGTCATCGTCATTCATTGCGATGAGATCGCACGGGCTGAGGAAGCCGCGTTCGCGCGCGATCAGAGCGCTTTCACTCACTTTGGCATAGGCGATGGTCTCGAAGACTTGCTGTAGGTAGGTCAGGCCATCTACCTGATCGTTGACGATGTGCGGTGAGACGGCGCGGCGCAGCAGCTCCTTGCAACCGCCGCCGGCTGGGATGACGCCCACACCGAACTCCACTAGCCCGATGTAGGTCTCCATCGCTGCCACTGCCCGCGCGCCGGCCATGATGACCTCAGCCCCGCCACCCAGGGCACGCTGGCGCGGCGCAGTCACGACCGGCTTGCTGGCGAAGCGGAAAGCCATAAGGAAGTCCTGAAGATCTTTCACAGCGCGCTCGATAGCACCGGCGCCGCTCCCGGCCAGTAAAACGAACAGGCCGATGTTGGCGCCCAGGCAAAAGTCCTTGCCCTGGTTCGCGATCACCAGGCCGCGCCATGCGTTCCCTTCTAACATCTCCAGCGCCTCCCAGGCCATGGCGCTGATGTATTGGTCGAGCGTGTTGCCTTTTGAGTGGAACTCCAGGTTCAGGATGCCATCGCCCAAATCAAGGATGCTGGCGCTAGCGTTGCGCCGTAGCTCGCGCCCGCTGTCGCGATACTCAGCGAGGATGATGTGGAACTTCGAGCGCTCGGGCAGCCGGACGATCGTTCCTGCTGACGGCTGGTACACGCAGCCGCTCTCGCGCTGGTAGAACGACTCGACACCAGCCACTAGCATGTCGTCTACCCAGGCTGGCACAGGAATGCCCCGCGCGCGCATCATCTCGCGCCCGCGACGGACGCCGATCACGTCCCAGAGCTCAAACGGGCCAACCTCAGCGTTGAACCCCCAGCGTATAGCGTTGTCCACGTCAGCAGGGCTATCGGCGATCTCCGGGATGCGCCGCGCAGCGTAGGCCAAGATCGGCAACGTGGTCTCGATGACAAATAGGCCGCCGCGGTCCTCAGCAAAGCGGTCAAAAAGCGCGCGGATGCGATCGGCGAGCGGCAGGTCTTTGGTCTCTGTTATCACATCGAAGCGCGGCGTCGTGGGCGGCTCATAATCCAGCGTCTGCAAATTAAGAGCGTGGAACTCGGTTGCGCCGCCAGGCAGGGTGACCTTCTTGTAGAAGCCGGCGCCGGCCTTATTGCCCAGCGCGCCGCGTGCGATCAAGTGTTTGACTACGTCGAGGACGACAAAGGCTGACCGACTCTCATCGTCCACTGCCAGTTCGTATACGTTGTTCACTGCCTGGGCCAGCACGTCCAGCCCAACCAAGTCGGCCAGCCGAAAGGTGCCGGTCTTCGGGTTGCCGATTAGCGGTCCGGTGAGCGCGTCCACCTCCTCGACGCTGTAGCCGTTCTCTATAGCCGCTTGAATGCGATACTGGATGGCGAACGTGCCGATCCGGTTGGCGATGAAGTTAGGCCGGTCTTTGGCCACCACCACGCCCTTGCCCAGGCGTTGAATGGCAAAGCGACGCACGGTTGCCAGAACGTCCGGGGACGTATCGGCGGTAGGGATGATCTCGAGCAGTTTTAGGTAGCGGGGCGGATTGAAAAAATGCGTTCCCAGGAAGTGGCGCCGGAAGTCCTCGCTCCGCCCCGCAGCAAGTTGGTGGATGGGGATGCCGCTGGTGTTTGAGGAGACAATGCTGCCCGGCCGACGGACGGCATCAATGCGCTCCAGCAGTGCACGCTTGGGCTGGAGCTGCTCGACGATTGCCTCGATGATCCAGTCTGCCTCGCCAACGGCGGCAAAGTCATCATCCAGGTTGCCCAGCGTCACGCGCTGCGCAGCGCTGGGGTGATAGAGCGCTGGCGGGTTGGCCCTGAGTTGGCGCTCCCAAAGCGACCTGACCAGGGTGTTCTTGTCGTCTCCCGACGCAGGCAGGTCCAGCAAGGTGACGGGGAGGCCGACGCTGGCCAGCAGCGCGGCAATGCCGCCGCCCATTGTGCCGGCGCCGATGACAACCGCGCGCTCGAGTTTCTGATTCACGTCCTTAGACAAAGGCTTGCAAACCGGTGATCTCGCGGCCGACGACCAGCGTGTTGATTTCGTTCGTGCCCTCGTAGCTGTATACGGCCTCCATATCGGCGAAGTGGCGCATGACGTGGTGCTCAAGCAGGATGCCGTTGCCCCCTAGGATTTCGCGGGCCTGAGCGACGATCTGCCGAGCTTTGCGGGCGTTGTTCATCTTCGCCAGTGAGGCCATGCCATCCGTAAGCTTGTTGGGAATCTCGCTTAGCCGGCTAAGATGGGCCGTGGTGATCTTCATATACTCTAGCTCCGCGAGCATGTTCACCAGCTTCTCCTGGACCAACTGGAAGCCAGCGATTGGCCGGCCAAACTGGCGGCGCTTTTTGGCATAGTTCAGCGCCAGTTCGAACGCTGCCTGAGCGTGGCCAATCGCAGCCCAGGCGACGCCCAGCCGCGTGGCGCGCAGCACAGCAGCGGTGTCGCGAAAGGAGTTCGCCTTCTCCAGCCGGTTGGCTGCTGGGATGATGCAGTTCTCCAACTTGATGTCGGCATTGGGCATGGCGCGCAGCGCTAGCTTGCCTTTGATCTTCGTCGTATGGAAGCCTGGCGTGTCTTTCTCAACGAGAAAGCCAGCGACTTGGCCGGTTTGGTCGTCCTGCGCCCACACTACCGTGACATCGGCAAACGTTGCCCCGCCGATCCAGCGCTTGGTGCCGTTGAGCACGTAGGTGTCGCCCACGCGCCGCGCAGTGGTTTGGATGTGCGCAGCGTCGCTGCCGATGAAAGGCTCGGTCAACGCGAAAGCACAGAACGCTTCCATGCGGGCGAGCCGGGGCAGCCAGTATTGTTTCTGTGCCTCGCTGCCGCATAGGTAAATGCTCATCATGCCCAGCCCGCTGGTGACGCCGAACAGTGTGCCCACTGACCCATCGCCGCGCGTCAACTCGAACTGGACCAGGCCGGCAAGCAGGGGCGAAAACCCCGGACAGCCGTAACCTTGGATCGAGCCGCCGCAAATGTTGAGGGCAGCCAGTTTATCTAGAAGGAACATCGGGGTCTCATCCCGTTCCCAATAATCAGTGATGATCGGCAACACCTCGGCCTCGACGAAGGCCCGCACGCGATCGCGCACGGCGCGCTCTTCGGGTCGCAACAGCCCATCGAGGTCGAAATAGTTGAAGGCTTCCGTCTGCGCGCCAACAGCCGGCGCGGACCGCGCAGGCGCAGCCGGCTCGGCATTTTGGAGGGTCGTCCCCTGTGCGAAGGGCACTTTGAATTTCACCGTTCTGCCTCCCAGATCAGCGCGCCGTGGGGCAATGTTGCTGGCATGCGTAAACAGAGGGGCTGCTCGTTCCAGCGCGCTGTGCTTACAATCGCCAAAGACAAAGCCATTCTATAACAGCGTGCGCCAGTTGCAACAAGCCCTCTGCGCAGGCAGCGCGCCGCATTCAACGGACAATGCCCGAACTGATTTATCGCTCGGTCACTGAGCTGGCGGCTTTGATCGCTGCTGGCGAAGTATCTGCCTTTCAGGTCGTCCAGGCGCACATTGCACAGATACAGCGGGTGAACCCACGGCTCAACGCGCTGGTCCTGGCGCGTTTCGAGCAGGCCCTGGCCGAGGCGCGCGCCGCAGATGCGCGGCGTGCACGCGGCGAGCCGTTGGGGCCGCTGCACGGCGTGCCAATTACTATCAAAGAATGCTTGGACTTGGTAGGGACGCCCTCGACGTTCGGCATAACCTCGCGCCGCACTGACTATCCAACTGCTGATGACCTCTACGTGCGCTGTCTGCGCGAGGCCGGCGCGATTGTGCTCGGCAAGACCAACGTGCCGCAGGCGCTGATCTATAACGAGAGCAGCAACGCACTCTACGGCCGCACGAACAACCCATGGGATGTTTGCCGCACGCCTGGCGGTAGCAGCGGAGGCGAGGCAGCCATCATTGCCGCTGGTGGATCGCCGCTGGGCCTGGGCACTGACATTGGCGGCAGTGTTCGCTTGCCGGCCAGCTTCTGCGGCATTGCTAGCCTCAAGCCCACCACGTGGCGCACGCACGACTATAGCCGCTTCGCGCCCGGCGTGCCGTTCTCGTTTGGGCCGGTGGCCTCAGTAGTCGGACCAATGGCGCGCGATGTGGGCGACTTAGCGCTAGCGATGCGGTTGATGGGCGCGCTCGCTCATCCGCACATGCCCGATCCGCAGCCGATGGGCGATCCTAGTCAGGTAGATCTGTCACGACTACGGGTGGGTTTCTACACCGACGACGGGATCATGACGCCTTCCCCGGCAATTCTCCGCGCGGTGCGCGAGGCGGCAGCGATCGTGCGCGCTGCGGGCGCGCAGGTTATCCCCTGGCAGCCGCCTGATCTGCGCCGTGCTATGGCGCTCTACGTGCGGCTGCTCACGGCAAACGGCGCGGCTGTGTTCCGCGCAGCTCTGAGTCAGGATCGGCCCGAGCCGCAAATCGCAGCGCTGTATTGGCTAGCTCAGCAATCCAAGCCCGTCGTCCGCCTTTTAGCGCGCGTTTTGCGCTGCTTTGGTCAGCGGCGCTTGGCTTGGCAACTGAGCAATGTGGGCTTCTCTGCCGATGAGGCGCGCTGCTTCGCTGCTGAGGCTGAGACCTATCGGCTCGACTTCCTGGCTGCTATGGACCGCGCTGAAGTTGGGCCACTGGACGTTCTGATCAGCCCAGCTTGCTTCTCGCCGGCTTGGCCGCACGGGGCGAGCCAAGTGCTGATCACAGGCGGCGCGTATAGCGTTGTTTACAACCTGCTGGGCTTCCCCGCCGGCGTCGTGCCTGTGACGCGCGTCCGTCCTGAGGAGGCGCAAGTGAGGCCACTCGCATTGGACGTGGTGGAGGCGGCAGCGCGCCGAGTTGACTTGGGCAGCGCTGGCCTACCTGTAGGGATCCAAGTGGCGGCCAGACCCTGGCAGGAACACGTCGTGTTGGCCGTCATGCAAACCATCCAGGTTGCAGCGCGCAAACGGAGCGATTACCCGGACTGTCCCCCACTCAACTGACGCACCAGCGCGGCGATGTGCGCTGGCGTCGTGCCGCAGCAGCCACCGATGATGGTTGCGCCCAGCGCGCGCCACTCGCAAGCGGCTTTGGCATAGTCGTCCGGTGGCACACCACCTTCCATCGTCCATTGGCCGTTCTCATCAATGCGCCCTGCATTGGCGTAGGCGCCAATAGCAACGTGAGCAGGAACAAGCGCGCGCAGTTGCTTTACGACCGAAGCAACTTGCGCGACAGGAATGCAGTTGACGAGCACTGCCTGGGGCTGCCAGGGCAGCACAGCGCGCACTGCCTCGCTTAGTGGTTCGCCGCTCAGCAGGTGGTTCTCGGCGTTGAGCGTGAAGCTGACCCAAACTGGCTTCCCAGTTGCGCGCGCGGCGCGCAGGGCGGCAACGGCCTCTCGAATCGTGTTCTGTGTCTCGACTAACAGCAAATCCACGCCGGCTTCGGCTAGGTGATTTGCCAGGATCGTGTGCTCTGCTAAGAGTTCGTCATCGCTGGGGACCAACGCCGGAGCGTAGCAATCCTCGACGGGGGCAATGCTGCCGGCAACCAGAGCGCTAGCCGACGGCGGATAGGCCTGTGCTGCGCGGCGGGCCAGCGCAACCGCGCGGTGGGTAAGTTCGCGCGCGCGGTGGGCAATGCCGGCCTTGGCCAGCGCGCGAACGTTGGTGCGAAAGGTGTTCGCTGTGATTACCTGCGCGCCGGCAGCGAGATACTCGTTGTGAATACGCTCGACTACCTCTGGTGCGTCATCCAGCGCAGCGGCTGACCAAAGGGGAAGCGCGGTATTCACTCCGCGCCGTTCCAGCTCGCTGCCCATTGCGCCGTCGAGCACGATCATTTAGCGGCTTGATCAGAGTTCGTCTTCATCTTCGTCGTCGTTTAGCGCAACGAAGACGTCCAATGCACCGGCGCGCACCCTAGCGTCGTCTAAGATTTTATGCCTGCCGACAGTAGC
>Ga0308393_1000333_pt1 | contig 25104 bp, 20 predicted proteins | sample Hotspr2Sampleee2_FD_202364 | JGI IMG/M metagenome (GOLD analysis project Ga0308393, IMG submission 202364) | Hot spring phototrophic mat microbial communities from Mushroom Spring, Yellowstone National Park, Wyoming, United States - 20050630_ee2 ... | reverse complement strand
CCCCAAACTCGGCCTGCAGGGCCGCCTCGACCGCGGCGGTCTCTTCACGCGGACCGGTTTCGCTGAGGGGGCGAGTGCGCACAATGGCATCGGCCACCTGGCGGCCATCGAGTTCGACCTGGCTCATGCGCACCTGGGCGTTGTCGAAGCCCTGAGCAGCAAAGACCGCCGCCACGGCCTCGTCGCTGATCTCGCCGGGGGCCTTATCGGCGAAACGCAACTCCCACAGGGCGCCGCCGCTAAAATCAATGCTCGGGCGCAGACCAAAGGCGAACTTCCCCGTGGTGACCAGGGGATGCAGGAGCATGAAGTACATCCCCGGCAGGATCATCACCAGGGAGAAGAGGAACCACCAGTAGCGCCGGGCGACAAGTTTTTCCATAACCGTCCTACACCACCCTGGGGCCGGCAGGCGGCGTGGCCAGCGCCTCGCGGCGATCGATTCCGAAGAGCCAGGCCCGGTCGTCGCGGAACAGCGGCGCGGCCAGGCGCAGGAAGGTGCGCGTCACCACCACCGCCGTGAAGAGGCTGATCAGCACGCCCAGGCCCAGGGTCAGCGCGAAGCCTTGAATGATGCTCACCCCGAAATTGCTGCCGAAGACGAAGAGCACCGCGCAGGTGATCAGCGTCGAAACGCTCGAGTCGCGAATGGCCGGCCAGGACTCCTCGAAGCCCAGTTCGAGGGCGCTGCGGATGTCGCGTCCGCGCCGGTACTCCTCGCGGAGCCGGGCGAAGATCAGCACGTTCGCGTCCACTGCCAGTCCAATCGAGAGCACGAAGCCGGCGATGCCCGGCAGGGTCAGCGTGATGGGCACAAAGCGGTAGATCGCAAAACTGATCAGGGTGTAAATGACCAGGGCGAGGGTCGCCAGTACGCCGGGGAAGCGGTAGAACAGGATCATGAACAGGGCCACCACCACCAGGCCCACCGTACCGGCGACAATGCTGGCCTGGACCGACTCCTGCCCCAGGGTGGCGGTAATCGAGCGGGTGGTTTCCACGACCAGGGGCACGGGGAGCGCGCCGTACTTCAACTGATTGAGGATGGCGTCACGATCCTCAACGCTGTTGGTGGTAATCACCCCGGAGCCATCCGTCAGCGCGGCGTCAACCACGGGGCAACTGACGATGCGATTGTCGAGGACGATGCACATCGGCTGGCCGATGTTGCCGGCAGTGAACTGGGCCAGGCGCGTGGCCGATTCGCCGCGGAAGGTAAAGGACACGGCGGGCCGGCTGGCGACACCGGTCTGGGAAATGGTTGGCTGGACCGAACCGGTATCGAGATCGGCGCCATCGGTGATACTCTGGTAGATCGGGCCGAGGGTAGCGGGATCAACCGTTTCGGTCACGCCCTCGGTGGCGCTCAACTGGGGCGGGTTGGGGCTGTTGCTGGTGCGCACGACGGTGCCGGGGGATAGGAACTGGCCCTGCGAGTCGATGAACTCGAGCCGCCCGGTGCCGCGCAGGGTATCAATGGCCTGTTCAGGGTTCTCGACGCCGGGCAGTTCGACGATCAAGCGGTCGTTGCCGGCGAGTTGCACCACCGTTTCGCCGACGCCGAGGGCATTGATGCGGCGTTCAATCACCCGGCGGGCGGTTTCCATCTCGTCCGGGGTGGTCTCGGGGTCAGTCGAGCGCAGCAACACCTGGATACCGCCCTGCAGGTCGAGACCGAGGCGGAAGCTGACATCGCGACCCAGGAACGTCTGGCCGGGGACCAGGTTGATCCAGAGGGCCAGGGCCGCGACGACCGCGATGAGGATGAGCGAAACAAGTTCCCGGTTACGCACGAGGCACCTGATTTCTGCGCTGCTAACGTGAACATAGGCTGCTGGAGCTGGGGAAACCGGGTTTCCCCATTCCCCCACCCGCGGGAGGGTCTGGGAGGGCGCAGCCCTCCCAGGAAGAACCTATGTTCATCCTGTTCGTGTGCGGCGCAGCCGCATGGACGGCTGTGGCAAGAGTCGCGGCATTATAGCGGCGCGGATACGGGCTGTCAATGGGCGGCTACTGGCCGGCGGCCCGCAGGGCCGCCTCGATGGCGCCGGGAAGTTCGCGCATATCCACGATCCGGCCATTGACGTTGAAGGTCGGCGTGGCGTTCACCCCGGCGGCGAAGGCCGCCTCGGCTGCCGCGGTAACGGCCTGGGCCTGGGCGCCGTTGCTGATACAGGCGTCGAAGGCGGCGCGATCGAGGCCCAACTGCCCGGCGTAGCCGCTAAAGACATTTTGCACGTTATTGAGGGGGGACCACTGCTGCTGGTTCAGATAGAGCATATCGTGCATCTGCCAGAACTTGCCCTGCTCGCCGGCGCAGCGGGCGGCGGCGGCGGCGGCCACGGCGTGCCGGTGGCTGTCGAGGGGCACTTCGTGGTAGACGAACCTGACCTTGCCGGTCTCGATGTAGTCGCGGGAGATGATCGGGGCCATGTTGCGATCGTAGTAGGCGCACGAGGGGCACTGGTAATCGGCGTACTCGGTGACAGTCAACGGCGCCTCGGGGTTGCCCTTGTACCAGAAGCCTTCGTCCGTCTGGCCCACTGGAACGGTGGGCGCGGCAACTGGCGGGTTGGCGCGGTTACGCAAGAGCCAGGTGGCAAGACCGGCTATCCCGATGAGCGCGATGGCGCCAACAACGAGGTAGAAGATGGTGAGAGGATTCTGCTTGCGCGCGGTCACCTTGCGCCCGCGCTGCCCCGAGACGCTGCTCATGTGCAATTCTCCGCCTCAGGCAAGGTTCAAACGATCGTGACAATCCAGCCTTCAACTCCATAGCTCTCCAGTTCTCCGGACCGGTTCTGTGGAGGGGTAGAGCTGTGGAGATGTGGAGCAACGCTCAAGCTAGAACGCCCGATCCTGAACCAGGCCTTCATGTATCCATGCCATGTACCGCTGGGAGGCTGCGCCACCCCGCCATTCCTCCGTAGCGACAGACTCGCCCCGGCTTTGTCAGGGCATCTATCCGCGATGGGGCGGGGCCGCAACCAGCATAACAGGAGCATTATAGTCCAGCCGCGAGTCGGGCGTCAACACGAGTCTGGCGAGGGGCGTTCACCTCTGCCCGGCGGCTCATGGTCTTTGAACAATTACCCCGCTCTAGCCCGCGCAGGCGGGCTTCGCATCCCCTAGCCGAGGGCTTTAGCCCGACGGCTAGCGCGGGATACCGGATTGAATTCCTCAAAGACCATAAGCCGCGGGCTACGGTCCTGCGAAGCCGGCCTGCGCCTGACGTGAACATGGGGGAACCAGGTTCCCCCATACCCCCGCCCGCGGGAGCGTTGGGGAGGGCCTGGCCCTTGCGCAGGGGGATGGGGAAAGCCAGTTCCCCCATACCCCCGCCCGCGGGAGCGTTGGGGAGGGCCTGGCCCTTGCGCAGGGGGATGGGGAAACCGGGTTCCCCCATCCCCCTGCGGGGCGGGGGCGTGGGGAAACCCGGTTTCCCCACATCCCTCGCCGAGGGCGTATGTTCACGTGAGAAGAACCGGGGGACCGCGCGCATCGCGGCCCCCCGGCGGGAGCGTCACACCACTTCGACGCGGCTGAGGGGCCGGCGCAGCAGGCGGAGTATCAGGGTAAGCAGCACGAGGAAGCCAACGATGCCGTACTCGAGGATGGGGATACGCAGCACATCGGGCAGGCGGCGCCATTCGCGGCGACTACCATACCAGGCCAGGGCCGCGGCGGCATAGCCGGCCCCAAGCCCCAGGCGGGCGCGCCGCGAGAGGCCCAACCCGTGCATCTGGCTAAGCACGAACATCCCCAGGAAGCCAAAGGTAAACATGCGCTCCAGGCCGCTGCGCTTCTGCAAGGTGGTGATCACCGCGTGGGGCATAGCCAGCATCTCCAGGGCCAGCGTCCAGCGCGGGTCACGATGGGCGGTGGTGAAGAGCAGCGAGGACTGGACGAAGAGCAGCAGCATGTGATACAACCCACCGAGGTGCGAGGGCAGCGGCTCCATCGGGTGGTACCAGAAGGTGTAGACCGTGGCCCAACTGAAGATGTAGCCGTGGTAGCGGCGGACGAAGCGCACCAGTTCGGGAGGCAGCTTCAACTGGCGCAGGCCCATCACCAGACCCCGGCGCGGGGCTTCGAGCACCAGGATCAGCATGAGCATGAACGAGACCGAGCCGAGGGAGGTGCCTTCGGGAACATCGAGGGCCAGCCCATCGTAGGAGTGGCGGGTTTGCAGGACGTGGAGGATCACGCCGGCGGCATTGACGCCGAGGGCGATCCAGTTGACCGCGCGCATGCCCTCGGCGTAGGACAGGCGCGCCCGTTGGGCGGCATAGACGCAGCCCCAGACGCCGAACTGGTGCAACAGGTAGCCGGTCCACGCGCTGGGGCGCGCGGCGGGGTGTGGATCGGCCGCGATCCAGCGGTAATCGCCGGCTTTGCCGCTGTAGGGGGCGTATGCGGTGGCGTGGCGCCCCGCCAGGGCCACGGCGCCCACGGCGGCGCCGCAGGCGGCAGCCGCGGGAACGAGGAGCGCCTGCGCCGCGGGGGGGCGCGGCTCAGGGTCCTGGCGTTCGATCCAGGCCACGTAGCGCTCGAGGGCCAGCCCGGCGAGCGCGGCGCCGGCCGCGGCGAGGGCCCCGGCGCCGATCGCCTGGCCAACCTTGCCCCGCGGCGCCGCCAGCGCCGCGCAGGCGGCCCCGGCGGCGCCGACGAGCGCCAGACCCACGGATGGTTTGCGACCCCGGACCACATCGAGCCAGAACATGGCCGCCATCGGATTGAACAGGGCGGCGCCAGCAAGGGCGTAGCTGGGTTTCGGGTGCATAGGTTTTGGGTACGGCATGCCGCGGGTCCGCGACACCTCCGTTACTTCCAGCCGCCGACCGCGTCGAAGATCGCGCGATCATGGAGCGGATTGGGGACGGTTGCCTCAGGTTGGCCGAGCAGGTACTCGGCCATGTCGTTGAAGGGCTTGACACAGATGTCTTTGCCCTCGCCCTCCATCTCGAAGAGGGTCTTACCGGCGAGACGCGAACGGCGGATCAGGTCGTGATAGGGCACGCGACCGATGATCCTGGTGCCGACGGTTTCGACGAACTGCTCGAGCAACTCGGTGCCGCCGAACTCCGGGTCAACGCGGTTGGCAATCAGGCCGGCCATTTTCACCTTGTGGCGCTGGCTCTTCTGGGCGATCGCCAGGCAGAGGCGGTTGGCGGCGAAGATGCTGTCGAAGTCGTTGCAGGCGATGATCAGCCCGTAGTCGGCATAGTTGAGCGGGGCGGAGAAGCCGCCGCAGACCACGTCACCCAGCACGTCGAAGACGATCACGTCGTACTTGTGGTACAGGCCAAACTCCTTCAGCAGCTTCACTGTCTCGCCGACAACGTAGCCGCCGCAGCCCGAGCCGGCAGGCGGGCCGCCGGACTCGAGCGTATCCACGCCGGCGAAGCCGGTGCGGATGACGTCCTCGCGGACCACATCCTCCACGTGGAAGTCCACCTCCTCGAGCACATCGATCACCGTCGGCTGGAGCAACCCGGTGAGGGGGAAGGTGCTGTCGTGCTTCGGGTCGCAGCCGATCTGCAGCACTTTGGCGCCTTTGAGGGCCATGGCCGCAGACAGGTTGGCGCTGGTGGTCGATTTACCGATACCGCCCTTGCCGTAGACCGCGAGGATCATGCTCATGCGTGCTCTCCTTGTTCTCCCTGGTTGCTTTCACGATCAGTGGTTGTTCCTGGGAGGGCTGGGCCCTTGCAGACCCTCCCGCGGGCCGGGGGAAACCCGGTTTCCCGCCGCCCCGGGTCCCCTACGGAGTACCTGTTCACACCTGGGGTAAACCACGCGCCTGGAAGCGAGGGCGTCCCGCCCTCGTCGCGTCTCCGCGGGCAAGCTGCCCGCGCTCCCGGGAGACATGTGAACACTTACTCTACGGAGGAGTCAGCGGGCGACCGAACTCCTCCGCATAGACATCGGCGACGCCGGCCAGGGCGCGATAGACGTAGCCGGGGACGATGCGGCGCTCCAGCCGGGCGTGCTGGTCCCGCACGTAGACCAGGTTACGCATGAGTTTCATCTCGATCACCCCACGGGCGAACTCCAGGCCCTTCGTTCCTCTGGTGCGCTGCATCCAGGCGACGAACTTGCGCACCGGCGCGGGCGGGCGCCGGGGCGGCCGGCGCAGCATGCGCACGTAGGCGCGCATTCCGGCGCAGCGGTTGCCGCCCTGGGTGAGCTGGCCAGACTCCAGGTGGGGGCGGATCAGGTTGAAGAGTTCCTCGCCCCGCTCGGTGCGCACCAGGGTCCACTGCCAGCGTTCCTCGGGGGGCAGAGGCGCGCCCATGTAGCCGATGGTCAGATCCGACAGGCCGTTCTGGTAGTCGAAACAACTCAGACAGGCGGCGGGGAAGATGCCCCGCTCGCCGCCGAGCTGCGCCACGTCCAGGTCAACGAAATTGACCTTCTCGATGTGCCCGTCCTCATGGCGCAGGTGGATGCGGAAATCCTGCATAAACTCGTGGTGGACGACGGTTTCGGGCGACTTCGAGACCAGCTTGAGGAAGCGCATGAGGTCGGGGTAGGCGGTGTTATCGGTGCAGGGGATGCCGATGACGTAGAGCCGGTCCAGGCCCAGTTCCGCCTCGAGTGCCCGCAGGGCGTGCACCTGGCAGCCGGTGCCGATGAAGGCCAGGCGCTTGAGACCACAGGCGCGCACCTCGTCGAGCACTTCCAGGTTCGGCGAGAGGCAGGGCTTGTTGCCGGCGGAGGCGATCACCTCGGCGGGGGTGCGGGCCAGGAAGGGCAGCGGCGCCCAGCGCGTGCCCGGCACGGCGCGGGTGGTAATCACGCCGTCTACCATGCCCCGTTCGAGCAGCAGGGCGCCCAGGGCGGTCACCACGCCGCTCCACTGGGCCTGGGGGTTGACCGGGCGCAGGCGGATGACATGGATGGCCCGGTAGATGCCGAACAGCAACTCGTCGCCATCGCGCCGGTTCCGACCGTGGAGACGCAATTCGAGCGCCTCGTGCTGATTCTGGACGAAAACGCAGGAGCGCGCCATAGCGGGGCGCAACTCGCCGCCGCACACGCCACAGTCAGAGCAGAGCTTCGGGCGACCCTTGAAGCGCTCGGCCTGGCTGAGGAGGGTGATTTCGTGCAACGGTCGGGCGGATGTGGTAGACATAGGTCTCTCTCTGTCGTGGACGCGGGGGGCGCGGCCCGCCGCGCCTCTCACGAACGGGTGCGTAGACGGCCGCGCAGCGACACCATGTCTCACGCTCCCAGCGCCTCCTTGGCGGAGAGCAGCACGTCGGCGGTAATCTCGGCGTGACCGCGCTCGCGGGCGTACTTCTCGACATTGGCGCGCACCCGGCCCCGCACGAAGAAGGGCACCTTCTTCAGCATAGCCTCGGCCTCGTGGGTCCAGACCGGGGTGCTGACCGTCTGGACCGGCGGAGGAGCGACGGCCACCGCGCCGCCATTGGCGGAGGCGCGGGCCGGCGCGGCATGGGCCACAGGTTCGGCGCGTTCGACGGGCGGGGCCAGGGCGCCATTGCCGACGGGGGCGGTTTCTGCCTCCTCCAGGCCGGCGTCGCCGAAGAGATCGATCAGGTGCTTCTCCATGCCCAGGGTGCAGGTGGTGTAGACCTCATCGGCGATCACATCGGCGCCGTCGAAGCCGAGGAAGGGGCGATAGGCCAGCAGGTGGTTCTCGATATGGGTGGGTGGGGCGATCACCATACAGTTCAGGTCATAGCGACGGGCGGTATGGCGTTCCATCTGCGTGCCGCAGACCAGTTCCGGGCGCAGGTCGGCCAGGCGGGCGGCCACCTGCTGGAACTCGTCGGTGGCCAGGAACTGCTCATCGGTGACGTAGCCCTGGAGCTGTTCGCGCACCCAGTCGGCCTCCTTGAGCAAATAGGTGCCCGCGCCCACGATGGGCATCCCCAGTTCATCGGCGAGGAACTTGACCACGCCGACAGTATGGGTCGCGTCGCCGAAGACAAAGGCGGTCTTGCCGGAGAAGCTCTCCATATCGGCGGTGCGAGCGAACCAGGGCACGTTGGAGGGCGCCGACATACCATCGAGGGAGAAGGCGGTGAGGGGTGGCAGCGTGACCGGGGCGAAGGCAGGCCCGGCGGCGCGCGCGCCAACCTGATTGAGCTGCTCGACCAGGGCATTGAGCCAGCGCAGGGTGGGCTGCACGCCGATAGGCGCCTCGCACAGGGCGGGCACGCCAAACTGCGCCTGCAGATGTTCGGCGGCCAGGCGCCCCAGTTCGCGATAGGGCGCGATGGTCACCCAGGCGGCGGGGAGGCGGCGCAGATCGTCAATCGCCGCGCCCCAGGGAGCGACAACATTGATATCCACGCCGAGCACCCGCAGCATGCGCCGCAGGGCGATCAGATCGTGACGGGCGTGGAAGCCGAGCGACGAAGGGCCGAGGATATTGACGCTGGGGCGGGGCGTCAGCGCCTGGGGCGCGGCATAGCGCCGCACCAGTTCGGTAAACAGCCCATCGGCGGCGCGGGTCTCGGCCATACGGTAGGGATTGGCATCGAAGACCATCACCTCGCAGCCGACGCCCGAGGAACGCGCGGCGATCTCCAGGTTCTCCTGGAGCAGAATGGTGGAGCACGAGGCCACCACCACGATCAAGTCGGGGCGCTTGCTGGCCTCGACCTGCCGGAGGGTTTCGGGCAGGCGGATGGTGCCGCGGGCCAGGTCGGTGCCGCTCACCACGCTGGTAGTCATGGCGGGGAAGCCGGGGGTGCGCTCCAGCATGGTGAAGATCGTCGTCACATAATCATCGCCCTGCGGCGCGTGGAAGACGGCGTGGACGCCACGCATCGAGTTGGCGATCCGGCCAACGCCGTGGTGGGCAGTGCCCTCGTACATCCAGTAGGCTAGTCGCATCGCTCGTCCTTTCAGCGCGATCAACTCCGCATCAGCGGGATCACCTCACCCGGGATGCTGGGCATCACCCCGGCGGTCCAGACCGGATCGAGGCCAAGGGGGTCGAGCTGGGCGTGGCGGCGCAGGGCGCGGGTGCACAGGCTGGCGAGCGTATTGACGCCGGCCCAGCCGTGGATGGGCGAGAAGATGAACTCGGTGCCCCACTTGGCGACCACGCCGCGCCCGATCAAGGGGTTGGCGGTGATAATGTTGGAGATCACCAGATCAGGCTGCTCCTCGGCGATGGAGCGGAGCTGGCGCTCGAAATTGGCCTGTTCGACCAGGCGCACCCCCTCCAGGGCCTTCAACTCGCGATGGTGGAAGCGCCGGTTGATGTAGGGGGTGGAGCACTCCAGCACCTCGGCCCCCGCGGCGCGCAGAAAGCGCGCCAGGGGCAGTTCGAGGAGCGTATCGGCGGCGAAGAAGACCTTCTTGCCCCGCAGCAGGTCAGTATGGGGCCTGATGCGTTCCCAGGCCTGAGCCTCGCGCTGCGAGAGATCCACCTGGAGGCCGAACTCGGCGGCCAGATCCTCCCAGAAAGCGCGGCAGCCGTCGGGGCCAAAGGGGAAGAGCGAGGAGAGTACGCGACACTCGCGCTCATTGACGAGCTGGTTGGCGACCCTGGGCAGGAAGGGCTGCAGCGGGGCGATCACCGTGCCGGGGCCGATGGGCGGCAGTTCGTGGAAATGATTGGCGGGCAGGAACCCGGCCACGGGAATGCCGAGACGGGCGGCCTCGAGGGCGAAATCATCGGCGATGGCGTCGTTGACCGAGCCGAGGAAGACCACGCGCCGGTCATCGGGCGGGGCTACCGGGCAGAAGGGCAGCAGCGCCTGCAACACCGAATCCTCGCTCTGGGCGAAGGTGTAATCCAGCCCCGAGGCCGGCACGAACAGCACCGGCACCTCCGGCGTGCTCACCGAATGGGCCAGACCCTCGAACTCCACCTTCATCACCTCGGGCGTGCACGACGAGAGCAGAAAGATCACCGAGGGCCGATGTTCGCGTTTGATCTCCTCGATCTGATCGGCGATGTGGGGCTGCGCCGAACTCAGATCGCCCTCCTCAAGCAGTGAGACAGCGAAGCGGGGCCGGGCGAAGATCATCACGCCGAGGGTGTTCTGGAGCAGATGGGCGCAGGTGTGGGTGCCGAGGATCAGGAAGAAGCTGTCCTTGATCTTCTGGTAGAGCCAGCCAACGCTCACCAGCCCGCAGAACGAATGGTACAGACCGTCTTCGCGCGTAAAGGATGCCTTCGGGGGCATAGCACTCTCCCTTGGGGAAGGCCGGTACGTTGCTCACCGGGTCACGGCGTTTCCCGCATTATAACACTTTATGAAAGATCGTGTTATATAAACATTTTTTGTGCATAAGGTGTGCACGGCTACGCGGCCCAGTCCCGGGGCGTCAGGAAGCGGGCCAGCTCGGCCTCGGGCGAGCCGGGTTCGGGCGCATACTGGAACTCCCAGCGGGCCAGCGGCGGCAGCGACATCAGAATGGCCTCGATGTTGCCATCGGTTTGCAGGCCGAAGCGGGTGCCGCGGTCGAGCACCAGGTTGAACTCGACGTAGCGCCCGCGCCGGTAGAGTTGCCAGCGGCGTTCGCGCTCGCCGTAGGGAGTGGCGCAGCGGCGGCGCACCAGGGGCAAGTAGGCAGCCAGAATGGTGGCGGCGCCCTCACGGACGAAGGCCAGCGTCCGGTCGAAGCCCTCCTCCCCGGGGAGGCTCAGGTCATCGAAGAAGATCCCGCCGATGCCGCGCATCTCTTTGCGATGGGGCAGGTAGAAGTAGCGGTCGCACCAGTCCTTCACCGTCGGGTAATCCACCACGCCATGCCGCTCGACATAGGCCTTGAGGGTGGTGTGGAAGTGGCGCGCGTCTTCCTCGAACCCGTAGGAAGGCGTCAGGTCCATGCCGCCGCCGAACCAGCGCTCCGTCCCGGCCTCGAAGTAGCGAAAGTTGGCGTGAAAGGCGGGCACGTAGGGGTTGCGCGGGTGCAGCACCATCGAGACGCCGGTGGCGAAGTAGGGATGCCCCCGCGTGGCGGGCTTCTCCTGGTAGATGCTTGGCGGCACTTCGGACCCATGGACGGCGGAGACGTTCACCCCGGCGCGCTCGAAGACCGCGCCCTCGGTGAGCACGCGGGCCGTACCGCCACCCCCGCCAGGACGCTCCCAGGTCGCGCCATCGAACCGGCCGGGCGGCAGGCCGGCATAGGGCGCGCCCTCGCGCTCTACGTCTTCAAAGCCAGCGATCAGGGTCGCCTGCGCCTCGCGCATCAACTCGTGGACCAGTTCACGGGTGTCGGTCAGGGTCATTGGCGTTCCTCTCCGTTGCTTTGTCCTGCCGAACGGGCGGGGCAACCGGGTTTCCCCACGCCTCCGCTGAAAGCGTGGGGAAATCCTCTCCCGCGATCATCTTGAAGGAGGGAGTAGAACAATCAGGTTGCCCCGAGGTTCACCCCAGCGCCTCGCGCGCCTCGGCATAATTGCGATAGACCGCCTGCGGCATATCGATCCCCTCCAGTCGCGCGCCGAGCAGACGCCGGAAAAAGGCGTTGGTCGAATAGCGGGTCGAAGAGAGAAAGTAGCGCTCGGTGTTGCGCCGGACCATGGCGTAGAAGGCGTCGGCGGCGGCGGGGTTGAGACAGTAACGGTTGAACCGGCAACACTTCACAGCAGCAAGGATACCGCAAAACGACGCCCCCGCGCTATGCCAGGGAACTGTTCACACCTGGAGTAACACACGTGCCTGGGAGTGAGGGCGCCCCGCCCTTGTCGCATCTCCGCGGGCAAGATGCCCGCGCTCCCGGGAGAAATGTGAACACGTACTATGCCAGAGCCAGCGCCTCGCGCGCGGCGGCCAGGGTGCGCTCGACCTCATCGGGGCCGTGGGCGGCGCTGAGGAAGCCGGCTTCAAACTGCGACGGCGCCAGGTAGACCCCCCGTTCGCACATGGCCCAGAAGAAGCGCCCGTAGCGCTGCGGGTCCACCAGACGCTTCGCCTCGGCCCAGTTGGTGACGCGAGCGCCGGCCTCCTTCAAGAAGTAGAACCCGAACATCGTGCCGACCTGGCCCACCTGGAGCGGAACCTGGCGTTCTTCGGCCAGGGCGCGCAACCCGGCGGCCAGTTCGGCGGCACAGGCGGCGGCCCGGTCGAAGGGCGTCACGCCTTGCTCAGGGGTGAAGGCCGTGGTGAGCGTCGCCAGGCCGGCGGCCATGGCCAGGGGGTTGCCCGAGAGGGTGCCGGCCTGGTACATCGGCCCGGCGGGCGCGACCATCTGCATGATCGGCGCTTTGCCGGCGTAGGCGCCCACGGGCAGGCCGCCGCCGATGACCTTGCCCAGGCAGGTCAGATCCGGGTCAATGCCCCACAGGCCCTGGGCCCCGCCAGGGGCGACCCGGAAGCCGGTCATCACCTCATCGAGGATCAGCAAGGCCCCGTGCTCGCGGGTCAGCGTTCGCAGCCCTTCGAGGAAACCCGGCTCGGGGAGCACAAAGCCCATATTGGCGGCGACCGGTTCGACGATCACCGCGGCGATCTGCCCGCCGTGGGTGGCGAAGAGGTTCCGCACCGCCTCGAGGTCGTTGTATTCGGCGGTGAGGGTGTCGGCGGCGGTGCTGGCGGTGACGCCGGGGCTGTCGGGCAGGCCCAGGGTGGCCACGCCTGAGCCGGCCTGCACCAGCAGCATGTCCGCATGACCGTGGTAGCAGCCGGTGAACTTGACGATCTTGTCGCGGCGGGTGTAGGCCCGCGCCAGACGCAGGGCGCTCATCGTCGCCTCGGTGCCGGAGTTGACGAAGCGCACCTGCTCGAGCCCGGGCATCAGTTCCAGCACGCGGCGGGCCAGGGCCGTCTCCAGTTCGGTGGGCGCGCCGAAGCTAGCGCCGCGCGCGACCTGGGCCTGCACCGCCTCGACCACCGCCGGGTGGGCATGGCCGAGGAGCAGCGGCCCCCAGGAGAGCACGTAGTCAATATAGCGATTGCCGTCGGCGTCCCAGATAGAGGCGCCCTGGCCGCGTTCGATGAACAGCGGCGTGCCGCCGACGCCGCGAAAGGCTCGCACCGGCGAGTTGACCCCGCCAGGGATCAGCCGAACGGCCTCGGCGTAGAGTTCTTTCGAGCGGGCATAGCGGTCACTCATGGTTCACTCCGTGGCTTTTCGAGCCTGTCTAACGTAACGTGAACACAGCCCCGCGGGCGGGTCTGGGCGGGCGCCGTCTCCGCGCGGATGCGGGCCGGCGGCCCGCGCACCCGGGCCTGTGCCCCTCACCCGCCCGCGGGCGGGTCCGGGCGGGCGTCGCCCGCCCAGGAACAACCCTGGGTTCATCCCGTTGGTGTGGAGCAGGGGTCTGGGAAAACCAGGTTTCCCCAGCCCCTCTCCAGCGGGCGGATGTGGGCGGGCGCCGCCCCCGCGCGGATGCGGGCCGGCGGCCCACGCACCCGGGCCTGTGCCCCTCGCCCGCCCGCGGGCGGGTCCGGGCGGGCTACGCCCGCCCAGGAACAACTTTGTGCTCATGCCGTCGGTGTGCGGCTTCGCCGCACAGACGGCTGAAGGGAGCCGTGCAGCGGTCAGGTGCGATACCCCTGAACGAACTCCACCAGACGGCGCACGTTATCTTCGGGCGTTTCGGTGAGGATGCCGTGGCCGAGGTTGAAAATGTGGCCGGGGCGCCCGGCAGCCTGGTCGAGGATGGCCCGCGCGCGGCGCTCGATCTCGGGCCAGGGGCCGTGGAGCGCCGTGGGGTCAAGGTTCCCCTGCACGGCCACGCCGGGGCCGAGTTGCGCCCAGCCATCATCGAGGCGGATGCGCCAGTCGAGGCCGATGACCTCGGCCCCGGTCTCGCGGAGCAGGGGCAGCATACCGTTCAGATCGGTGCCGAAGTAGACCACCGGGGGAGCCTGGCCGGGAGCGAAGGCGGCGCGGAACCGGCCGATGGCCCGCTGGAGGTGCGGCAGCACATACTCGCGGAAATCGTCGGGGGCCAGGACGCCGGCCCAGGAGTCGAAGATCTGCACCACATCGGCGCCGGCGCGTGCCTGAGCGACCAGGTAGTCCGCCACCAGGTCGGCCAGTTTCTCCATCAGCAGGTTCCAGCCCACCGGGTCGCTGTACATCAGCACCCTGGTGCGGCGGTACTCGTGGCCGCCCCCGCCCTCGATGGCGTAACCGGCCAGGGTAAACGGCGCCCCGCTGAAGCCGTAGAGAGCGGTATCGGGGGGCAAGGCCCGCTTCACCAGGCGTAGCGCCTCCAGGGTGTAGCCGGAGGCCTCCTCGACGACGTAGGGCCGCAGGGCCTCGATATCGGCGCGGCTGCGGATGGGGTTGTGGATGACCGGCCCCTCGCCCTTCTCGAAGGTGAGCTGAATGCCGATGCCCTCCAGCGGCGGCAGAATATCGGCGAAGACAATCGCCGCGTCCATGTGGAACGCCTCAATCGGCTGGAGGGTCACCTCGGCGGCCACCTCGGGCCGTTTGACCATTTCGAGGAACCCGTGGCGCTCACGCACGGCGCGGTACACGGACATATAGCGACCGGCCTGGCGCATCAGCCAGATGGGCGTGCGGTCGGTCGGCTCGCGCCGGCAGGCGGCCAGAATACGGTTGGTCATGGAGGTCTCCTTACCCGCGGAGCCAGCGGGCAGCATCTCTGGCCCAGTAGGTGATAATCATGTCGGCGCCGGCGCGGGCAATCGCGGTCAGCGACTCCATGGCGACGCGCCGCTCATCGATCCAGCCCTTCTCGGCGGCGGCCTTGACCATGCTGTACTCGCCACTCACCTGGTAGGCGGCCAGGGGCAGATCGAAGCGGTCGCGCACCTGGCGGATAATGTCGAGGTAAGCCAGGGCCGGTTTCACCATCAGCAGATCGGCGCCCTCTTCGACATCGAGGGCCACTTCGCGCATAGCCTCGCGACGGTTGGCCGGGTCCATCTGGTACTCGCTGCGATCGCCGAAGCCGGGAGGGCTCTCGGCGGCATCGCGGAAGGGGCCGTAGAAGCTCGAGGCGAACTTGGCGGCATAGCTCATGATCGCCGTCTCGTGGAGGCCGGCCAGGTCCAGGGCAGTGCGAATGCGGGCCACCATGCCGTCAATCATGCCCGAGGGAGCGATGATATCGGCCCCGGCCTGGGCATGCACCACTGCGGCCTGGCCCAGGATCTCCAGGGTGGGGTCGTTGAGCAGATACCCTTCGGCCAGACGTTCGTTGTAATACTTGCTCCGAGGGGTGTTGATGATCCCGCAGTGACCATGATCGGTATATTCACAGCAACACATATCCGAGATAACGATCAACTCCGGCACGGCGCGCTTGATAGCGGCGGCGGCGCGGGGCACGATGCCATCGGGGTCGAAGTTCTCGCTGCCCAGGGCATCTTTATGGGCGGGAATGCCAAAGAGCAGCACGGCAGGGATGCCCAGTTCGGCCAGCGCCTCGGCCTCGCGCACGGCCATATCCACGGAGAGTTGCGCATGGCCGGGCATGGAAGCGATGGGCCGCACGACCCCGCTGCCATGGCGAATGAACAGGGGCGCGATCAACTGGTCAACGCGCGGCGCCGTTTCGCGCACCATGCGCCGCAACGCGGCGGTGCGGCGCAACCGCCGCGGCCGGACGGTAGGAAACCCAGACATGCGCATTCCTCCTTTGTGTCGTCGTGCGGCGCCGTGGAGGCGCTTTCCGACACCCCTCTACTTCATTCGGCAGGGGTATGGGGAAACCGGATTTTCCCACACCCCTCCAACTCGCTTAAGGGCCTGCGGGGAGGTCAGGCCTCCCCCCGCCCCTCCAACCGGTAATGCGCCACCAGAGCCTCCAGCAGACCGGCTTCGGTCGAGACGGCGGCTACCACGGCGGGCGGCAGGCCCAGTTCGCGGCAGGTTTCGGCCGTCGAGGGGCCAATGCAGGCCACCAGGCAGCGCCGCGCGGCCTCCAGGCCCTCGGCGCCCACCTGCTGGGCGAAGTAGCGCGCGGTGGAGCCGCTGGTGAAGAGCAGCACGTCAATCGCGCCCTCGCGGAGCCAGGCCGCCAGTTCTTCACCGCCGGGGGCCGGCACGGTGCGATAGGCCACCACCCGCTCCACCAGCGCGCCGGCGGCGCGCAAGCGCTCCTCCAACTCCGGGCGAGCGATGTCGGCGTTGGGCAGCAGCACGCGCCGCCCCGCCGGGTCGCCCATGGCAGCGACAAGCTCGGCGCCGATGAAGCGCTCGGGCACGGCGGCAGGTTCAGCGCCCAGCAGGTTACGGCAGGCGGCGGCGGTGGCGGGGCCAACCGCGCCGATCTTCAGCGACACGCGGCGGGCCAGCAGCGGCGCCCGTTCGCCCAGGGCCCGGGCCACAACTTCGACCGCGGTGACGCTCGTCAGCAGCAGCCACTCGTACATCCCCGCCTCCAGCCGACTCATGGCTTCGGCCAGGGGCGCCGGGTCCTCGGGCGGGGCGTAGGCGATCGTCGGGCGCAGTAACGGCGTCGCGCCCAGGGCCGTCAGGCGCGCCGCCAGTTCATCGCCGCGCCCGGCGGCGCGCGGCGCCAGCACCCGCAGACCCGCCAGGGGCAGGCGGTCGGATTGTGGGCGTTCCGTGTCAGCCATGCGTGGCTCCGTTACCGCTGCCCTCTCCCCGTCAAGGCGGTCAGCACCTCGGCGGCGCCCTGCTCCAGCAAGGCTTCGGCGAGGGCCGTTCCCAGGCGCTCGGCGGCCTCGACCGGGCCGGAGCGTTCGCCGCGGACCACCGTCGCCCCATCGAGGGAGCCGACGAGACCGCGCAGCCGCAGGCGATCCGGCGCGTCAAGGGTGGCATAGGCGGCAATCGGCACCTGGCAGCCGCCTTCCAGGCGCCGCAGGAAGGCCCGCTCGGCCAGGGCGGCGGCGCGGCTGGGCCCGTGATCGAGGGGCGCGAGCAGGGCCAGCGTCTCGGCATCGCCGGCGCGGCACTCGATGGCCAGGATGCCCTGGGCCACGGCGGGCAGCATGGTGTCGGCGGGAACCGGCGCAGCCACGAAGGCCGCGCCGTCGCTCCGCAGGCGCCCATCGGCGCCGAACAGGCCCAGGCGCTCCAGGCCTGCCGTGGCCAGCACGAGCGCATCGTAGTGCCCCTCGGCCAGTTTGCGCAGGCGCGTGTCCACATTGCCCCGCACATCGCGCAGGTCCAGGTCGGGCCGCAGGGCGCGGATCTGGCAGGCGCGGCGCAGCGAACTGGTGCCCACCACCGCGCCGCGCGGCAGGGCCTCGAGAGCGACCTGGCCCGCCGCCGGTGTTTCCGCCCGCAGCACCAGCATGTCGCGCGGATCGACCCGCTCGGGGAAGGCGGCAAGGGTCAGGCCATCGGGAACGATCGACGGCAGATCCTTGCAACTGTGGACGCAGAAATCCACCTCTACGGCCAGGAGCGCCTGTTCGAGTTCCTTCACGAACAGCCCCTTGTCACCAACGGCGGAGAGGGCGACATCGAGGATGCGGTCGCCGCGGGTCGTAATCACGCGCAACTCCACCTCGAGGCCGGGATGCGCGGCGCGCAGGGCATCGGCGATCAGGGTTGACTGGGCCAGGGCCAGACGTGAGCCCCGCGTCCCAAGGATGCGTTTGAGCATAGACTCTCCACCGTAGTTCGCGTGGCCGCCGAAGCGGCTGACGGGCCGTCGCGCGCCACCCGCGGCGGGTCAGCGATCCGCCGTTGAAGGCTCCAGATTGAACAGATCGCGCACCATCGCCGCGTAGCGCATCCCATCGCCCTCGGCGGCGGCGTCGCGCAGGCGGCGGGTGGGCATATGCAGCAGTTTGTTCACGATGCTGCGGGTGAGGGCCTCGATCACCGTGCGTTGTTCGGGTGAGAGATCGGCCAGACGACGCAAGGCCCGCTCCAACTCGGCATTGCGGAGCGCCTCGGCGTGCTCGCGGAGCATCGTCAGCGCGGGCACGGCCTCCTGGGTGCGCACCCAGGCCTGGAAGGCGCGCATCTCTTCGAGGATGATCTCCTCGGCTCGCTGAGCGGCCTGGGCGCGCTGGCCCAGGGTGGCCCGCACCACATCCTGGAGGTCATCAACGGTGTAGACGTAAGCCCCGGGCACGCTGGCGACATCGGGATGGATGTCGCGGGGCACCGCCAGATCGATCAGCAGCATCTCGGGGCAGGGCGCGGCGCCGTTCACCGCGCAGGAGAGGGTCTTGACCGCCAGGGCATCACAGACGTGCTCACGGTAGATGATCGGCACAGGGGCGGCGGTGGAACTGATGACGATATCGGCGCGCGGCAGCACCGCGGGCAGATCCTCCAGGCCATGGGCGGTCGCGCCATAGCGCTCGGCCAGTTCGCGGGCGCGCGCGGTGGTGCGGTTGACGATCATCAGCCGGTCGGCGCCGTTGGCGAGCAAGTTCTGGGCGGCCAGTTCGCTCACCTCGCCCCCGCCGACGAGCAGCACCGCGCGGCCCTTCAGTTCACCGAGGCGCTGCCGGGCCAATTCCACGCCGGCCTGCGAAATACTCGCCGCGCCCTGCCCCAGGGCCGTCTCCGAACGGGCGCGCTTGCCGGCGACCAGGGCGTGCTGGAACAGGCGGTGCAGAACCGGACCGACCGTGCCGGCGGCCTGGGCCTGCTCATACGAGGTGCGCACCTGCCCCTGGATCTGGGCCTCGCCGAGGACCAGGGAGCGCAACCCCGAGGCCGTGGCGCAGAGGTGGCGCGCCACATCTTCGCCGCTGTAGAAGTACAGCGTATGGGCGAACTCGCGTTCCTCGAGACCGTGAAACTCAGCCAGAAAGGTCACCAGATTCTGTGCCGTACTGCCCGCGTGGCTCACGCCGTAAATCTCCACGCGGTTACATGTCGAGAGGATAGCCGCCTCGGCCAGGAGCGGCGGAGCGTCACCGCTCTTACCGGTGAGTCGGGTCAGCGCGGCGGTGATGTCGGTGGTGGAAAACGCCAGCCGCTCGCGGATCTCCACCGGCGCGGTGGTGTGATCGAGGCCGGCGAGAAGGAGCTTCATGCTCGACCCCCAAATCCTGAGACCAGAGTTCCTGTGCTTGCGGAACCCCGCCCTCATCATCGCGGGCGAGACCCCGTCCTGCGTCGCGTTACACGTTCGTGAAGAAAATCACGCTTGCACGGGCCGCGATCACCCACGGGCGCGCCCTTTGCCAGGCTGAGGGCGCGCCCCGGAGGCGACGGCGTCAGACGTCGGCCATAGCCAGGGCCGAGGCGGGGGCAGGCGCGCGTCCCGCCACGAAGCCAGGCGCATCCACGCGAGCCAGAATACCGACACAGACGAGCAGACCGAAGGCCGACAGCACGAATACGCTGCCGTAGGCGATGGAGGGCGTTCCGGTCATCCAGAGAACGACGTCGCGCAGCACCCCACCGAGGGCCACGCCAACGCCGCGGAAGACGAGCTGCGCCACCGTCCAGAGACCGAGGTAAGCTCCGGCGTGACGATCGGTGGTCATGGCCATCAGCAGCCCGATCGCTCCAACGGTGTAGACGCCAAAGCCCAGGCCGAAGAGGAAGATGGCCGGGACGAGCAGGGCCTGCAGCTTGAAGAACCCCGCCACCCCGATGAGCGCCAGCGGCAGCGCGGTGAGGAGCAGACCGAGCCGCGCGGTGGGGGTTTGTTCGTGCGGGGCGCGCCGGCGAGTGAGCACCGTGACGCTGATCATACTGATCAGCACCCCCAGCCCCCAGAAGGCATTGAAGCGCGTGGTCGCGCCCACATCGAGACCAAAGACATCGCCGCCGAAGGGCTCCAGGACGGCGTCCTGGGCGAAGGCGCAGATCGAGCCGAGCGCCAGCAGCACGAAGAAGGCGCGGGGCCGCGGATCGGCCCAGATCATCCGCAGCAGGGGCAGGAAACCGATCGCCGGCTCGCCATCGGGCGTCACGGTCGCTGTGGCGGCGCGTCGATCTTCGCCCAGCACCGAGAAGAACCAGAAGGGGATCGCCAGCCCAACCCCGATTAGGACGGTGCGGAAGAAGGCTTCAGGGCTGTAGTGCTTCATCACCGCGGCGTAGATCCCCGGCACGATCACCGAGGCCACCAGGAGCATGATCTGAGCGATGCTCAAGGCCTGGCCGCGCTTGCTCGGCGGGGTGCGATCGCGGATCAAGGCCATGAACGGGCTGCCCGAGATCAGCGTGCCGATGCCGTAGATGAGAAAGGCCAGCGTGGCCAGGACCCACCCCGCGAGCGAGGCTGCGTCTTCGGCAATCTGCAAGGTCGCCAGGGGCGTGAGGAGCAGGCCAAGTACCATCAGGGCCCGCCCGCTCCAGATGTACGGCGTCCGGTGGCGCCCGAAGAGCGGATGGCTATCGGAGCGGTTGCCGGCCCAGATGCTGAGCGGGGCCAGCAGGTAGCGGAGCGCCGAGAGCAGGGCCACCGGTGTGGCGAGGACCCCCAGATCGCTGATCAGCACCCGGTTCCACACCGCCGAGGTCAGCATGTCGGAAAAGGCGGAGCCAACGTGGAACGATCCGATCTTAAAGGTTCGCGGCAGATTCAGCTTCTCGGCCTGGTCGTTGCGTTCGGTCGTGTCGTGCATCGCTTTACCCCCGCCAGAACATCGGTCATCAGGCGCCTCTCGCGGCGATCACTCCTCCCGCTTTCGTCACCGTTGCAGATGCGCCGCACCCTAAGACAGGGTTTCGCTATGCGACCGTTCCTGGTGACCGTTGGGGGAGGTGCGGGGAGGGTTCGCACCCCCTACGCCCTCTTCCGCCGCATCCATCACGCTCAGCGTGTCGGACCACTAGGCATCCCCGGCAACGGCAATCAGTTCGGACAGCGAAACCTCCTGCTCGCCCCGGAAGGCGGCGGGATCAATCTGCCGCAGGAGCACGAGGGTAACGCAGAGGATCAGCCCCTCGAGCAGAAAGACCACGCCGTACCCGGCGACGGGATTGGCGAGAAGAGCAGTGGCGAGGTCGCGCACCACGCTGGCCAGGAAGTTGCCCATGCCCCGCGCCGCAGCATCGGCCATGCCCCAGGCGCCGATGAACAACCCGGCATTGGTCGGCGTGGTCATATCGAGCATCAGCGCCAGGTTGGTGGTGGTGGCAATCCCCGTGCCGAAGCCGAGAATGGCGATCCCCGGCACGAAGAGCGCCTCGACGTGCAGCATGCCGCTCATCGTGATGGTAAAGAAGCCCAGGGCCGCCAGCGAGGCCCCCAGGGTGGCCCCGGCTTTCTTGCTGAGGAAGCGGCTCAACACAAAGCCGTAGAGCAAGAGGGCCAGCAACGTCGCCCCGCCCCACACTGCAGTCAACTGGGTCGTCTGGCGCACGCTCATCCCGAAGGCTTTGGCCCCAAACGGCTCCAGCAACACGTCCTGGCCGAGAATGGCCGCCAGGAGCAGGGTCAGGTACACGAAGAAGGCCCGCGCCTGGGGGTTGCTGACCACCGCGCCGATCGCCTCGCGCGCGCCGTGGCGCACGCCGGTGCGGGCCGCCTGCCCGCGCGGCTCCAGGCCGATCAACCCCAGAAAGCCCAGGGTCAGGGCGACACCGCCGGCGCCGAAGAAGACGCGCACCAGCAGATCGGGGTCGTAGTGCTCCAGGGCCCGCCCGGTGATGATCGCCGTGGCGATCACCGCGGTGATCATCATGAACCACATCACCGCGATGGTTCGGGAACGTTGCCCCTCGTTCGACATATCGCTGGCAAGGGAGAGGTAGGAGACCACGGCCAGGTTGTAGCCGATCCCCCAGATCAAAAAGGCGACGAAGGCAAAGGCCAGCCCCGGCCAGAAGTTAGCATCCATCGCCAGCGCGGCCAGCGGGGTGAGCATCGAGCCGCCCACGCAGAGCAGCAATCCCGCGGCGATGTAAGGCGTGCGCCGATAGCCCCACAGCGGATGGGTGTCGGAGAACTGCCCGATCACCATCTGCATCGGCGAGAGCAGGTGGGGGAGAATGATCAACCCCGCCACGATGGTCGCCAGGATGCCCAGTTCGTGGATCATCACCCGGTTCAGGACGCTGGTGATGGGGACCAGACTGACCGCCACCGCCATGTGGATCAGGCCAAGCCGGAAGTTCTTGAACAAGGTCATCGCGCGCTCCTGAGGTGAACCTGGGGGCAACCGGGTTTCCCACGCCCCCGTCCGCCGGGGAAAACCGGGTTGCCCCGCGTCCTGCCCTTAATCCGCCGCCACGGCCTCGGCGCGCCTGGCGAGCTGATCGCCCATCCTATCGGCCAGAGCCACGCCGTTGTGCCAGCACTTCGGCACGCCCACTCCGCCACGGTAACTGCCCAGGAAGGCCAGGCCGGGCTGCTCGCGTTCCAGGCGTTCGAGTTCGGCGATGCGCGCGTCGTGGCCAAAGGTGTACTGGGCGATAGCCCGCTCCCAGCGGGTGGCGTGGGCCAGTTCCGGGTCGCCCGCGGCGCCGATCACGGCGGCATGTTCGGCCACGGCGACGGCAATCAGGTCCGCGTCGCTCTGCAGGGCCAGCTCGGGGGCCAGGGCCCCGCCCATCAGCGTCGTGGTCAGCACCCGTCCCGCCGGAGCGCGCCCGGCGAACAGCGACGAGGACCAGAGGATGCCCAGGAAACGCCGCCGCTCCGAGGAGGGGGCCAGCACGCCGAAGCCATCGAGGGGATGGCGCACCTGCTCGCGGCGGTAGCCCAGTTGCACCACTGAGACCGGGGCGTAGGGAATGCCGCGCAGCGCCGCCGCGGCTCGCGCGTCCAGCCCCTCAACCAGCCCGGCGGCGGCGTAGGCCGGCAGGGCCAGGATCACCGTCCAGGCCTCCAGCGTCTCGGGCAACCGGTCGCGCTCGATGGTCACCTGCCAGAGGGCCCCGTCGGGGCGCACCGCGGTGGCCCGGGTGTTGCGCCAGACCCGCCGCGGCCCCAGGGCGGCGGCGATGGCCCGCGGCCACTCGGCGAGGCCACCGGGGAAGTTGAAAGTCAGGCTGCGCATCTTCGGCCCTCTGGGCGCGCCGGGGGCGGGCTTCTCGCGCCCGCTCAGCATGCCCTTGATGATGCTGCCGGCGCGCTGCTCGGCTTCCCAGAGGCTGGGAAACGCCGCCTTGACCGAGATCTGCGCCGGGTTGCCGGCATACACGCCGGCGACGAAGGGATCGACCAGACGCGCCGCCGGCTCAGGGCCGAGCCGCCGGGCGAAGAAACTCGCCACGCTCTCATCGCCGCCGGTGGCGCGGGGGATGAACGGCTCGCGGAAGATCCGCAGCTTCGCCGCGCTGGAGAGCAACGGCGTGCGCGCCAGGCCCACCGGCGACATGGGGATCTCCTCGGGCTTGCCGTTGAGCAGCACGTAGCGCCGCTTGCCCTTGCGGTCGGCAGGAACGAGACGCGCCGCCAGCCCCAGGTCGGCGAACTCGGCCCACAGGCGCGGGTCCTTCGTGGCGGCGGTGTTCGGGCCGCAGTCGAGCACGTACCCTTCCGGGGTGACGATGCTGCGCATCACCCCGCCGACCTCGGGGGCCGCCTCGATCACCAGCACCTCGAGGCCGCGCTTGAAGAGCGTATAGGCTGCGCTCAGGCCGCTGATCCCCCCGCCGACAATGATGGCATCGTAGGTCTCCATGGCGTTGCCTTTCCTCACCGCAGGCCGACTCGCCGCGCGGCGCGAGCCGCCTTAGATCGTCCGTGAGAAGAGCGGTCGCTCCGCCGTGCGCGCCAGATAGGCGTCCAGTTCCATACACAGGTTGCGCAGGAAGAAGCGCCCCAGATCGGTGACCACGATCCGCTCGCCGTCCACTTCCACCAGGCCCTCCTCGGCATGCGCGGCCACTCGCTCGATCGCCTCAACCATGGCCTCGTCGCCCTCGTCGAGGGCGCTGCTGAGGGGCAGTTCCAGGTTGCACATCAGGTGGGTGATCGCCGCCCGCCGCCAGCGGTCGTCGGCGCTGAGCCAGTGGCCGCGCACGATCGGCAGGCGGCCCTCGTCCAGGGCCTTCTGGTAGCGGCCCAGGTGCGCGTCGGTCTGGGCGAAGCAGCCCCCCAGATCGCCGATGGCGCTCATCCCCAGACCCAGCAGGTGCGGCGCGGGGCGCACGGTGTAGCCCATGAAGTTGCGGTGCAGGCGTTTCTCGCGGGCGGCCACCGCCAGTTCATCGTCGGCGAGCGCGAAGTGGTCCATGCCGATCCAATCGTAGCCCGCCGCGGTGAAGCGCTGCACGGCCTGCTGGAAGAGGCCAAACTTGGCGTAGGGCGAGGGCAGCCCGGCGGCGTCCACCCGCTTCTGGTTGGGGCGCGCCTGGGGCAGATGGGCGTAACTGAAGCACGCCAGCCGGTCCGGGCCAAGGTCAATGATGGCGTCGAGGGTCTGGGCGAAGCTCTCGGCGCTCTGGTAGGGCAGTCCGTACACCAGGTCAAGGTTGACGCTGGCGTAGCCCGCTGCGCGGCAGGCGGCGAAGAGCGCGGCGGTTCGCTCGAAGGGCTGGATGCGGCCAATCGCTGCCTGCACCCGCGGCTCGATGTCCTGCACGCCAAGGCTCACACGGTTGAAGCCCAGTTCACGGTAGAAGGCCGCCTGCTCCGGACTGCCGAGGCGCGGGTCCATCTCCAGGGCGATCTCGCCCTCACGGTCAATGGCGAAGGCCGCGTCGAGCATGGCCATCAGCCGGCGGGCCTGGGCCTCGCTCAGAAAGTTGGGCGTGCCCCCGCCCCAGTGGAGTTGCACCACCCGGCGCCGTTCGCCCAGGAGCGGGGCCACGATGCTCAACTCCCGCTCAACCCGGTCGAGGTAGGCGTCCACCACGTGAGGGTGCTTCGTCGAGGTGGCGTTGCAGCCGCAGTAGGCGCAGCGCTCGGCGCAAAAAGGCAGGTGGACATAGACGGAGAGGGTCTCGTCGGGCCGGGCGGCGACGGCAGCAAGGGCCGCCCGATAGTCGGACTCGCCGAACTGGGCGCTCCACACCGGTACGGTCGGATAACTGGTGTAGCGAGGGCCGGGCTTGTTGTAGCGATCGATCTGCTCTCGCGTCACGTGCACAGGGTCCATGACCTGTCTCCTGGAGCTCGCGTGTCGGGCGCGCTGGCTCACCACGCTCTGCACTATACCCGCGCCATCCGCCGCCCCCGGTGAAGAAACCGCCGCAGCGGGTGGTGATTCGGTCATAATACTACAACGAGATATCACTTGCGTTGCTGGTCGCGGGCGAGCCGGCGTTTCCGATGCGAACGATAGGCGCGGTGGTTGGCCGCTTGCCAGTAGCGCACGACGGCAACGACCCACATCCGGT
>Ga0308393_1000329_pt1 | contig 25284 bp, 19 predicted proteins | sample Hotspr2Sampleee2_FD_202364 | JGI IMG/M metagenome (GOLD analysis project Ga0308393, IMG submission 202364) | Hot spring phototrophic mat microbial communities from Mushroom Spring, Yellowstone National Park, Wyoming, United States - 20050630_ee2 ... | reverse complement strand
CGCGGAGGCGTTGTCGGAGGGTGTTTTGAGGTTGTCGGAGCAGGAGCGCGGCGTAGGTGGCGACGGTGGTTAGTCCGCAGGTGCCTGTGTGGAGGATGGCGTCGCTCCAGAGGGCGAGGGTTTTGGCTTGGGGCTTGGTGAGGTGTGGGAGGTTGGTGCGGATGGTGCGGTAAAATTGTCGCAGTCGTTTGGGTAGAGCCATCGCTTGTGTGTTCATGGTGTGGATTATATCCCATCGGGCGATGGCTCTTTCTTTTGGGTATGGGCGGATGCCCCGAAAAAAAAACCTACCCCTTTAAGGAGGGGGACATAGGGGGTGCTTAAAGGGGTAGGTTTTTTGCCGAGCGCACTGGCCTGCCGAGAAGCCAAGCAGAAAATGTGCACCTCTTGAGAGGAAGCGCCGCCCAGTCTTTGCATCAACGCGCACACCCTATGAAAAAACCTACCCCTTTAAGCATAGGGGGTGAGGGTTTCCTCCGCCTCTGGCTGCTAATCGCGTTGGCGGCGGCGGTGTGGGGCGTGCCGTTTCAGGCGATGCGCCATTTGCTGTACGCGCTGCCGCCGCTGATCCTGATACTCACGCCGTGGGCGGGCAGGAACGCGCCGTTGCTGTTCGCGCAGGGCGTGCTGTGTCTGGCGGTCATCGCGGCGGACTACGACTACGCCGTGCGCTACAAGCGGGGGGCGGCGGTGTATGCGGAACTGTTCGCGGGCGAGCGCGTCTGGTACGCGGGGTCATGGGGCTGGATGTTCTACGCCGAGCAGCACGGCTTCCGCAAACTGTTGCCCGACGGCAAGGGTCTCCAGCGCGGCGACATCGTGATTATCCCTGAGCGCGTCTACAAGGGCAAGATGCCCCCCGACCTGCACAAGCACCTGATGCTGCTGGACGAGACGCCCTGCTACCCGCTGACGCCGCTACGCACGATGGACTTTCGCGGAGCCGCCTACTACGCGCTGATCCGCACGAACGCGCCGTTCCGCTTCACCCTGCAGCGGGACGAGCCGCTGGAGATACGCCGCGCCTACCGATGGATGCCCCCACGCTGAGCCTGATTGTGCCGTTGCACAACGAAGCGCCGAACCTGCCGCGCCTGCTGGAGGCGTGCACCGACGCGCTGGAGCGCACGGGCGAATCGTGGGAGATTCTGCTCATCGACGATGGCAGCGACGACGGCAGTTGGGCGGTCATTCAGGACGCGATGAAGGCGGATCGGCGCGTGCGCGGGCTGCGCCACCCAGAGCGGCTGGGCAAGACGCAGGCGTATGCGACGGGCTTCCGCGCCGCGCGCGGGCAGTACCTGTTCACCATCGACGCCGACCTGCAGGAAGATCCTGCGGCAATCCCTGCGATGCTGGAACGGCTGCGCACTGACGCCGACATGGTGGTCGGTTGGCGCAGGCTACGGCGTGACCCGCCCCTGAAGGTGCTGGCGTCGCGGGTGTTCAACGCCGTCTTGCGCTGGGGGTGGGGGCTGCCGCTGCACGATGCGAACTGCGGCTTCAAGGGCATGCGCCGCGCGGTCGCCGACGCGCTGCTGCCCCACTTGGAGCGCGACTTCCACCGCTACCTTGCGCTGCTGGCGCATCGGCTTGGGTTTCGCGTGGCGGAGGTGTTCGTGGTGCATCGCCCGCGCGCGTATGGGCGTTCCCGCTATGGGCTGGAGCGGTACGGGCGCGCGTTTACCGACCTGTGGGCGGTGCTGCGGCGTTTGCCGCGTCGCTAACCTAAACGGCTTCGAAGCGCACGCGATCGCCGTCAGGCGCGGCGTAGTACGCCTCCAGACGCAGATGCGGATACCACTCTGCGAGCGTGCGCTGGGCTACACGCAAATCCTCCAGTTGCCGTGCATAGAGTTGGTCAGGCTTGACCCCATGCGCGAGGTAGAAGGCGCACTGCTCGTGCGCAATCAAGATTACGCGGCGGATTGCGTGCTCTTCAACGAGAAACCGCAAGTAGCGCCGTGCAAGGTCATGTTCTCATACGCGATCGTAGTCGAGGCGCAACCATGCCGCGCCCCCTGGCACCGCGAACTGGTCGAAGCGTGACTCGCCCAGCACATGCTCAATAAACCAATCACACGCCTCTGCGTAGCGTCCGTCCGAGCAGTAGATTGCCAGGCTCTGCGGGCGTTCTCCCTGAAACGACCCGCTGGGGGCATGCCACACGCTACTCATCTACGCCAAGCAGTTGCGTGTAGACCACCTGGTGCGGGTGTACCGCAACCACCCCCCGTGCGCCCAACTCGGACGAACCCGAAGCACGAATGAAACAGATGCCAGGCAAATTCACAAGGTCGTCTGAACGGCGCAACTCGTCAATCACTTGCTGCGCCTCCTCACGCGAGTTAATCGGACAGTCAATCTCCTGCCCATTCGTCAAGCCTATCAGCAAAGTGACTCGTGCCATAGTACCCTCCAGCAAAGAGGATTCGATGATAATGGCGCAGTTCCTGCTACTCGATTCGCTCGATTCGGTAGCGCACCACACCTTTGGGGGTATTGACAGTGACCTCATCGCCAGCAGTTTTGCCTAACAGCGCCTCGCCCAGCGGAGAGAGGATGGAGATGAGGTCTTGCAGTGGGTCTGCCTCGAACGAGCCGACAACGGCAATTGTGCGCCTTTTGTCGGTTTCGAGGTCGTGGAGGGTGACCCTACTGCCTAAGTGTACTACCTCGCCTGCGTTATCGGGGCGTTGGACGACCTTTGCGCGGCTCAGCACGGTCTCCAAGTCCTTGATGCGCCCTTCCAGAAGTGCCTGCTGTCGCTTGGCGTCTTGGTAGTCGAAATTTTCGCTGAGATCGCCCAGCGCGCGCGCCGCCTTAATGCGCTCGACAATCTCGCGCCGCTTGACCGTCTTCAGCTCTTCCAGCTCCCGTTTGAGCCGCTCATAACCCTCAGGCGTCATCAATATCTCGCTCATGCTCATGGCTTCTCAAATTATCGGCGTCGAGGGTTGACGACCTGCCGTCAGACAGCGTTCGACGCGCCGAGTTATTATACCTATCCAACAGATTGTAACGCGGCTGGTGTATAATATCGACATGCGTACGACATGGTTTGCATGGCTGTTGGCAATCTTGATGCCAGCGACTGCTCAGCAGGTTGATACCGCAGCGTCTTCGAGCGTGCCTGCAACCCGCGCAGACACGGCAGCAGTAGACCCGCCATATTATTCCCTACAGCAGCTCAAGCGATGGATTGAGCGTGAGAAGCAGCAGGCAAAGACACGTGTGAAGGCACTGGAGGAGTCGGGCGTCTCGCTAAGCCCCACGCAACGCCGTAAGCTGGAGGAGGGACCTGAATACATGGAGGCGTTGTGGGACTATCTGTATGTACGCGCTTATCCGAACGACTCTGTAGACTGGCTGGCGTACATTCGGGCGGCAGAGCAGCGCGACCAGATGGCAGACATGTTCTTGCCGATGTCGGGGACACGCTGGGAGTTTGTGGGTCCGCGCAATGCGAGTCCGCCTTACCGCACCTACTTTGGCACAGCGGCGGTATCGGGGCGCGTGAACGCCGTCGCTTACGACCCTGTGAACCCAAACATCTACTACATGGGTGCGCCGCAAGGTGGCGTGTGGAAGACCACCGACGGCGGGCAAACTTGGCAGCCGCTGACCGACTACTGGCAGTTCCTCCAGGTCGCTTGCATCGCTGTGCATCCGACCGACCCGAATATCCTGTATGTGGGCACGGGCGACTTTCAGGGCTGGATGCGCCCCTTCTCGCAAGGCATCATGAAGTCCACCGACGGCGGGCAGACCTGGCGGCGACTGGGCGACCTTGTGTTTGGCAACCGCTGCGTGTCAGATATCGTAATCGACCCCGAGAACCCGAACATCCTTACTGTTTGCACGGGCTGGGGACCGTACCAGAATGTTCCAGGCGACATCTGGCGCAGCACCGACGGCGGTGAGAGCTGGACGCGCGTGAGTAATGTCAGCTCGATTTGGAGCGACCTTGCCGTTAGCGCGCGCAACCCCAGCACTGGCGTGCGCTACTACTATGCCGTCGGACACGGCAATCCAGGGCGCCTCCTGCGCTCGGACAACCGCGGGCAAACTTGGGTAGCACTCCCCGCACCCTTCAGTGGCAATCAGCGATCGCTGCGCGTAGCGACCTCACCGAACAACCCCGACCGCGTCTACTTGATGTCAGGCAGCAACTCGCAAGTGTGGGTCAGCAATGACGCAGGCAATACTTGGAGCGCGATGAACCCCGGCGTAGACGGTGGCTTCTACCAAGCATGGTACGACGCCACGATGCACATCTCGCGCGACAGTGCAGGCAATGATGTGCTGTATCTGGGGCTAGTCGACCTCGTGCAGTGGACACCCACTTACGGCTGGCGCTCCATCGGGCGCGGCTTCACGGATCAAGCGATTATCCATGTGGACATCCACAGCATGGCGATTAATCCGCGCAACCCGAACGAACTGCTCATCGGCACGGATGGCGGCGTCTACCGACTCACCTACACGCCCAGCACGGGCGCGGTGAACATCGTTGGCTTGAACGCCACGCTGGGCATCACGCAGTTCTACGCGGCAGCGTTCCACCCGAACGATCCGACCCGCATGATGGGCGGCGCCCAAGATAATGCGACTCCACGCGCAAACGGCAACTTGAATGCTTGGCAGTGCATTATCGGCGGCGACGGCGGCTACTGCGCCTTCAATCCTACAAATCCAGACATCCAATACGGCAGCTACCAGAACCTCAATATTCTGCGCACCACGAATAACTGGGCAAGCTCGTCGAATATTACACCCAATTACGGTTCCGACCGTCGCGCGTTCATCGCGCCGTTGACGCTGCACCCTGCCCAGCCGAACTGGCTGCTGGCAGGTACAGACCACCTCTGGCGCTGGAACGAGACGACACGCCGCTGGGAAGCGCGGCTGGGCGGGCAACGGCTCACCAACGGCACGCTCCGCGCGATTGCAGGCGCACCCAACAACGCGAATGTGATCTACACGGGCGGCGATGACGGGCAGGTCTGGATGACCACCAACGGCGGCGCGAACTGGCGGCAAATCAACGCGAACTTGCCCGTGCGTGCCGTCATGGATATCGCCGTCCACCCCACGAACCCCTACAAGGTCTATGTGGCACTGGGGGGCACAGGCACGCCGCATGTGTACCGCTGCGATAACACACTGGCGAACTCGCCCCAGTGGGTCAACATTAGCGGATTTGGGCTTGCTGGACTGCCCGATGTTCACACCAACTCGATCGCGCTCGATCCTGCCGCGCCCGACACGGTAATCTATGTCGGCAACGATGTCGGCTTCTTCTACACGCTGGACGGCGGAGTGACCTGGCGCAACGGCACGCAGCCGCTGGGGCTACCGAATGTGCAGGTCAACACTGTGCGCGTCGTGCCCAACACAGGCTACCTGATGGCGGCGACCTATGGGCGCGGGATGTGGCGCGTGCGCCTACCGCTTGTACCTACAGGCGATGTGAACGGCGACGGCTGCGTAGAAGACAACGACATCCTGATTGTGCTGTTCGCCTTCGGCACAGACAATGCCCAAGCGGACCTCAATCGTGATGGCATCGTAAACGACATCGACTTGCTGTTGGTGCTCATCAACTTCGGCAGCGGATGCTAAACGCCGAGAACCCTCCTCGCTCACGGGGAGGAGTATTATACGACCCCGACACAGGCAGGTGGGAGGGCTACCTGCGCGAAGGCGAGAAACTGGAGCCGATACCCGACATGGAGGGCTGGGTCAGCTCGCGACTGGGCATCCGCTTCGAGCGCGGACACAAGGAAGACCCTGTCGCATACGAGATTGAGGGCAATCGCTTCGTGGGCTTTGTGGAGTTGCGTCAGGCGTTGGAGGCGGCTATTGAACGCGAACGCCGTGAGGAAGAGCAGCGCCGCGCCGAGCAGGAACGCTTGCTGCGGGAGCAAGCCGAGCGACGCCTTGCCGAACTGGAAGCGGAACTGCGCCGCCTGCGCGACGAGTAGGGTATCCTGACTCGCATGCCGCGAATTGCACTCGTCAGCGTCTCGGACAAAGGCGGTCTGGAGCCGTTCGTGCGCGGGCTGCACGCGCTGGGCTTCGAGTTCCTCTCCACAGGAGGCACGGCGCGCGCCCTGCGCGAGTGGGGCGCGCTCGTGCAGGAAGTCAGCGACTGGACAGGCTTCCCCGAGATCTTGGACGGGCGAGTCAAAACCCTGCACCCGCGCATTCACGCCGCGCTGCTGGCAAACCTCCACCTGCCCGACCACCAGCAGACCCTGCGCGAACTGAATATAACGCCCATCGAGTTGGTCGTGGTGAACCTCTACCCGTTTGAGGGGGCGTTGCGGGCAGGTGCGTCCGAAGCCGAACAGATTGAGCAGATCGACATCGGCGGACCGACGCTGATACGCGCGGCGGCGAAGAATTTCGAGCATGTGGCGGTGGTCGTGCGCCCTGCGGACTACGGCTGGGTGCTGGAGCGGCTACAGGCGGGCGGGCTGACGCGCGACGAACGCGCCCTGTTGGCGTCCCGCGCCTTCGCCTATGTCGCCGAGTACGACGCGCTAATTGCCGACTGGTTCCGCCGCTACGACCCCGACGGCACGCTGCCCGAAAGCCTCACGCCGACCTTCCGCCTCGTGCAACGCCTGCGCTACGGCGAGAACCCGCACCAGCGGGCGGCGTTCTATCGCGAGCCGTTCGCGCCCGCAGGCTGCATCGCGACCGCCGAGCAACTCTGGGGCAAGGCACTCTCGTACAACAACCTGCTGGACGCCGACGCCGCGCTGGAGTTAGTGCGCGAGTTCGCCGAGCCTGCCTGCGCGATTATCAAGCACACGAACCCGTGCGGGGTCGCGCTGGGCGAGAGCCTTACGGAAGCGTTCCTGCGGGCGTTGGAGGCAGATCCCGTGTCGGCGTTCGGCGGGATTGTCGCCTGCAACCGCCCGATTGACCGCGAGGCGGCGGAGGCGATGGTCGCGCTCGGCGCGTTCTTCGAGGTCATCCTCGCGCCAGAGTTTGCCCCCGACGCGCTGCCTGTGTTTCAGGAGCGCAAGGGCTGGGGGCAGCATGTGCGCCTGTTGCGCACGGGGCAACTCCTGCCGCCCGACCAGATGCGCGGCTACGCGCTGCGCAGCCTCACAGGGGGCGCGCTGTATACCGAGCGCGATACGCTGGACTGGAACCCCGACGCGCTGCAGGTCGTCACGGAGCGCGTGCCCAGCGAGCAAGAGTGGCGCGATTTACACTTCGCGTGGCGCGTGGTCAAGCATGTGAAGTCCAACGCGATTGTGGTCGCCAAAGCGGGCGTCGTGCGAGGCGTCGGCGCGGGGCAGATGAACCGCGTCGGGTCGGTCAGGCTTGCGCTGGAGCAGGCGGGGGAACACGCGCGCGGCGCGTCGCTGGCGTCGGACGCCTTCTTCCCCTTCCCCGACAGCATCGAGCTGGCAGCGCGGGCGGGCGTCCGCGCGATTGTGCAGCCCGGCGGCTCGAAAAAAGACCCCGAAGTCATCGCCGCCGCGAACGAACTCGGCGTCTCGATGGTCTTCACGGGCATCCGCCACTTTCGACATTAGCACAGTCGCCTAACACCCGCTCCCAAACTGCAAAATCACAATCAGTAGGTCGCTGTCGTTGACAACTCCATCACCATTTACATCGGCGGGGAGACTCGAACCGCGAGCGCCGAAGTTAAACAGCACTTGGATGATGTCGTTATCGTTGACGCAGCCGTTGCCGTCAGTGTCTCCGTAGCGGATAATCTCTACAACCACAGCTTCTGAAGCCAGATACAGATTGCGCGGGTCGTTCTGCTCGAACACACCGCCTGCGTAAGCCACGAAGTTGATGTCCCGCACAGCGGCATTAATGCGTGATGCACCCGTCTCAATACACAGCGCATACAACTCGCCGTTAATCCAGTTCTCGTTATTGCCACCCACAGGGGTCAAGCGGAGGTTGTAATACTGCCCGCAGACACTGTCCCAGAAAATGGGCACGCGCTCGAGGTGCGCAGTCAACTGTCCCCAGAGCCTTTTGACAAGCACATTCACGCCACCGATATTCACACACCGATTCGGCGACACATCGAACACCCAGCGCACAGTATCCGCACTCACTCGGACACCGTTGAGGGTTACGACAAGATCGAAAGGCAGGTCGGGAATGAAGTTGCGCAAGTTCAGGGTGATGTTGAGAGTGCCTGCTGCCTTAGGAACACAGGTGGGCGGCGCTTGAGCATCGCTAACGGAGCCGCTGCTATTGAATGCACCACTAAACGCATAGTTGAGCCCTTTCAAATCGAAGTTCAAGTTTTGCCCCTCTCGAAGATCGGTAATCGGCTCGCGCGTAGGCGCACCGAGCGGATTGTCCGCTTTGTTGTAGGGGGTGTGGGTATACGAAGCCGTGTAAGTTAGGGTAAGACGCGTGCCAATCGCATAGTTTCGCAGAGGAATGCTAAACTGCCACTGGATCGCGCCGAAGGTACGATCGGTGTTCGAATCGTTTCGTCCCCAAGTATGGGTGAGGACGCCGCCGCGAATCAGATCGCGCGGTGTATCATTGTTTACCTGCAGCAGCAGTGAGAGGGTGCGGTCGACCACATCACGGAAGGGAGAGGCGAAATTTTGATACACATAGTAGTCTCGCCCCGCAGCTACGGGAATATTGCTCAGCAGATCCCTTCGCAGAACCGCTTGCCCAGAGTTAGCGTTGACTACTAAATCAGAAGACACATGTGGATCAAGCTGGATGCCTGGACGCGCGGGAATTAGGTCATCGTTCAGAACGCGCCAACTCGGCTGTTGAAAAGAGGCGAAACGCGGCGTAGGCGCATTTGCCACATACGCGCTGACCTCCAACGAGCGCGGTTGGTAACTGAAGTATTGTTCGTTCCAGATGCGTCCCTTGAAGGTTCCATCACCGCAGTTGAAGGTGTCATACACTTGGGCAGCTTCAAGTGTGGGGGGCAGTTTGTAGAGGCACTTAATCCAATACTCGCTTCTGTCATCGTTTCCAGGCGAGCCCCACCCACTCCAGAGGACAGCAACTCGCCCGAACGGGTCGCCCCCTTCGGTAATCTGCAGGTTGGTTGCCCATGCATATCGCACTGTGCGGGGCGGGAGACTCACATCCGTTGCACGGAGGCGCAACCACTGGGCGCTTGTGCCGTTGTGCCACACGAAGCCATTATCCGTGCGGATGCCTGTCGCCGTGATGCGCTGCGCACTGCCAATCGTCCAGCCGCTAATAAGCGCGTAGCAGCCAACCAAGCAAGGAAGCCAATAGGCACGGTTAATCCTGCTCATGCTCTCCTCCATGTGGGAAGTATACCCTAACTCACTTCGCCCTTCGTGATTTGCATAAACACATCCTCAAGATCCAGCGACTCCTCGCGGAAGGCGGCGATGCGGTAGCCGTCGCGAATCAACGCAGCGAGCAGGTCCGCCTGCTCTTCCAGCCCGCCCGCGAAATGCACATACAAACTGCCGTTGCGCGTTTCCACGCCATGCACATGCGATTCGCGCTCCAGCCGCTGGATGAGCGCGTCTGGCTCGCCGAGTGGTCTAATCTCCAGCACGCGATTCGCCTGCAACTGCTGCACAATCTCGTCCACCGCGCCCCACACGAGCAGCTCGCCCTTCTCGATGATGCCGATTTTGTTGCAGAAGTCCGCCAGTTCGGGCAGGATGTGCGAGGAGACCAGCACGATTTTGCCCATCGCGCCCAGCTCGCGGATGAGTTCCTTGATCTCGATGCGGGCGCGCGGGTCTAAGCCCGATGCAGGCTCGTCCAGCAGCAGCAGTATCGGGTCATGCACGAGGCTCTTCGCCAAGCACAAGCGTTGCTGCATCCCGCGCGAGAGCGTCTCCACATAGGCGTCCTTTTTGACCGTCAGGTCGGTCAGCTCCAGCACATTGTCGATAATCGCGGCGCGTTGCGCTTTGGGGATACGGTACGCCGCCGCAAAAAACTCCAGATACTCGGTCACGGTGATGCCCTCGTACAAGCCGAAGAAGTCGGGCATATAGCCCAGCAGCGGGCGCACCTCTTCGGGATGGCGCACGATGTCGATGCCGTTCAGCGTCGCCGTGCCTGCGGTCGGCTCCAGCAGCGTCGCGAGCATCTTGATGGTCGTCGTCTTGCCCGCGCCGTTCGGTCCAATAAAACCGAACACATCCCCAGGATAGAGCTGGAACCGAATATCGCGCACGGCGACCAGCTCCCCATACTCCTTGCGTAGCCCTTGCACATCCAGCATAAGCAACTCCCCTATTTCCGCCAAGAGATTTTGACGCCGCGATAGGCGAATCCTGCAAACATTGCCCCCAGCCCCAGATACATCGCGCTCTGCGCAAAGCCCCAGAGCATATAGCGCAGCCCGTTCACATAGGCGTCCCAGTCGGTGGAGCCCCACCACCATGACGGACGCACGCTCAGATCGTTTAACTGTGACGCCAAGTAGAATGGATTGGCGAAGATAATCAAAGTGCCCTCAAAAAGCGAAGCGACCCACGCAAGCATACCGTCTCGGTAGCTCTGCACCCCCTCGATGGTGCTTGTGCTTGGGTCGCTGCCCCCGCTGAATAGCAGGTAGAGGAACGGGAACAGCAGTAGCACGAAGACCTGCCCTGCATACAGCGTGGCGGCGGTCGTGAGCGTGCGCTTGAGCTTGAACGAGAGCCACAGTCCGACCGACACGAGCAGCGCGCCCCAGCTGAACAGCACAGTGAACGCCGCCGCGATGACATAGGTCGTCGCGCTGTGCGTGGTCAGCAAAAACGGCGCGAACAGCAGCGTGGTCAGCGCGACCCGCGCGAGCGCCGCGCCGTACTTGCCCCAGAAAATCTCGCGCGCCGTCAGCCGCGTGAGCGCAAGCGACTCCCAAGTCTGCTTCTCGTACTCCAGCGAGAACAGGTTGTACGCCATCAGCGGCGCAGCGATGCACATCACAAACAGCGCCAGTCCCAGCGTCGCGTAGATGCTTGCCTCGTTGAAGACCGTCAGCTGCAGCACGAGCAGGTACACCAGCCCTATCCCCAGCACCGCCGCGCCATACAGCCATGGCTGGCGTCGCCAGCGGTGGCGCGTTGCGCCCAGCAAGTGATAGCGCAGCAGCGGGTTCTCGCGGAGCGCTCTCATGGCGCATCGCCCTCCAACGGCAGGTTCACGATGTAGACCACCTCCGCCGCGCGTTCGGTCGCCTCGCCCAGTTCGGGCGGCAGCACAGGCTCCGACGCGCGGGCAATCAGCAGCGCACAGGGCGCGTCCCCGCGCTCCTTCAGCAGGAGTTGCACCAGCTGGTCAGGCGACAGCGCAACGACAGGTTCCCAGCCGCGGTGTCCATACGCGCCGAACGGCGGGGCGGGAATCAGCGGCTCGTTGCGCAGCGTTTGCGTCCCGCGCGCCCCCAGTGAACCGATGTTCACGGAGCCATACGGGGTCAGCACCCGCGCCTCGCGCAACTCGTAAGGCAGGCGATTGCGCACCGTGCCCGACAGTCGCCACTCCCCGTTGCGCCGCGTCAGGCGCAGGCTGCCCTCAATCTGCCCCTGCAGCTGAACCGTGCGCGTGTAGCGGAACCACTGGAAGCTCAGGTTCGACACGCGGTAGCCGTCCACGCGCTTCGGGTCGCCCTCAAGCGTGCGCACGACGGTCGTCTGTCCGAAGCCCGCGCCGCGCTCGTCGGCGACGCCCGCCTCGACCATGTCGCTCTGGTCGAACTGCAGGTCGAACACGCCTGCGCGGGGGAAGAAGAAGAGCGCGCTGTTGACGGCGTAGGCGTCGGGGCTGCCCGCCTGCGCAATCAGCACGGTCTGCACCTTGCTGGAGAGCGACTTGCGGTACAGCCCGCCCGCTAACTGCCACAGCACGCCCACAAAGATGAGCGCAATCAGCGGCGTCGTGAGCCACGCCCAGTCCAGCGCGCGCAGCCGCTTCAGCGTCCAGTAGTTAATCGGCACGACCAGCATAAAGTACGCGCCCAGCAGCGCCACAATTAGCATCACGCTGGGCGGGTCGATGTCGGTGTCGATGGTCATCGTCGCCTGACCCGACCAGCGGTCTACCGTGTAGCCCGACTGCCCCATGTGCAGGGCGGCGATGTTGAAACTGGGCGGGTAGCCCGCCGTAGCGTTCACCACCTGCTGCCAGAAGCGCACGCGGGCGTCGTAGGCGTTCATCGGTCGCTCCAGCGGGTTGAACGCCAGAAAGACCACCGCGCCCAGTCCGTAGGGACGCACGGCAATCAGCGGTTGCCCATCCTGTTGCAGCAGAACCTTGCCTGCGGTTAGGCGCGCCTGCGTGAGGGTCGCGCTGCCTGCGGGAGGGCGCACGCCCAGCCAGTTGCCCAGCGCGGTCAGCTGCGCTGCCTCGCGCGTGCCTTGCGGCTGGACGGGCAGCAGGTCGCGCAGTGCAGGCGACTGCAGGTAGACCGCGCCCGCCCCGCCCGAAGCGACCAGCGTCCCACCCATCAGCACCCACTGGCGCAACGCTGCCCACTGCTCCGCCCGCAGCCGCTCCGCGCCCGAAGTCAGCACAATCAGCTGCGCCCCGCTCAGCGCAATCGCCTGCTCGGGGAACAGCTCGGGCGTGCAGTAGGCGACCTCGTACACGCCCTGCATCGGGCGGTTCGTGCGAAAATCGAGCATAAACGGGTTCCTGACGCCGCGCACCTGTTTGAGCACCTGCAGCCCGCCAATCGCGTCGCCGACCACCACCGCCAGCTGATCCACATCCAGCACGCGCTCGATGGGCAGGCGCGTCTCCACGCCGACGCCGCGCGCCTCGAAGCGGATGACCGCCAAGTCGCCGTAGCGCCCCACAATCGGCGTGGCGACCACCACCTTGCGCGAGCCTGCAGGCAGGTCAATCGGATACAGATACTCGCGCCTGCTGCCGAACCCGCCGACCGACACGCGCAGGATGCCCTGATAGTTGCCCCGCCGCGATTCGAGCTGCACAGCAATCGGGAACGCGCCGTTGGCAGCGGGCGCCCTGCCCAGCAGCGGCGTCGCCTTAATCTCCACGGGCGGCTGCCCCCACGCGCTTAGCAGCAGCGCCCCCCAAAGCCCCAAGCGAACCACCCAACGCCTCATGGCTGCCTTATTATACGCTGCCCGCGACGCGATTCCTGCTTAATTTGCGCGCGGCTCGACGGTTCCGAAGCGGCTGTAGAGCCACGCGACGCCAATCAGCGCAAGCCCCAGCCCCGCGAAACTCAACGCGCGGTAGGGCATCTGCAGGAAGCCCAAGTCGTACAGGAACAGCTTGCAGGTCGTCAGCGCGAGCATGCCCAGCCCCATCAGGCGCACGCCGCGCAGCGACGCCTGCACCCCGCCGACCAGCAGCCCTGCGCCGATCAGCGTCCACGCCAGCGACACGAGCATGTGCGCCAGCGGCGCGCCCTGCCGACCCGCCAGCTCGAATGCATAGAGTGTCTGCTCCGCGCTGCCCCACGCCAGCGCAATCACCAGCGCGGGCGCAATCAGCTGCGCGAGCGCACTGCGCGGGAACACCCCATCCAACGCCGACTGCGGGCGCGCCTGCATATCGCGATACAGCCCATAGAGCGCTGCGCCGCCGCCCGCAAGCAGCGCGAGCCAGCCGACCCCATGCTCGTTCAGCAGCACGACGCGCGCCCGAATCGGCTCAATCAGCACGCTCCACATCGCGGCGACTGCCGCCAGCGTCAGCAAGGCTCCGAACCCGTAGAGCAGGCGCGTTTGCCAGCGCAGCCCCACGAGGATTAGCCCCGCCGCCGTCAAGCCATACAGCACGACCTGCGCCGACGGCTGGAACTGCACGGCGATTGCCACCGCGACGCACACGACGCCGAGCGTGAACAGCGCAGCGTCGGCGGGCGAGTCTTTCGCAAGCGTCTTGAGCCAGCCGAGCGCGAAATAGAGCGCGCCCATCGCTGCCAGAAACGCGCCAGGATACTCGCGCCACTCGTCCCGAATCAGCGCGTAGCCCGCAAGCAGGTACGCCAGCGACGCCACAAGGAACAGCGCCAGACTCATCGTGTCGGTCGTGCGACGGCGCAGCGCGTCAGGCAGCAGGTACGCCGCGCCGAACAGCGCGTAATACAGCGACACGAACCCCAGCGTCAGCCGACGATATTCGGGCGCGTAGCTCGTCATCGCCCAGCCGTTCAGCAGCGCAATCGTCGCCAAAAGGCAGGTCAGTTGATGATACCGCCACTCGCGCCACGCGCTCACGGCGAGCATGCCCGCGTTCAGCGCAGCCAAGTAGCCGAAGAAGTTGGTGGGCGCGCCCCCGCCGTCGCCGCGCAACCACACGGGCGCACTGAACCCGCCGATGGTCGCCACAATCGCCAGCGTCTCCGAGCTGCGCCAGAGCGCGAGCGCAACGCCCAGCGCGGTAATCACGCCTGTCAGCCCGAACGCGCCTGCATAGCTCAGCAGCGCGTAGCGTTCCCAGCCCGCCCATGTGGTCAGGTACAGCGTCGCCAGCCCCGCGCCCATCAGCCCGTCGGAGAACCACCGCTCCGTGCGCTCCCGCGCCACGACGCCCAGCCCCATCAGCAGCACGCCGCCGACATAGCCCAGCGCCAAGCGACCCGCAGGCGAAAGTTGCGTCCACGCCCAGCCCAGAAAGAACGCCGTCGCCAAAAACAGCAGCGTCAGCCCCGTGTAGAGCGCGACCTTGCCGCCCAGCACCCGCTCGAACGATTGCGCCTCCTCGTCCAGCGGCGTCGCAGGGGGCGGCGGTGGCGTGAAGTAAGGGCGAACCTGCGTGTTCGCCCCCACAGGAACGGTTTCGGGTTCAGGGCGAACATGGGAGGTCGCCCCTACATCGGGTTCACGCGATTCGCGCGTCAGTTGCTCCTCCAGCGCGCGCACGCGATAGCTCAGCCGATACAGCTCCGACTTAATCGCCTCCAGCTCGCGGCGAGTCTCGTCAGTCATGATGTGCCTCCTAACTTGAGATACGGGATGCGCCCTTTAGAGATTGCAGGACTTTAGTCCCAATTTCGCGGTGCAGTGCGGGGTACAATACCCTGCGGATGCGCTTTCTGGAACCGAGTTATCTGCTGCTGCCGATAGCGCTGCTGAGGGTCTGGTGGAGCGGGCGGCGGCTACTTGATGCGAATAGGGTATCATATGCCTTGCCCCATCACGGAGGACACGATGATTGTTCGAGAGTGGCTCAAGAAGCTTATGGACACCAGCGAGCGCGATGTGAAGCGGCTGATGCCCATCGTGCAGAAAATCAACGCGCTGGAACCCGATTTTCAAGTCTTATCCAACGAGCAACTACGCGCGAAAACAGACGAATTTAAGAAACGCTTGCAAGACGGCGCAACGCTGGACGACATTCTGCCCGAAGCGTTCGCGGCGTGCCGTGAAGCCGCGCGACGCACGCTGAACATGCGCCACTTCGATGTGCAGCTCATCGGCGGAATTGTGCTGCACCAAGGGCGCATCGCCGAGATGAAGACGGGCGAGGGCAAGACGCTGGTCGCCACGCTGCCGTTGTATCTGAACGCGCTGCTGGGTAAGGGCGTGCATCTGGTGACGGTGAACGACTACCTCGCGCGGCGCGACGCCGTGTGGATGGCGCCCATCTACCACCTGCTGGGGCTAAGCGTCGGCGTCATTCAGGGACAAAGCCCCGAAACCGACGAGCGCGGCGGGTCGTACATCTACGAACCGGGCTACCAGCACCCCGACCCACGCTACCTGCACCTGCGCGAGGTCAGCCGCAAGGAAGCCTACGCCGCCGACATCACCTACGGCACGAACCACGAGTACGCCTTCGACTACCTGCGCGACAATATGGTCTACTCCGTCGATGACCTCGTGCAGCGCGAACTCTACTTCGCGATTATCGACGAGGTGGACAGCATTCTGATTGACGAGGCGCGCACCCCGCACATCATCTCGGGGCAGATCGAGGAAGACCTCACCATCTACACGCGCGTTGATTCGTATGTGCGCCGCCTGCAGGAAGGGCGCGACTACACCGTCGACGAGAAGCACCATGCCGTCACGCTCACCGACGAGGGCACGGAGCGGCTGGAGCAGATGATGGGCATCCCGAACCTCGCGGAGGCAGTCGACCTGCTTCCGTATATCAACGCCGCGCTCAAGGCGCACGGCTACTTCAAAAAAGATGTCCACTATGTGGTGCGCGGGGGAGAAATCATCATCGTCGACGAGTTCACAGGACGCCTGATGCACGGCAGACGCTTCAGCGACGGCATCCACCAAGCCCTCGAAGCCAAAGAGGGCGTGCCCATCAAACAGGAGAGCCAGACCATCGCCGTCGTCACCTTCCAGAACTACTTCCGCCTCTACCAGAAACTCGCGGGCATGACGGGAACCGCCAAGACCGAAGAGGAGGAGTTCCGCAAAATCTACGGCATGGATGTGGTCTGCATCCCGACGCACCGCCCGATGATTCGCACCGACCACCCCGATGTCGTCTACAAAAACCTGGAGGCGAAGCTGCGCGGGATCGCGCTGGAGATTCTGCGCCTGTATACCAAACAGCAGCCCGTGCTGGTCGGCACGCGCTCCATTGAGATGTCGGAGGTGGTCTCGGCGCGCCTGGCGTTCGATAAACTGCAGCTGCTGACGCTGGTCGAGCGCGCCCGCCGTGAGCTGGAGACGAACAAGAGCATCGACAAGCAGAAAAAAGAGGAGTGGCGCAAGACGCTGATGCTGCCGCTCAATACGCTCTCGATGCGTCAAATCACGCCGATGCTGCGCGACTTAGAGCTACCCACCAGCCCGACCGACCCCGCGCATGTGAAGTGGTTCCTCGAACACTGGGAGCTGCCCGAAGCGAACGCCGAGCATTTCATCGAGGCGATGGAGCATGGCATCCCACACAATGTGCTGAACGCGAAGTACCACGAGAAGGAAGCCGCGATTATCGCCGAGGCGGGGCGCAAGGGCGCGGTGACCATCGCGACCAACATGGCGGGGCGCGGGGTGGACATCCTGCTGGGCGGCTCGGTGGTCAAGCAGGAGCCGAAGCCTGAGGGCGAATCCGAAAACGCTGACACGGTGGAACACGAGGAGATTTCCTTCCGTCGCGGGGGCAAGGTGCGCGCCGCGCCGCCGCTGCCGCTTTCGGAACAGGAACGCTCCGTCGCCGCCGAAGAGGTGCGCAAACTCGGCGGGCTGTTCGTGCTGGGCACGGAACGGCACGAGAGCCGACGCATCGACAACCAGCTGCGCGGACGCTCAGGACGCCAAGGCGACCCCGGCGAGTCGCGATTCTACCTCTCGCTGGACGACGAGCTGGTGCGCCTGTTCGCCGAGAACCTGCGCAACAGCCCGCTGCTCAAAACCTGGCCCGAAGACGAGCCGCTGGAAGCCAAAATGCTCACCAAAGCCATCGAAGGGGCACAAAAGCGCGTCGAGCTGCACAACTTCTCGATTCGCAAGCATGTGTTGCAGTACGACGATGTGCTGAACTACCAGCGGCAGACCGTCTACCGCCTGCGCCGCCAGATTCTGGAGGGCGTCGGCACGCGCGAGGTCGCGCTGGAGTATATCCGCGAGGTGGTCGCCGACGCGGTGGACGAGTACGCCCCGCGCAACCTGCCGCCCACCGAGTGGGATCTGCCCGCGCTGTATCAGCGGCTGAACACGATTTTCCCGCTGGAGTTCTTCGTCAAGCCCGACGACTTCACCTTCACGCGCCACGAGCAACTGCTCGACCAGGTGCAGGAATGGGCGGAGCAGGCATACGCGATGCGCGAGGAGCAGCTCGGCGCGGACATCGTGCGCGAGATGGAGCGGTACTTCATGCTGCAGGTCATCACGCGCCGCTGGGTGGAGCATCTGGCGACGATGGAGTACCTGCGCGAGGGCATCGGGCTGCGCGGCTACGGACAGATTGACCCGCTGGTGGCGTACAAGCAGGAGTCGGCGAAGGTGTTCGCCGAGACGCTGCAGGCGATTCGCAACGATGTGGTGATGTTCCTGTTCCATGCGCAGGTCGCGCCGCCGCAGCCGCGTCAAGTGGTGCGGATTGCAGGCGACGCGAACCCTGCGGTCGCGGGCATGCGTGGCGGGATGGGCGTCCAGAAACTCACCGACGGCGCGGAGCCGCTTGCCGAATCGAGCGCGCCTACCCCAGGCAAGGTCGGGCGCAACGACCCGTGCCCGTGCGGCAGCGGCAAGAAATACAAAAAATGCTGCTACCCGAAGTACGGCTAAGCATGCCCCCACCCCAACCCTCCCCGCGTGCGGGGAGGGGGTCGCGGCTCCTCCCCCGTCCACGGGGGAGGTTGGGAGGGGGGCAACTACGATTCGCACAGGCAGCGGCGCAGTTTCTCGCGGGCGTGCTGGCGGGAGCGGATAACCGCGCGGGGCGTTAGCCCCAGCGCCGCGCCAATCGCCTTGTCGCACAGCGGCGCACGCTCCGCCAGCGCGCCCAGCGATTCGGGCAGCACGCCGTGCGCCTGCAACGCCTGCACCATCTCGCTGTCCAGCGCCAGCACGAACGCCGCCGCGTGATGCCCAGGCATCTGCTTCAAGGCAGACGCCACCCGCGCGAGAAACCACGAGTCGTCCAAGCCGTCCGTGCGCGTCTCCACCTGCGGGTGCAGGCTCTCGGGTAGCGCGTCCAGCGATTCGAGCCGTCGCCGTTCCCGCTGCGCGCGCGCATACGCCCGCTCGCACACCCGTTGCACATACTTCGTCAGCAGCGGCGCCCACTCCACGACATGCTCAGGCAGTTTGAAGCGCAGCACGGCGATGCGCACCTCGCACAAAATGTCTTGCAGGTCGTCCCAGCACAAGGGCGTCGCGCTTTGGGCGTTGCGCCGACTGAGCCACCGTTCCGCACACTGCTCCGCAAACTGGAGCCAGCGAGCTAACTCGACCGTGTCGTCCCATTCAGTTGCCATAGCTATCCCCTCTCAAGTAGCCACAGGATACGCTACGGCACTGAAAATCCACTGAAAAACGGCTTTTCAGCCGAAGAGCCGCTGAAAGGTCTCGACGGTGGTGGGCGCGAGGGTGTGTCCGAACCGTTCGCGGGCGTGCTGTTGGGTGTGCTGGAACAGGCGCGCGGCTTCCGCCTTGTGTCCCTGCGCCGCGTAGATTTGCAGCAGTAGGCACAGCGCGCCCTCGTCGGTCGGGTCGATCTGCAGAATGCGTTCGCAATCGGCAGCGGCGTCGGCGTACTCGCCGCGCACATAGTATCGCTGCGCCCGCGCGAGCAAGCACTCCACCAGCAGCACGCGCATGCGCTGGTGGGCGACGCTGCACCACGCTTCGTCGGCGAACTCTGGCAGCAGGTCGCCCGCGTACAGCCGTATCGCCTCGTTCAGTCGCTCCAGTTGCTGGTCGGGCTGCGCGATGTTGAGCGCGTCGTTCGCGACGGACTCGAACTCCTGCACATCCAGTCGCCACGCGCACGGCGGCGACCAGCGGTACACGCCGTTCTCGTACTGAATCCAGTCGCCTGCCGATTCGCCGAACGCTTTGCGCAGCGAGCGTCGCGCTGCCGAGATGGTCGTCTGCAGGTTCACCCGTGCGCGGTCGGCGTCCAAGTGGGGGAAGTGCCACTCCATCAGCGTGAAGGCATCTACAGGCGCGCCCTCCTGCATCGCGAGCGAGGCGCACAGGGCGCGGGCGCGCGGGCTGTGCCACAGGCGCGTAGGCATCGATTGCGAGCGATAGTGTAGGGTCATCTCGCCCAGCAGCTGCAGATACAGATCCCAGCCGCGACTGCGCAGCGGTTGCGTTGTGGGCGTTTGGAGTAGTCGGATCAGCAGCGGCGCGCCGTACTCGGCGAGCAGCGCGTCGGCGCGGGCGCGTGCGTCGGCGTCGCCTGTCGCCTGCGCGTACACCGCGTGCGCCAAGCCACGATAAAGCGCGTGTCCCCAAGCATCTGCAATCGCCCGCGCTCGCGCGATTGCCGCCCGCGCATGGTCTGACTCATTGGCGAGCAGGTAGGCGACTGCCTGCGTCAGGTACAGCTCACAGTGCAGTTCGGGGGCGTTGAGTGTGCGGGCGATGGGCGTTGCTTGTTGCAGGGCTTCGTGCGCTTCGGCGACGCGCTTAGTTGCCAAGTGCGCCTGCGCGATAATCAGCCACGCTTTGGCGGTGTGCCACTGGTTGCCGATTTTGAGCGCGGCGCGTCGGGCGTCGTCGGCGGCGTCTATCGCCTGCGTGTGCTGTCCCGCTTCCAGCAGCGCGAGCGCGCGGCGCGTAAGCCATTCCGCTTCGCGCTCCTGTCCCAGCGCACGCCTGACCAGCATCAGCGCGTGCTCTGCCACACGCGCCGCCTCCGCAGGCTGACGGTACAGCAGCGTCTGGAACCACGCCTCCAGCGCGGCGGTCGGGTCGCCCGACGCCTCGCCCATCTCCAGCGCGAGCCGCGCCCGCGCCTGCTGCTCCGCCCCGCGCCCGTCGTAATACGCCAAGTCCGCCCCCATCAGGTGGTACAGCATCTGGAACCGTTCGGGGAACGCAGGCTCCAGCGCCCACGACTCGACGCACTGTAGCGCGGCGTGCGCCAGCGCGCGGTCGCCGAACGCCAGCGCGTACTGCAGCGTATAGCGCAGCACCCCGCCCCAGCGCATCAGCCACTCCCGATTCGCCTGCAGCCGCTCCCAGACGCGCTGATGAATCGTGTATGCGGCGCGCAGGTCGCCTTGGCACGCGCTGATATACGCTAGGCTCAGTTCCACCATCAGCCGTTGCGATTCGCGCAGCGACGGGTCGTCCCGCAGGGGTTGCAACGCCTCCTGCGCCTCGCGGACGCGCCCCAGTTGGGCGAGTTGCCCCGCGCGGGCGCAACTGACCTGCACCCACAGTTCACGGTCAGGGTCGGCGTCGGGGTGCGCCTCCAGCGCCGCCAACGCCTGCTGCGAGGCGTCCAGCGCGTGCAGCAGCCCGTCCTGCAACTGGAACAGCAGGTACGGGCGCTCGCACAGCAGCGCGGCGCGCGCGTTCCCGTCGCCGAGTTGCGACGCCGCGTGCAAGCAGCCGTCCACAATCTCCAGTCGCTGGCGGGGAGGCAACTGCGCCCGCAAGCGCAGGTAGGCGTCCCGCATGCGCTGCAGTCGCTCGGCGGTCGGCGGGCACTTACACCACTGGCGTAGCCGCGCGAGTTCGAGCGCGCCCACCTGCTCTAACGCCGTCGCCAATCGCTCGTGCCAACGCGCCCGCTCGTGCCCCTCCAGCGTGGAGGCGACCACCTCGCGGAAGACCCGATTGCGCCAGGCGAGTTGCCCGTCGGCGCGCCGTTCGAGCCAGCCCAGCGAGATAAGCGCGTCCAGCCCCCTGGCGAACGCCCCGTCGCCCAGACTCAGCATCGCCTGCGCCGCGTCGGGGTACAGCGCGTCGTCCATCAGGCTCAGCGCACGCCCGATGTCCTGCGCGGGCTTGGGCAAGCCCTCAAAACGGCGCAAGACGCCCTCGCGCAGGCTCTGCGGGATCAGCGACGCGAGACTGGCAGGGGTGTGCGCCGTGTCGGTCTGCAGGCTGGTGAGGATTTCGCTCAGAAACAGCAGATTGCCGCCCGTCAGGTCGTGCAGTGCGCCTGCGAGCGCGTCGGCGTCGGGCGGGTTGCCCAGCATCGTGCGCACGCGCTGGGCGGTCTCCTCGCGCGTGAGCATCCGAAGGCTCCACACCTCGCCTGCAGCGCGCTCGCCAATCACCTGCTCCAACTCGCGCAGGAGTTGGCTCTTGTGCGGAACCGCGGCGGTCATCGCCAATCCGATAGGCTCCACGCGCAGCGCGACCAGCCAGTTGACGATGATGCGCTGCAGGTTCTCGTGGGCATGGTGCAGGTCGTCGATGAGCAGCAGGATGGGCTGTCGGCGCGCCAGTTCGCGCAGGGGGTAGATCAGGCGCGACGCCAGATGCCACGCCTGCGGGTTCTGGCTCCATTTGTCCAGCGCGTCTTGCAGGGGCGCGGCGGGTTCGCCCGCATCGTAGGCGAGGCTCTCCAGCAGGTGCATCAGGGGCAGGTGTGGCAGTTCGGCAGCGTCCCTGCGACACCAAGTCTCGGCGACCGTGACGCCCTGCGCGAGGGCGAGGCGGTGCAACTCGCGCAGAATCGCGCTGCGCCCTGCGCCCTGCTCGCCCAGAATCAGCAGCGCACGCCCGCTCCGACGCGCCTCCGTCAGCCACTCCGACAGCGGCGCGCCCGCCTCACACACCGACAGAACCTTCCGCACAGTAGACATTGGCTTCCCTTTCGTCAGGATTGGCGATTGTATCGGTACGATCGCCGATCCTGACGAAAACATCGCCATCGGTATCGATAGGGTCGGCGATCCTATCGATAAGATCGGCGATGCTATGGATAGGGTTCGTCCTCTGCTCGCTTGGTGGAGATACTATACCGAAAAATTTCTCCGATTCCGTCTCTGCGTGCGGGTGCTGTGACGAAGGCGGAACCGCACTAATTGAGGGCAAACCGAATAACGGTGTAGAGCATCACGCCCATGAAGATGAGGCGTAGGGCAAGCGTTGGCATGCGCTGTGCCAGCTTGACCCCAATTTGTGCGCCGATTACGATTCCCAGCGCAGCAGGAACCACATGGTCTACTGGCAGCTTGCCCTGCACCAGGTACAGTAGGGCGCTTGCCGATGCTGTCGCGCCAATCAGGAAGGTACTTGTGCCTATCGCGCAGCGCAGGGGCGTTTGAAGGATTGTGTGCATCAGAGGCACTTGGATCAGCCCGCCACCAACACCCAGCAACGCGGAGATTGCACCTGCCAGTGCGCAGAGGCTGACGGCAATTCCGCGTTGGCGCGCGTTCCATTGCGTGCAGCAGTCGGCGCGTGTCGCCTGCGCTGCGGGGGGGCGACGCATCGCCCAGAGTATCTGCCCCAGCACATACAGTACGAGCGCGATAAACAGCCAACGCACGGCTGCGTCGGGAATGTAACCAATTAGCAGTCCGCCTGCAATCGCGCCACACAGCGTTGGGATAAGTAGTCGCACACCCAGCCGCCAATCCACTAAGCCTGCTTGCAAGTAGGTCGGTGTGCCTGCACAGGAGGTCGCCGCCACCGCCACCAGACTGGCTGCCACTGCCTGCTTAATCGGCACGCCCATCAGCACGGTTAGCGCAGGCACTAAAATGATCCCTCCACCCAGTCCCAACATCGCGCCGAACGCGCCCGCGCCAACGGCTATCGGAAAAATCCAGAGGCTACTCACGGTCGCATATTGCGTGGCACGCGCTCCTGTGCAGGCGGTAGTGGTGGCAGCGTCTTATGCGGCTCCGTCTGATACCAATACGCCACACTGGAGTAATCGTTCTCCTGCAAATTCGCGTGCCCATGCTCGATGCTGACCCGAATCGACCGAGTGAACAAGATGGGATCCTCAATGTGGAATCGGTACGAGGTACACTGCCTGCGGTCGGGGTGTTTGGGATCCGTTTCGGGGATGGACGCGCCCGCGTACAGGTACGCCTTCGGGTGCATGCCCCATGCGTGGCAGAGGTAGTCTTCGGAGCCTGTGCCGTGCAGCGAGGGCGGCCACGGCTCGCCGTCGATGAAGGTCATATCGTCACCCTCGCCCCACCAAGTGTATTCCTTGACGACCTCCTCGCGGCTTCCCAGCCTGCGAATCACAGGCAGCGGGTCGATATTGTCTACCGAGAGCACGCAGCCCACATAGTGCCCCGCGCCTTCAGCGTCCAGAATCAGGTAGTTCTCGGCATCGCTGACATTCGGCGTGTCCAGCAGTTCCCAATAGTTCACGCGCTGTTCGAACAGGTTTCCTTGCGAGCCCCGTGTGGAATACTCTTGCCGATAGTGCGCATGGAATCGCAGCACATGGTCGGGCAGTGGTGCGTCGTAGGACTCGTAGTCCACATAGAAGTAGAAGGCGTCGATGTCGGTCTCGCAGTCGTTGACGATTTCGAGGCGCGCACCCGTTGAAAAGGGCATCGGAAAGTAGCAGTTAAGTGCAATTCCGCCGCCGTAGTGGCCCTCGTTCGCCTCGTGCGTCACAGTTGCAAAGGGCAGCGACATATAAGAACGGGCGATGCCGTGCCCCAGCCCAAAGAAGTCGCCCAGCGGCGCAAGTACGCTCGGTTCCTCCTCGTCATCCCAGTATATCCTGAGGGCGGTCTTGCGCAAGTAGAGTCGGTCGCGGCAGGCAACGGTGAACCAGATGTGTCGGATGCAGCCCGCGCCCTCTATTCGGGCAAGGGTCGCTACCTCCCCTTGCAGAATCGTCAGAAAATCGCGGTTGCCACCTGTTTTGTCCCAGCTGGAGATGCGCCGCGAGCGACCAGCACGACGGTAGATCAGCTTCGCCAACGGTCCAGTGCCATCAATCCCAGAGAGGATGTCCATGCCTTCGTGCCTCCTGCAGGGCGGGTATTCTGTGCCTGTATCCGACTTCCTGCTTACGCGGAACCACTGCCTCACCTTCCCTCCATGTGCGATTGTAAGTATCTTTGCAGTGAGATTTAAACATCGCCCCCCCCACCCCAACCCTGATAATGGTACATTGGTCGGGTACAAAAAAGCGCCGCTTGGGGTAAATTCCATCCACTATGATAACACCCAAACGACACAACACGGCAGAAGAGTACCCAATCGCAACGCTTTCGTCCGTTGTGGGGGCGTCGGGCGCGTGCGTTAGCGTCGTTATGTCCTGCGCGAGCGGGTCAGCAGGCGGTGATTGCTGGGGAGGCGTTTCGGTATCGGTTGCGGTGTAGTTGAGTGGTGTTTGGGGGCGAAGGGGCGCAGGAGCCGTGGTCTTTGTTGACGGACTTGCCTGCGCGTGCGGTGTGTGGTTCGTGGTATGGGTATCGGATGTGGATTGAGCAGGGGTTTCGTTGGCACGGGGCGTGGGTGTTTTGGGTGGCATCGGTGTCGTGTGGGTTTGGAGGTGGGTATGGATTGGGTGTGGTTGGTGTATGGGTTGGGGTGTTTGTTGGTGGCGTGTGAGGGTTCGTTGGTGGGGAGCGAGGTTGTTTGATGGGTCAGGCATCGTTGGAGCGTGAGTGTGTTGTTGTTGGGGTTGATGTTGGTGTTGGTGAAGTGTTGGCGTTGGGTGCTGAGTGTAGATAGGGAGATTCTGTGTTTTTGTTCGGGAGGTGAACCTGAGTGATGTATCCTTATCAGCCCCTTGACACGGGCTTCGAGCATGGAGTATAATTCGCTTCAGAGAACCATTTTCCATTGGAGGCGATGATGAACCGACTTATCGTTGGGCTGAAGCAAGCGGGGCTGCGCCTCACGCCACAGCGCGTGGCAATCTGTCAAGTGCTGGCGGAAAGCAAAGACCACCCGACGGCGATGATGATTTACCACCAACTGCTGCCCCAGTTCCCCA
>Ga0308393_1000324_pt1 | contig 25402 bp, 23 predicted proteins | sample Hotspr2Sampleee2_FD_202364 | JGI IMG/M metagenome (GOLD analysis project Ga0308393, IMG submission 202364) | Hot spring phototrophic mat microbial communities from Mushroom Spring, Yellowstone National Park, Wyoming, United States - 20050630_ee2 ... | reverse complement strand
TCGTGAGCTTAACAGACTAAGTAACGCCTTGCTGAAAAAAACTGCGCAAAACAGAGTCGCTATGGTTCCAATTCCAAAAACTACGGCAAAACCTCTTATGGGCCCATGACTTAGAAAATACACAATGAAAGATGTGATCAAACTGGTAATATTAGCATCAAATATCGCGGAATACGCGTTTTGAAACCCTTGCTCAATCGCCGAATCAGTTTCAAATCCCGATTTGAGAAAATCCTTAATTCTTTCAAAAATAATTATATTAGAGTCAACTGCAATGCCCAGGGTTAAGGCTAGAGCAGCCAAACCAGGGAAAGTTAAAGTGGCTCCCAGAACACTCAACAAGCTAACTATTATGCCAAGATTAAGCAGCAAACTTAAGCTAGCAACTAAACCACCTATCTTATACAAGAAAATCATTAAAATAGATACAGCAACAAAACTTGAAATTAGAGCGTAAACCGCCCTCTCAACGTAAATTTTTCCTAAAGTTGGTCCTACAATTTTTTCTTCTAAGATTTTGACTGGCGCGGGCAGAGTTCCACTTCTCAAAACAACTACAAGCTCCTTTGCTTCTTCCCAGTTTTTTAACCCAGTAATCATAGCAGAGCCCTCGGCAATAACCGACTGTATTGTAGGATAGGAGTAAATTACTCCATCTAAAATTATTGCCAGCTGTTTTCCAATGTTTTCTCGGGTTATTTTAGCAAATTCTCTGCTACCCTGCGGATTGAAGTTGATTAAAACCACACTTCCATGCTGAGGATCAAACTCTACGGCGGCTGTTTGGATAAGATCTCCAGTCAAAACAATTTCATCTTCCACTTCGAAAAATTCCCCCGTCCTGGCGACAGGAAGCTTTATTGTGGGGACTCCTTGAGAACGCGCAAGGAATCTAAACTCTAGCTGAGCAACCCGCCCCAAAACGCTTTTCAACTTGGTTTGATCCACTACTCCCGGAACCTCAACCAGAATTTTGTCAATACCCATCCGCTGGATAACCGGTTCAGCCACTCCAAACTGGTCAACTCTTGTTCTTATCACTTCAACAGCCGTATCTGCCGCCGCTTTAATTATCTTCTCAAAGTGATCAAACTTGTAACGGATAACTAAATAATCTTCACCTCTTGCTTGCAGCTGCCACCTATCCAAACCTTCGATCAAATTCAAAGCCCTTTGTAAGGAAGTGGAAGTTAAAAATACAACTCTTACTGTTTCTTTGTCCTCTTTAGAAACGGAGGAAAAAGCTATGTTATTTTGGTTAAAAACCGATCTCAAGGCTTTGATTTCTTTATCAATGTATACCTTAGAAAAACTCTCCTTATCTATTTCAAATAAAAAATATGCCCCGCCTTTTAGATCAAGACCTAATTTAAGCGACTTAGAGATCCAAGCTTTACCTAGTCTAGTTTCATCTGAAAATACTGATGGCAAAACAGTGGGCAAAAGACTTAAAAAAATAAAAATGACTACCCCGAAAATTACCCAAAACCTAAACCTTAAATCCATTTATCGAATTATTAAAAAAGTATAGCTAAAGGTTCTCATAAATCTCAAAAAATCCTCTACTACAATTTCTCTCTTATAGCAGATTTTTCTACTTTGATATGGCACTTTGGACAAATTTCTACAACAGCAATAGTTTGATCCCATCTCACAAAAGTACCTATTATTCCACTTGTCAGCATGACTGTATCACCTTGTTTAAGAGAATTGAGTTTCTCCTCTCGCCGTTTTTGCTCTCTAGCCGAGGGTAAAATTACAATCACTAGGAAAATCAAGAAAACTACTAAACTTATGATTATCAAATGAAAGACAGGCATTAAATTTTGACCTTGTAAGACAGTAAGTTGCTCTAGCATTTAAAACTCGAAAAATTTTATCAGAGGCTCTAAATCCTCTCCTAGAAAGTTTCTAAAATTTTCAGATCTAAGCCAAGCCTCTAAAAAACGGTGCGTCACAGATCGTAACGATTTATTTTCCACAGATGAGCGTAGTGTCTTAAAAAACTCGAAGTAAAAAGCCAAATTATGAATAGTTAAAAGTATTCCGCCAAGCATCTCTTCGCTCTTTAATAAGTGATGGATGTAAGCCCTTGAGTAATTTGAGCAAGCTAAACACCTGCAATAGCTGGATATAGGTCTAAAATCAGCACTGTATTTTGCATTTTTCAAATTTATCCAAAGCTCCTGCGGTTGCAATTCATCCAAATCTGGCATAATAAAAGCCCTTCCAAATCTAGCGGCTCTCGTCGGCAAAACGCAGTCAAACATATCATAGCCTAGGTTTACCGCTAAAAGCACATCAAAGGGTTGGCCTAAGCCCATAACATACCGTGGTCTATTGGCAGGCAGTTTATCCGCTAAAAATTTTAAAACTCTGAAGCAATCTATTTTTCTCTCGCCGATAGCCAATCCACCCACAGCCAAACCAGACACAGGCAGAGCCACTATGTGATTCAGAGACTTTTCTCTCAGGCTTTCAAAAATTCCTCCTTGAATAATCCCAAAACACGGAACTTTAACTACCTCTATGAATCGCTCAAGCCAACTTTGCGTCAGCAGCATTTCTTCGTGACACAACTCGTAATTAAAGGGCTGATCAGAGCAAACATCTAACGGCATAGCAATGTCCACTCTCATTGTCGACTGGATCTGGGCGCTTAGCTCTGGAGTCAAAAAAACTTCCTGGCCATTGTAAAGGCTTTTGAATTTTACTCCTTCTTTAGTGATTGATCTTAGTTTTCCCAAAGAGAACACTTGAAATCCTCCGCTGTCTGTCAGAATTGAGCCGCTCCAGTTTATAAACCTGCGTAAACTCCCTGCTCTTTGGATGATTTCTAAACCCGGTCTTAACCATAAATGCCAAGAATTGCACAGAATCAAAGGGAAACTCATTCTGAACCAAGGATTCGATTCGAACTCCAGCCCTTTTATAGTTCCTTTAGTTGCAACAGGCATAAAAGTAGGGGTCCAAACATCTGCATTTTTAAGACAAAGTTGTCCTAATCTTGCCTGCCTATCGTTTAAAATTACGTTAAAATCAAACCGAGTCATTTAATTTTTAATTTTTTTAATCACAACAAAACATGCAATCTCCGTAACTGAAAAATTGGAATTTTTTCTCAAGGGCATAAAAATAAGCTTTCTGTGTAAGCTCAAGACCTAAGAACGCAATCACAATTTTTAGATGCGAAGAGTTAGGCATGTGAAAATTTGTGAAGAAAGCTTCAACCACTTTAAACTTGTAATTGTGCTCTATTATCAAATTAGTAGTTCCCGCAGGTTGGCCAGTTTGCGCCCATGTTTCCAAAGCTCTGATTGTGGATGTTCCCACTGCCACGATTCTTCCTCTGTCTTTATTGGTTATTAGGTCGCAAGTTTCTTGACTGATCTCATAGTACTCTTCAGAGACGCCTAACTGCGGCATAAATGCTCCAACGCCAATGTGGAGTGTTAAAAATCCCTTTTTAGCCCCTAACTTATCCAGCAAGCTTAAAGCTTCTTCATCAAAGTGAAAGCCCGCAGTAGGAGCAGCCACTGAACCTTCGATACTACTGTAAACGTTGTTATATCTCTCAAAATCCTGCTGGTTGGCTTTACCTTTGCGCACATAGATAGGAATTGGTGGAGTTCCAACCTGCGAAATTACCTCTCTAACTGATGGATAAAAGCGAAAAACTCCAAAATGTCCATCCCGGCCTATAAACTGCCCCCAACAATTCTGGGAAAATTCAAAAGTATCTCCTATCTTTAACTTTCTCAGATTTTTTATTAAAACTTTAGCTTGGAAGCCTTCAAAGGGACCTACGATTAGCAAATCCTGAAATCTAGAGTTTAAGATAGGAATCCTAGCATTAACAACTTTAGAGTTGTTAAAAACTAAAATATCGCCTTTTTGTATAAAACGTTCTAGGTTTTCTTCGAAGGAACCTTCTAGTAACTTGCCAGAGGATCTGAAAACAGCCAAATTGCGGCTATCAGTCCTATTTTTCCGCGGAAATTGTGCTATCAGTTCTTTAGGAACTTGAAAGGAAAACATAAAAAAGTCAGATAAGATTGTACTTTACAAGATATCTTCTAAGTTGGGTTCTATCTAATTTCAGTAACCGGGCGCACTCGGATTGATTCCTGCCAGACTTGGCAAACGCCTCGGCTAGCATCTTTTTTTCAAAGTTTTCAACTAACTCATAAAATGACAAATCCCTTGAGTTACCACTAAGAGAGTGGTCTGTTTCATCAAAGTGCCTTACATCTACCGAGAAACTTGCCTCTAAAACTGCTTTAACTATGCTCTTTTCTAAACAGCTCTCCAGTTCTCTGATATTCCCTTTCCAAGTTCTATTCACTAAATAATCAATTGCTGCGGTGGAGAAGCTTACGGTGGTAACCTCCAATCGCTCGCAAATATTTTTTGCCAGATGCTCAACCAAAAGAGGGATATCCTCTTTTCTCTCTTCAAGAGAAGGGACCTTTATAACAAAATGAGAAATGCGGTAGTATAGATCACTTCTAAACCGACCTGCCTCTATCTCTTCAGGCAGATTTTTGTTGGTGGCTGAAATTAATCTAAAATCAATCTCACGCTCTTCAGATTCACCAAGCTTTTTGAAAACTTTGTCCTGTAGCAATCTAAGAAAATTAAGTTGAATCGAAGGTGGAAGATCTCCAACCTCATCGATTAAAAGAGTGCCCCCGTGCGCGGCTTCTACAAGACCCTCTCGGGTTTCTGTTAATCCTGTGTACGCCCCTTTTTTTGCCCCAAACAACTCCGCATAGATTAGCTCTTCGGAACATGAAGACGGACTAAACACAACGAACCTCTTTTTCGCCCTTCGTTCGTCTAAATTATGAATTAGCCTAGCTAACCGACTTTTTCCTGTCCCAGTTGCTCCGGTGATAAGTATGGGCAAATTAAGCTTTGCGGCAAAGAAAGCTCTATCTTTCAACTCTTTGCCTAGCTTGGAACTACCAAAAAAGTAACCCTCAACATCATCGCCAGAGTAAATATAAAATCTGCGTCTTAGCTCTACTTGGTTAACTGCGTCTCTTACTAGAGCTACCAAATGATCTAGCTCAGCAGGTTTTTGCACAAAAGACATAGCTCCCAATTTTAGAGCCTCTACTCCCAAATTCATTTCTCTTTGACCCGTTAGAATAACAACCCTAACTGCGGGATCTTTTTTTAAAATTTTTCGCAGAGCCTCAAGTCCATAAGTCTCATAACCTTCTCCAAAATTTAGATCAAAAATTCCAACATCCAATTGTTCAGTATCTATTAGGACCTCCACCTCGGAAGGAGTAGCAGCCAAAAAAACTTTTTCTGCAAAAGACTGCTCCTCTAGTACGGTCTTCAGAGCGCTTAGAGCACCTAAGTCATCATCTCCCACTAAAATTCTAGCCACTCACAATAACTAATAGGACTTACTTAATAATTTGACACATTAATAGAAACTAATCAACAAACCGGCAACTAAAAGCCTGTAAACCAGAAAAACCCATAAAATTTTTTTATCTTGTATAGAACTTAAAAATTTTATAGCTAAAAAACTGCTTAACCCACCTGCAATAAAGCCTCCTGAGAAAAGCTCTAAAAATTTTAATAGTTGCTCAACAGGCAAATTTATCATCTCCCAAAGACAAGCAGCTGATAAAAGTGGAACTGCCATTAGGAAGGATAATTCAACAGACTTTCTAAAACTCAAGCCAGCTAAGAGCCCCCCTGCAATAGCACCTCCCGATCTGCTTACCCCTGGGAAAATTGCCAAAGACTGAAAAAAACTTACAAATAACGCAACTTTCCAAAAGCCTGCCTTTCCTGGCTGCTGCTTTAATAGCCCTAAAAGTAAAAAAATAGAGCCTAGTATTAAACCAAACCACACCTTAGAACTTACGAAAAAGTAAGTCTTAATCACGTCTTCAAAAAAAACAGCTACTCCGATAAACCACAAGCAAGCCAAAGCCACAACCAACAACGTCTCCTTTAGTTCGTTGTGATCCTGGATTAGGCTCTTTAATCTGGAGCTCAAAGCAACTATCAGCGCAAAAACTGAGGATACTTGAACTGAGATATCAAAACTTACCCTCACTTCATCCGAAATTCCAAGAAGCTCTGAGACTATAATTAAATGAGCTGTAGAAGATACGGGAAAAAATTCCGTCACTCCTTGAACAGTACCTAACAAAAACCCTTTTAAAAATTCCCTCATTTAGCCAAAATCAGTACAGGGGTGTTAAAAGGTTTATCAACCCAGCTATGGTAACGAGAGTACAACTCTTGAGAGGCTCCAAAATATCGCCGAATTTGGTCCAAATTTTTATCGGTTGTCAGAATTAGAAATGGCCTTTTGTAGTAAATTCTGAAGCTTGAGATGGGCAAGCCGTAAAATTTTAAACCATAAAACTCATAACCTGCCGAGTATACGGGCAGGTTTTTAACATTTACGCTTTTCACCCAATAATACAATTTTTTCTGAGAGAGCACTTTGGATAAGTAAACACCACCAACGCCATTGATACTGAAAAGCAAAATTATAATCGCACCCGCTACTCGCTTCCAAAAGCTTCTTAAAAACACAAATTGTTTGATTTGCGAAAGCTTATAAGCTATGTAAAAATTGACTGCAGAAGATGCTAAAAGACAAAACTTTAAGCCTGAGCTATCTACCTTAAGCTGTGGAAACTCGTCGACTGAGCTGAGTGTAAAAATAAAAAAAAGTAGAATCCCAGCTAAGATATTAAGAAATTTAATAAAAGAAATGAAAGAATTCACTTGTGCGTAACTTGTCTTAGCCAGCTTCAAAGCTAAAAGGTAAGCCAAAAAAGGATAACAAATTAAGAAATAAGATAGCCGCTTACCTTCTGAAACCGAAAAAAAACAGAAAGGTATTAAAAAAGAACTGAATAACAAGAATTCCTCACTTGACGCTTTTTTTACTGAAGCTTGACACCATGAAATTATCGAGGAAATTATAGATTTCAGGCCCTCGATCTCTTGAGTTAAGTTAACACTTCTTAATCTATCCCAAATTTCGGCAATTACAAGATATGACCAAACCCCTAAACCCAATAAAATTAGCGCCCAAATTTTAACAGCTGAGTTAGCGTGGGGAACAGCTTTCTGTTTTCCGTAAAACCGTCCCAGATTCTCTTCTGCCAAGATATTTAAAACCTTGGGACCCTCTATTTTGACGAGATAAAAATAAAAACTTGCCGTAATTATTAAGGAAAAAAATAAAGTGAGTAAAAATTTAAGCAAAAATTTTTTCTCGAATTTAAAAGTTAAAAAAAAACCTAAAACCAGGCCGCTTAAAACTATGGAAACAGGTCCCTTAGTAAGCGCAGAGATGCTTATTAGACCAGCTGCCAGGAGAATACTTAGCATAAAATTATCAACAAGTAGTAATAAAAACCAGCCTCCAAACAAAGCGGCATAGTGAAGCATATCAAGTCTTGCGACCTCTGCTAACGAAAAAAAAGCGGGAAACGTCGACAAAATAAACAAGCTTAAAGAAGAAAAAATTGGCGATTTGAATCTTCGTAAAGTTATATAAAAAATACCCAAGAAGAATGCACCAGCCAGAATGGAGGGCAACCTAGCCGCAAATTCGTTCTTTCCAAGAATTTTAAAAAAAAAGCACCCTGCCCAATAATAAAAAGGTGGTTTTCTTGGAAGTTGCTCATCATAACCTCTTGGAATCCAAATGTTGTTTTCGCAAACCGAAGAGATAAAAAGCGCTTCTCGAGCCTCTCCTCGGGTATGAAAATCCGCAAAAATCGAGAAAAAAACCACTAATAATCCGAAACAACCGAAAATTAAATATACACTGTGGCGCCGTGACACTTTGGGACTACACTTAACCTAAGAGATATTAAAACTTGACTGGTTGATTTTAAAGTAGTTAACCGTCCCCAAGGGGATTCGAACCCCTGTTTTCTCCGTGAAAGGGAGATGTCCTAGACCTGGCTAGACGATGGGGACCCTTCCCTTATGTTAAACTAGGGTCTTAGCTATTGCAATAAAATGTTTTTGAAAGCGATTACGCAAATAGTTGGAAAATACGGCTTACACTTGCTTGGCAGCCTTAATTTTAAAGATATTACACAGGATAAACTTAACAAGATTTTCGGTAACTTTGAAGTCTGGAAACTAGAGGGGTGCGCTGCTCAGATGGATTACATGAAAAGAGATTTAAGACAAATATTCGAGCAGCTATCCAAAAAATTTCAAAGCTGTATCGTAATACTTATGCCTTACCAACCTGTCAAATATCCTAATTCTTGCCCAGGTTATGGAAAAATCGCATCCTACGCACTCATGAAAGATTACCATATCACGTTCAAAAATTTGCTGCAAAAAATTGCTCGGGAAATCTGCAATAACTCACCCGAACGCTTTAAAGTTTTCACCGATGCGTTTCCTTACTTGGAAAAGCCCTTTGCAGATCTTATATCTAAGGTGACTTTTCAAGGTAAAAATACCCTTTTAATCCACAAAAAACTTGGGAGTTATTTCTTGCTTGGTCAAATTTTACTTGATTTTGAGCTTCCCAATTATTCCGAAGATTTGTCAATTGAAAAACTATCTTGCGGAAGCTGCTCTAGATGCCAGCAAAAATGTCCTACAGGTGCTTTACGGAATAATTATTTAGATGCTTCAAAATGTATCAGCTATTTGACCATAGAGCGAAGGGGGCCTTTCACCTTGGAAGAAATCATTTGGGTAAACGACTGGATCTTTGGTTGTGATATTTGTCAAGAATGTTGTCCCTTTAATCATAAACTGCTAAAATCTGCCGCTGCTAACTTAGGCTTATTCAAAGTAGTTAAAGCATTAAGTTTAAACGAGCAGGAGTTTAATCAGATCTTCAAAAACACTCCTGTTAAAAGAGCAAAATTTGAGGGATTCGTTAGAAACGCTATTGCTGTAGCATTTAACCAACGACTGCAGGAAACTAAGGAGTTAATAAAAGCCTTAGCGTATCACCCTAATATCACGATCTCTGAAACCGCAGCTACGGTGTTACAAAACTGGCCTTCAGAGAAACTTACAATAATTTTTCCTTAGCAGAAGTCAAAAGCCTGAACTGCTTGCTCTTGTTCATCAAACTGTAAAACTTTACAACTAAACTCAAAAAACAACCCCGTTTCAAGAACTCCAGGGATGGTAAGTATCTGTTTTACAGATTCCAAGCGAAAATTTTCAAAATAGACATCCACAATATTATTTCCTTTCTCGGTTATAACTAAGCCAAATTTTCCATTAGCGCAATGTCTCGCTATTTTTTTTGATACGAAGGGAAGTTTTAAAGATAAAAAGTAATTAACCTGTTCCGGTACAACCTCAAAGGGAATAGCAAGATTGTCAAAGCTATAAACAAATTTTTCCTTTTGAGCGACTATCACTTTGATAACGCTCTTTTGAAACATAACTTTCTCAAGCAAGAACGCGCCCCCTAAGCCTTTTAAAATTTGCTTATTTTTTACATCAATTGCATCTGCTCCATCGAAAGCAAAATCAATATTGTGGGAGCAGGAGCTAAGTACAATCAATCCTGATGATGCTAGCAAATTCAGAGTATCTAGGCTTGTTGCCACAAATTTTTTTTTCTTGAAATCATTGTCTTGAAGAGCATGTTGAAGTAGCTTTGTAACGGTTTTTCCAGTTCCTACGGATACAATCTCAGCAGATTCTAATCCTGCTTCTAAAAGTTTCTCATAAAGAAATTTCACTCCTAAAAATATTTGACAAAGATCATAAAAGTGCCCAAGAGAGGACTTGAACCTCCACGGGATTGCTCCCACTACCCCCTCAAGATAGCGTGTCTGCCAATTCCACCACTTGGGCCTAGCTTTAATGATATCACAAACTCAGGCTCCTAAAAAATCACCTAAGACGGTTGCTTTCTAAGACAGATTTGATTAAATTCCAGAGGTGGAAAAATGTCTGCACAAATACTTTTATTATTAGGGATAGTTTTTGTAATTCTTTTTAAAGGTATATTTATAGTAAATCAATGGGAGCGAGCTATAGTTTTCAGATTCGGGAAGCTTCTTGATACTAGAGGCCCTGGGCTCCGTTTCATTATTCCTTTTATTGACAAGGAGATTAGAATTGATCTTAGAGTTCTCACCTTTGATATCCCACCTCAGGATGTTATAACGAGGGACAACATTTCAGTTAAAGTAAATGGAGTTGTTCTTTTTCAGGTATTTGACCCAGTGAAAGCCTACACAGCAGTGGAAAATGCCATTTTGGCAGTTAATCAACTTGCCCAAACAACTTTAAGAAGTGTTTGCGGTGAGATCGAGCTTGACGAGTTGCTTTCCAAACGCGATGAGATTAATTTAAAAATTCAAACCATAATGGACCAAAAGACTGAGCCTTTTGGAATTAAAGTAAACACCGTGGAAGTTAAACAAGTGGATCTGCCGCAAGAGCTTCAAAGGGCAATTGCAAAACAAGCTGAGGCAGAGAGGGTAAGAAGAGCTAAAATAATACAGGCCGAGGGCGAGTTTCAGGCTGCAGAAAAATTAAGAGAAGCTGCTAAAATACTTAGCGAGTATCCAGCAAGTTTGCAGTTGCGGTTTTTAGAGAGTGTTCAGTCACTCGCTGCTGATAAAAGTAAAATAGTCCTTTTCCCTATCCCCATTGATCTACTTGGTTCGTTTAAAAAGTAGAATGCAAATTTTTCTAACTGGTAAAAGGGGGGTTGTTTTAGGTGTAGCAAATGAAAAAAGCATAGCGTACGCAATAACAGAAAATCTAGTAGAAAGCGGTGCTACGGTTGCGCTTACCTATCCTAACGAAACAATTGAAAAGAGGGTAAGGCCTATAGCGGAAACGCTTCAGATAGAAACTGTAATTCAATGCGATGTTAGCAATGAGGAACATTTGCTCCAATTAAAACATAAATTGGAGGAGACTTTTGGCAAAATTGATTTTCTTGTTCATTCGGTCGCATATGCTGAAAGAGAGGACTTGCAAGGTAGGTTTATAAACACATCGAAAAAAGGGTTTTTCACCGCGTTGGATATTTCAGCTTACTCCTTGTTGGGGCTTTGCAGAGAACTTGAGGAAGTTTTCAATGATAATGCTTCAATAGTTACTCTAACCTACTTAGGAAGTTCGAGGGTAGTTCCAAACTATAATGTAATGGGAGTTGCTAAAGCCGCGCTGGAAGCAATTGTGCGATACTTAGCATATGACTTAGGCCCCAGAGGTATAAGAGTAAACGCCGTTTCAGCTGGCCCAATAAAAACTTTAGCAGCATCAGGAATATCAGGGCTAAACGACATGTTAAAGTCCTTTGAAGAAAGAAGTCTGCTGAAAAAGCGGGTTACCCAAGAAGAGGTTGCAAACGCGGCTTGTTTTTTGCTCAGCCCTCTAGCCTCGGCAATCACAGGAGAGGTTATTTTCGTAGATTGCGGCTATAGCCACCTGGGCTTTTAATTTTCTGGCAAAAATTACCAAAGTAGCCAAGCTTCCACCCAGCCGAAAGCTTTATGGGTTCCCAGCTCACTGTTGTGCCCAACTAAGCATATCTAAGGGAAGCTTATTTTGCTTTTTCTCCCGTTTGGATACGCTTCTAATAATAGATTTAGTTTGAGTTACAGTCTGAAGCTTCGCTTTCTATCCAAGCCTTTCCTTGTTTTGCTAGCCTTATTTGTTGCTCTAGACTGCCTTAATTTAGGCTTTCTTAAAAACTAAATTAATTTGGCTTAAAGTACGACTAATTTTCTTGGCTTTAAGCAAACTTGCTGCTTTGTCACGCAAATTCATATAATTTCAGACACGTTTTTCAAAAGAGGGATTTAGTTGTCGAACTTTAAACATTTAGCTGAACGGCAATTTGTCTTAACTGCGCAGTGAGGCAGAGTTTAGCTTCTAGACTCATTTTTTTTTTTTCAATCTCTCAAAATAGGCACAAATCTTTAGTTAGAGCCGATAATAACGTGCAGATAAGTAATGTAAAGGATTAATTTTGATTTTTACTCGTTCTTTGAGTAAACTTAAATGAAAATGCCAAACCATAAATCTGCAGAGAAGCGAGTAAGATCTTCATTAAGAAAAAGAGCTAGGAACAGATATTACAAAGGTTTAGTTAAAGCTGCGTTGAAAAATGCTAGAGAAGCAATTCAGTCAGGTACAAACATCGAAGAAAAACTTAGAACTGCGCAAAAGCTACTTAGTTCAGCTGCGAGGAAAGGAATCATTCACAGGAACAAGGCTGCAAGATTGATTTCTCGCCTAACAATCCAAGCAAGAAAAGAACAAGCCAACGCTGCTTAAATTTTCATCATAAAGAGCTTCAATATGCTTTAAGAAAAGCAAGCTTTAAACGGTTATGGTTAGGAGCAAAAAAGCTTAAAAAGCTCTTTGAGCATAATTTCAAAATCAGCCAGATAGCTATTCGCAAGATGAATTTGAATGTTCAGATTCTTCAGCTAAAAAACCATCATAAAACTGAATCCTTTTTAGGAAGACGTCAAAATTGAAGCAAGACTAAGTAACAAAAAGCCTTATTCAGCATAATATTAAAAATAATCTTCTTATCTCAGTCTGTTGACTTTTTAAAACCTCTTTGAGCTTTCAAAAATGACCGCTCAAACAAAGTATAAGTTATTGTTTTGAATATCGAAGTTATAAAACTCCAAATCACGAAACTTAAATATCTAACAAAATGATGTATTAAAAGTCAAAAGTAGAACTATATTTTATGCTTGCTTTAATATTGTTTTTTATTTTTGGTAGAATAATTTCTAAGTAATGTCATCAACCAAGCTATCCGAAAAAGCTAACCGCTCTATTAGACACCGTTCGGCTAGACGAAGAGGCTTAGCGACCGCGTTAAGTAACTATGCAAAGTCTTTAATAACTGGAATTAAATTTTTACTCACTTCGCGCTACTTGAGAACCCCCTCTGTTAAAAGAACCCCTCAAAGCCTTCGAGCCAAGCAAGTCTATAACCCAGCAACTAGAGAGTTTCATCGCAGAGCCTCAGTACGCGCAGTGCATGGGGTATCGAACTCGAAAAGAAATCCACAGGCAGGCGCTACTCGACCCAACTTTAGGCGGAGGTTACCTCACAGGAGGAGAGCTTCGAGGTTGAAGCTTGTTGCAGCAAGCTTAGCAAGCTTAATTAGTCTAGCAGCATATTTTGGCTTTCAGAAGATTAACAGAGAACACTACCCTCCATCCTGGCCTCATCCTGAAAGGCGCGGCATCGGTTTAGCTCACTTCAAAAGAGACCCAGCCTGCGCGCCATTCGAGTACTTTAAAAATCCCAAAGTGGTTCTGTTTCTCACCAAAGGTGATGAAGGTGAAGCTATCAGTAATCAAATACTAAACTATCTTAGTAGCAAACCGGAATGCACTATTAGAAGCTGCGGGCGAATTAAAATCTTAAATTTTTGCCCACAAAACGGCAGCCCTGTTGAGATTTTTATTGTCAATATAAGCTCTTTAAACCCCGCTGACCTTGAACAACACCTAGGTAATCGGAAAGCAGAGGTGATCTTTTATAGAGGTCATACCTACGAAATGATTGAGTTAGTTAAATGGGGAGCTAAGTTCGAAGCTCGCTACTGCCTAGGAGTAATGGGAGGGTGCAATTCCGCGGATTTATTAGATCGAGTTCACACATTCTATACCCCTACTTTAGGGGTGCAAGGGACTGCTTACACTTTAAGGAATACTTTCTGGGGTTATCACATACTTTTAATTTTATGTGACCCTCGAGTTAGCTCTTGGGAGGAGTTTAAAAACGCCCTCTTCGCTGTATCGGAAACCGCTTCGCGACAAGTCGTTGTCCCCGGCACCGCTGCCTACAATGAGTATTTTACTAAATCGAGAGATTGATCGTTTAAAAGAGGATTCTTTGACAGTTTCATTCTTTTGATTTTAGATGAAGTCTTGCACAACACCTCCTAAACCTGTTTTGAATGCTTATAGTAAAATTCAAAAGATAAACACCAAACTCTTTAGCTTTTTTACCTGAACAAAATATTGACCCTTAATCAAGCCTGAGCTATCGCTTTTTTCAACCCTTCTTTACTCATAAAAATAATCATCATTCTTCAACCTTTTGTACTGATTTTCTCTCCTTTCTTCAGACTTTTTTACGAAAAGCAAATCGCAATAAATTGCCCTAAGGTTTTTAAGTAATTATTTATTTAATCCTGGGATTTTTCCACCTAGATAACTTTTTTTTACTAAGCCTTTAAAGGAAAGTAAGATTTCTCAAGAAACAGCGTCAGATCCTTACTATCAAGACGCCAGGCGAACCAGAGCCATGTCAGCTTTGTCGCCTTGCCTCCAGCCGAGCTTGAAAATTTTGCAGAAACCTGATTTTTTGTTTTGAAACTTTGAAGCCCACTCATGGATTAACTTGTTAACAGTAGGTTTGTGAGGAATGTTTGCTAAAAGATATCTTCTAGAAGCCAAATCTCCTTTCTTTGAGACATTGATAAGTCTATCAACGAAACTTCTTAAAACTTTCGCCTTTGCTTGAGTAGTCTTGATCTCTCCGTTTTGAAAAAGAGAGATAGCCAAATTCCTCAACAAAGCTTTCCTGTGATCCGAATCCCTGTTAAGCTTGAATCTTTTATTTCTATGCCTCATAGCATCGCTCTCCTTTTTAAGTATTCAAAGACCTATACATTTGATCAAGTTCTTTCCTACTAGGGAAGTTTGGAAGCCGCATACCTAAAGTTAAACCCATTTCTTGAAGCCTTTCTTTAATTTCGTTTAAACTCTTTCTACCAAAATTCTTAGTCCTAAGTAATTGATTTTCAGTTAGCTGTACAAGCTCGCCAACGTACTTAATGTTCAAAGCTTCTAAGCAATTAGAGCTTCTGACACTAAGCTCAAGTTCGTCAATCCTTCTAAACAGATTCTCATTAAGCGCTGTAGCAGCTGCCCCTTCTTCCTTGATTTTAACCTCTTGAGCTACAGAGATTGTCGATTCCTCTGTTAAAATTTGTAAATGCTTAGATAGCAAATGGGCGGCCTCAGCAATCGCCACTTTCGGGCTAATTGTGCCATTAGTCCAAACCTCAAGCACCAACTTATCATAATCCGCTCGCTGCCCTACCCTCGCTTCTAAAACAGAGAAATTAACTTTTCTAACTGGGCTAAAAACCGCATCCAGAAAAATTGTTCCCAATGGCATTCCTTCAACCCTAAAGTGCTCTGAGGGCACATATCCTCTTCCTGTTCTGGCGACAAGCTCTGCTTTAAATTCAACATTATCAGAAAGAGTACAAATATGCTTTTCAGGGTTTAAAACCCTAACCGCAGGATCTCCTTTTATGTCAGCCCCTTTAACAATATAAGGACCTTTTGCTTCTATTTTTAAGTTTACCTGCTCTCGGTGGTCAAAAGCTAAGATGACATCTTTTAAGTTTAAAATTATCTCTACTACATCTTCCAACACACCCGGAATCGTCGAGAACTCATGATGCACTCCCTGAATTCTCACACTTATAAAAGCAGTTCCTTGGATACCTGACAAGAGAGTTCGTCTTAGGCTGTTGCCTAGGGTTATACCAAAGCCCTTCTCAAGGGGCTCAAGGATAAATTTTCCGTAATTCCCTTCCAAGGTATCTACCTCTAGTTTTTTGGGGAAAATAAAATTTGACAAATAAATTGTTCTTTTGTCTTCCATGAGTCTGATAATTTTAAACTGAAAGAGAATTTTTATAAAGACTTGCTACACATTTTTAAGCTGCTCTTAAATACCGGCTTGCAAACTCTCGCTGGGCCAACTCAGCCTCTCCTCTTTCAAGATTTGAAATATGGATATGGTTGAAATGATCAAAATCATTTTGAAACAGAACAGCCCTAACATTACCGCTTTCTCGGTTTTTAATGTATCCCAACCGCTCTAGCGCTGCAACGAGTCGCCAAGCTTTTCTTTGCCCCTCAGCTGATGTTACATGGTAACCATCTAACATATTAATGTCCAAAGCTAACCCCCAATTGTGCCGAGAAGGATAACCCGCTTTAGTATAGTACCTGTGTCCGGTTATCAAACAGCTTATGTTTACCACCGAAATTCCAGCTTCCTTAGCCGCTGAAGCAACCTCGTAGAATAGTAAAGGATTCATTAGGGGTAAATCTTGAGGAGTTGGTATAACAAATTTAACTCCTAAAATTTCCAGCGTCTGGCCCATGGCTAGCCGAGTAAGTTGAGGAATATCCTCTTTCCTAAAGATACTTTCGGGTTTAACTTTCATTCTGATCTCCAAAACTAGATCATAAATTCTCTGAGTATAGTTTGGATCAGAAGCGTAACGATTACCATTTACGTTCCTACCATCTCTAGCAATAAACTCAAAAGCCGACGAGGCATACCTGTTGGTCATAAGCTCCAGATAAGCTACCAACCCCGCTTCAGCCGATGGAAAATACCTTCTGCTTCCGTCATCCGTGTTGCCTACATTAAAGATGTTGTTGGTTGCCACCGCAGCCCCTTGGGTGCCTATATGACTCTCTTGAACAGCTTGAGCTAAAGCTAGAGTAGGATCAAAATCATACTGGGCGCATAGCTCCAGAAACCTTCTTGCGCTGATAGGAGCTTTACCCTTCGAGTAATACAGAAACAATCCCTCGAAGGCTGCAAATTTAGCTGGATCTTGCAAAATCTCCTCTGCTGTAACAGGCACTTTTTCCTCTAACCCATAAAGCTGGCTTAAAGCCCTACGCCTCCCCGAAATAACTTTTAAATACTCCTCCTGAGAGAGTAGGGCAAAAAACTCAGCTTCAAACGCCTGCGATCCAAGGTTCAAGCCTTCATTGCTAAAATAGTACCGTGTTAAAAAAGCCCTAAATGTGCGCGGACCAATTATCCCATCTACTTCAAGCCCGTGAGCTCTCTGAAAATCTTTAATTAGTTCAGTAAAAAGAGGATTCGAGCTAAAACTATCAGTTACTATGAAATCTTTGTACTTATCTCTCAGCTCTGGTTGATTAATCGCCCAAAAATACATCTGAGTTTGCCAAAATTTTACTATCTCTCCCCTCGAGTTATGGTGAGCAGAAACATAACCCACGCCACTGTCAACACTCTGATTCAACTGCAAAGCCTCTTTTAAGGAGCGTTGAGGCGCTATGCCTTGAAGGTATTTAAATGCACCATCGTTTAACCCTTGACGCTCAACCTGAGGTGAAAATCTTTCACTCATTTTACTCTCAATCGTTAATAAGACTTAGTCTGAAAATGTTATGGTGAAAACCTCGAAAACCGTGCTTTTTTTAGAAGTAAATGTATAAGCCGTCCAGCTGACTACAAAGAAGCTTAAAATCTCTAAAAGACTCACACTTCGTTTGTTATTTAAGCTTCTTGTCAAAATTTAACTACTTGTTAGGTCGTACAACCTTGAAACCAAGACGAAGAGGTCTTTCAACAACTTTGAACTTTGGATGTTTTGTGAAAAAACTGGAAACTAGGAAGCCCTTTAAACCCAACGGCAGTCTCAAAAACCTAGACAAAGCTTATCCACCTTTTAACCCAATTTTCACCTGAATTGAGTAGAATTTTATAGCTAACTTTAGACATATCTGAATTCAATACTTCAGAAATTGAAGCATTTGTCTTGCTCCAAAACGCAAGAGAGTGTGTACGGGTTAACCGAGTATTTGCCTTCCCCAACAGAAAAGTTAATTAAATAAGTGGCTGAAAGGCTAATTTTTAAAAACTTGAGAATAATCTCTAAGTTGTTTGTGTACCCAAAACCAACATTATCACTGACCGCAGAGTGCAGGTGACTAAACACCTTAAAGGCAGTTTTGACCTAGAAGCACTTTTATCCACAGCACAACTTCATTCAAAATTGTCTTAATACCAGAAAAAATTGAAGAAAAAACAAAAATGTTTCTTCAGCTTTCTCTTATGTTAAATTTTTAAGTAGCCAGAGCGAAATTTTAAGTTTATTATCGCCTTAATTGGGATTTGTAAAGCACGCTCTTAATAGTTCTTGACCGTGGCTAGTCCTAACATCTAAATTTCTATTAATCAACTTACCTCGGAACTCCAGTGTGAAAATGTGAACTCCTTGGATTTTTTTAAATGTCCTTAGACCTGCTTCGATGCATACTCTTAATTTAAAATCAGCTGCTAGTTTAAACTCTTTAATTTTAAACTTTCCACGCAAATTCTAGTTCCATAATCCCAGGGTATTAGGCAAAGCTTTTTTACATCGCTCGACTAAGTCTTAGCTAATACTCTTAGACTATTAGCTAAATAGCGTTAAATAAATATAGAAGGAACTAGGTCTAAAATTTTATGGGTCACACAATTTAGCCTTTTGCCCACTAGCTTTTTTGAAACGCTTTTTAGCAAATTCAAAGAGCTTATAAATTTGTTTCGTTATCATCTAAAAGCAAGCTAGCTTTTTTTCGATCCGTGCTGCATTAAACAACTGCGTGGGCTCCAAAATTAAATTTATGAAAGTAAGCAGACAAGATTTTAAATTTGGGTACTACCAAAGCTAATTCGATAATAAAGGTTACCTCAGCCGATGCGGCAAAAAGAGCTATTGAGAACAGTGAACAGCCTTCAAATACGGTGCCTTTTAGTTAAAATCCGAACTTTTTTTGACGAAAATCCCGATTTTGACATTTAATCCCGACCAAGCGTTTCCGCCCGCCGAACTTCGGCGAGCAAAGCAAAACAATTTTCTTTCAATTTTTTGTATTTTGCGCGCGCCATTTTTTCTTTTAAAAGTAATTGAAAATTGTTTTACTTTGATGTTTGGCTTAACGCCAAACGGCGGAAACGCTTCCCACTCCCCGCCTGCTTGGGCATCGCCTTAAAATTTTTTGAGCGAGCGGACGGCGGGGCCTCAAACTTTTGTTATGGATAAGTTTTTATATTCTTTAATCTCGGGTACAAAATTGAGTCTTTAATATCATCTCGGCATAAACTCCAAGTAATAAATCTTTCTACTCCCAGTCCAAAACCCGAGGTGACATGATAATTTGGCAATCTGCGTAAATTTATATACCACTCATAAGGTTCTGAATTTATATTTTGCTTAGAAAGCGACTGGTACATTTCTTCTGGATTATCTTGGCGTTGCCCGCATCCGACAATTTCCCCGCCAAATGATCCTTCAAAAATTGGAGGAAAAATCAACTCCCCATTCAATACTTTATTTAAATCATTTGGCATTGGTTTGTGATAAAAAGCCACTCTATCGCGATCGTAATTTTTTATCCAGAAAGGGATATCAAATTCTAAAACCTCTGCTAATTTTAATTCACCTGCAAATGTCAAATCACGACCAAATTTAGTGAAACTTACCAAATGTTTATTGCCGGACTTAACCAACGCAGAAACAGCTTCATCAAAAGTAATTTCTGGAAATTTTTGAGATTTTGTAATCTTACGCAGACTTGATAAAGATTTTTCTGGCTCTAAACTTATCCTTGTTAAAATATTTGGCATTGTTAGCAGAGTTTCCGATAGAAATTTAATATACTTTTCTATAATCGGCATCAAATCGTCAATATTACCCTTTACCTCCGCCTCGCAATGAAAAAATTGATTCAAATGTCTTTAGTCCGGATTCTCTCCGCGCATTGACGGCATATAACAATATACCATGTCAATCCCATTTAATAAAAGTGGCTCTAAACCAAATTGCGAAGAATCAACAAGGTTTGAATTGTATTTTCCAAATTTAATCAGATTAGGTTCTGAATCAGAGGCTGGTCCCATTGGCGACGAAACACTAGGGGTTAACATAAAAAGATCAATATTCTTTGCTCCACACTCAACTCCAAAGTAATAATCTGAAGCGATTTTTATATAATGTCGCAAGAAAATAAGGGCATGAAAATAACCACTTTTTGTTAACTTAAGTTAATCAGTATCTGGATCATATCTTGGTAAAATACAATCATTTGGTTTGATGTCCTTAAATTTTAGTCGTCTTTCGTAATTTGTTGTTTTAAATCTAATGGTAACATAATTAATGTTCTAATATTCTGATTTTAACATTATCCGCCATTGCCATTATTTCCAGGCTTCCGCCAACAGGCAAGGTTGCCAATGGCGTTGTGTGTCCAAAATCAATATTGGCAATAATCGGCAAATTTTGTAATTCAGGTTTCGTACTTATTATTTTTTCTAATAACTCTCTTGTCATTTTGGTTTCTTTCTGAAAACGACCAATTAAGATTCCTTTAACGCCATTAAAATCTAACTGATGAACGAGCGATTGTAATTGTCGATCAAAGAGTGGTGGGCTTATTTCCGCATCTTCTTCAAGAATTAAAATTGTATCATCAAGCCCCGGCCAATACTGTGTCCCTTGTAGTGCGTTTAGACACCTAACATGACCACCAACAACACGACCAATGGCGTGGCCGGGATTTAATATCCAATATCCATCATTTGTAATAAAATCTCTTTTCTCTTGATCTATATACCATGGGTCATCGCTCCATTCCTTTGAAGGTAATAAATCAAAAGCAATTTCTTCCATACAACACTTTGCAAAATTTTCTAAAGAATATTCAAATCCATATTTCATACCCCAACTTGAAAAATGCGGTCCTAGGTAGGTGATCATTCCAGTTTTGGCTGTGATAGCGTTTGCGAGTACTGTTACATCAGAAAAGCCACAAATGATTTTTGGATTTTGAGCGATTAATTCATAGTCAATATATTGGAGTAACTGACTAGAATTATACCCGCCGATGACGGTTAAGATCGCATCAACTGTTTTATCTGCGAACGCATCATGCAAATCTTCAATTCTTGATTCAATAGACGATGAATTAAACTCATCTATTTCACTGACGTGCTTTCCAAAAGATAATTTAAATCCAAACCCCTCTAATCTGTCGGAGGCCTCTTTTATTATTGTTTCCGACAATAATTTCAAGCTCCGCGCAGGAGCAATTATTCTAATGTGCGCTCCTTTTTTAATTTTTCGCGGTTTAATAAGATTTTTTATCTCAGTCATATTTTAAAATTTACTATTAGCTCTTTAACAATTTTAGAGATTCAACTATCTTCCTCTCATCATCCGTTAAGTCTTTTTTGATAAATAATTCATTCTCAAATGCCCTAACAAATTCAACAATTGTTTCTGCGCATGAGTTTTCAGTTGGTAACTGAAATTCTCTAATTTCAAAGTTAAAAATGATTCGCTGTAATTGATCAGTCTCCATGCCCGTTTTCCCTCTAAAATAACTCAGCGACCTGACATATTTCTTTAAAATTCTATTTCTATTGTGTTGGCCAAATGGCCTTAATCCTTCCCGATACAATACCGTGGTGGTTATTATCGCATCTTCAAATTTTCTTCTTATCGCTTGATTTTCAATAGTCTCCCGTCCGATTACTGGCGTACAGTCTTGGACGTGATCTAATCCGTGTAATTGTTTTAGAATTGTACTTGTTCTAAGAGCAATTTCTATGCCTAAACGTTTTTTGTCATTTTCCAAAACAATTACATTTCCTATATCAGTAAACCCTTCTCCGTCAGGATTTCGTAACGCTATGTTAAAATTTCTTCCTCTTACGCCTTCCATGCCAATTTTGTGTCTGTAATACTCAATTTTTCTACTATCAAGCTCCAGTCTATCTTCGCCATAACACTCTTTGGCAATATCCAGCAAATCACTATCTGCAGAGGAAATTCTGATTAAAATGTTTTCAGGCGCGATAAGTAATTTATTCTTTAAAAAATCATAAACCTCATTGCATGCTTCTTTTAATCTTTCCGCCGCAGACAATGCCCCAAGACTTGTAAAGTAGGAACCCCAATTTGGAAAATAACTGTCGTCTAATAATCTTTCTACATTTCTTGTCCTTAGGCAATCTTGACGCATGTATACCCCGGGAGAAGGAACTCTGTCTTCGGCTAAATACGGCTTAAAAACACTGATATGTGATCCAATAAATCTAACTGTCGGGTCAATTCCAGAAGTTATTTTTACAGAAGGCACCTCCTTATAACCTAAGGAATCATAATGATCTTTGAAATCACTTACCAAAGACTCGACGTGATCCTTTGCTTCTTCAGGAGAAAATCTTTTTTTGCCATAAATATTGATCCTAGTATCTTCTGATGATTTCTCTATCTTCTCTAAATTTGATTTAAAAAACTCACTCATGTTTTTTAAATTTACAAACTATTGAGATTAAAAATTTATTTTTTCTAAAAATTCGATTTAGTAGTCTACCTATTGATTTTATTATAAATTTTGGAGTTTCCATAAGTAAGGGATTACCAAAATATTCAATATGAATATCGTCAATCTCTCTGCCCATTTTTTCTGATGCATTTTTCAATATATTTTTTATATCATTAATTTTATAGAATTTTTCTGTATCCAATTTATAACCTGGAAAAATTTTAATTTTCTTTTGTATCCAAGCTTCAATAATTGGGCCGATTAAAAATTTGGCATTCCTACAGCAACCACTCCATTTCTTTTGCATACGCGAATCATTTCTTGAAAAATTAAATCAATTTCTTTCAAATCGTAATGTTCAATGACACCAATATTCCAAACAAAATCGAATTCCTCTGACTTGAATGGCATTTCAAATATGTCACCTTGAATAATTTTGATATTTTTGCATCCATTTTTTTCTGCAAGATAGGCGGCATATTTGAGGGCGACTGGTGAAATGTCTAGAAGCGTTTTTGAAAATCTATTGTTCAATAAAATTGTTGCCTTACCCGAACCACTTCCAGCTTCAAGAATATTATTTAAGTTGTTTTTTTCCAATAATCCATTTATATAGGTTGAAAGCTCTCGATAATAGTCTTCCCACCAATATGAAGAAAATTTTTTCTTACTAGCATTTCTTAACTCAGTGTTAAAAATCTTACTCCAAGTTTCATTTTCATGTTCAATTTTTTTCTTTAGTTCTTCTTTCATTTGCATTGGGATAATTCAAATTCAAGTTGTTTTAAAAAACTATACAAAAATTTTAATCTTTTTTTTGCCAATGTTTTTGCAGTTTCAGTATGTAACCTCTCTGAAACAACCAATAATCGAGTGAAAAACAAATCTAATGCATATTTATTGTCATCGGGTTTTCTTTTCTTACAAAAAGGATCGGCATTGTTATAGAAACTCTTATTCATTTGTCCAGCCGATGAAAAGGTTCTCATGATTGAAATAGCTCCCATGGATTCCAGGCTATCCGCGTCTTGTAATATCTTTGCCTCTAAAAAGTCCGGTTTTATACCTTTTGTAAAAGAGCACAACTCGATCGCTTTGCAAATTTTTTCAACTTTTTCCTTTGTGAATGATTTTTCATTAATTAAAATTTTTCTTGCAAAATTAGCACTCTCTTTTGAGCTCATCATTCTTTTACGATGATTTTTGGGATAAACAATAACATCATGAAAAATTGCCGATGCAATGATAATATCTAAATCAGCTTTCTCTCTTTTTCCTATTTTTTCTGCCAAAGCAAGAACTCTCAAAGTATGATTAATGTCATGAGAAGGATCATTTAAACGTGATATTTTGCTTTCAGCCGCATCTAGCAATTTTTTCCTAGTCTCTTTGTCCATAATTATTTTATTAAATCCTCAATAGGTGCATTCAACGCCTTAGCGATCTTTTTCAAAGTTTCAATAGTCGGTTTGCCTTGTTTGCCTGCTTCTATGTTGATAATCGTGTTATTGGAAACATCGGCAAGGCGCTCCAGTTTTTCTTGGGAAATTCCCATTTTTTCTCTTAACCGCTTTACGGTCTTTGATAGATTGTTCTTAGTTAACTTCGCCATAATTTAATTAGTAATGTTAAATCGTGGTGTACTAATTTATGCAAATGCTTACATCACACAACATAAGATTACCAAAATACTTAAGAATGGTAAAGGAAAAAGGGAGTAGAATGTCAAAAACACGCGCACGGGAGGGTGGGGCAAGCGTTTTTACCGCTTTATTATCTTCTTTTCATGTTTCGGCCCCGCCGTCCGCTCGCTCAAAAAATTTCAAGGCGAAGCCCAAGCAGGCGGGGGGTGGGAAGCGTTTCCGCCGTTTGGCGTTAAGCCAAACATCAAAGTAAAACAAGTTTCAATTACTTTTAAAAGAAAAAATGGCGCGCGCAACATACAAAAAATTGAAAGAAAATTGTTTTGCTTTGCTCGCCGAAGTTCGGCGGGCGTAAACGCTTGGTCGGGATTAAAAGTCAAAATCGGGATTTTCGTCAAAAAAAGTTCGGATTTTAACCAAAAGGCACCGCTAATTTACAATTTCAGCGTTTTTGAGGGTTGTTTCCTCGCCCTCGCTTCGCTCGGGCTCGCATTTGCAATGATTTTTTAAGGATTTTTGAAATCAAAAAACAATTTCTGCCCGCTCAAACGGAAGTTCGCCGTGCGAAGCACGGACAAAATAGAATTTTGCAAACCAATCTTTTTTCTTTCGCCTTTGGCGAAAAGCAAAGCGATAATTTTAAATATTTTGACTGCCCAATAATATGACAAACGAAAATCAAACCAAAAAGTTTTTTATCTACGCCCGCAAGTCAACGGTTAGCGAAGACAGACAAGTTCGGAGTATTCAAGAGCAAATCGCTGAATTTAAAGAATTGGCGAAGAAGGAAAACCTAGAAATCGTTGATATTCGTGTTGAGAAACAAACCGCCAAAAAGCCGGGTCGGCCTGTCTTCGCGGAAATGCTGAAAGGAATTGAATCTGGCGAAGCCGAAGGAATTTTAGCGTGGCACCCTGACCGTCTTGCTCGCAATTCCGTTGTCGGCGGACAAATTATTTATCTTGTAGATACCGGAGTTATCAAAGAGCTAAAACTCCCGACTTTTTGGTTTGATCCAACTCCGCAAGGAAAATTTATGCTTTCAATCGCTTTTGGGCAGTCAAAATATTACATTGATAATCTTTCGGAAAATATCAAAAGAGGACATCGACAAAAATTGAAAAATGGACTTTGGCCCCAAATGGCGCCGCTCGGCTATCTCAACAACAAGGAGACAAAACAAATTTACATAGACAAAGAAAAGGCGCCTCTTATTAAAAAAGCTTTTGAACTTTATGCCACCGGAAAATATACACTCAAAGAAATTCGAAAAATTATCAACAATTTAGGATTAAGAGGCAGAAAGGGCAAATTGCTTTCTGTCTCAAATTATCAATATCTGCTTCAAAAACCTTTTTATAGCGGAATAATGAGATACAATGGTGAATTTTTTGAAGGAAAGCACGAACCGATTATTGCAAAGAGACTTTTTGACGAGGTGCAGGAAGTGATGAGACGAAAAAGCAAGCCCCAAGCGAAGGGACTAAAGCCATACACTTATCGCGGACTTTTCCGTTGCGGCGAATGCGGTTGTTTTATCACCACCGAAACTCAAAAGGGGCACAATTATTTAAGATGCACCAAAAGAAAAGTTCCTTGTTCTCAAAAAT
>Ga0308393_1000321_pt1 | contig 25488 bp, 22 predicted proteins | sample Hotspr2Sampleee2_FD_202364 | JGI IMG/M metagenome (GOLD analysis project Ga0308393, IMG submission 202364) | Hot spring phototrophic mat microbial communities from Mushroom Spring, Yellowstone National Park, Wyoming, United States - 20050630_ee2 ... | reverse complement strand
TGCGACGCAACAGGGCTTCGGTCAACAGCGGCAGGTAGCGTAAAGAAAAAGCAGAGGCAAAACGCCCCTGCCTGAAGCAGCTCTGCGAATGATGCGGTGGTTATCCCACCACTTCCGCTTCCACGCGACGGGTGAAGACGAGTTGGCCGTCCTGCACGTCCACCACGATGCGGTCGCCTTCGGTGAACTCACCCGCCAGCAGCTTCATGGCAATCACGTCCATCACGCGCTTCTGCAGCACGCGCTTGAGCGGTCGCGCCCCATACACGGGGTCAAAGCCCTCCGCCGCGAGTATCTCCTTCGCCGCGTCGGTGATGGTCAGCGTCATGTGCTTATCCGCCAGCCGCTTCTGCAGCAAGCCTATCTGGATGTCCACGATCCGCTTAATCTCGTTCACCGACAGCGGGTTGAAGACGATAATCTCGTCGATGCGGTTCAGGAACTCGGGTCGGAAGTGCGCCCTCACCGCCTCCAGCACCTGCATCCGCGCCTCCTGCATGTTCAGGAAGGCGTTCTCCGCCAGATAGTGCGACCCCAGGTTGGAGGTCATAATCAGCACGGTGTTCTTGAAGTCCACCGTGCGCCCCTTGCCGTCGGTCAGGCGTCCGTCATCCAGCACCTGCAGCAGCACGTTGAACACGTCGGGATGCGCCTTCTCGATTTCGTCCAGCAGGATGACGCTGTACGGGCGTCGGCGCACCGCCTCGGTGAGCTGCCCACCTTCCTCGTAACCCACGTAGCCCGGAGGCGCACCGATGAGCCGCGCCACCGAGTGTTTCTCCATATACTCCGACATGTCGATGCGGATCATGGCGCGCTCATCGTCGAACAGGAACTCCGCCAGCGCACGCGCCAGCTCGGTCTTGCCCACGCCCGTCGGGCCCAGGAACATGAACGAGCCGATGGGACGGTTGGGGTCCTGCAAGCCCGCGCGCGCGCGACGCACCGCGTTGGAGACCGCCTCGATGGCATGGTCCTGCCCGACCACGCGCTGGCGCAACCGCTCCTCCATGTGCAGCAGCTTCTGCATCTCGCCTTCCATCAGGCGCGAGACGGGAATGCCCGTCCACTTGCTGACCACCTCGGCGATGTCGTCGGCGTCCACCTCCTCCTTCAGCAGCTTCATCTGCTTCTGCAGCTCCTCCAGACGCTTCGTCTCGGCGTCCAGCTGCTTCTGCAGGGAGAGGATGACGCCGTAGCGCAGTTCCGCTGCCTTCGCGAGATCGCCCTCACGCTCCGCCGCTTGCTCCTGCAGGCGCGCCTGCTCGATCTGCTCCTTGATGCGGCGGATGTTGGTGATAATCTCCTTCTCCTGCTGCCAGTGCGCCTTCAGACGGTTGCTCTCCTCTCGCAGGTTGGCGATTTCCGCCTCCAGCTTCGCCAGCCGCTCTTTGCTAGCGGGGTCATCCTCCTTGCGCAACGCCTCGCGCTCGATCTCCAGTTGACGGATGCGCCGCTCGATTTCGTCGATTTCGGTGGGCATGGAGTCGATCTCCATGCGCAGGCGCGACGCCGCCTCGTCGATCAGGTCAATCGCCTTGTCGGGCAGGAAGCGGTCGGAGATGTAGCGGTGCGATAGCGTCGCCGCCGCCACAATCGCGCTGTCCGTGATACGCACGCCGTGATGCACCTCGTACCGCTCCTTCAGCCCGCGCAGGATGGCGATGGTGTCGTCCACATCTGGCTCAGTGACCAGAATCGGCTGGAAGCGACGCTCCAGCGCGGGGTCTTTCTCGATGTGCTTGCGGTACTCGTCCAGCGTGGTCGCGCCCACACAGCGCAGTTCGCCGCGCGCCAGCATCGGCTTCAGCATGTTCGCAGCGTCGATGGCACCTTCCGCCGCGCCTGCGCCCACGAGGGTGTGTATCTCGTCGATGAAGACGATAATCTGTCCCTCAGCCGCCTGAATCTCGCGCATCACTGCCTTCAGACGGTCTTCGAACTCTCCGCGGTACTTGGTCCCCGCCACCATCGCGCCCAGATCCATCTGCCAGACGCGCTTGTTCTTCAGCCCTTCGGGCACGTCGCCCGCCACGATGCGCTGCGCCAGCCCTTCCACGATGGCGGTCTTACCCACGCCCGGCTCGCCGATAAGCACGGGGTTGTTCTTGGTGCGCCGCGACAGCACCTGAATCACGCGCCGGATCTCCTCATCGCGCCCGATGACAGGGTCGAGTTTGCCCTTGCGGGCGAGGTCGGTGAGGTCGCGTCCGTAGCGCTCCAGCGCCTGATACTTTTCCTCCGGGTTCTGGTCGGTGACGCGATGCCCGCCGCGAATCTCCATCAGCGCGTGGTACAGGTTATCGGGCGTCACGCCCATCTGCTTGAGGAGGCGACCAGCGGGCCCCTGCGTATCCTGCACCAACGCCATTAGCAGGTGCTCGGTGCTGACGTATTCGTCCTTCAGCCGCGCCGCCTCCTCGAAGGCTTTGTCCATCACCTGCTTGAAGCGCGGGGTGATGTATGACGCGACCGATGCACCATGCACCTGCGGCAGCTTTTGCAGCTCTGCCTCTGCGTAGCGGCGCAGCATGGGCAGCTGCACGCCCAGCTTCTGCAGCACCGTCGGCACGATGCTCTCGCTCTGGTCGATGAGTGCCAGCAGTAGATGCTCGGCGTCGATATTCTGATGATTCATGCGCTCGGCGATGCTCTGTGCATTCTGCACCGCTTCCTGTGCGCGAATGGTCAATCTATCCAGTCGCATGGTTGCGAACCTCCTGTGTTTTCAGAGGATTGATTGCGTTTTTATTATACCACTTGATAATGATAATATCAAGTCTTCTGCAGCGAATATTTGAAATTGGGAACGCCCTAGCAGAGGAAGTGCTGGAAAGGAGAAAGACAAAGGGCAGACTTCGTGTCTGCCCTTGAGTGGTGGATGTCTAACCTATCGCCTGAAGTTCCTTCTGGAGCACTTCGGTATAGGTGGGGTCGTCTTCGTCAATCTTTTCCAGCACCGCTTTCAGCAGGTTGATGTAGCTGATATCGGTGGGGTTCACGCCGTACAGCAGCGCCAGGTAGCAGCTGACCCAGTCGCCCAGATAGATGGCGTGCAACATGCGCGCCAGCAGGCTCTGCCCCTCGGCGAAGACCTCGTGTACGTCTGCCGCGCGGGCGAACAGCCGCCTGGTGGTCTCCACTCGAGCCACGATTTTGGGTCGTTCCATCTGGTCGCGCAACAGCACCACCGCCAGATTGGGAACCTGCTGCTTCGCCAGCACCCATCCCAGGATTTCGTTATGGTTCATTTCGGGATAGCCGTTGGAGTAGGCGTGAATCTTGGTGTTCTCGTTCAGCTGCGTTTTCCAGCGGAAGGCAACGACGGTGGAGTACGCCTGCGAGCCGTAGACGATGGGCAGTTTCCCGTACAGTTTGGCGGCGAGCTGCTTGGCAGGATTTTTCTCGAAGGGCACATCAGCGTTCCACTGTTCGCGCGCCTTTTCCAGCAACGCGATGGCGTTTTGCAGGTCGCCGGTGGGGTCACGGCGGATAACGCCCACCTTGTGCGCTGCCATCAACATGGGGATAAACAGGTAGCCCATCGCGCTGCGCGGAGGCTGTCCCCTGGGGATGAACGCCACCGGTGTGCCGTAATGGGCGGCACGCTGAGCCAGTTCGCCTCCGCTGGTGACGCACGCCAGCAGCGCGCCCCTGTCCTGCGCGTCCTCAAACGCGCTTAGCGTTTCCTCGGTGTTGCCGGAATAGCTGGCGGCAATCACAAAGGTGCGGTCGTTCACGAAGGCGGGCATCTGATAGTCCCTGTTCACCACCAGAGGAACCTCGCCGTTATCTTCCACCAGCACACGCAACAGGTCACCCCCTACAGCAGACCCACCCAGGCCCGTTACCACCACGTTCTGGATGGGCAGGCGCGGCGTGGGGGGATTGAACTGCATCGCGATATTCAGACCCTTTCGGCACTGTTCAGGGAACTCGTGGGTGAGGGCAATCATGTTCTGCGCATCCAGCGCGGCACGACGCGCTGCATCGTCCAGCACGCTGGTGTCTACCGCCATTCGGTCAGACATGAACGGATTTCCTCCTCTACAAAGGTATGGACGAACATGCTAAGCTGGTCCTCCCCAGCCGACGGGCTCTTCTGCGCAGGTCGACAAGCGCCTACTCTGCCACAAAGGGCAGCAGAGCAAGGTGTCGCGCTCGCTTGATTGCCTTCGCCAGGTGACGTTGGCATTTGGCGCAGTTACCGCTGGTACGCCGGGCGACAATCTTTCCTCTGTCGGTGATATAACGGCGCAGGCGCGGCACATCCTTATAGTCAATGTAGGTGATTTTCTCTACGCAAAAGCCGCACACCTTGCGGCGTCTTCGGTAGCGCGGTTTGCTGGTCATCATTTCCTCCCTCATTCTTCTTCAGTGTCCGCAAATGGGTCGTAGTCGTCAAACTCTTCCTCTTCCGGCAACTCTTCGTCACCCAGGTAGGGGTCGCTCACATCTTCCGGTACCGTTTGCACGGGCGGTGTAGAGGTTCTGGACGTTGCGGTTACCGCACCGACAGGCGGTGGCGGGGTCTCATCGACGACAACCTCCGCCTCACGAGCGCGGTCCAGACCGGCAAGGCGGTCAACCACAATCTCGTAGGCGCGTCGCCGCTCGCCCTGAGGCGAGACCCATGCGCGCACCTGCAGGCGTCCTTCCGCCAGAATCAGGCGTCCCTTTTTCAGGTAGTTGATGGCGAATTCTGCCTGCTGTCGCCACGCCACCAGGTCGATGAAATCGGTCTCTCGCTCACCTGTCTCGCGGTTACGCGGTCGGTCTACTGCCAGACGCATCCGCGCCAGAGTGACACCATCCGGCGTGGAACGGTACTCCGGGTCCCGGACGAGTCGCCCGATAAGGATAACGCGGTTGTACATGGTACATTCCCCTTCCTGAGTGTGAAGTGGTGTTTAAGCCTGTTCTTGCTCGGTACTGACTGTTCCCTCGTCCTGTGCAGCGATGTCCTCGTCGCCTGTTTGCTCAGGCGCAGGCTCCGTCTGTGGGGGCTCCACTGCCGCGGCGGCTTCGTGTGCCACCTCCTCCTGGGCACCCGCTTCCGCTACTTCTTGCGGAGCCTGTTCAGGTACCTCGTCGGCTGGGGGAGCGGTCAGCACCAGCTGCGGTTTATCGTGACGGATGATGAGATGTCGAATCACTTCATCACTGATTCGGAACAGCCTGTCCAGCTCCGCAGGGACCTGTGGGTCGGCGCGGAAATACATCAGCACATAGGTGGCTTCCTGCAACTTGTTGATGGGATACGCCAAACGACGGCGATCCCACTTGCCGGAGTGTTCGATAACGCCTCCTGCGTTCTCCACTACCTGATTGTAGCGATCGATAATCTCCGCCAATCGCTCGTCGTCCACGCTGGGGTGGACGAGGTACATGGCTTCGTAAAACGGCACTGTGTTGTTTCCTCCCTCTGGACTGGTTTGGCTTCGCCTCGGTTGGGCGGAGCAGGAAGGGTGCTTTTAAGCCTCAGGTTATTATACTATTGTGGGGTTGGAGTTTGCAAGGGCGACAGATTGTGGTCGACACGTTGAAACTCGCGCCAATTGCTTGTAACCTGTAACAATCGATGCGCCGCGGCGATAGAGGACATCAACCCGCTCTGCAGACCTATCATCAGTTCCAGAATACCATCCGAATGGATTTCTGGCTTCACCCTTACGCTAATCAGGCGGCTCACCTGTCATACCGTATGCTGAAGCGCTTTTCGCTTTCCTCAACGACCTTTATGGGCTCCTGAGCACGGCGGTACCATCGCTCCGCAAAAGTGGCATCCCTCGCGCCTGGCAGGATGACATAGCGCAGACGCACTTCCTCCGTGCGGCTGGTGTTGAAGCCGATACCTCCCATTGCCGCGCTGTCCCAGTAGACAATCGCATCCATGGGGGTCAGGGCTAGGCAGGCGTGCGCCCAACGCGGTGCATAGACCGCATACCATCGCGGCTGCTGGGTGGTACCCATGACACCTTCCGCTTCGCCCTTGCCGTCCACCCGCGCCTTGACGCCCCCGCTATCCTCGTAGTCCCCTTCCTGCGCATAAAAGGCGCGGCTGTAGGTTGCCTCGCTGGTGCTGGTCTCGATCTCTACGTCAAAGTATTGCGGGTAGAAGGTGTAGCGTTTGGTGTAGGTGACGCCGCCCTGCAGTTCACGGAACACGCGAACCACCGTGCGCACCGGTCCGTGCGTCAGCAGTTCGACGCGCGCCGGTCTGGCACCCTGTTCCTCCACCCAGCCCGTCTTACCCGATGAGAAGACGAGCTGCTTGATGAAAGGCTCACCGAAGGGCAGTCTCAGCATCGTTGCCGCGCTCGCAATCGGTTTGCGATAGACATCGGGATTCGCCGCGGCGATGTCGCGAGGCACGCCGTCGCGCAGATTCAGGCGGTAGGTTTCACGCAAAACGTAAGGTCGCTCCGCTGACCAGCGATAGGGTGGCCTGGGAGGCAACACCGCGCCCTTGCGGCGCATGGCATAGAGTGCTACCTGCTGGACACTGCCTGAGGGCATCCTGCCCGGGATTATCAGGGCAACCTCCATACGCCCATCGATGCGGTCGCACTGCGCGGGAATCTCCTGCTTCGGTTTCCCTTCCTCGTCCAGCAGGTAAGCACGCACCGATTCCGGCGCGAACGGCCCACCTTCCAGCGGCACCACCACGACCTCGTCTTCCCTGTCCAGTGCGCCCGCCTCCACGCGCAGTATCAGGCGAACATCCCAGCGGCTCAGGTCGCGCCCTACCTCCACCGGTATACCGGAGATATTCCCGGTCTCTGCAATCTCTCTCACGCCTCCGCCCACTTTTGCGTCAGCTAACAGCTGCCGACTGCCGTCCAGACGCGAGGAGTCGAGATTGATGGTCAACGTCTGCTCGGCGCGGGCGTTCAGGGATACCTTACCCTGCCATAGCCGGTTCGCAGGGGCATCTTCCTCGGCGTATACTGCCAGCCTGGTATCGGGTGCAGGGGCGAATCCCACGTTCCGCACAGTCAGTTTGATCGATATCGGCTTGCCCTGCACGGGCTGTGGGGTCTGTACCTGCAGATTCAGCATCAAGTCGGGGCGGCGTGTGTGCCTGCCCCACAGGATATCGAACCAACTTTTGCTCTCCCACTTTGTGCCGACGCCCAGCTCTAATACCCCATCGCTCCGCCACTGCGGCGCTGTCGGTAGCCACCGTTTTCCTTCTGGAGGCAGGACGATGTAGACCAGCATGGTGCGCTTGTCCCATCTCTTCGCCACCTGACGCAGGTCGACGCGCACCCTGCCGCTTCTGGAGAACGCTTCGACGCGCACGCGCTCGTTGTCCATCTGCCGCAGGAACAGCCATTCGGAAGGGGTCTCGCGGAAGAAGTAACCATCCGCCCGCACAGTGGTGACCACTTCGCCATTGACCAGCACCCGGCTCTGCTCGATGCGCGGTCCCTTCACCCAGAAGCCATACTGGGGCAGAACAACGCTCTGGTTGTTCACCTTCAATGTGTATGTCTCCACGCCGAAGTTGACCACGCACACGGTACCGTCCGCGAAGCGCGTGCGTTGAACCGCGCGGTCAGGCGTGAGAAACTCGTGGCTCAGCATCTCCTGCGTGGCGACGGCTTCGTGCAGCTTGCTGGTCAGGCGGTAGGTACGCACGAAGGTCTGCCTGTCTTTGTTCCACGCACCCGGTGGGTCTAACCACAGCAACGGTATCGTGCCGTACAGGATGTTGAAAAGGTCCTTCCTGGCAGTGACCTCTGGCGCCGCCTGCAGTAGCCAGTCGGAAGAATCGCCCCAGTACCAGGTGGACACCACGCAGTCGTGGAACACCAGTTCCCACAGCGGGATGCGATACTCGTGCCCGATGCCCCACTTTTCGTACTCGCTCCATGGTGGCAGCTGGTTGCCCCAAGGGTCGGTGAAGCGTTGCTCTTTGTTCTCAGGGCGGATTAGATGTCCTGCCAGCCACGAATAGGGGCCACTGCTCATCATCCCTTCAAAGTAATCCACATAGGGCACTGCCCACCAAATGCCATGTTCTCCGCCCACCACCAGCCCCAGTGAGCGCACATACGCCAGCAGCTTCTGCCCACACTCTCGCTTATCGGTGCGCGTCAGCGGGTGTTTGGGGTCGTAGCATTCGTACAGCCCCTCCGCGGTGGTCACGTCGATGAAACGGGCAAGGAACGGGTGGTTTTTCAGGGCAGCAGGTATCACCCTCTGCGCGGCGCCAAGCCACAGGGCAGGGCAGCGCTTCATATACTGCAATCCTTCCATGGTGCGCCAGGCGGTCATGCGTTCACCATCGGCTTTTAGCACTGCGCTGTCGGGTAGCAGGTCGTGGTTCGAGTCGATCTTCTCTCCGCTCTCCGCGGGCAGGATGTCCGTGTAGTTGTCGTACTCGCTGGTCAGGTAGCCTGCCTGCACCGCTTTTTGCATCGCTTCGCGTGTGGCGGTGCCATGAAGAATCAGCTTGTCCACACCAAGCAGTTTGGCTTCCTGCAGAAATCGGGCATAGTCTACCCCCCACACGCCCCAGACGTCTGCCGCGCCGAACAGCTTGTAGAGGTTCGGATTGCGCTGCGCCTTCTCCTTGAGAGTTACCAGTAGTCCCTGTTGCTTCGCGTAGGCGCGATATGCCTTCGCGATGGCGACGTAGCCCCCCTCCGAAACAAAGTGATAGAACAGCCGTCGGGGATAGGCGAACTTCCTCTTTTGCCCCCACCAGCCGACCTGTGGCGCAACCACCTCCCGCTCGCCCGCGCGGTAATGCTTGCATTCTACGAACCCATCGTCAGCCGTCTCTATGATAATGGCATATCCAAAACCCTTCTCGGTGTCTAATACTCCGACCAGCGGCAAATCCATTCTGTCCATCCCCTGCCAGCGGGCGGGGAAGGGCTTGAGGTGCAGCGGATACAAATGACCGTTGCTGTAGTCAGCGATAGCCAGCGCACCGTGTGGGGTGTCCAGCATCAGCGGCGCTAAAGAGAAAACTCCGTCGGTTGGGGCATCCAGCGGAACGGTTTCCACCGTCACGTGCAGCCGCGGCAGGTTTGGCGGTACGCGCATCGTCACACGAACAACGCCTTTCTGTACACCTGCTTGCACAGACTCGGTGTCGAACACGATGCCGTCCGGTACCACCTGCACGTTGCGCACGGAGAACCTCGTTTCCTGCGGCTGTTTCCAGAGGTAACCGCACCTTTTATCCAGTACCGAGAAGCACCCCGCCTCCGGCTGTAAAGTCACGCGGATGGAAGCGTTCTCTATATGCCATCCTTCCGCGCTTTGCATCGTTTTCGTTTGCGCCTCGGTCAGGGCGGCTGCGCAGATAGCTACCACACAGAGTGCCAACCCTTTCCTTGCCATAGATAAGCTCCCCCCGCGCCTGTGCTGTGACAGGTCCTATTTCGCGAGAAGCGAACGCGCTTCCTGTCGGCGATTGGGTATGTGTGAGGCTAACCCGTTCTTCCCTTGCAAAATGATGCAAGATATTGTATTGTAATGGGTGAAATGCACAACGTACCTGGAGTTCGTGCAGACGAACGAACAGAGTGGTCGTCGTGAGGTGACGTTTCTCCCGGAAACGTCGCTTCCTTTTCGTTTCTGAGAGAATATCCAAACAGAAAAGCATGGGGGGTAAATACATTCATGACATCCAAACGCTGGACCAAAGAGAGCATTGCGGAGGACATTCGGCAGCTTGCAGAGGAGGGAGTAGACCTTTCGTATTCGAACGTGGTGATTCACCACTTGCCCTTGATGCGTGCCGCCATGCGCTACTACGGCAGCTGGCGTGATGCGGTGAAAGCCGCGGGCATCGACTACGACAAGGTGCGCAAATACCGCAGCTGGAACCGCCAGCGCATCATCGAGCGCATCCGCGAACTGTACGAGCAGGGTGAAGACCTGTCATGGCGCAACGTTAGTACCAATCTGGACCCGCAGCTCGCAGCCGCTGCGACCAAACCCAAGCACTTTGGCTCCTGGCGCAAAGCGGTTGAAGCTGCTGGCATCGACTATCAGGAAGTGCGTCGCTATCACCAGTGGGACGAAGAGACCATCATCCAGAGAGTGCGCGAGCTGTACGAACAGGGCGTGCCATTGAACGCGAAAAACGTGGAAGAGATAGATATTCCGCTTATTACTGCAGCACGTCGTCGGTTTGAGTCGTGGGACAAAGCCTTGCAGGCAGCAGGGCTGGACTACAAGCAGATTGTGTTGCGTCGCCCCTTCAGGCGTCGCACACGCAGCGGCGAAGGACAAGAAGGGGCTAGCGATAACGGCAACACCGAATAACTTATCCCCAGTGGGAGCGGCTTTTGCCCTCTGCTGCGCGACCGCCAAGCACCTTTTTGCGACGGGATGCGAGAACGAGTGCAGGAGCTGCTCCCTTGCTGCAGCGATGCATTCCCATGAATGCTCTGCCCTCCTTGTTTGACAAGTTTTGCATGCCGGTGTATACTATAGCGGATTTACAATCGGTGGGCGGGAAACGTGTTTGAAAGCCTGACGGAAAAACTGCAGACGGTCTTTCGACGGCTGAGCAATCAGGGCAAGGTCACCGAGCAGGATGTGAACGAAGCCCTGCGGGAAGTGCGCATCGCCCTGCTGGAAGCGGATGTACACTTTAAGGTCGTCAAAGACTTTATCGCGCGTGTGCGCGAGCGCGCCATAGGGCAGGAGGTGCTCGAAAGCCTCACCGCCACCCAGCAGGTCATTAAAATCGTGCACGAAGAGCTGGTCAGCCTGCTCGGCGATGGGGCAGAAGGTGTCCGATTTGCGCCCAGGCCTCCCACCGTCATCTTGCTGTGCGGTCTGCAGGGTTCCGGCAAGACCACCACCGCGGCGAAGCTGGGACTGTGGCTGCGCAAGCAAGGGCGTCGTCCGTTGCTGGTAGCGGCGGACGTGCATCGTCCAGCAGCAGTACAGCAGCTGAAGGTGCTGGGACAGAACCTGCAGATACCGGTTTTTGCGATAGATAACAGTAAGGACGCGGTGCGTATTGCCCACGAAGCCCTGCACTATGCCGTGCAACAGGGGCACGACGTGGTGATTCTGGACACCGCGGGGCGCCTGCATATTGACAATGAAATGATGGAAGAGGTGCGCCGCGTTAAGGAAGCCAGCCAGCCCAATGAGGTGCTGCTGGTTCTGGATGCCATGACCGGTCAGGATGCAGTGCGGGTAGCGGAGGAGTTTCACCGCCACCTGGAGGTCGACGGCTTTATCCTCACCAAGCTGGATGGTGACACGCGCGGGGGGGCGGCAATCTCCATCCGTGCCGTCGTGGGTAAGCCCATCAAGTTCGTCGGTGTGGGCGAGAAGCCGGATGCGCTGGACGTTTTCCATCCCGACCGCATGGCGGGGCGCATCCTGGGTATGGGCGACGTGCTGACGCTGATCGAAAAGGCGCAGCAGACCTTTGACCAGAAGCAGGTGGAGGAGCTGCAGCGCAAACTGCGCCAGAACCAGTTTGACCTGAACGATTTCCTGATGCAGATGCGCCAGATGCAGCAGATGGGACCACTGGACCAGCTGCTGAAGATGATACCCGGTCTGGGTGCGCAGTTCAAGGACGTGCAGATAGAGCCGAAAGAATTAAAGCGTGTGGAAGCCATCATTCTTTCGATGACAGCGGAAGAGCGCGCGAACCCGCACATCATCAACGCCAGCCGAAAGCGGCGCATTGCGCGGGGCAGCGGCACTACGGTGCACGAGGTGAACGAGCTGCTGTCGCAGTTCGAAGAGATGCGCCACATGATCCGAGAGCTAAACGCCCTACAGTCCGGAGGAGGCAAAGGCAAACGCAGGATACGCCTGCCTTTCTTCGGATAAAACACACAGAAAGGAGGGAGGTGGTTTGGCGGTCAGGATCCGACTCAAGCGCATGGGGGCGAAGAAGCGCCCGTTCTATCGTCTCGTGGCTGCACCCAGTACGGCACCGCGGGATGGACGGTTCATTGAAACCATCGGTTACTACAATCCGTTGACCGATCCCGCCACCGTTCAGGTGGACGTGGAGAAGGCACTGTACTGGCTGGAGCACGGAGCGCAACCGTCCGACACGGCAAAGGATATCCTGCGCCGCGCCGGTGTGCTGGACGCCTTACAACAGCGCAAAGCCCAACCAGCAGGTAGCGCCACCGCATCAGCCGAATCGTAAAATAGTGACTCACCAAAACTCTATTGACAAAGAGGGCTAAAGGAGTGGCTGAGGTGAAAGAACTGGTAGAGTATCTGGTGAAGGAACTCGTGGATGAGCCAGACCAGGTTCGCATCAACGAGGTTCCGGGTGAGGTGGCAACCACCTATGAGGTTCACGTCGCCCCCAGCGACGTGGGCAAGGTCATCGGCAAGCAGGGGCGAATCGCCAATGCCCTGCGCACCATCGCCAAAGCTGCCGCCATGAAGAACAAGCGCAAAATCTATCTGGAGATTATTGCGTAGCGGCACGGTAGCCATTCCTGATTGTCTGGGCTCCGGCAGGTCGGTTTCACCTTAGTGCGGCAACGGACGAAGGCGGGTATACTTTGCATGGGGCAGGAATGCCCCATGCAAAGGCGCAGGTGTTCGTCATGAGAAGAGCAGAACGAGACAGCTGGCGTACCGTCGGATACATCTCCAAGCCGCACGGACTGCAGGGGGAGGTTTGTGTGTACTCCCTGACCGACTTTCCGGAGCGGTTTGCGAGGGGGGCAAGTCTTTCGCTTTCCCTGCCCGATATGCCGCGGATCACCCTGCATGTGGCGGAATCGCGCCCCTTCAAGGGCGGTTACCTGGTGCGCTTCATGGAAATCACCACTGTAGAAGCCGCCGACCGCCTGCGCGGCGGATACCTGCAGGTTCCTATCGACGACCGCATGCCCCTGCCCGAAGATACCTACTACATCGATGACCTTATCGGACTGGACGTGTTCACCGACACTGGCAGGTATCTGGGGCAGATTGAGGAGGTCATCCTCAACCCCGCCAACGACATCTACCGTGTGGGTCAGATACTCATCCCTGCCGTCTCCGAGTTCGTGCGCGAGATTGACCTGGTAGCACGGCGGGTGACCATTCATCCCATCCCCGGCTTGCTGCCCGACGAAGACGAGTAAGCCCATGCGCATCGATATCGTCACCATCTTTCCTGAGATGGTCGAGCCGGTCGTGCGATGCAGTATGCTGGCGCGCGGGCAGCAGGCAGGCGTTCTGGAGATAAACACCGTCGACCTGCGACAGTTCACCCACGACAAACACCATACCACCGACGATGCCCCTTTCGGCGGAGGCGCAGGAATGGTAATGAAGCCAGAACCCTTCTTCGAGGCGGTGGAGCATCTGCGCCAACAGGCAGGTTGGCCACCTGTCCGCATCGTGGTCACCACCCCACAGGGCAAACTGTTCCATCAGGCGATGGCGGTGGAGTTTGCGCAGGTGCCGCACCTGATTTTACTCTGCGGACACTACGAGGGCATCGACGACCGGGTGTGCCAGCATCTGGCGACCGATGAGGTCTCCATTGGCGACTATGTGCTGACAGGCGGCGAGCTGCCCGCGCTGGTGATTGCCGACGCAGTGGCAAGGTTGGTACCCGGTGTGCTGGGCAACCCCGAGTCGCTGCAGCAAGACAGCTTTGTGGACGGTCTACTCGCGCCACCGCAGTATACCCGCCCGGCAGAGTATCGCGGTTACCGTGTGCCCGATGTGTTGCTATCTGGTCACCATGCCAACATCGCGCGGTGGCGTCGCCTGCAGAGGCTGTTGCGAACGCGCGAACGTCGCCCGGATCTCTGGGAGCGGGTGCATCTGACGGAAGAGGATTTGGAACTGCTGCGCGAGGCAGATGAACACTCCTATTGAGCCCCTACCCGGAAAAAGAGCCGATTTTCTCCACTGCCGCTTTCGCAGGAAGGTGATTTTCGCTTCGTCTACTTATTTCTGAGACGGAAGACCCGTTTCGGCTGGCGCGGGGCGTGTCCGTCCATGAGGATGCGAGCAATATCGGCGTACATGCGCAGGCGAGCCATGGTGCCGCGCAGGCGTCCCAGCTTCTCCTCCTTCATCGGATGGGTGACACCCACCAGAGGTACATACTGCACTCGCCACCGCCGGCGCACCGCCCAGCGCGTAATCTGCGTTTCCACCCCGAAACGGGCAAACTGCACGTTTGGCACCTCCAGAAACAGCTCCCGTCGGATGGCGCGCTGACCGCTAACGAAAGGAAATAGCTTCTGGGCAAGGTCGGTCGCGCGTCTACCCCTGCGAAAGATACCCAGTGTCATGTCGGCGTCGTCGCGGTATACGGGTTCCACGAGGCTATCGACGTGTTCTGGGGTGAGTCCGATCAGGTCGGCGTCCAGAAAGACAATCAGCGGCGCGTCCGTGTGGCATGCACCCACGTGCATTGCCCCGCCCTTGCCGAGGTTCTGGGGAAGTTGCAACGCACGCACCCCATCGAAGTGGCGAGCCACTTCGTACGTGCCGTCCAACGAACCATCGCTGACCACCACGATATCGTCCACCAGCGAAGCCGCACGCACTGCCTCCAGCACGCGGGGCAGACGGGTCTCTTCGTTATAAGCAGGGATAATGGCGGTGACTCTCATTGCCCCGTCGCCGCGCTGGCTGGTTGTCGGTCGGGCAGTTCGGCAATCAGCTTCTTCGCCCTGAGGATACGGTTCTCGGTGAGTGGGTGGGTGCGCAGGTTCGCGAGCAACCCCTTCATGGGGCTTTTCTCTATCTTCTGCAGCTTCTCAAAGAACCGCACCAGTCCTTCAGGGTCGTAGCCAGCAGCGTGGGTGTACAGGATGGCGCGACGGTCTGCATCGTATTCGTCATCGCGGCTGTACTGCAGCATGACCAGCGAGGTCGCGATGCTTGCCGCCTTCTGCGCGCTGCCCTTCGTGCCCAGAGAGATGGCGAGGTCTGCCAGGATGCTGCTGGATATCTGCTTTGCCGCATGGCGTGCCACGATATGTGCGACTTCATGCGCGATGACCGATGCCAGCATATCCCTGTCATCGCCGACCTGCTCCATCAAACCGCGAAAGACGTATACTGGACCGCCGGGCAGAGAAACGGCGTTAATCTCTTTGGTATCCAGCACCTTAAAGGTGAACGGAAAATCCGGCGCACGTTTGCCTTCCACCCGCCGCATCCCCTCCAACACACGCTGCCCAATCTCCTGCACCACCGCCACGCGCTCGGGGTTGGTGTCCAGCTTGTACTCCTTCTCAATCGCTGCAGAGCCTTCTTTGCCAATTTGGATTTCGTCCTGTTTGCTCAACAGGTTCGTGCCGCGACAGCTCATGAGCGAGAGCGCCACGGGCACGAACAGAAGGATTACTCCTATCCGTATCAGCCGTGAGGTGCGTGTCATGGTGTCTTCTCCTGTTTACCTGACCAGAAGCGTGCCAGCTCCTTGCGCGCAGTGTCCAGCATCTGCTGCACTTGCTGCAGGGCATGCTGGGTGTCACCGTTTTGGTGGGCGGCTTCAGCAATCGCTCTGCTGCCCAGTTCCATCTCCTTCTTCGCCTCATCCAGCTTACCTGCGCTCATGAGCTGTAAAGCGCGCTGCAGATGACGTTTCGCCTCCGCGATGCCTGCCGACTCCGCCCTGTTCTGCTGGCTGGCAAGCTTCACCTGTATCTGTTCCACCCGCTGGCGGATGTCGTTCAACTGCAGGTGATTATACACCACTCCTGCACACGCTGCTACCGCCAGCAGCAAAGTAACAAACCGCATTTACGACGCCCCCTTTCCGTGCAGACGCGCCTGTAACCGCCACCACAGGCGGGTTTCCCAGTCTACCCGTTTTCGCCACGCCCATGCAAGCGTGCCCTGCGCCCAGCAGGCTCGCCGATGCCACTGTACCTGCGGCTTCCAGCGATACTTGTACGGCTCGTCGCCACGCAGGAAGTCAAACACGACGCAACCCTCCTCTATCGCCCGACGGATGGCGTAGGCGGTCAGCACCGTGCCCATGCTGTAACGGGCAAGCGACGGTTCGAACCCTCCCAGATAGTAATACGCACGCCGCCCAAAGTGAAACACGTACAGCGCTGCCCGAATCGCTCCGTCTATCCGCAGGGTGTGCAGCCGCAGCCAGCCGTTTCGGTGCGCGACGGTTGCCCACTCGCGATGGAACTGTCGCACGCGCGGATGGAAAAAGCCACCCGGCAGCCACCGCTGTCGCCAGCGGCGCGTGTGCAGGGCGAACAGGGCTTCCATTGCCTCGGGTAGCTCTGTTTCCGACGCTGTGTCAAGGTGCAACTTTCCCAGCTCGCGCGCCATCTGTCGCTGCGCGTAGCCGATGTTGAAGCGCGTCTTTTTACTTAAAGACCCCAAATACGCCTCCCACGTTTCAGGCAACAGCACGTAAGGGCACTTTTCCTGCCACACGACCTGCCAGCCATGAGCTTCCGCGACACGCGCCATCGCCGAACCGTCCGCCAGCTGGTGCAGGTCGGCACAGGGTTGGCTCTCCAGCCATTCCGCGACTGCCCCGGCAACGGCGTTGTCGTATCCGGAAACAGCGATGATACCCAGCCGGTCGGAAATACCTGTGCCTGCCCAGCGCAACACTTTGCCCATTGCCGTCCGACCGGCATACAGCGGGGCAATGCCGACCGTTTCACCGCCGTCCTGCACGCACAGCACCCGCGCTCCTCTTCCCTTGCCAAAGTACTTCCACCACAGGCTCGCCCAATCCCACGTCTGGAAAAGCGAAACCTGTGGGTTCACCGCCTGCATCTCACGCCATGGGCAGTGCAGGCTCTCCTGCCAATCCTCACCGGCAACAACGACCCGAATGCCAGCATCCTCCTCTTACCGCCTGATTATATCCCGTTACCGGGCAGGGCGTCAACCATGCGCCGTTTCGGCGTGTGTGTCGGCACAGGCTGTGCAGGCAACCGTTCACACCCCCGTGCGCAGCAGAAAATACAACGACACCATGAACCATACCCCACTAACAAAGCCGATTGCCAGTCCCGCTATCCCCACTATCTCCCAGCGCAACAGCAAGCCGACCATGCCTAAGGCGTAGCCCAGCAACGTGCTCACGCCCGACGCTATCACCTGTCGCTGGTACCGTTTGCGCTGCGGATGCTCGATGACGAAGCCGCACTTGGGGCAGGGCAGCGTCGGGTCGTCGACCTCTGCCGCGCACTTTGGACATCGGATTGGTGCAGTCAAAGCTTCTTCCTCAGTATTTGCTCAGGAACTGCAACCCCTGGCGTAAAGACTCTACCACATTTTGCCCGCTTTCGTCTTCCACGGCGTACCAACCGTCATAGCCAATGGATTTCAGAAGGGCGATGTACTCATCCCAAGGCACTGCGCCCTGCCCGACGGTCGGGCTATTGGTTTCGGGATGGTGGTCTTTGGCGTGTGTGTGGACGATGTAAGGTGCGAGCTCGCGCACACCATCCAGCACGCCGTACCTCAGCAGGTTGGCGGGGTCATAGTTGACCTTCAGCGCAGGGCTGCCGATGTCCTCGATGAACTTGCGCAGCACAGGCGCAGGCTCCATGCCGGTCTCAATGCAGAAGATGCCGCCCACTTTTTCCGCGTGTCGGGCTATCTGCTCGATGGCGTCGCGGATGATGGGGTAGATGGGGTCGTTTTTGTCCTCCGGAATGACGCCCGGGTGGGTGGTAACTATGGGTGCGCCCATATCGACCGCCAGTTCGATGCACCGTTGCGTCTTCGCGATGCGCTCGTCGATGCCTTCCGCTTCATCGAAGCCGCCGAAGCGCGCGGGTCCCGACATCTGTGCGCAGAAGCCGCTGATTTGCAATCCGAAGGATTCCACCCGCTTGCGCCATTCGGTGCGTTGCGCGCCGACGCACACATCGGGGTCCAGCACGCAGGGACCGTAGCTTGCCACGTTCCACAACTGCACACCCTGAAAGCCGATTTCCGCCGCCGTCTGCAGGGCGTTCATCAGCCCCTCTTCCGTCTCTCCCGCCGACAGCGACCACAACGCCACACCAATCTTCAGTGAACCCATTCTTTCCACTCCTGTGATACAAAGTGTGTCGGGGATACAGTTGGGCAAGAGGGAGGGGAGTTCCTTGTTTTTAGGGCAATTACCGAATGGGTTGCCCAACCGCATTTCTCAGCGAGAACTCGATAGCGATCTCTACACGCTCGTTGCGGGGGTTGGCAGGATTACGTTTGTCGACTGGCGCCTGCCCTGCGCGTCCCGAAACGACCAAAAAGTGCGGGGGTATCCGCCCTTCGGCGTGGAAAATGCGAGCCACGACGGCTGCCCTGCTCGAGGAGAGCTCCCAGTCATCGTGAAGCCACTGCACGGGAGGTATGGTATGACCTTCGATGCGGATACGGCGCCACTTATCCTTGTGCCGGTTGAGGATACGCGCGAATTGTACCAGAGCGCGGTATCCCTCTGGCGTTAGGCGAGCCGTGTTGGGGAAAAACAACATCTTCCCCGAAAAGTCCCACCGTTGCACCCCTGGAGGATCGTTGCGAGCCTCTGGGCTGACGTGTTGCGGACGCACATTTTCGGGCATCTGCAACTGCACGGCATTGTAGAAATCGCGCATCGGGTGACGGTAGCGCACTTTCTCCCAACCGCTGCGCCCGATGCTGAGCACCGCTGCCACGAAGAACAAGAGCACCAGAATCAGGTTCATGCCAACATCGGTGAAGGCGATATAAGGATTGATTGTTTCGTCTGTCTGTTGCATGGCTAAGTCCCCTGTTGACGCACGTCACTACTCTCGCTGTCGTGTTGACCTTCAATCCCTCCCTAACCACTGCTTAACTTTGTCCAGAATAGAAACGCGACGCACTGGAGCTTTACGAAGTCGCCTATCAGGACTGTTGGCTAATACCACCGCAGAATTTCTTTCAAAAATCTCTCGAAGTTTCCTTAGTTCTCCGACAACCGCGCTGTCTCCGTTATGGTTGCTGCTCAGCGCTTGCAACGCGCTGAGTAGTTTGCGCCACTCTTCCACAGGCAGTTCCTGCGGGTTCAGGCTGTGTTTGAGGTCTTTCAGGCGGTCGGCAACTTTTAACACTGCCTGATCCACGGCGGAAAGCTGATTTTGGTGCTTCTCGAAAAGTTCCTTGATGCTGCCTTTTATCCCTTCATAATGGTGAGAGACCGCGTTTTGAAGAGATAGAAATTCTGATTTAGCCGTCTCTGTACCTTCTGCAACGGCCTTGGCTACCTTCTCCATTCGTTCCACGGTCCGGTCGATACGTGCTATGGTTTCTGCTCCGTGGCTGTCTAATGCTCCCTGCAGCTTAGATAGTTCGCCGATTTGGCGGGAGATCTGGTCTTCAAGATTTTTTTGGGCGCTTTCGTAGGTCTGCAGAATCTTATCCTGAACCTCTGTCAGGCGCGAGTGGTATTGTCCCAGTTGGCTGGCAGAGTTACTAACGCTTTCTGCTGCGTGTTGAAGAGCATCAGAACCTTTCTGAATACTCTCAACCGCGCTGCCAAGCGATCCAGCGACCTGCTGCGAAACGTCTGAGATCCTGGTCACTACAGTTTCCGCCCGACTAAGCGAATCATTGAGTGTTTTGGCAAATTCATCAACGTTTTGCCCAAGCAATGCAGTAATGCTCTGCATCTGCTCTTTGAACTGATTACTGACCGTCTGTATCTGTGCTGAAATAGAAGCGAGAGTCTTCTGGCTTTCGGCAATGACGGCGCGTAGGTCTTCCACTTGCGCTCGTTCACTACCGAGAACCACCACTGGTGCTACGTCGTGGATGACGAATTGCTGTATCTCAGCAATCAGCTGGTTCTGCTTTGCTGCCACGCGTCGCGTCCAGTTGCTGATCATCGTGGCACACAGGATGCCCCAGAGCGTACACGAAAAAGCGGTCTGCATGTGCGACAACGTTTGCTGGAGGGCAGAGGTAAGTACCTCAGGGCTTTCTGCACTCAGTGCTTGCGATATTGGCTGCGATAGCTCGCCAACGGCTCCGGCCAACCCAAGCACTGTACCGAACAGGCCGAACAACAGCAAAAGGTTCGGACTGAGCCGTGCGAAACCAAGGTGGCTTCCTTCGCGTTGGTTTAGCAGGGTCGCGATAGCTTCGATATCTATAGACTCCGCACGCCGGAATCCGTAGACAGCGTAAAGGGCGCTGCCGACGGTTGTGTCTCGTGGTTGCTGCTCGATGTACTTCAGTAACCCATCCCGGTCTTTTTGTTTGGCAACCTCAGTGCGATACCGCTCAAGAGAGTCATTCTCTGTATCGAGCCGTTTTTTGTTCAATAGAAGGCTACGAGCCGCCCAACAGGTCACAGGGATGATGAGCAGCAAAATAACTGCCCATCCTTCCGTCCGAGCACGAAACAGAGCGCTTCCGAATAGCACGATTAGAGACCAGGCGATTTGTATGACATCACCGACTCCTGGAACACCTGTCATTTCGGTACCTCCTCTCAGACACCAGCAGGTTTCTTGAGGCGAACGGGAAACTTGTGTTCGGGGTCCACAGAGCAACGCCAGCCCATTTGCGATGCCTCTTCCTTTGTGCGCCCAATAAGTGCTCCACAATGTTTGCAATAGTAGCCAGCTTCTTCGCAGGGTACTGCAAGGGGCCCGACGGGATCGCCTTTTTCTTTCCACAGAGCTGATGCGAGGGCTTCGTCCGGCGGGTAAACCTGGTCGAAGGCTGCTCTGAGGCTAGCGTCTCGTTGGCAGTACGCTTCTACCCGTTCTTCGAACCAGTTCGCATCCCACTTGATGAAGCCACCAGTAGGGAGCTTCGCCGCCTTGACAAGGCGCGATATAAATGCCTCATCCGAACCGCACGCCTTCCGATACTTCTGTATGTAGGCGTCCAACATATGTTCGAAGCCAGCGATGCTTGACCCGTCGACAGTGCTTCTCCCGTACGCAACACTGCAGGCAGCCAACTCGACGTCGAGCGGCAGCTTGTAATCATCGCTTTCGGTAAACTGAAGACTTAGGTCTTTAGGTACGAGAAGCTTGAGTAACACACCAACGGCGACAAGCTCACGCGCTCGGCGCAGTCTCTGCAACTCGGGGTCAGTGATTCCCACCCACGCCATGTCTTTGCGAGTATACCAAACATGAAAGTCGCCAGACTCGGCATAAGCCAACCCACCGGGACCGGATATATCTGGCATTCCATGCAAACCAAAACGATATTTCTCCTGAACGATAACCACGCGATACATCTGGCTCGATTTGCTATATTGCGTACCCGCTGGTAGTTTACCAGCAATAGCGCTCTTGAACTGGTCAGCGTGAATACTGTCGGGTAGCAGCAGGAGCGAGCGTGTGGCAAGATACTCTTTGACAGCCCGAATGCCTTTTAGCGCTACCAGTTCGTCGACGAAGCCGAAAGTTTCTGCCTGTTGAACAAGGCTCGACGCCAGCGCAACTTTTTTCGCCTCGACGGGTTCTGTAGCCCACTGCTCTAGCACGTCACGCCGAGTTAGCTCTAGGAAAGGCTCGGTAGCACGACGCAGCAGTTCATCCACGAGCCCATCAGGGATGCCGTGCTCGTGAGGCGATACAGGGCTGTCCAACCACGTCTTATGAGTGAGATCCTCTGGAACTACCGCTTTAGCGGGGTAACCGTACCGTTCTAGAGGATGACCCCATGCTTTCAAGATGTTTTCCGCCGCGCGCTTTTTGCATTGCTCAAGGCTGTCGCCGGCAAATCCCTTTGCTAGCAACATCTCCTCAAAAGCTTTCTCGACGGTCTGTTCGGGCTCGAACAGGCATATGCCGTTCACCGCAGGCTTTTCGTTTGCCAGCCTCTCACTCTCCTGGCTCATCTGTACGGAGAGCTTGTTCACCCGCCTCCGCAATTCTTCAGCTCGCTGCGAGATGGGACTAAGCTTTGCCTGCAACCGTGAGATGACCCCGGGGTCGTTTCCGCCTTCAGGCTTGGCGATGTCCTGCAGCACTCGGCAAGTTTCGGCATCGAAACGCAACTGCATCTCCTTTTCGAGTGCATTTCGCAGCTCATTCTTGGTACGCTCTACGGCTAAGCCACGCAACCAGAAGAACAATAATTTGAAGCTTCCCTGATATTGGCGGACCTTGTGGAATGTCTCATCGACGTGTGTTACGGCGTCGGCAATGCTGGGCGCCTTGACTCGGCTTAGCTCCACTAACCGTTGGTTTGCGTTCTGCAACAACGCCTGCAGCCGCGCTGGTCCTTCTGAAAACATCGGCATCGTATTCTGCACATACTGCCGTAACCGATTGATAACGTTGTTCGCAGCACTTTCACGGTTTTCCATTAAATGGTGCCGTACAAAGCCCGCGGGATACGGCTCCTTATGTTCCACGTCATCTATGTAAACTCCGCTGAAGGCATTACGAAATATCTTCAGGAGATCGTCTGCCTCGGGCATATTTTGGGGTATCGCCTGAATAATCTCTTTGATGAGATTCTTCATGCGCACGTCAGCCGGCTCTCCTTCTTGGCTACTCAACAGGTGTGAGCGAAGTTCTTCCCAGGTCAGACCAATCTCCACTAGTCGCTGCTGCAATTGCTGGTCATCGATCGAACGCAGGTTCCATTCGTTGAGTGCATAAGCTAGCAGCTTTTTGGAGCAGCTCTCTATGACTTGCTGTGCTGGATACTCCATACTGGCCAGCCCAAAGCTGCAGAAGACGTGCGCCCGGTCATCGGCAGTGACCAGCCCAGCATCCACCAACTTGCCGAACGGGTCCACCTCGGGAACAAAGCTGTTCAGAAAGATGCGGTCGGCTATGGCTTGATGGAGTTTTTCAAGGCTCTGCTCCGTGCTGTCGCTCGGCTGGCAAACATATACTGCATCGTACGGATATTCTCTGGTCTCTTTCGCTTGACCGTACCCACCTAAGCTTAGGACATGGTAGGCATTAAGCTCCACCAACGCCTGATAGGCGTTCTTCTTCAGTCTGTTCTCCGCGAAGGTGGGGTGAGGGATGGTGAAGAACGCCTGCGTTTGATCTCCATCTTTACACACCTTACGGAGCAAGAAACCAAAATCACTGGATATGCCACTACAGGTGCCGCCACACAGGCTACCCACCACCATGACCCGCACTGCCCCACCAGCCCCGAAAGCGATAACTGGGTTGGTACCATCTGGCAGCGGTCCACGCATCTTCGTGGCGTTAGTTTCAGTCAAAGTGTGCAAATCTAGAAGACGGCCGTTAAGTTTAGCCGATACTTCTTTGTAGTTTTTGGGATATAGGAACGCAAGCCGTCCCACCATCCGGATGTTCCCTGCTCCTTCGTTTACGGCTTGTCCCGGGATTTTAGCCAGTAAATCGATGTGTGCCCATTGGCTCAAGCCTATGTGGTCGAGAATGCCCGGAACGCTGAGAATGTTGGCATACTCCTTGGCACTAATAGAAAGGGTGCAGAAGTCCTTACGTACATCCGGTGGGTGTTTCACCTCTTCATTCACGTCAGTGGCGACATACAAAAAGCGTATCCAAGGTGCTTTATCCAGGCTACCCAATTCCCATCGGACACGCCGTGCCACGTAGTCGCAGATTTCGCCACCCTTGGTGCCGAGACCGATGACGAGCGTCTTGATGACCGACATCGTACCGTTAGCCATTTTTCCCCTCCGTTAAGAGCCTTGTCACGCTGTTTCGACCCGATTGATGACCAACACGATAAGTAGTGGCAGCAGCATTAAAAGCAGCAGAACGGCAATGGTTGCCAGAATAGATTGAAGAAAAATCCACATTGCCAACGCTGTCACACAGGCAGTAATCACTGCCGAAAGGAAAGTTGCTTTCGTTATTGCGTTTTCAGGCTCCTGACCGCTTCCAAAAAATGCGCGAGCCAGCAGGCACGAGAACACATACCAAATTACTAGTCCGCCCCCGACGAACGACCAAAACTGTAAGTCAACAAGGAGCGCTAACAGGTTTGCTAAAGAAAAGTCTTCCATCAGTGACCCTCCTCATTCTTTCGATGACGCCAGTCGATATGGACTACCAGCTCCTTCCTCAGTGAAGGACCAGACGGTTGCGGTATCTCACCCGCAAACACCAGCTTGTACTCGTTGCCCGGCACTAACTCAGCCTGTCGTGCGGGCGGAGCATCGCCAATACGGGCAAGAGTGAAGTCGCCACTTTCCACTCGGATGCGGTTCTTGCCGCTCTTCCTCAACTGCGCGATACGCACAGGTGGAGCATCCTTGACTTCTACTGGATGCTCTACAGGCTCAGCATAGCCTTTACCCACAAGGGTACAGAGAAGAGCATTATTACCGGCTTGCGAAAAGGATATGGGCGTTCCAACCACCGTCAAGTCCGGTATCTCTCCCTGAAGCTGTTTCATTGTATACCACACGACTACTGCCAATAGACCCGCTATAGCGATAAATACGAGTAATCCCATTGGCACTCGTGCTCTTGGAGATTGGACAGAAGGTTCAGGTTGCTCATCCGGTACCTCAGCAGAACCGTCTTGTGCCACGGGCGCCTGTGGCAACAGTAATTTGTCAATGTTTGCGGAGCGTGTTCCCTCTGCGATCTGATTCGCATCAAACTGCGTTGGTACCAGAATCACTACGTCGAGCCTGTGGGATACCTCTTCGCCTGAAGGTCTTATGACGCGATATATCACCTCCTCTGACGCTCCCCGCTCATTGCGCTGCGGCAAGCGTTTCCAGCTCTGAAGCACCTGTTGATAAGAAGGGTTATCTGTGCCTATCGTCTGCATCCCGCGGGGTGCCACGCTTTGCGCATCGTTGGTCAGCAAAACAATCACGGCATCTCGCGCGTCACCGAGCCTTCGCACTATTTGCACAATTGCTCTTTCGGTATCGTGCCCGCCGAGGCTGCCGTCCTGCACGGTTTGTGGGAACAGGTCTTGAATAAACTTCTTTCCTTCGTCAGACGAGTCGGTTAGTGTCACAGTATATTGCTGTCCTGGGGGCAAGTGTTCCCACAGGTCCATTTCCCACGCGTAACAGGAGACCCTGTCGCCCGCAATCAGGTATTCACGAACCACATGCCACGCAACCTGCTTTGCCGCCTGAGCAGCCATAGGGTCTTTATTGAAATGCCCGGTACTGAAGGCGAGTACGAGGTGCAGGTGCTGGCGTTCGAGGTCACCACCAACCTGCGACACCGCCTGAGAGATGGTTTCCCAGAGGTTGCTTGCTGCCGCGGTCAGGCTGGCTTCGTCCAGCCGATCCTGCCGGGCGGGTTGGGCGACCGCCTCAGCCCACATCACGGTGCACGAAACCAACACTGATAGCCAAAACAACAGGTATCGCATTGCGCGGGTCTCCGTCCATTAGTACGCGCCATTATAATTTCTCGCTAAAAAAACGTCAAGCCGTTTTTCTGGGAGGTCAAAGAAATCTTACCTCACCTTCCGAAACAGCACTGCAACCTGCTATTCACTTTTACAGACACTCCATCTTATAAAATGTTTCAACAAAAGTCAACAAGTTACTGCCAAAAACCGGCAAAATTGCTTGGGAGGGGGCAGATAATGACCTTGAACTCTGTGTCCTTCAAACGG
>Ga0308393_1000303_pt1 | contig 26580 bp, 26 predicted proteins | sample Hotspr2Sampleee2_FD_202364 | JGI IMG/M metagenome (GOLD analysis project Ga0308393, IMG submission 202364) | Hot spring phototrophic mat microbial communities from Mushroom Spring, Yellowstone National Park, Wyoming, United States - 20050630_ee2 ... | reverse complement strand
TAAATATTTACACTTCGGAAAAATGAGTAAAAAAAGTCTTATCCCACCTAAGCAGGTTATCTGTATGTGTATGGGGAGCAAATGCAAAAAGTACAACAAAGAATATTACAGGTCTTTGAAAGATTTTTTAAAGGAAAATCATTTACAACATCAAGTAGAAATTTTGAAAACCGAATGTACCGACCGTTGCAAACACGCACCCGTTGCCTGCCTGCAACCGCAAAACGTTTGGCTTATTGAATTTGGAGACAAAGAATGGAGGCAAAATATAGAAGGTTTATTTGCAAAGAAATATGCTATTGAAACTTGAAAGGATTTTGCTTCAAATCAAATTTTTTATTAGGAAAATTAAAACAAATTTTCTACTTTTGTTCATTCATTCAAACAATTTATTTTATGCAAAAAGTAGAAAATGGTCACGTAGTAAGAGTTCATTACATAGGCAAACTTACTACGGGCGAGGTTTTTGACTCTTCTTTCGGTAGAGAACCCTTAGAATTTACAATGGGAGCAGGACAGATGATTCCCGGTTTTGAGGCGGGTATCTTGGGAATGGTGGTAGGTGAGAGAAAAAGTATAGATGTCCCCTGTGCTTTGGGCTACGGAGAGGCATCTGCTGAAATGATTTTAGAAGTACCTAAAAATCAGTTGCCTTTCGGAATGCCTATTGAAGTAGGAACACAATTAGCCATCAATTTGGCTGATGGCAGACAAATTCCTGCCGTAATGACTGCCGTAAGCGAAGATACAGTTACCATAGATGCCAATCACCCTTTGGCAGGAAAAGACTTGATTTTTGAGGTGCAACTCCTTGCTATCAATCCTAAACAAAGTAATATTATTTTGTTTGATTAAGTAACTGATAACTTTTGTATGTAGCAATTATTGGGCAAAAAAATTCCTCTTTATCAAGATAAAGACCTCTTATAGCGTTCTGAACGTTGCAAGAGGTCTGAATTTTTAGCTAAATCTTTTAACAGCATCTCTTCTATTTATTTTAAGACCAATCACCTTCTTATGTTATGCAGAAGGCTTTCTTGTCGTCTGTGTCTTGCGTTTTTTGAATTATTCTAAAATTTCTTCTTTGGTCATTTTGGCTAACTTCTTGGTCAATCTGTCTCGCTGTTCACGCATAAATTTTACAGCGTCAAATGTTTTTTCAGTCGTCTTCATATTTTTCAAATTCTCTTGGTGAGCGTATTTCTAATTGTTTGTAACCGTTTTTGATATTTACAGCGTTGTAGCCCCTAATTCTTTCAATGTTTACAATGTGTTTGAAGTTCCAGCTCACTAAAAAGTCTGCTCGGTTAATTGTTGCCAAAGCAATATGTCAATAGTTCGCAAAACTTGTTTTTCCAACAACTTTTTCAATGATGTATTCTGTCGCTAAGTCAATTGTGCTTCTTCTGTTACTTCAACAAACTCGGTCAGGTCTGCTCTTAAACTTTCTACAAGTTCTTTTACTTTTTCAGGTGCGTCTTCAAGTTCTTTCCTGCGTAACTGTCGAGAATAAAATAATAAATTCTCCCTTTTTGATTCTGTCAAACAAGGGAATAGTGTGTTCTTTAAACTCTTCGTCAAAATGTCCCCCGAATACTGAAATGAAACCAAACTTACAAATTTTCTGCTAAGTTCGTAGCATTTTTTCAAAAAATAGTATTGCTATTTAAGCAAAGCTCTTCCTGTCTCTTGTCTCTTGTCTCCTGTCTCTAAACATCATTACAATTTCCCACGCAAAAACTTAGCTGTATGGTTATTTTCAAGTTTGACAAGCTCTTCGGGTGTGCCTGCGAAGCAGATGTTTCCGCCTCGGCTCCCCCCTTCGGGACCTAAATCTATAATCCAATCGGCAGTTTTGATAACTTCTAAATTGTGTTCAATCACTACAAGTGTATTGCCTTGTTCTACGAGAGCGTCAAACGATTTAAGCAGTTTCTTAATGTCGTTGAAATGCAAACCTGTGGTGGGTTCATCAAAAATAAAGATTTTTCTACCTAATTTGCTATTGTTTTTGTCCAAAAATGTAGCTAATTTGATGCGTTGAGCCTCACCGCCCGAAAGCGTGTTGGAAGATTGCCCTAATTTTACATATCCCAAACCAACTTCCTGCAGTGGTTTGAGTTTTTCTAAGATTTTGGTTTCTTTTGCAAAAAACTCAATCGCCTCATCTACTGTCAGGTTAAGCACCTCAAAAATATTTTTTCCTTGATACTCAATTTCCAAAACACTTTCCTTGAAGCGTCTGCCTTGGCACGCCTCACAAGGCAGGTACAAATCTGCCATAAATTGCATTTCAATTTTTACTTCGCCTTCGCCTTGGCACACCTCGCAACGCCCACCTTCAATATTAAACGAAAACACACCTGCTTTGTAGCCACGTATTTTTGCCAAAGGTTGTTGCGAAAAAAGTTCTCTAATCGCATCATACGCCTTTACATAGGTTACAGGATTAGAGCGAGAGGATTTACCGATAGGGTTTTGGTCAATAAACTCAACGCCACTGAGCAAGTTCAAATCGCCTTTCAAGGCATCGTAACTGCCTATCGTCTCGCTGCTGATGATGTCAAAATGTTTGGCTAAGGCAGGGTACAAAATTTTTTTGACAAGCGTTGATTTTCCCGAACCTGAAACACCTGTAACCACCGTAAAAACTCCCAAAGGAAAGGTTACATCAATATTTTGCAAGTTGTTTTCTCTTGCTCTGCAAATCGTGATGCTATTTGCCCATTTTCGACGTTTGTGAGGAACGGCAATTTTTTCTTTTCCTAAAAGATAACGTAAAGTAAGCGAATGAGGGAATTTTTTTGTATCAAAATCTTCTTTTGAGCCTTGAAATACCAAATCGCCACCGAATCTACCTGCTTCGGGTCCCATATCAATGATTTGGTCTGCCACTTGCATCAGTTCTTCTTCGTGTTCTACTACAATTACCGTGTTTCCTAAATTGCGTAATTTGAGAAGCACTTCTACGAGTTGTTGCGTATCGCGTGGGTGCAAACCGATGCTGGGTTCGTCTAAAATGTACATAGAACCTACCAAAGCACTGCCCAACGAGGTAGCCAGTTTGATGCGTTGGAACTCACCTCCCGAAAGCGTAGAAGTAAGCCGATTGAGCGTAAGATACCCCAAACCTACTTGTAACACAACTTCCAAGCGGTTTTGAATTTCACTCAAAATACGTTTGGCAATTTTTTGCTCGTATTCGTTGAGTTGAAGGTTTTTGAAAAAGTCATACACTTCTTCAATGGGCATTAGCACTAATTCAGGGATAGATTTGCCTGCTATTTTTACGTAGCTTGCCTCTTTTCTAAGGCGTGTGCCTTTGCACTCGGGGCAACGCGTACGCCCACGATATCGCGACAGCATTACGCGGTACTGAATCTTATACGATTCGCTCTCGACGTAGGCAAAGAAATCGTTGATACCTCTCAAATCTTTATTGCCTTGCCACAGAAGGTCTTTTTCTGCTTCGCTAAGGTCTTTGTAGGCACGATGAATAGGAAAATCGTACAGGGGGGCTTTTCGTAAAAATTCTTTTTTCCATTCGCTTGTTTTTTCGCCTCGCCAAGGGCTTACGGCATCTTCATAGACCGATAGCGTTTTATTAGGAATGACTAAATTTTCATCAATCCCCAAAATGTTTCCAAAACCTTCGCATCTCTTACAAGCCCCATAGGGATTGTTAAAACTAAAAAAATTGATGCTTGGCTCTTCAAACCTGATGCCATCAAGTTCAAATTTGTCGGAAAAATATTCTTTGCCGATACCCACAAAATCAATCACACACTCGCCCATACCTTCAAAAAAGGCAGTCTGGACAGAATCAGCTATGCGAAACTGATTTTCTTCGTTTTCGTGTTGTGCCGAAGTTCTATCAATGAGAACGAAAATATCTTTCCAAGTTTTTTTAGTAAGGATTTTATCTTTTTGTTCCAAAAAATCTTCAATGAAAACGATTTCATCATTTTTGTAAAGGCGTGTATAGCCTTTTTGGAGTAATATTTTGAGTTCGGTTTCGAGGGTGCGTTCGCCAAGTGGTTTCAGAGGGCTAAGGATAGCAATTTTCTGACCTTCGGCAAAACTATTGATACGATTACAAACGCTTTCTACGGTATCTTTTCGCACCTCTTTTCCCGAAACAGGCGAGTAAGTTTTACCGATACGAGCATAAAGCAGTTTGAGGTAGTCGTAAATTTCGGTGGTTGTGCCTACGGTAGAACGTGGATTTTTAGAACTTACTTTTTGCTCAATAGCAATAGCAGGCGAAATGCCTTTGATATACTCTACGTCAGGCTTTTGCATACGAGCCAAAAACTGCCTTGCATACGCACTTAGGCTCTCGACGTACATTCTTTGTCCTTCGGCAAAGAGTGTATCGAAGGCAAGCGAAGATTTACCCGAACCCGAAACCCCCGTAATCACAATAAGTTTATTGCGAGGAATGGCTAAGTTGATATTTTTCAGATTATTGACTTTCGCCCCTTTGATGATGATGTATTCGCGTGGCGAAAGAATTTCTAAATTGTCTATTTGCATAGATGGTTTGTATCAAAACACTAATTTAGCGTTTTTTCAAAGATTTTGTTTCGCAGTTGTCAAGAAAAACTTTGGGTTGTAGAGATATTTTCTCGGCACGAAAAGGCTCTTAGGCAAAAATTAACAAATTACTAACTGATGTTACGTAAAAATAGGTTTTAACTTTTGTAGTTCTTTAAAGGTGGCTTGTATGGCTTTGATATGCAATTTATTTTTTTAAGACAAACCTAAATTAAAATTTTTTTATCTTGCCTAATATCAGTTTTTAAGATAGAGAGAAGCCTAAAATTGTAGTTTGAAAACTAAAAGATGTACGTAAATTTTTCAAAAAGTCTGTTTCTAATGTGTTGTTCGTTGTAGCAAAGCCTTTCAGTGTGTCATTACCGCTTTTTTATTCAATTGTTAATCCGAGTTTTAAGTTGATTTTATTTTCTAAAATTTTCATAAACTCATCTAACGAAGGTGTCGGCTGATGGGTGAATGCTTTTAACAAATTAGATATAGTTGAGGATTTTCTTTCTATTAACCTTAAATTGTAAAAGTCTTTATTCTCAAAAATATCATAAATGAAAAACTTTGTTTTGTCGGTTGCATCAAAATCCATTTTTTTTAATTTGAAACGATTAACCATATTGTCAAAAACATATTTTTGTAAAATCCAATAAATTTGCTTACCCCATTTTTCCATCACTTGACCTTTGATGAGCATTTGAATATAGGATAGCTTTATGGTGTTATATGTATTTAGACCAAAAGCATAGGACTTTTCAAGAACATTGTCCCCACTTACAAAGTCTTTTAAGGCATCAACAAGTTTTCTTGTTCCTGTTGTGCTATCTGATTGAAATTCAACTATACAGAAATCATCAATTTTACTGCTAATGGGTTTGTGTTTAACTAAAACAAAATCAAGACTGCCTACATTGTTTAGTTTCACTTCTGAAAATAACAAAACATCATTTACTGAACCAAAAGCATTTTGGGCAACATCGTGAAATACTAAATTATCTTCTAAAAATCTATGCGGGCAAATAATTGGCTTATGATTGCCGTGATTTACAGAACAAACCCCCATTGGATACGGGATTATTCTACTCTGTTTATCACACTGTGCGTTCAAAAATCTACAAAAATGCTTTTTATTATTTTGTACTGCTTGTTTTGTCTGTTTTTCAACAGGAAAACTAAAAATTTCGTTTGGATTTGCTTTTGTTTTGCTCATTTTTGTATTATTACAATTTCTTCGGGTAATGCAATATTGTGTCCTGTGCTGCGTCGTATTCTAAAAAGTTCTTTTCTACAATTTTTATAACCAATTTCTTGTGCCATTTCTATTAGAATATCGCATACAGGAATATAAACTCCTTTGATTGTTTGGTCGCCAACAACTTGCAAAAAATTTGCATTTGGTTTTAGCAATTCGTAAAATTCTTTCATACATAAGTACATATCGCCGAAATATTCACGAACCATTCTCGGATAATCAAAACCCCAATTTTTATCTTTGGTTTGTTCGTAAATTTTATCCGAAACTATTTGCACATCTTTGAATTTAGTAATGAATTTTTCTGAATTACTTTCTTTGAAAATTAATTTTGTGCTACCTTTTACCATTTTTCGTTTAATTTGCTGAATATCATTCATTTCTTTGACGAAGTCAAGCAAATACAACTCTAAACGTGTTTGTCGTGTATATTCCAAATCGTTTGGATAAGGCGGTGAAGTTATAATAAAATCAATTGTTTCTTTTTCAATGTATTTACTTGCATTTAAGCAAGTATCGTTTATTAATTTTGAAGTTCCGTAATTATCGTGTTTTTGAATTTCTTGTAAATCTTTGTAAATCTGAATGATTTTTTTAGTGAAAATATCCCAAAATTCTTCTTTTTCACGAAACGGATAAAAAGTAGTTCCTGGGCAAAGCGAAACATAAGAAGCCTCAAAACAAGACTTTGCCATAGCAAGCAACAAAAGATTTTTTATTTTTAGATTATCTATCCCGTCAATTAAGTTTTTTAGTAAATTGACTTCTTTTTGCAAACTGATGCTTAACCATTGATTTAGTTCTTTTTTGGGCATTCGTTCCAAAAAACCTGTATTCAATTCTAATTCGTCATATTTTTTAATTTTACTAATAAATTGTTCGGAAATGTTGATTACTATCTGTTTGAACAAATTTAAGTCAATATCCCAAGTAGTTTTTATTTCGGAAATAAAAGTCATTAAAGGATTTGCGTCAAAACCAATGGCATTACACTGAAATAAATTTGCAGAGATTAAAGTTGTTCCGCTACCTGCAAAGGGCTCTACAATTAAGGAATTTGGTTGTAAGCTGTATTCTTTAATTTTTTCTTCAATAAGTTGGTATGGGAAATCTTCTAAATAATCATACCATTTATGAACTACTCCATATTTATTTAATTCGCTGATTGTTTGATTAAATTCAAATAATGAATTATTTGACGAACCATTTTGACAAAACCTTATGAGTTTGTCAGAAAATACTTTGTTTTTGTAATCATTTCGTTTAATAAAATTTTCCATTAAATTTTTAGAATGATCTGGAATTGTGATATTTCCAAGCTCTCCTTCCAGAAATCCTTTTGTGATTAAAGCATTTATTGCATCTTTTAAGATTTTACTATCTTTGGGGTAATCTGTCAGTTCAGATAGTTTTTCAAGCGTTGTTTGTTTGTTTTCGTGGAAGTCAATAAAAATTTGTTGTAAAACTTGTGCTTGCAGAAATGGCAATTTATTCGGACTTACTTCTTTCATTTCATTAACATTATTTGTCGTTGATACAAAGTTATTCATTTTTCAATTATCATTGAACTTGATGTTACAAGTTTTTCAATGAGTGATGACTCTTAGACACATAACAATACACAAAAATTTGTAACTATTTACCCGCTTGCAAAAGTAGAAAAAACATTTAGTTTAGGAGCGTAAATTTTTTTATTTTGCGTAATATCAGTTACTAAAACAAAAAACGCTTTTCAAACACGAAAAAACCCTATATTGTAGCCTTGATTTCTCTAAATTTTCAGGAAAGCAAATGAAAGTAGCAACAACACAGCCTTTTCAGATTATCTATTCCCTATTCCGACACGAATATTTGGGCTATTTGATAGGGGCTTTTGCTGTGCAGGTCAATAGCAAAGGAGGTCTTACTTTTCAGTATCAGGGGCTTTCGGCTCGTAGTGCCAAAGAATTTGCCAAAGGATTGGACGAATACGACTGGCAACTTATCAAACTATGCGACTCACTGCAAATTGAGCATATCATCAAAAAATTTTATTCAAAAAAACTTCATCAAAACGAATTTTTCCTCAAACTCTACGACAAACAAAAAGGCGATAAACCCCTCCAAGAAGCTATCGCAGGCTACGTAGATGAAAAGATTGCACAAATTTTAGCAACTATCAGCAAACAGCGAAAACCCTTCTTCGTAATGGGAACAGACGGCAATCCGATTTGGCAAAAAATTGAAATCCCCGCCGAGCCTGTGTCGGTGTTATTTCATTTTCGCAGAGATGAAAAAGAAACACACTACTTTCCTACACTACTTTTTGAAGGGAAAAAATTGCCTTTTCAATTCAAAAATGCCCTTATCATTTGCAACGAACCTGCTTGGATGCTCTTGGAAAACCGCCTCTTTCACTTCAAACAGAGCATAGATGGCAACAAACTCAAACCTTTTTTGCAAAAATGGTATATCAACATTCCACGAAACGTGGAGGAAACGTATTTCAAAAAATTTCTGATGCCACTCGTAGCCGCCTACGATGTAGTGGCACAAGGTTTTGAGATTCGTATGCAATCTTTTCAACCAAAAGCCTTTCTGAACGTCAGTGAAGTAGGCTCAAAGGTGGCTTTGGCTTTGTTTGATGATGAAACCGCAGAAGAACAAGAAAACTCGGAAATGTTGTTTGAATTGTATTTTCAGTATGGAGAACATAAATTTAAAGCCGATAGCGACAAGCCCGCCTTCGTGAGTATGGAGAAAGTAGGTGATAGCTATGTGTTTCACAAAGTCATAAAAAATGTAGCTTTTGAAAAAAACATCTTCCAAACCCTCAAAAGCAAAGGATTGGACATCAGAAATGGCAGAAAAATCCTTTCCCAAAAAGAAGCCCTGGATTGGCTTGCAAGGAATGCTTTTTCATTAAAAAATGAAGGAATTTTAATATCACAAAATTTCAACGGACAAAAACGTTACTTTTTGGGGCAAAGCCACATAGAAGTAAAAATTACTGAAAATCGCGACTGGTTCGATTTGCAGGCGGTTATTCGTTTTGGAGAGTATGAAATTCCTTTCGTAGCGATACGTCCTTATATTTTGGCAGGGAAAAAAGAGTTTCCTTTGCCTAATGGCGATTTGGCACTTATCCCCGAGGAGTGGTTCAGCCGATACGGCGATTTGTTTTACTTTGCTCGTACCGAGCAAGAGATTACCTTGCCAAAGCATCATTGGTATCTTGTGGAGCAACTTGCCCAAACGCAACACGCCAAAGTGCATATTCAGCAGAAACTCAAAAATATGCTCTTTTTTGAGCAAATTCCTGAATATCCCTTACCCAAAGGACTAAAAGCAAACTTGCGAAACTATCAGAAAGCAGGCTACAATTGGCTACGTTTTTTAGGAGAATACGAAATGGGGGCTTTTCTGGCTGATGATATGGGCTTAGGAAAAACCTTGCAAACGCTTGCCCTCTTGCAAGCTGAAAAAGAAAACGGCACGCAATTGCCTTCGCTGGTAGTTGTGCCAACTTCGCTCATTTACAACTGGGAATTAGAAGCACGAAAATTTGTGCCAAGTTTGCAGATAATAACTTACACAGGTTCGCAACGCGAGCAAAAAATCCCATATTTAGCTAAATTTGATGTAGTGCTTACTTCGTATGGAGTGGTACGCATCGATGCAGAGATTTTGAGCAAGATTACATTCAATTACATCATTTTAGATGAGTCGCAGGCGATTAAGAACCCGCAATCGAACATTGCCCAAGCCCTAATGCAATTAAAAAGCAAAAAAAGACTGCTACTGACAGGAACACCCATAGAAAATAGCCTAATGGATTTGTGGTCGCAGATGAATTTTGCCAATCAGGGGCTTTTGGGCGGCAAATCTTTTTTCAAAAAAGAGTTTATGCAAGCCATCGAGAAAGACGAAAATCCCGAAAAAGCACAAAAATTGCACAAAATAGTCAAACCTTTTATATTGAGGCGTACCAAAGAGCAGGTAGCCCAAGATTTGCCTCAAAAAATAGAGCATATCAGTTACTGCACAATGACAGCCGAGCAAGAAAAACTCTACGAAGCCGTAAAATCGCAGTATCGCAATAAGATTTTGGAGCAACTCGAGCAACAAGGCGTAGCCAAAACGCAGTTTCTTATCCTGAAAGGACTTACCCAACTTCGTCAGATTGCTAATCACCCTGCCCTTGTTAAAAAAGATTTTCAGGGAAATTCGGGCAAAATGGAAGATGTACTCTACAAACTTGAAACACTTTTGGAGGAAAGAAAAAAAGTGTTGATTTTCAGTCAGTTTGTGAAGCATTTGAGTTTATTTAGGACTTATTTGGAGCAAAAAAACATCAAATATGCCTACATAGACGGAGCAAGCACCGACAGGCAGGCACAGGTAGAGCGTTTTCAGAAAGATGAACATACCTTTATATTTTTACTTTCTATCAAGGCAGGGGGCGTAGGGCTAAACCTAACTTCTGCCGAGTATGTATTTTTACTTGACCCGTGGTGGAATCCTGCCGTAGAAGCCCAAGCCATAGACCGTGCCCATAGAATAGGACAAAAACACAGCGTCATTGCCTATAAATTTATCACAAAAAACAGCGTTGAGGAGAAAATACTTGCCTTGCAAGAAAGTAAAAAACGCTTGGCAGGCGACATTATCACTACCGAAGAAAACTTTTTTAAGAACCTAAGCACAGAAGATATACGTGTTATTTTGGAGTAAATATGAGTGTGCAAAAATCTCTGCAAATTTTATTTCATCGCAACCCCCCCAACGCAAAGGCAATATCGGTTGCCATCGGAACTCCCCAGCCGTGATTGGCTTCACCTGTCGGATTAAGAAAAGTATAAATGAGAGCAGGAAATATCATTCCACAAACAGCCGCTACAATAGGCAAAATAGCATTACGAGGATTGCGTAGCTCGCCTGCAATAATCTCGCGTTTCAGTTCCAAGCCAACTACAAAAAAGAAAACAGACATCAAGCCGTCATTTATCCAATGATGTAAAGACTGATTGATGTTGAAATCCTCAAAGCCAACAATAAATTTAGTTTCCCAAAAATGATGAAAAGTGTCTGCAAAACGAGAGTTGGCAATCAGCATAGACAAAGCCGCCGCCGAAAATAACAATATGCCACTGAAAGCACTATTATTCATAAATCGGCGAACAGGCACTAAAAGCCAAGTAAAAGTTTTTCTGTCTAAGGTCATAGTCTAAAAAATAAAAAGTTGGTGTATTTACTCTTATGCTAAGTAGTCTTACTATTAGAACGAAAATTCACTAAATTTGTTTGAACACACAACAATACAAAAACACCACAATTAGTGTTGTGGTGTTTTTGTACGAAATTATTTGACTTCTTACATTTTTTCCAAAACAAGAGCCGAAGCACCACCACCGCCATTACAGATAGCAGCCATTCCACGTTTTTTGTCTTTTTGGTGCAAGGCGTTGATAAGCGTAGTAACGATTCTTGCTCCCGATGCTCCGAGTGGATGCCCGAGGGCAACGGCACCACCCATTACGTTGGTTTTTTCCAAAGGAACTTCCAACACTTTATCAAAAGCAAGCGTAACAACAGCAAAAGCCTCATTTACCTCAAACAAATCAATTTCGCTAAGGCTTAATCCAGCTCTTTTGGCGGCTATTGGGGCGGCTTTGGTGGGGGCAGTCGTGAACCATTCAGGTTCTTGTTGGGCATCGGCAAAGCTAATGATTTTGGCAATAGGCTTCATTCCGAGTGCTTCAGCTTTTTCTTTGCTCATTAGCACCAAAGCACTTGCTCCATCATTGATTTTGGAAGAGTTGGCGGCTGTTACGGTGCCATCTTGCGTGAAGGCAGGTTTTAGTGTAGGGATTTTATCAAAAAATACATTTTTGTATTCTTCGTCTTCGGTGAGTAAAATGGGGTCTCCTTTTTTCTGAGGAATGGAAACGCTTACAATTTCGTTCTTAAAAGCCCCATTTTTGGTATGTTCGGCGGCAAGTTCGTAAGAGCGAATAGCAAATTCATCTTGTTGTTGGCGTGAAATATCATATTTTTTGGCAGTGGCATCGGCAAAAACGCCCATAGCTTTTTTCTGATAAACATCTTCCAAGCCATCGCGTACTAAGCCGTCTAAAAACTCATCATTGCCATATCTGTATCCAAAACGAGCTTTGGGTACATAGAAAGGAATGTTGGTCATACTTTCCATACCACCAGCGATTACTACATCATTGTAGCCAAGCATAATGCTTTCGGCAGCGAGCATAATAGCTTTTGTTCCTGAAGCACAAACTTTGTTTACCGTGGTGCTTGGAATATCATAGCCCAAACCGCCCAACACAGCCGCTTGGGTAGCAGGGGCTTGCCCTAAGTTTGCCGACACTACATTGCCCATATACACTTCTTGCACTTCTTTGGGGTCTAAGCCTGCTTTTTCCAATGCTCCTTTGATAGCAAAACCTCCTAACTGGGTTGCCGAAAAAGGCGACAACACACCGCCAAAACTGCCAATAGGCGTTCTGACAGCTGAAATTACATATACTTCTTTCATTGCGTAATGATTTTTTTAGTGACGAGCCAAATTTAAAAAATATCTCTCAATATGAAAGCAAAACTCCCCAAAAGTTTTCAAAATTTTGAGGAGTTGGCAATAATTTCCTAAACATTCTGTTTTTTGAGCAAATCTCTAATTTCGGTAAGCAAAACTTCTTGAACGGGCGGTGGAGCAGGAACTTCCTCTTTGGCTCTTTTAAGTTTATTGATAGCTTTTACTACCAAAAACATCACGAAGGCTACAATCAGAAACTCTGTAAAGGCCGTAATAAAATCACCGTATCGGATAGCTACTTCCGAATTTACTTCTTTGCCATTTTCAAAAGTTGCATTTTTGAGTATAACCTTCCAATCCGAAAAGTTTTTACCTTGTATCAGGCTAATTGGAGGCATCACTATACCATTGATGAAAGTATTAGTAACTTTCGTAAAGGCGGCACCCATCACAAAACCTACGGCAAGGTCTATGAGGTTGCCTTTCATTGCAAATTCTTTAAATTCTTTGAACATAGAGCAATCACAATTTAGTTTTATGAATAAAATTTGGTTAATTGTGGGCGAATGTATCTAAAATTTTTCAAAAGTCTAACTTTTTATTCAATTTTTTTCAAAATATAGATTCAACCTTTTGCATTTTTTGTGCGTTTTGCCGTAAGAGCAAAAATATATGAAAGCAGATTACAAAAAATATACGCTTTACTTTAAATTTGAGGCAGGCACTTCCAGAGGCGTACTTACGCAAAAAGATACCTACTTTATTCGCATTTGGGACGAAAACCATCCCTCGTGTGTGGGTGTGGGCGAAGCCAATGTTCTCAAAGGCTTGAGTATTGATGATAGAGAAGATTTTGAGGAACAATTACAAAAAATTATTCAAAAAATTGAGAATCAAACACTAAGCAGATACGACCTAAGGCACTTGCCTGCAATTGCTTTTGCTTACGAAACAGCTCAAAAAGACCTGCAAAATGGCGGAAAAAGAATAATTTTCCCAACAAAATTCGTAGAAGGCTTGCACCAAATCCCCATCAACGGACTGATTTGGATGGGAAAGCCTGATTTTATGCTCACGCAAATTAAAGATAAAATTGAAAAAGGCTTCAACTGCCTGAAAATGAAAATCGGAGCAATAGCATTTCACCAAGAACTTGATATTTTACGATACATTCGCAGGGAATTTTCGGATAAAGATTTGATTTTAAGAGTAGATGCCAACGGAGCGTTTCAGGCAAGTGAGGCTCTTGCGAAACTCAATCAGTTAGCAGAATTTAACGTTCATTCCATAGAGCAACCCATTGCTCCCAAACAATGGGAAGCTATGCACGAACTTTGCGAAAAATCGCCCGTGCCTATCGCCTTGGACGAGGAGTTGATTGGTGTGTTTTCGCATACCGAAAAGCTGGAATTGTTGCAAAAAATCAAACCAACTTACATTATTTTAAAACCTGCTTTGCTCGGTGGTTTTGCCTCTTGCCAGGAGTGGATTAGCATAGCCGAAAAACTACAAATAGGTTGGTGGGTTACGTCGGCTCTCGAGAGCAACATCGGGCTCAATGCAATTGCTCAATGGACAAGCTCATTACCGTATAGCGGTCATCAAGGTTTAGGAACAGGGCAGTTGTATCATAACAACATAGAAAGCCCCTTACACACAGAGGCAGGCTTTTTGAGCTATCAGCCCCAAAAATCTTGGCAAATGAATTTTTAGTGTCAATCATAATGGCTAATTTTGCGAACTCAAATTTATCGTAGTAAAATGAAAAAGTATTTCTTCTTAATTTGCTTCACTATCTCGGCTTTTGACTTTTCTTGTTTTGCCCAAGAAAGAGAAGTGGCGGATAAAATCATAGCTAAGATTGATAACCAGATTATTCTTTACTCTGATGTTGAGCAAATTGCGGCACAAATGGTGCAAGAACAGCGTGTTCCGAATACGCAGGAACTGCGTTGTCAGATACTTCAAAGTCTTGTAGTGAGTAAAATCCTGATAGCCAAAGCCGAAATAGACTCGGTAATGGTTGATGCCGCAGAACTTGATGAGGACTTCAAGGAACGTTGGAGAAGTATCTCGCAAGGGCGTACCGATGAGGAACTGAAAGAAATTTTGAAAATAGATAATCTTGAAATGTTCAAAAGTGAATTGCGTAATCAGCTAAGAGAGCAGATGACGGTACGGAAAATGCAAGAACACATTACTAAAAACGTAAAAATTACGCCCAGCGAGGTGAGGAGATATTTCAATAAAATTCCGAAAGATAGTTTGCCCGTCTTCCCAACTGAAATGGAGGTTTCGGTGATTGTTAAGAATCCGCCCTTGCTCAAAGAAGAAAAAGAACGTGTGAGAAGCAGATTGGAGCAAGTCTATAAGCGTATTGTAGAAGATGGAGAAAGTTTTGAAGAAATGGCAAAGATTTACTGCGAAGACCCTTCACGCGACCAAGGTGGTGATTTAGGTTGGCACAAAAGAGGAAATTTAGTGCCAGAATTTGAGGCAGTTGTGTTCAAGATGAAACCGGGCGAAATTTCTAAGCCTGTTGAAACGCAATTTGGCTATCATCTTATCAAGCTCGTAGATAGGCGTGGCGATGAATTTCACGCTAAACATATCTTGATGATGCCCGATTGGGAACAAGTAGATATGAAAGATGCCGAAAGATTTTTAGATAGCTTGGCTCATCTTATTCGCAAGGATAGCATTTCTTTTGAAAAGGCGGCTTTGCTTTATTCCGACGACAAAGGAGCTGGCTCAATGAATACAGCCTCTAATGGAGGTCGTTTGCCTGCCGAAGATGGTACGTATAGCATATCTATCAGAGAAATGGATAGTTTCATTTTGGATTTATTGGAAAATATGCAAGTAGGCGAAATATCTTCGCCACATACATTTAGGACTTTGGACAACAAAAAAGCCCTGCGAATTATCTATTACAAAGCTAAGAAGCCTGCTCACGTAGCCGATTTCAACACGGATTATCCGAAAATTCAGCAAGTAGCTCTTGCCAGTAAGAAAAACAAAATTCTTACTGAATGGGTAGAAAAAGCTAAAAATCAGGTATTTATAGAAATAGACCCCGAATTTGCTCCTTGCAATATTTTAGGATTACGATAGCAGATTTTAGGGATTGATTGTGAAGTTTTTGCGTTTTTTCTGTAATTTTTTTTCAAAAAGTTTGCATAAAAAATAAATAGATGTATATTTGCAATCTCGTTTTAAGCAGGAGAGGTGCCTGAGTGGTTAAAGGAGCAGTTTGCTAAACTGTCATCGGGAAACCGATGCGTGGGTTCGAATCCCATCCTCTCCTCTGCTTTTCGGGGTGTAGCGTAGCCCGGTTATCGCGCCTGCTTTGGGAGCAGGAGGTCGCAAGTTCGAATCTTGCCACCCCGACAAAAACCCCTTCTATTGCAAAATAGGGGGGTTTTTTATTGTTTTTTGCACCCAAAAATACACCCCACAAATTGGAGGCTACTAGTGCCTTGGTTGTAAAAATCTTGTAAAATATTCAAGGATAACAAGTTATCGTTTTGATAAGTTACACTACCTCTCTTTACTATATCCAAAATTTTTAGCTTTCTTTTTTCGTGTGCAGAAACCATTTGTAAATATCCGTCCTCATCTTTGGAGATACTCACAAAATGCAAAATGCCTTCCTTTTTAATTAAAAATGTTTTGATAAAAACCTCTCTTTCAAATCCATCAAAATCTTCGCTTTTAACAATCAACAAAGGTCTTTTGAGAGTGTTAAGATAAGGCGAATTTTACAATAAGCTGAATTTTAGACGAATTCGTGTTACAAAAAGTGTAAAGCCTTCTTGAATCGTATTTTTAGAATAAAAAAAACTGCCATTAAAAACGGCAGCCTTTTTACGTATGCTTATTAAAATCAACTTATATGAAGAATTCTACTTTTTATTTTTTGAGCCTGAAAAGGCTTTGAGATAATCTTTCACAGTTTCCATCATCACGTTGTAGCCTCCCATACCCGAAGCCGAAAACTCCTTGAAAGGACGCATAAAAGGCTCAAACCACGCCCCATACATTTTGTTCCACATCTCATTGATTTGCTCTATATTGCCTCCTTTCAAAATATCCATATTGAAATATTTACCTGCATTATTTTTTATGTATTCTACCCATTTTGTCCCAAAATTATCTTGCATCTTGTGTAAATCAAGCAAATGATTGGGCATATTGATACCTGCTCTTTCTTGAAGCAATGTATTCATTTCTTGCATCAATTTACTTTGTTCCTCAAACCAATTTTTATAGGCTTCTGAGAATACCTCTACAAAATTTTCTTTACCCCAAGCCTCAGCAATCTTACGCATAGCTTCTAAGAACAACTCCATTTGCTTGGTTTGTATCTTGGTGAGGATTTCTAATATTTCTTTACCCTGATTCATAAAAACAAAAATAATAGTAGTGTTTTGCTCCTACAAAGGTAGAAATAAAAAATTATACTGCAAATAAAATTTTGTGTTTTTTTATATCAAAACTATAATTTTGGGATTTTTCAAAAATTTTATTGTATTTTTTTTATATTTTGCAAAAAAAATAGATTTTTTTAGGTATTTTTAAATCCAATAAAAATTATCAAAACTTTTGTTTTTGTTTTAGGATTTTCAGATATTTGCACCTCAATTTTCAAACTTAAAACAAAATATTTTTATGAAAGTAGTAGAGATTATAGGGTATAAAAGAGCAAATCTCGGTAAAGCAGAGGCAAAGGCACTACGAGCCGAAGGCAATGCCCCTTGCGTATTGTATGGAGGCAAAGAGCAAATTCATTTTTACTCACCAATGATTTTGTTCAGAGATTTGTTGTATAAACCCGATGCCGCCTTTGTAAAACTTAATATTGAAGGTGATGAATATGATGCTATCTTGCAAGATGCCTCTTTTCACCCTACCAGCGAAGTGCTTTTACACGCCGATTTCCTTTTGTTACGTGATGACCGCCCCATCCGTATGCAAATCCCTGTGAAAATAGTAGGTAACTCTGTGGGAGTACAAAAAGGCGGTAGATTGATAGTAAAACTACGCAAACTTACTATCAAAGCCCTTCCCAAAAATATGCCCGAATTTGTGGAAGTAGATATTACTTCCTTGGAAGTAGGAAAATCTATCAAAGTGAAAGATTTGCCAAAGCAAAATTACGAAATTCTCAATAGTCCTTCTAATCCTATTGTTACGGTAGAAGTTACGCGTGCCTTGCGTCAAGCAGAGCAAGAAGCCGCCAAAGAAGCCAAAACCCCCGCAAAGAAAAAATAAAAATCCTGCTGACCACAAAAGCCTTGAAAAAATCAAGGCTTTTTTTATTTAAACACTCCCAAAATTTTATAGTTTTGCTATCAAAATACCACCAATTTGGCAAAATGCTCTCCTACTACTTTTTTAGGCTATGATAAGATATTTTTTGGCTTTTATCGGGTTTGTTTTCTCAAACATTGTTGCAGCACAAGACACAACGGTTTTTGCCCTCAAAGACCTCTACGAGCAAATGCGAAGGCATCACCCTATCGTGAAATTAGCCAACCTTTATCCTAAAATCGCCGAAGAAGAAATCAGAATAGCAAGAGGCAACTTCGACCCCAAATTGGAAGCCAATTATTTGCAAAAAACTTTCAAAGACAAGTTTTATTATAGCTACTGGGATAGCCGCCTCAAAGCCCCTATCTGGATTGGCGAACTGAAAGCAGGTTACGAACTCAACGAAGGCGAACTTATCAGCCTTGAAAATAAATCACCTCGCGAAGGCTTGATGTATGCAGGTATCAGCATACCACTCGGACAAAACCTCATTATTGATGCTCGTAGGGCTGTTTTGAGGCAAGCAAAATTTATGCAACAAATGGCAGAAGCCGAAAGAATAAAAGAACTCAATAAGCTATTTTTCACAGCTACCAAAGATTATTGGGAATGGTTTTTTGCTTACCGCCAACTGATACTTGTCAGAGAAGGCTATCGCTTAGCCGACGAACGCTACAAATTCATTAGGCAAAGAATTTTATTTGGCGAAGGGGCAAATATCGACTCCGTTGAAGCCCGCATCACCTTGCAAGAACGCACCGTACAGCTTCGCCAAGCTGAAATTGACTTCAAAAACGCAGGACTTATCCTCTCCAACCACCTCTGGCAAGAAGGCAGTATTCCCTTAGAACTGCCCGAAAATGCTATTCCCGAAGACTTAGCCGCCATCGAGAAAATCAGTGAAAGCCGCCTGAACGAACTGCTCATCTTTGCCCAAGAAAATCACCCCGAAATTCAGAAAATACGCTTCAAACTCGCCCAATTAGATATTGAAAGGCGTTTCCAACAAGATAGACTCAAACCGCAAATCAATCTCAATTACAATTTGCTTTCGGCTTACAATCCTATGAAATTTGAAGCAAATAACGAATATTTTGCCAATAACTACAAAATCGGTTTCGATTTTAGCTTTCCTATTCTGCTTCGCAAAGAACGTGGCAAAATCAACCAAACCCGCTTCAAATTAGACCAAACCCGCTTTGAGCAAACACAACTTGCAAGAGAAATTAGCAACCAAGTAAAAACTGCCTACAACGAAGCAGTGCTTTTAGAGCAAAATATCGCTCTACAAGAATCAATGGTAGCCAATCAAGAAACCCTCACCGAAGCCGAATACCAAAAATTCAGAAACGGAGAAAGTTCTGTTTTCCTTATCAATGCACGCGAAACGAAACTGATTGAGATGCGTGTCAAATTAGTTGCCCTGCAAACCAAATACGAAAAAGCCAAAGTAATGCTACGTTGGGCGGCAGGGGAAAGGTTTTGGGAATGATAATGAATGATGAATGATGAGCGATTGTTATGTCTATATGTTTGAACAATGTCTGAAAAAGAATTAGATGCTGTTGTAGCTCTTGCCAACGTAACGATTGGCTTTATTGCGTATTGGTTTGTAAGTCAGTCGGTGGTGATAGAAAATTATTTTGCTTTGCGTTATCCCAAACAGCAACAAATCTATTTTGTGCTGTTTCAGCGGTATGTAGGCTTTTTGTTTCTGGGAATTTTACCAAGTATCGTAACTTTCGTAGTTTTACCTACCTCGTGGGCAGATTATGGCGTAAAATTACCCCAAAACATAGAAACGCTCTATTGGATTGTAGGTTTGGCGGTCATTATTATTCCCTTGAACGCTTGGAACGCTAAAAAAGCCGATAATTTGCTTGTCTATCCACAAATACGAGCTACCGAATGGACAAAACAAACCTTCATACAAGAATACACAAGTTGGATAGCGTATTTGCTTGCTTACGAACTGCTTTTCAGAGGATTTTTGCTCTTTGCTCTGTATCGTGTTTCGGGGGCTTGGGTAGCAAGTATGGTGAATGTTGCTTTGTATGCAATTGCTCACATTCCGAAAGGACAAAAAGAAGCCATCGGGGCTATTCCTTTGGGGCTGTTGCTTTGCTACCTTACACTTCGCACAGGCGATATCTGGATTGCCGTAGTAGTACATATCACGTTGGCTATCAGCAATTCGTTTTTTTCATTTTTGGCTCAACCTAATATGAGGTATGTAAAGAATTGAGACAAGAGACAGGAAGCAAGAGGCAAGAGACAGGAAGCAAGAGACAAGAAACAGGAAGCAAGAGACAAGAAACAGGAAGCAAGAGACAAGAAACAGGAAGCAAGAGACAAGAAACAGGAAGCAAGAGGTAAGAAACAAGAACAATTCATCATTCGTCACTCATCATTCATAATTCATCATTCATCACTAAGTATGCAACTTTTATTTTCGATTAGCTCGTATTTGTATCTTCAAAAAGAGATTTTGGCATTAGGCGATTTTGAAAAAGGCGATGTAGAAGTAAAAACTTTCCCCGATGGCGAACGCTACCAAAGGATACTTTCTGACGTAGAAGGAAAAAACGTGGTACTTTTAGGCGGCACCCCTACTGATTCCGATACCCTCGAACTCTACGATTTAGCTTCGGCGATTAGCAAGTATGGTGCAAAAACGCTCACGATTGTTATTCCGTATTTTGGGTATTCTACGATGGAACGTGCCGTAAAAAAAGGTGAAGTCGTAACTGCTAAAACGCGTGCTACTTTGCTTTCGTCTATTCCCAGAACAGGCAGTCGGATTACTTTTGTGCTGATGGATTTGCACACAGAAGGCTTGCCACATTATTTCGAAGGCGATGTACAATCGGTGCATTTGTACTGCAAAGAAGTCATTATGGAAACCTGCCAAGAAATAGCAGGAAAAGATTTTATTTTAGCCTGTACCGACGCAGGCAGAGCCAAATGGGTAGAATCTTTGGCAAACGATATGGGCGTAGATGCGGCTTTTGTGTTCAAAAGGCGTGTGAGTGGCGAAGAAACTATGGTTACAGGCATCAGTGCCGATGTAACAGGCAAAACCATTATCATCTACGACGATATGATACGCACAGGCGGTTCGCTCATCAATGCTGCCAAATCGTACCGAGAGGCAGGAGCAAGCCGTATTTTTGCCATCACCACACACGGACTTTTCAATAATAACGCCTTAGCACGCCTGCAAGCAAGCCAACTTTTTGCCAAAGTGTTCTGCACCAACACCCACCCCAATACACAAACATTTGGACAAAATCCTTTGTTAGAAGTCAAAAGTGTCGCTAAAATCATTCACAAAAAATTACTAAATAGTTAGAAATGCGTACTTTCGATGTTTTCCGAAAAATAGCTTTTGCCGAAGGAATTTCGTATTTACTTTTTGCCCTTACAATGCCTTTGAAATATGCTTTCAAAATTCCTGGACCAAATTTCGTAGTAGGTTTGGCTCACGGTGTTTTATTTGTAGCCTACTGCTTGCTTTTGCTTGATGTATGGATTAGGTATAACTGGAAATTCAAAAAAGCCTTTTTTGCTTTTGTGGCTTCGCTTGTGCCTTTCGGAACGTTTTGGGCTGAAAAACACTTATATCATAAAGATTTTTGATAGTAACCACAAGCAATGCAGAAAACAACCTTCAAAATAGCCAAAATGGATTGTTTGGCAGAAGAACAAATCATACGAATGGAACTTTCGGACCTTAGAAATATCAAATCCTTAGATTTTGATATTCCCAATAAACTGCTGACTGTTTTTCACACCGATACCCACGAACAAATATTCCAAAGGCTCGTTAAGCTAAATCTCGATGCCTCAATTATTCACAGCCTTTCTGTTGATAATTTCGTAAGCAATACCGATACAGACCAAGAAAGAAAATTGCTGTGGCAAGTCTTAATTATCAATTTTTTCTTTTTTGCCCTTGAACTTACAACAGGGCTTATCGCCAACTCAATGGGACTTGTTGCCGATAGCCTTGATATGCTTGCCGATGCAGTAGTTTATGGACTTGCTCTTTTGGTCGTTGGCAGTACAACAACACGAAAAAAAAACATTGCAAAATTTGCAGGTTATTTTCAGTTAGCACTTGCGATATTGGGCTTTGTGGAGGTCATAAGGCGTTTTGTAGGAATTGAAGTTATGCCCGATTTCCAAACTATGATAATTGTTTCTGCACTTGCTCTTGTAGCCAATATTATTTCTTTGTATTTGTTACAAAAAAGCAAGAGCAAAGAAGCACATCTACAAGCAAGTATGATTTTTACTTCAAATGATGTAGTTGTCAATCTCGGGGTTATTCTTGCAGGCATACTTGTATTGCTGACAAAATCCAAATTCCCTGACTTAATCGTTGGTACAATTGTGTTTGTGATTGTTGGACAAGGTGCGTTTAAAATTTTAAAACTATCGAAATAAACATTTCAGAGCCGATAGGTCCTAAAAATCTGTCGGTTCTTGCTCAATTTCAATATGAATACCTACGGACATTTATTCCGAATAACTACTTTTGGCGAATCACACGGCTTGGCTGTGGGCGTGGTAATTGATGGTTGTCCTGCGGGTTTGGAATTAGACCTTGATTTTATTCAGCAGGAATTAGACCGCCGCCGTCCAGGACAATCGGCTATCGTAAGCCAACGTAAAGAAACCGATACCATTCAAATTCTTTCAGGAGTATTTGAAGGCAAAACCACAGGCACGCCTCTTGCAATGCTCGTTTGGAACGAAGACGCTAAAAGTAAAGATTACAGCCATATCGCCGATAAATTTCGTCCTTCTCACGCCGACTACACCTACCAAATGAAATACGGCATTAGAGATTATCGTGGTGGGGGGCGTAGTTCGGCACGCGAAACACTGGCTCGCGTAGCGGCAGGGGCTGTTGCTAAATTATGTCTCAAAAAACTTGCAGGCGTAGAAATTCAGGCGTATGTATCGCAAGTGGGCAAAATCAAATTAGAGCAAAGCTATCAGGCATTGGATTTATCCCAAACCGAAACAAACGAAGTTCGCTGTCCTGATACCGAAACCGCTCAACGAATGATTGAACTCATCAGGGAAGTTCGCAAAAAAGGCGATACAATTGGCGGCGTGGTAAGTTGTGTTTGTCGCAATGTGCCTGTGGGGTTGGGTGAGCCTGTTTTTGACAAACTACACGCCGAACTCGGCAAAGCAATGCTTTCTATCAATGCCGTAAAAGGCTTTGAGTATGGCAGTGGTTTTGCAGGTGTAGAAATGCTCGGTTCGCAGCATAACGATAGCTTTTTTGTTGAAAATCAGAAAGTAAAAACGCGTACCAACTACTCGGGAGGCATACAAGGAGGCATCTCGAATGGCGAAGACATTTATTTCAGAGTGGCTTTCAAACCTGTAGCAACCTTGATGCAAGAACAAGAAAGTATTGATGAAAATTTACAAGAAACAATCATTACAGGCAAAGGCAGGCACGACCCTTGCGTAGTGCCGCGTGCCGTTCCTATCGTAGAGGCTATGGCGGCTTTGGTGCTTGTGGATTTTTTTCTTAGGAATAAAGTATTGAATATCAATAATTTACAATAAAATTACTGCATTTTCTTGTGAAAAAAATATCTTTTTTGCAAAAAATCATAACTTTGTGTAAGTTTTTACGTAATTTATATCAAAAGATGAACCTAAGCACAGAACAACAGCAAGAAATTCATATTATCCATATAGAAGGCGATTTAGATGCCTCGTCTTCTATCATATTAGATACAGCTATGTACGAGGCTATCAGTAAGCCCGAGAAAGCTATTTTGGTGGATTGTGAGAAATTAAATTATATCTCTTCGGCAGGTTTGGGGGTGTTTATGTCGCATTTGTCAGATTTAGAAGAAAAAAATATATTTTTTGCACTTTACGGAATGAATGAAAAGGTAAAAAATGTCTTTGAAATTTTAGGCTTAGAGCAACTCATAAAACATTTTCCCTCGAAACAAATCGCTTTGCAAGAGGCACTCGGTAGATGACAAAATCCATTTTTGTCATAAATTACTTATGATTTATGAAATATGATTTAAGCATCAAAGCTGATAAGAAAAATCTCAAAAAAGTAAGAAATTTTTTGGGCGAGGTATTTGTTAAACTTCAAGTTTCAGCTATTGAGGCTAATCAACTTATTTTGGTGGTTGATGAAATTTTAGCTAATCTTATCATTCATTCCAGCAAAAATGACCCCCAAAAAAACATAGACCTTACCCTCACCGAAAAAGGCGGCGAAATTACTTTTGAAATTTACGACTACAACTCCCCTTACTTTGACCTTACTCAACATCAAGACGCTAATCTTCAAGAACTTGTAAAACAAAAACGTAAAGGCGGAATGGGACTTACCCTTGTCAAAAACATTATGGACGAGGTAGAAGTTTCTTACGAAGATAACACAAACATTTGGCGTTTGCAGAAAAGATTGCCATATTTGCTCGTAAAAAATAAAAATGCGTAAGAACACAATTCTCGCTCTTGTAGGTATTCTCGGAGCATTGGCTGTTGGTTTGGGGGCTTTTGGGGCTCACGCTCTCAAAGAGTTACTGGCTCAAAATGGTTATACCGAAGTGTTCAGAACGGCAAATCAATACCATTTTTATCATACATTTGCTCTGGCTTTGATTGCTCTACTGCCACAACCCGAAAAATATAAGTGGGCAACGTACAGCTTTATAGTTGGTATTGTTTTGTTTTCAGGCTCTTTATACCTGCTATCAATTACCAAAATAAGTATTTTGGGAACGATTACGCCTTTTGGAGGTGTATTTTTTATAGCAGGTTGGCTTATTTTGTGTTTGAATACTCTTCTAAAACCTCTCTCAAACATCAATGCACGATAAAATTCTTCAAGAAGTTAAAGATATGGTGCTACCTCTCTGCATCATTGTGAGTTGAAGGTGAAATAATCTTTCTAAATGCAAGAGATTACTTCGGTTTGCTTACTGGAAAATCTCGTAACGACGCACAAATTTTTTATTTCAGCATTACTTGTTATACACTACTAATTCTTAAACAAAATAATCATATACTGCATTAAAAGTGGTTTTTAGTAAAACTTAAATTTACGACTACAAAAAGTCCCCCTCTCCTTTGGAGAGGGGATAGGGGTGAGGTTAAAGGGATTGAGATGTAGAAAACCAATTTATTTTGAGTATAAATACTGAAACAATCAATTTTTTTTTGATTATTCTCGTTTTTTTCATAGTTTTGCTTGTCATACTCAATCAAAAGTGGTTTTTCAGAACTTGTTCAGAGAAAAGTGTTTTTTTGTGCGTTGAACGAAGCCGAAACGCACAAAAAAGCACAAAACCATTTATTTTTGAGTATAGTAAAATACTTTTCAAACCATAAATATCTTTTGCAATGACAAAAGATTATAGTAAAATATACAACGAAATGCAAGATGAAAATTTTATCTTGTCCTACAAGGGGCAAGTAGGTTTTGTGCAAATCAATTCTTTGCTGAAAATCATTGAAGATAGATTGATAACCGCCGAAACCAATCCCCGAACACGAAAGAAAGTCTATAACATTGCTACCGAATGTTATCAGAATTTGAGCCACCACTTAGAAAAACACAGCCAAGAAATTGGCACAAAAGGTTTGGCAGTGTTTGAGGCTTACGAAGACAAATACGTTATTGCTACGGGCAACTACGTATTCAAAGAAAGCGAAATGAAAATTAGAGAAAAAATAGATTTTATCAACTCTTTGAACAAAGAACAACTTCGCGAGTATCATAGAAAAATGCTTGATAGTGAAAATTTTTCAGAAAAAGGAACAGCAGGTTTAGGGTTCATCGATATTGCTCGCAAAACCGACGGAAACATTAAATATGAATTTCACCACCTCAATGACGAGTTGGCTTTCTTCACACTAAAAGTTGAAATCATCAGGGAAAACAAAAATATTGCATAAACAATGGAAAGTTTATTCATAGAAAGAACCCCTAACACTCCTTACGTTCATTTAGACGCTGATACAGGTAAAATGGAAATTAAAGGACGCTCCGTTCCTGAAAATCCTTTGGAGTTTTATACGCCTCTCAACGAATGGCTCGAGCGTTTTTCGGCACAAGCCGCCGAAAGAGTAGTGCGTATGGACGTATCCTTAGAATACTTCAATACAAGTTCTTCTAAGTGCCTGCTTGATGTATTTAAGAAAATGGCTGCTATCCAAAAAATGGGAGCTGCCGTAGAAATCAACTGGTGGTGCGAAGAATTTGATGACGATATGATTGAAGCAGGCAAAGACTATCAAGATTTGCTCAATGTGCCTTTTAATATCAAAATTATTTCAGAAGACGAGTAACAGCTAAATGCTCTCGCATTGTAGAGATGAAGGAAAAATATGCGGAAAGATTATCTCACAGGAGAAGAAGAAAAGCTTTCTGTTTCTGACAGAGAAATAGAAAAAGCCTTACGACCTCTCAGTTTTGATGATTTCACGGGACAAGAAAAAATCGTTGAAAATCTTAGAGTTTTCGTACAAGCCGCCAAACAACGCAGAGAAGCCTTAGACCACGTCTTGCTCCACGGACCGCCCGGCTTGGGTAAAACTACCCTCTCCAACATCATCGCCAACGAACTGGGCGTAGAAATGATGACTACCTCTGGACCCGTCTTGGATAAACCAAGCGATTTGGCAGGTTTGCTCACCAAACTCAAAACAAATGATGTTCTTTTCATTGATGAAATCCATCGCCTCAATCCCATTGTAGAGGAATACCTCTACTCGGCTATGGAAGACTACAAAATTGATATTATGCTCGACTCAGGTCCTAATGCTCGTAGCGTGCAAATCGGTTTGAACCCTTTTACGCTTATCGGTGCGACCACGCGTGCAGGATTGCTCACAGCTCCTCTTAGGGCTCGTTTTGCCATCAATGCTCGTCTGCAAT
>Ga0308393_1000295_pt1 | contig 26863 bp, 24 predicted proteins | sample Hotspr2Sampleee2_FD_202364 | JGI IMG/M metagenome (GOLD analysis project Ga0308393, IMG submission 202364) | Hot spring phototrophic mat microbial communities from Mushroom Spring, Yellowstone National Park, Wyoming, United States - 20050630_ee2 ... | reverse complement strand
AATAAAAAGTCGAAATTATTCCCAAAGGCAAAACTACCGGCCACCAACCAACTGTATCAAAGTGAATTAAATAAAAGTTAATTGTCCAAAAAGATAAAAATAAGATAGAAATAGTTTTGCCAAAAATCTTTTTTAATAAAAAAAATGAAAGCCAAAAAAAGAAGACATTGACAAAAATTACAAAAAAAATTAACGCTTTTGGGTGAAGTTTTGTTAGGAGAAAAAAAGGAACAAGAAGATAAGAAAAATAAGGACCCAAAAAAAATCCAGCATCACTGAAGACTCGCGGGCCAATCAAAGTTAGTTTTCCATTAATAATATTTTTTACCGAATAACAAATATTTTCCTGATCCCAATCAAAAACAAAACGTTTGTCTAAATTGAAAAAACGAAGATATGAAAAAGTGATAAAGATTGTTAATGTTAACAAAAAAACAATTAAAGTTTGATATTTAATTAATAAAATTTTAAAATTATCAATAAAAGAATATGATATTTTTTTATTTTCTATTGATTTTATTTTTTTCTTTTTATTCATATGCTTTAGTTGATCCTAATTTTACCTTATTTAATCATCCTTTTTGGACTTTTTTTAGAAACGTAATGGTTTATTTTGGTTATTATAAGCGTTTTTGGTTAACTTTAGTTTATATTTTATTTATTTTATTACTTTTTTATTTTTATTTTTTCTTTAAAAAGAAAAAAATTAATGTTTTAAAGACTGCCTTCCTAATTGGATTTTTGACTTTATTTTCCTATCCTTTTTTATCTCATGACTTTTTTAACTATTTATTTGATGCCAAAATTTTAACTTTTTATGGCAAAAATCCCTATCACTTTTCTGCATTAGATTTTCCCAAAGATTCTTGGACTCGTTTTATGCACTGGACTCACCGGACTTATCCCTATGGTCCAACGTTTTTACCAATAACCGCCATTCCTTCTTTTTTTTCTTTTGGTAAATTTTTTTTGGCCTTTTTTTTGTTTAAGCTGACTTGGTTTTTGTTTTATTTTTTAATGATTTATTTTTCCTATAAAGTCGATAAAAAATGGAGTTTGATCTTGGCTTTTAATCCTTTAATTATCGTTGAGGGATTGATTAACAATCACAACGATTTACTTGCTTTGAGTTTTTCGGTTTTGGCAATATATTTTTTAATAAGGAAAAAATATAAATTATTAAGCGCAATTTTTTTTATCATTGGTGGAGGAATAAAATATCTTTCTTTACCGCTTATCTTTTTGACTATTAATAAAAAATTGGCAAAAATATTATCCTTGTTTTTAATCTTTATTTTAATCCTTTATCTTACTTTTTTTTCGGAGATTCAGCCTTGGTATTTTTTGATTTTTTTTGCTTTTTATCCTTTTTTTCCCAAGTTAGTTGAAAGACTAAATCTTTTTTTTGCCGGCCTTTTGTTTTCCTATTTTCCTTATCTTTTTTTGGGCGGATGGGATAGTCTTGAAAAAATTAATCAAAAACATATAATAATATCAGTCTTTTTAGGATTAAATTTAATTTACTTATTTTTTGTTTATGCTAAAGAAAATAGAAAATTTTTTAAAAGATAATTTTTGGCAGTTTTTGGTTTTTCTTTTTTCTTTCTTTGTTTTTTTATTCAATGCCCGTTATGTTTCTTATCCTGATGAGTTTGTTAATCTTTTAGCAGGAAAGTCGATTTTAAATGGCGGTTTTCCATATCGTGATTTTTTTGATCATCATCTACCTTTGGCTTGGTATTTGGCAGCAATTTTTTTAAGTTTTAGTTTTGGTTCCTATACAATCTTTCGTTTACTTTGGTCATTGTTTAATTTTGTTTTACTTTCTTTTTTGGCTTTTTATATTAGAAAAAGACATCAAAAAATATATCCCTTTTATCTTATTTTTTTAGCTTTTTATCCGTTGACTGCTTTGTATTTTTGGTTTCATTTATATTTGGCCGATAGCCTTTCGGTTTTATTTTTTAGTCTTTCTTTTTGGCTTTTACTTATTCAAACTTTTTTTAAAAAAGATTTAGAAGAAAAATCTTTTATTTTTATTTTGGTTTCTTTTTTAAACTTTTTTTTGGTTTTTTCCTCGGCCACTTTTGTTTATTTAACTTTCTTTTTGTATCTTTGGCAGCTTTATCTTTTATTAGGTGATAAAAAAAAGATTGTTTTATTTATTCTCTACAGCATCTTACCCTATTTTGTTTATGCCTTATACCTTTTTTTAACAAGAACTTTTTTTGATTTTTACTTTGCCAATTTTGTTTACAATACTAAACTTTATATCTCAATTCCCAATTATGTAAAAGGTGCTCATTTTAATCCCTTTAAATTTGCTTTAACCTTGATTAATAATTTTTGGGCCAATTATGTGGTCCTTTTAACTTATATCAAACATTTAGATTTGTATTTACCAATTGGAGTTTTATCAGGTTTGGGGAGCTTGACTTTACTTTTAATTTTGTTAATAGAAAGACTACCAATTGGAATAGTCTATTTTTTTGTTTTATCTTTTTCCGCTCCAAGAAGTAATATCCAAAAATTCTCAGAAACCGACTATCAGGCAAGTTTATTTTTAGTTTTAGGTTTAATCTCAGCTATTTTTAGTTTCTATTTTTTATATCAAAAAAAGTTTAAAGAAGTTTTTTTCAAAGATCTTGCTCGATTAACCCAAGTTCTTCTTTTTATTTTTGGATTTTTTTCTTTTATTTTTTTGGGACAAAATTTTTACCATAAATTTTTTTCTGTTTTCACCCAGAAAATGCCATCAGTTTATAACTTTTCTTATGTTGCCAATTTTATCGACCAAATTATTGAGAAAAATGAGTATTATTGGATTGGTCCTTATGAACCGCATCATGAGTTTTTTGTTAAAAAAGGAAGACTTCCTGGAAAATACCCCACCCTTCTTCCTCAATTTAGAGAAGATGAATATCTAAAGAATGATTTTTTATCGCAGTTTAAGAAGAATAAACCCTTAATTTTAATCTTTAATCATCAAGCCTCAATCTTTATGACACCAGCTGAGGAATTTGGTCGGTTTTTTTTGGACTGGGTTGAAAAAAACTATGTTAATTTAGACAATCTTAAAATCAAAGCCAAAAAAAGTCCTTCAGAATTTAATATCCAAACTGATCTCTATTTAAAAAAAGAAGAGGTTAGTCAATTAATTTTAAGATTAAAAAAAGGAGGCTACCTTTAATTTTTATTAAAGAAATATTTTTTTAATTCGTTAATCAATTTAATCTTAAAGAATAAGGTAAGAGTAAGAATATAAGTTAAGCCTCCAATCAATATCTTAAAGAAAAAATTAAAGTAAGGATTGTTTATCAAAAAAAAGTGATTAAAAAGAAAAAGGGTGACAAACATTAAAAAAGAAGAAACGATAAAGGGCGTAATCGGTTTTAAAAAATTAAAAGAAATTTCTCTTTTCATTGATAAAACCACTAAAGGAAAAGTTAACGAAATAAAAAGATGGGTTAGGGGAAAACCAAAATAACCAAAAAATTTAGTGAAAAAAGGAGTAAAAATCCAAATAATTATTGTCCAAAAAAGCATGAAAAAAAATGATTTTTTAACCTTCCCTAAGGCGTTAAAGATATTGATAAATGGTGCGTAGTAAATAACTAAAAATGAAGAAAAAAGAAAGATGTTAAATAAAGGTAGCGCATTCTGCCATTTTTGATAACGGGGAATAATTTTTAAAATATAAGGCATTAAAAAATAAGCAAAAACCATTATTGGGGCAATTAGTCCGGTAAGATAATACAAAACTTTTTCGATTAATTGACCAACTTTTTCTTTATCATCTTGGATTCGAGAAATGGCTGGAAATAAAACTTTGGTGACATTGTCCATAATAATTCTTATTGGTGCCTCAGCCCATTTTTTGGCAAAACCAATATAACCTACTCCCTCAAAGCCGACCGCTTTCCCAAGATATAAAATAATTAAGTCATCTTTAAATAAAGCTAAAAATGAACTAGTTTGAAAAGGAAGACCAAAAGAAATAAGTTGGGAGAAACGACTTTTATTAAAACCAATCCTTATCTTCCACGGCGAAAGTTTATAAATTAAAAAAAGGCCCGTAAGGGATCTAAAAATAACCGCAATAATAAAACTTTTCAGTTCAAAGCTAAGAAGAGCAAAAATAATTACCAAAAGATAAAAAAAGGTGTTTTCAACAATTTGAACAAAAACAATTTTTTCGTATTCGACTTTTCTTTCTAAAAAAACTGAGGGGATGGTTTTTAAAGAAGAGATAAAAAAAGAGAGAATAAGAGTAAGATAAAGATATGTCCCATCTTTTGGTAAGTTATAGAAGTGACTAATAAAGGGGGTTATCAATATTCCTAAGACAAAAAGATTAATAATTAAAATTTGTTGGACCGTAAAAACCGTTTTTATATCCTCATCATCAATTTCTTTTTTTTGAATAAGAGAAGCGGCCAAACCAATATCAGAAAAATAATTTAAAAAGGAGATGGCTGATAGAAGAGTAATATAAATACCAAAAATTTTCGGCGAGACAACAATGGTTAAGACTAAATTGGCTAAAAGGCCCAAAAAAGCCGAGTAGCCACTTTGAAAAAAAAGACTAAAAATACTTTTGACGGTTTTTTTCTTTAAATTAGAGGGATGATCCATTTTTTTATTTTGTTGGTATAATAGAAAAAATGAAAAAAAATAATTTTTTAATTGATATTTTTCTTCTTTTAATTATATCAATTCCAAGTTTTATTTCCCTTTTAAATCCCTATTATTTTACTATTCATGATAATCAGCATCCAGTGCGACTTTATCTTTTAAATGAAGCAGTTAATCAAGGTTATTTATATTCTCGCTGGGTTGATAAATTAACTTTTGGTTTTGGTGATCCACTATTTAATTTTTATCCACCTTTGGTCTATTATTTGGCTTTAATTTTTTATCGCTTAGGTTTTTCTTTGATTTGGTCAATAAAGTTGGTTTTTATTTTTGGGTTTTTTTTATCAACCGTTTCGATGTTTTTTTTAGCCAGGAAGTTTTTTTCCAAGCCAGTTGCTTTCTTAGCTTCTTGTTTATATAACTATCTTTTTTATCACGCGGTTAATGCTTATGTTCGGGGGGCTTTGGCGGATTTTTTTACCATGGCAATTATTCCTTTTTTATTTTTGACAATAATTAATCTTTACCAAAAACCAAATTTAAAAAATATTTTGTCTTTTGGGTTGGCGCTTTCTTTTTTAATTTTAACTCATCAATTGATTGCTTTTCCTACCTTTTTCTTCTTATTTTTTTTGTTTTTATTTTATTGGTTTTTATCAAAAGAAAGATTTTTGTTTTTTAAATATTTTTTGATTGGTTTTATTTTTGGTTTATCTTTATCATCTTTTTATTGGCTGCCGATGTTTTTCGAGAAACAGTTTACTTTTTTGGATAAGGGGCTTGGGGATTATCGTGATCATTTTATTTATCCTTATCAGTTTTGGTATTCACCTTGGGGATTTGGGGCATCGATTAAAGGAATAGAGGATGGAATGAGTTTTCAAATTGGTAAAGTACCAATTTTTTTAATCGGACTTTCTTTTATTTTTTTTGTGATTTATTTATTTAAGGTAAGAAAAAAAGATTTTTTTCTTATTTTAAACTTTCTTATTTTTTTATTTTTGATGATTTTTGGTTTATGGATGACAACTTCTTATTCTGATATTTTATGGAGAAATTTTAAAATGCTTTGGAGCTTACAGTTTCCTTGGCGCTTTTTGGCACCGACTTCAGTGTTTGTTGCTTTAACGGCCGCATCGGGAATCTATTTTTTAGAAAAATTAATTAAATTCAATAAAACAATTTGGGTAATTTGTTTGTTTTTTATTATTTTAACAATCTTTAAATATTATCAATATTTTAAACCGCAAAATTATCTTTATGTTTCCGATAATGATTTGGTAACTGATGAAGAAATTATATGGAAACAAAGTAAAACAGTTTTGCATTTTGTACCAAAAGGAGTAAAATCGAAAAAAAATGAATACGAAGTTTATGTTTTGGATATTGAAAAAAAGAATTTGCCAAAAAATATCTTTGAGATAAAAAAGGGTGAAGCAAAGGTTAAAATTTTGGAAAATCGCTTTCAAGACAAAAAATTTTTTATTGATGCTCAAACACCTGCTATTTTCCAATTAAATACTTTTAATTTTATCGGCTGGCAAGCATATTTAAATGGCAAAAAAATACAAATCGATGACAAAAATGACTATAAATTAATTACTGTTTTTATTCCAAAAGGAAGGCATAATTTAGAATTTAGGTTTGAAGATACATTGGTACGAAAAATAGGAAATTATTTAAGTTTATTAAGTTGTTTTGGATTTTTGATTTTTTTAAAATCTAAAAAATGATTAAAAAACATTATTTTTACCCTTTAATTATTGCATTATTTTTAATTTCTTTTCATTTTTACTCTTTTTATCAAAAAAGTTTTTTCCAAATGATAAATTTAATTAAAAATAAAAGATACCCGACTTTGTATGAAAAGATTCAAAGTGAAAATCCATATTATGAGATTTGGTTGCTTGCAAAAGCTGGAAAAAATATTTACTTTATTTTCGAAGATAAAAGTGATAAAAATTTAGATTACAATACTACTTATTTTAAGCAAAAACAAACTAGGAAAAAGGTTAATTATTATTTAAGTGAGTTAAAATTAAATATCGACTATTTTTTTTATCCAAAAGAAATAAAACCAAAATTTTTGTGGGAAGTTGTTTATTTATATCAAGGTGACTTTAAAAAAGGTGATATGATTATTTCAGATTATGAGCTAGATGAATATTGGGAAAAAATAAATAGTCAGATTTATTCATGTGTCAGAAAAACTGCTTTAGAAGAAGAATACGATAAAAAATTTAAAAATTTTTATAAAAGATTGAAGAGATTACCAATATCAAAAAAAAATTTTATACCGGTAAATCGTCATCCAGAAAAACCTTATTATATCTATCAAGTAGTTAATTGATTATGTTAAACATCATATTTAACAAAGATAATTTAATTGTTTTTTCTTTTGTCTTTTTTATTCAAATTTTAGGACTAAATTTTTTATTATTATTTTTTAAAAACTTTTTTAAAAAAAACAATTTATTTTTAAACTTAAGCTATTCTTGGTTTTTTGGTAATGTTATTTTCTCATTTTTGATTTTTTTCTTTTTTGTTTTTAAAAAGCTTAATTTTTTAAATTTAAATATTTTTTTAGGATTATTTTTTCTGACGAGCATTTTACTTATTTTTTTATTTCTTAAGCATAAGAAAGAAATAAAGGTAAAAAAATCCAATTTAATTTATTTTGTTTTTACAATAATTTTTTTTACCCCTTTGATAATTGAGAGTTTGACTTCATTTTTAATTTCTTGGGATGCTTTGGCGATTTGGTTTTTAAAAGCAAAAGCTTTATATTTTGATCAAAATATATTGCCATTTTTGAAGAGTGAGAATTTTTATTATTCGTCCCAAGCTTATCCGCTGGGTATTCCATTGATTATTAATATCTATTATCGACTAATAAATAAAGTTAATGATCAAGCAATTCAATTTTATTTTGTTTGGTTTTTTATTAATATGAGTTTTTTATTTTTTGGTTTATTGATTAATTTTTTTGATAAAAGTTTTTCAAAATTTATTCTTTTTTTATTGACCCTTACCTTAATGATTAGTAGTACTTTTATCATTTATTCCCATAATGGTTATGTTGATTTCCAATTGGGTTATATTTTTTTGGTGATATTTTCCTTAGCTTATTTTTTCATCGCAAAAAAAGAAAACCGTTTTTTTTATCCCAAACTGATTCTTTTGGGTTTAGGTTATTCTTTAATGATAAAAAATGAAGCTTTGCCTTTTAGTTTGATTAGCGTTTTTATTTTGTTAGTTATTTTTGGATTAAATTTTGGCATTTTAAATTTTGTTCAAAAATATTTTTTGTATTTTTTAAGTTTTTTGCCATTTTTATACTGGGAATTTTATCGAAGAATAAATTTAATTCCTTCATTTTTAGACGGTAATTTGATTCCAAAAAAAGAAAACTTACCGAGGTTAAAAGTAGTTTTTAATTATTTTTTTCTTGAGTATTTTAATACCGATAAATATGGTCTAAATTTAATTATTGCTCTTTTATTAATTATTTTTTTTGGGACGATTTTGTTTTATAAAGGAAAAATTAAAAAAATATTACCTTTGTTTTTGATTTTATTTTTTCAAATTATTTCTTATTTTTATGTCTTTTTGATTACACCATTTCCTTATCTAGTTCAACTTGAATCATCTTTGGAAAGAATTTTTCTTCATTTTATTCCATTGATCTATTTTTTAGCGATAGTTTTTGTTTTTGAAGGAATAAAAGATTGATCTTTTATAAAACTATATCTTTCCCATCTTTTTTTATTTTTTCTTTTATAATTATTATTTTTCCATCCCTCTTTTTAATCATTATCTTTCCACCCCATTCGGGATCAATTATATTTCTATTTTGCCAGGCAATTTTTTTTATTAAGTCGGTTGGATATCCTTTTTTGAGATTGGAATAATACACTCTTGTTGGTCTCATTTCATAAATAACCCCCTTTTCCAATTTAATCTTATTAAAGTCAGAAAGATTATAATCTTCCTTAATAAAACCAATTTCAGTGGGGACATCAGGTAAACTGTTGGGGCGATAAATAATTTCGATATCAAAAGTTCCACCTTTACCGGTTAATTTAGCCAACTGCAATTGAATCTTTTTATCATCAGTAATTTCTTTTTTGATGACAAGAAAAAACGGTCTTTTTTCTTCATCGCTAAGAATGGCGCCATCCTTTAATAGAATTTTTCCGTACCTTCCTAATTCAAAATTTCCAATGACTTGATCATCTTGATCTAAATTAGGAATAAAATATCTATCCTGCCAAATCATCTTCCATCGACCTTTTTCTTTTATAAATTCAGTTTCTGATCGATTGTCGATTTTTCCTATTTTTGTATCAATGCTAATAAAAATTTCTCCTTTTAATTTATTTTTCCAAGGATAAAAATTTTCTTTTAATCCTATTACTACTTGTTTTTTATCGATACCAAGATCTTTTTCTATCAACTTCATTCTTCGCCAAAAATTCCATCGATCTATTTTTTCGTCTTTAATCTCTAATTCGTTGTAAAGATCTTGATAAGAACCATTGGTGAAATTTCTTATTATATCTTTTATATTAGAATTTGGATTAGGATTCAGATATAGATAAATTTGAATTATGAAAATAATTATTAAAAAAATTTTTAAATTATTTTTTATTTTTGATAAATAAGGAATTGAAATAATTATAAAAAGAGGAAATATTAATATGAGATATCTAGGAAAAAGAGGAATTAATGAGAATAGTAAAAATAAAGATAATGAAATAAAAAGTATATAATTTTTTTCTATGTTTTTCTTTAAATTATATTTTTTGGCTTTTATTAGGGATAATAAAAATATAATTAAATAAATAGGCCAGGTAATTGTCCACTCATTAATTCTTTCCCAAGTTGCACCCTCATGCCATCCCTTAGTGAATCCTGAAATTAAATTGATAACAATCATTCCTTTAATTGATTTTGACGGATTATCTAACCAGTAATGGATGATCCATTTTTGAGCTTTTACGAAATCGAAAATATCATTTCCTTTTATAAAAAATGGTAAGTAGGAAATTAAAAAAAATAAAATTGATGTTAATATGATTGTGATAAAACTTAAAAGATTTTTTGTTTGATATAAAAATAAAAAGTCAAATATTAAAATAGGAATAGCAAAAAAGCCAACTTTCGTTGAAATAAACCAACCTAAAGATAAGCCAGCGACATTTGACCATAATAATAATGATTTAATGTTATTTTTTTCTTTTATTATTCTTAAAAAAGAATAAATATGAATCAAAAAACCAAGAAGTTGCGGTAAATCGAGCATTGCAATTGTCATTTGATGAAACATCAATGGTTCAAGGATAAATAAGAATAAGCCTAAACAAATAATAAAAATATTCTTTTTGAAAATTTCTTTTAAAATTAAAAAGTAGATAAAAAAACAAATAATAAATATAAAAATTGACATTAATTTTGCATTTTTAAAAAAAATAATAGAAAAACCATAAAGGTATTTAGCTAAGGGAGGGGCTTCAGGATTGATATTAAATATATCACCAGTTCTTAAATAATCAACACCAGCCACTTGATAGAGAAGTTCATCACTGATTGATCTTGGACTTAGGGGGATTCGGTATTGGGAGTGATCAAATAAGTCACGGGCATATTTTTCATCAAAAGGAGTTTGGTAAACAAAACGATAATGGTAAATAAGGAACAAAAAAATTAATAAAAATGGACTAAAAAATAAGATTTTTGAAAAAATGTTTTTCATTATTTTTTTAGTAACTCAAAAAAATAAATAGCTGATTTTTTTCCTGGCTTTTCAAATTTTTTGATAAGTTTTAATGGCCAATTTTGGGGAAAGTCACTTCGGTGAGGAAAAACAACATAAATGTAATATTTATCCAAATCTTTTTGACGAGAAATTAAATGTTTTTCTTCAAGCGGCCAGTAAGCGTCAACAGAAACTTGATGGCCATTGCGAGGAAGGCTTGCCCGAAGCATATCACCAATCAAACCAAAATTTCCTTCTGCCATTAAAATCACTGGTTTTTCTTTTGATTTTTTAATGGAAAAATCGATAATCTCTTTGACTCCAAAGCCAGCTGGGGGTCCTTCAATATATTGACCTCGATCGATTTTTGGAAAAGAAATATTTTTAAAATCAAAAAGGATTTTGTGATCAAAATAAAAAGCGGAAATTAAAAAAATTGTGAAAAGAAAGATTTTTACTTTTTTATTGATTTGGGTAAGAAAAAAGGAGGCAAAAACAACCATTAATGAAGCAAAAAATATTAAGTATCGTGGAAAAATTACTTTGGAAATTGAGGCAATAATTAAAAAAGGGATTAAAAACCAAAGAAAAAGATAAAATGCCAAAGGTGTTTGTCTTTTAAAAAGAAAAAATAAACCAAAAAAAGCAAAAATTGGTAAAACAAATCCGGCTTCCCAAACAACATCGACCAAAACCCCAAAAACATTGTTCCAAAACAAAGAAAAAGGCGCTTTTAAAAATTCTTCTTTTGTCATTAAAAAGGTGGTGTTTTTTATACCAATATAATGCATATAAGGAGATAGGCGTTGGACGTTGTAGATCAAAAAGCCAAAAATAATTACTAAACAATAAAGAAGATAAAAATTTAATATTTTAATTAACCTTTCTTTTTCTTTTTTAAAAAGAAAAGTTATTGGCGCCAAAAGGCCTAAAAAAACAAAAAGTTGAGTCGATGATTTGGTAAGTAGTGCCAAGCCAGAAAATAAACCAAAAATTAAAGCTAAATCTAAACGAATATATTTAATAAGAATTAAAGAAAAAAACAAAATTCCCAAAAAACCCATGTTGACAGCGGAATCAGTTAAAGCCATTCGATCGTAAAAAAGAAAGTAGGGGGTAAAGATATAAAAAAAGCTTCCCAAAAAAGCCGTTTTTTTATCAAAAAGAAAAAAAAGAAGGCTAAAGACAAAAAATAAAGAGAAAAAACCAGTAAAAACAGAAAAAAGTCGACCGGCAAAAAGGGGATGATTGGGAAAAAGTTTTAAAAAAGGAATGGTGGCCCAGGTTTGCAGTGGCTGCTTGCCATCGGTTAAAGAAATAAAACGCATTGATGCATCATTCCAGGCAGTTTTTGCCCAGTTAATATAGATTCCTTCATCGGTAAAAATAGGAAATTTCTCTAAGTTGACAAGACGACTAAAAAAATAAAGAAAAAAAATCAAAAAAATTATTAAAAAATCTTTTTTGTTAAAATTTTTCTTAAAAAAATTTAAAATATTTAAAATGTTAAACATATTTGGTTTTATTATACTTTAATTTAATAAAAAAAATGGAAGAAAAAAAAGTAGCCATTGTTTATGATTGGTTGGATAAATGGGGTGGGGTAGAAAGAGTGCTTTTGACCTTTTTAGAAATTTTTCCAAAGGCCGTTTTTTTTTCTTCTTATTTTGATAAGAAAAAAGCCTCCTGGGCAAAGAATTTTTTAATAAAAACATCTTTTATTCAAAAACTTCCTTTTTTTATAAAAAAAAACCGTCTCTTGTCTCTTCCTTTTTATCCTTTGGCGTTTGAAACTTTTGATTTTTCTGATTTTGATTTAGTGATTTCGGTGACTTCTTCTTTTGCCAAAGGAGTTATAGTTAAAACACCAGTCAAACACATTGTTTATCTTTTAACCCCAACCCGTTTTTTGTGGATAATGCCGCAAAACTATCATCTTTTTGGTTTAAAAAAGTTTTTAGTTTCTCCTTATTTAAATTACTTAAGAAAATGGGATTATGCCTGCGCCCAAAGGGCTAATAAAATTATTTCTATTTCCAAAACGGTTCAAAAACGATGTTTAAAATACTACCAAAGAGAAAGTAAAGTGATATATCCTCCGTTTGATTTGGAATATTGGAAAAAAATTAACTCAAAACTCAAACCTCAAAGCTCAAAGCTGCAACTTAAAGCTAAAAACTTTTTTTTAATAGTTTCAAGATTAGAAAGTTACAAAAAAATTGATTTGGCCATTAAAGTATTTAATAAGAGAAAAGAAAATTTATTAGTGGTTGGGGAGGGTAGTGAGGAAAAAAGACTTAAAAAAATGGCCTCAAAAAATATTGTTTTTCTAAAAAAATTAACTGATGAAGAATTAGCTTATCTTTATTCTAATGCATCGGCTTTGATTATGCCCCAAGAAGAAGATTTTGGTTATGTTTCTTTGGAAGCGCAGTTTTTTGGAACACCGGTTTTGGCCTACAAAAAAGGGGGTGCTTTTGAGACGGTGATTTCTTATAAAACCGGTTTGTTTTTTGAGGAGCAAAATGAAGAGAGTTTAAATAGGGTAATTGATAAGTTTCTTTTAATTGAAAAAAAATTAAATTATCAAACTAAAGTTAACAGTTTAAAAAATCTAAAAAAATTTGATAAAATTAATTTTGTCGATAAATTTAAAAAAATAATATGAAAATTGTTATTTTTGCTGGGGGCGCTGGGACAAGACTTTGGCCTCTTTCTCGAAAAAAATCACCTAAACAATTTGAAAAAATAATTGACGACTATTCGACATTACAACTGACGGTTTCGCGTTGTCTTTTGGGATTTAAAAGCGATGATATTTTTATCTCCACCAATAAAAAATATAAAAAAATTGTTTATGAACAATTGCCTCAAATTCCCAAAAATAATTTTATTTTTGAACCAGAAAAAAAAGATGTTGGTCCCGCGATTGCTTTGGTTTGCGGGATTTTAAATAGACTTTACCAAAAAGAACCTTTGGCGATTTTATGGAGTGATCATTTGGTAAAAAGAAACAAGTTATTTATTGAAATTTTAAAAAAAAGCGGAAAGTATATCGAAAAAAACCCGCAGAAAATTATCTTTATTGCTCATAAACCGCGTTTTGCAAGTACGAATTTAGGTTACATTCATTTTGGAGAAAAAAAAGAAAAAATCGACGATTTAGTTTTTTATGATTTTAAAGGCTTTAAATATCGACCAGATAAAGAAACCGCCCAAAAATATTTTCAGTCAAAAACTTATGCTTGGAATTTAGGTTATTTTGTGACCACTCCTTCTTTTCTTTATAAACAATTTGCTCAACTTGCCCCAAATATCTATAAAAATACCGAAAAAATTTTGGCTTATTATGGGAAAAAAGATTATTTTTTAGTTTTGGAAAAAGAGTATGGTAAAGTAGAAAGTATTAATTTTGACAATGCCATTTTGGAAAATTTAGACAAAGATAAAGCGCTAGTTGTCATTGAGGATATTGGTTGGAGTGATATTGGAGCGTGGGAGTCGTTAAAAGAGGCTTTGGAGAATCATCCTTATGAAAATATTATTCGGGGAAAGGTTTATTTAGATCACGTAAGAGACAGTCTTATTTATAATTATGAAAAAGAAAAATTAATTGTTGGGATTGATTTAGATGAATTAGTGGTAGTTAATACGAAAGATGTTTTGTTGATTAGTAAAAAATCTTCGGTAGCTAAGGTTAAAAACATCGTTGAGAATTTTGAAGGAACAGAACATGAACATCTTACTTAAACCTTTTTATGGGCAAACTTATAAAAAATTTTTAAAGCGATTTTTAGATATTGTTCTTTCTTTGATATTGATAATTTTATTTTTACCTTTAGCCTTAGTCATTGCTATTTTAATAAAACTTGATTCTTCCGGTCCAATTTTTGCTGATGTTCCAGAAAGAGTCGGTGAAAATGGTAGAAAATTTAAAATGTATAAGTTCCGCTCCATGATCGTTAATGCTCATTACCTTCTTCGAACGGATAAACGTTTTAAAAAACTTTATGAAGAGTACAAACGGGAAAATTATAAATTAAAAGATGATCCAAGAGTGACAAAAATTGGACGACTTATTCGCAAACACTCTTTAGATGAAATCCCTCAGCTTTTTAATGTTTTAAAAGGAGAGATGAGTTTGGTTGGGCCAAGAGCTTATTATCCAGATGAACTTTCTTATCAACAAAAAATATTTCCTCATACCAAATCTCTTTTCAAAAAAGTTTTATCAGTAAAACCGGGAATTTCCGGTCTTTGGCAAGTTTCTGGAAGATCTGATCTTGATTTTGAAAAACGAATCGCCCTTGACGCGTCGTATGTTGATAATTTATCATTAGTTAATGATCTTAAGATTATTTTAAAAACTCCTTGGGTAATGATTACTGGAAAAGGAGCGGTGTAAAAAAATTAAAAATTAAAGTTATTAAAAATATGAGAAAAAAAAGCAAAGTATTGTTAGCATCAGTCTTATTGATTATTTCTTTTATCGCTTTTTGTTATTTTTCTGTTTATCGGCCAATTGCTGCGATAAACAAAAAATCAAAAACTTTGATTGCCTCGGCAAAACAGTTAAAAGAAACTTTTTCTAAAAATGATATCACTCTTTTAAAAACCAAGATGACTGATTTTTCAGCCCAGTACCAAGATTTTCAAAAAACCGCTCAATCAATTTATTGGTTAAGTTTTGTTCCCTATGTTTCTGATTTTAAAAATGGGGTTGAGGCAGGAGAATATATCATCAAAGCTGGAATTGAAAGTGTTAAGGCGATTGAGCCTTATGCTGATTTAATTGGTTTTAAAAAGGGGGAGAGTTCTTTTGTTGATAAATCAGCTGAAGAAAGACTTCATACCGCAGTATTAACTCTTGATAAATTGGTTGAAAAAGTTGATCCAATTGCCAAAGATATTGATCTTGCCAATGAAAAACTTTCAAAAATAAATCCCAATCGTTATCCAAAAAAAATTGGTAACTTAGTAATTCGTGAGAGATTAACAGAATTGATTGATCAGTTTACTGGTTTAAGTTCCCTTTTTGTTGATGCTAAGCCTTTGATAAAAAAACTACCAGAGATTTTAGGAAGCAAAAAGGAAAAAACCTACTTAATTCTTTATCAAAATGATAAAGAGCGAAGAGCAACCGGTGGTTTTTTGACATTTTATGCTGTTTTTAAAATCAAAGATGGAAAGATGAGTATTGTCTCATCTGATGATATTTATTCTTTAGATAGTTCAATCGCTTCTCATCCAAAAGCACCACCTGAGATTTTGACTTATCACAAAGGGGTTAATCTTTTTTATATCCGTGATAGTAATTTGTCCCCTGATTTTAAAGAATCAGTCAAACTTTTTGAGAGTCTTTATCAAAAAAGTAGCTTGCGGGTAAAATATGATGGGATTATTGCGATGGATTCAAAGGTTTTGGTTGACTTACTTAAGATTTTTGGCAATATTTATGTTTCTGGGATAAAGTTTTCGGCTGATATCGATAAAAGATGTGACTGCCCATCAGTAATTTATACTCTTTTTGACATTGTTGATCGACCGGTTGGTTATATTAAAGAAAATCGAAAAGGAATTTTGGGTGAACTAATGTATGTTCTTTTTCAAACCGCTCTTCGTTCTTCACCGTCAAAATACTGGGGAAAGTTAACTGAAGTGATGCTTGATGATTTACAAAAAAAACATATTCTTTTGTATTTTGTTGACGATGAAATACAAAAAGCTGTTGAACAAGTTAATTTTGCCGGGAGGATTAAAGATAGTAAGAATAATGACTATTTACATATCAACAATGTTAATTTTGCTGGTGCTAAATCAAATATGTTTGTTTCTGAAGAGATTCAGTCAGTGACAAAAGGTAGAGAAAGAGAGATAACGGTTAATTATAAAAATCCATATCCTCACTCTGACTGTAATTTAGAGCGCGGCGGTTTGTGTCTTAATGCTACTTTAAGAAACTGGGTAAGAGTTTATGTTCCTCGAGGTTCAAAATTAGTTGAGTTTCAAGGATCGTTAAAAAAAGTTCAGGTTTATGATGACTTAGGAAAAACTGTTTTTGAAGGATATTTAGAAGTACCAACACAAGGAAAAGCAAAAATTAAAGTAAAATATACCTTACCATCAAATATTTCCACGAACACAATTTTAGTTCAAAAACAGCCGGGGGTTGAGAATCAGACTTTAACGGTTTTTATTGATAATAAAAAAGTATATGATGGAGTTTTAGATACTGATAAGGAGATTAATAAATATTAAAAAAAGCGAATCGAGTTATTAAAATTGATTATGAGACAGATGTTTAAGACTGAAGCTTTAATTCTTAATAAAAAACCACTCCTTGAAAAAAACATTTTATTAACTTTTTTTACTAAGGATTTAGGAAAGATTAAAGTTTTTGCTTTTGGGGCAAAAAAAATCACCAGTCGTCGTCTTTCTTATTTTGAAAATGGTAACTTTTTAAAAATTATTTTGGAAAAAAAGAATGACCGTTTTTATTTAAAAGAAGTCAGCCTAATTTCTGGCTTTTTATCAATCAAAGAAGACAAAAAAAAATGGCCGGCCTTTTATCTTTATTTTTATATTTTGGAAAAAATTTTGCCAGAAAATCTAAGAGATGAAAAAAACTATCAATTAACTTTAAATTTTTTGGTTAATTTATCAAAAAGGCAATTTAACTTAGATGATTTAAATTTTTATCTAAATTTTCTTCTTAAAAATTTAGGTTATTTAAATCAAAGCCAATCGTTTAAAGAAAATATTACCACTATTGAGAATATTATTGATGAAAAATTGCCAAAATTTACGTTATAATAGATTTATTTATGGAAAAAATTATTGCTTTGGCTAAAAGACGGGGGTTTATTTATCCTTCATCAGAGATTTATGGCGGTATTGCTGGTTTTTGGGATTATGGTCCTTTGGGAGTGGAACTTAAAAATAATCTTAAAAAAATTTGGTGGAAAAATATGGTTTATGAAAGAGATGATGTTGTGGGGATTGATGCTTCAATTATTATGAATCCTGTGGTTTGGGAAAGGTCGGGTCATGTTTCTTCTTTTGCTGATCTTTTGGTTGAGTGTAAAAACTGCCATCATCGATTTCGGGCCGATAAAATTATTAATAATGTTTGCCCCGATTGTGGTCAAAAAGATAACTTTACCGAACCGAAAAAATTTAATATTTTAACTGAAGTTTATTTGGGAGTAACTGAGCCAAAACAAAAAGCCTACCTTCGAGGTGAGATTACCCAAGGTGTTTTTGTTAATTTCAAAAATATTGTTGATTCCTCAAGAATAAAAATTCCTTTTGGTATTACTCAAATTGGTAAGGCTTTTAGAAACGAAATTACTCCTGGTAACTTTACCTTTCGCTCCCGCGAGTTTGAACAGATGGAACTTGAGTTTTTTATTTATCCAGACGATAAAGAGGGTGATCAATGGTTTTCTTACTGGAAAGAAGAAAGGTTTAAGTGGTATGTTGATCTTGGCATTAAAGAAAAAAACTTGCGCTTTCGTGATCATGAACCCCACGAACGGGCTCATTATGCGCGTTTTGCTACTGATATTGAATATCAGGCACCTTTTGGTTGGAGTGAGTTTGAAGGAATTCATCATCGGGGTGATTGGGATCTTTCGCGCCATAATTTAACTTATAAAGACCCAAACACTAAAGAAGAATTTATTCCTTGGGTGATTGAAACCTCAGGTGGGGTTGATCGGGCGACTTTGTTTTTTCTAATTGATGCTTATTATGAAGAAGAAGAAGAAAGAGTTGTTTTACGACTTGATCCGCGTCTGGCACCCGTAAAAGTAGCGGTTTTTCCTCTTTTGGCCAATAAAGAAAATTTAGTGGAAAAAGCAAAAAAAGTTTATAATTTAATTAAAGGTGATTATCTTATTGCTTTTGATGATCGAGGCAATATTGGAAAAAGATATTTTTCTCAAGATGAGATTGGTACACCCTTTTGTGTGACCATTGATTTTCAGACTTTGGCTGATGAGACGGTGACTGTGCGAGAGCGGGATAGTAAAAAACAAGAGCGGGTATCAATTGATCGATTAAAAGACTATTTAAATCAAAAGTTATTAATTTGATTGAAAAGCTTATGATTTTGAAGAAAAAAAATTATCTTTTGGTAGTTTTTGTTGTTTTAGTTTTTTTGGGATTGACTTTTTTATTTTTAAATAATAAAAGCTTTTCGAAAAAAGAAGTTTTGTTAGGACCAACTTTACCCACCGAAGCCGTAATTCCAACCGTTGATTCCTCGGTTAAGGTTGAGTTTAAACCTTTGAAAAAAGGAGAAGTTGCCTTAACTATCAGTAACGAACCAAAAGGAACAGAAGCCATTGATTTTGAATTAAGTTATAAAACGCTAAATAATGATGTTTTAGAGGGAGGCGAAGGGGGGGCGGTTGAGCAAGGAGTGATTGGTAAATGTTTTAAAACGGAAAGATTTTGGCAATGTGGTGAAGAAAATACTTATGGAGGAAGAAAGATAGTTTTGGGTACTTGTTCTTCTGGTACTTGTCGTTATCATAATATTTTAGGACCAATAAAATTAAATTTAAAGTTTACCGGCAGTTATGGAGAAAAAATTTATGAAAAAGAATTTAAAATTTGATTTTTAAGAAAGGAGGGAGAAAAATTATGCCCAATCTTAAAACCGCCAAAAAAAATTTAAGAAAAACCAAAAAAAGAACCGCTTTAAATAAAAAATATAAAAATAAAATTGATTATTTAATAAGAAAAATTAAAAATGGAGTAAAAGAAGGAGCAAAAAACTTACAAGAATTACTAAAAAATCTTTACAAAGCAGTAGATAAAGCGGCTAAAGAAAAAGTTATTCATAAAAACAAAGCCAGTCGGATTAAATCAAAAATGGCCAAATTAATAAAAAATAAAAAATGAGTTTTCGGATTAACCTTTTAACCAAAAAAGAACTTTCGCTAGTTGATAAACTGGTTTATTTTTTTTTAAATTATTTGCGATATATTATTGTTATTACTCAATTGGTGATAATTTTTGTCTTTTTTTATCGGTTTCAACTTGATCAAAAAATTATCGATTTAAAAGAAGTAGTGGCTCAGAAAAAAGAAATTATTCAAGTAGTTTTACCCCTTCTTTCTGAAGCAGAAATCATTGAAAAAAAACAAGAAACAGCAAAATTGGTATTGGAGAGACAGGAGAAAATGCTTTCGATGTTTAAATATTTTGTCTCCATCTTTCCGCAGGGTTTAATCTTAAAAGAAATGAGACTTTCGGTTGATTCAATTGAGGTTTTAGGAGTCGCTTTTTTACCTGAGAATCTTCAAAATTTTATTAATTTAGTCAAAAAAGAAAAAAAATTTAAAAAAGTAAATTTAAAATCAATCAAAAAAAGTGAAACTGGTTATGAGTTTGAGTTAGAGTTTTCTCAATTTTTATGATTAAAAAAGATATTTTTTCTAAAAAAGTTCAAGATTATACTTTTTCCGTTTTATTTTTTTTGATCTTTTCTTTTTCGATATTTTTTATTATAAGACCGACCCTTACAACTTTGTTTTCGTTAAAAAAACAAGCAAAAGACTTGGAAGAAGTGGATCAATTCTATGATCAAAAAATTGTTATGATTGCTCAAGTGCAACAGTTTTTAGAGAATCATCGAGAAAAATTGCCGCTTTTGAAGGAAGCGATTCCTGATAAACCAAATTTAGCCAAAGTAATTGATGATTTGAATAAAGTTTCAAGTGAAAGTGGTTTTTTGTTTAAAAAAATAGATATGGGAGAAACAAGTTTAAAAGAAGCAAAAGAAAAAAAATATAATCAATTAGTGTTAAATATCGAGGGAGAGGTTGATTTTTCGAAAATCTCTAATTTTTTAGAAGAATTGTTAAAACAAAGGCGATTGAAGATGGTTGAGAAATTGATTATTACACAAAATAAAGAAAGCAGCCCCTCAGGTTTATTAAAAGTTGAAATGGAGATTAACGCTAGTTATTTATGATAAAAAAAGAATTTTTTTTAATATCATTGACGATATTTGTTTCAGTAATTGTTTGGATGATTGCTGATATTTATCATGCTTTTTATGAGAGAAAAATTACCATCCCCAAGTTACCTTCGATAAAAACCTATCATTTAGATGATAAAATTTTAAATATATTAGTGGAAAAACAACCTTAATCAATATGACTTATTATACTAATCTTTATTTAAAAAACAAACCAAAAGTTCCTTTTCCTTTGGCGATTTTAATTGTTTTTATTATCACTCTTTTTTTTGCCAATCTTTTTCATAAAAAGTCTCTTCCTTCCAAAGCAACAAAAAAGCTTTTGAAAAGATTAGAAATTACTAACCTCACTCCCAATCAAGCAACGATTGTTTGGGAAACTGAAGAAAAAACCACCGGTTTTATTTTATATGGGGAAAATGAAAAAAAACTAACATCGATTATTTTGGATGAGAGGGATACTGTCAATAACAAAAACAAGTTTTTTTTTCATTATGTTAATTTAAAAAATTTATCTCCGGGAAAAAAATATTTTTTTGTGATTGTTTCGGATAACCAAATGATTAAAAAATACGAGGATGAGCCTTTTAGTTTTTTTACTCCAAAACTTCAATTACCCAATAAAACGCCAACTTTAATTTACGGAAAAGTCCTTCAAGAAACCAATATTCCTTTGGTCAATGCCATCGTTTTTTTAAATGTTAAAGATTATTATTCTTTCTCTTCATTTACCAAAGAAACCGGTGAATGGTTAATTCCTTTAAATGTTTTGTATAGTCTAAAAGATTTAACCCCAAAAGTTCCTTCTTCTTCAGAAAAAGTCTTAATTGAAATTATTTCAGAGACTGGATTAAAGACCAAAGTTGAGGGAGAAATAAAAAAGCTTTCTCCTATTCCTCAGCCATTGTTTATTGGGAGGGATTATTCATTTATCTTTGAGGAGCAAGTTTTGGGAGCAACTGCTGAGAAAGAAATTAATAAAAAAGAAGAAATAAAAATTATCTATCCTGAAGAAAAGGCGGTGATTCCTGGTTTTACTCCTCTTATTAAAGGAAAAGCAATGCCAGGCAATGAGGTTTTAGTGAATCTTTTGCCAATGACGGGTAATAAAAACTATAGTGCTCGCCTCAAAACCGATAAATACGGTTTTTGGTCAATCAGGTTTTTAGAAAATTTACCTTTAGGAAGTTATCAGTTGATAGCAAGAACAAAAAGTAAAGATAATAAGGAGATTGAGGTTAAAAGAGAATTTCGTTTGGTGGGTAATCAAGCGATTTTTGGTCGGGTTTTGGGAGAAGCGACTCCTTCAGCAACTATAGTACCAAGTCCTACCCCCACTTCTCAAATATTGCCAACTCAAACTTTGCAGTCACCGACTCCTTCCCCGACAATTTTTTATTCTACACCTACTCCAACGCCGTTTGTTTCTGGCTCTAACAATGTTATTTTGTTTTCTTTTTTGGGAATTTTGGCGATTGGTTTGGGTTTGCGACTTTTCTTTGGTTTTTGATATTATTTTTTTATATGGAAGAAGTTATTAATTTTTTTTCTTCAGTAAATAAAATTTCCTTAGTGAGTTTTTTTATTACTTTAATTTTATTGGGCTATCAAATTTATCTTTTTAAAAAAGAAATAAAAAAGAAAAAGAATAAAATCAATCTTCCTGATTTTAAAGACAATTTTGATTTTGAGAAAGAAAAAAAACAAATTTTTTTAATCGAAAAAAAAGATGAAAAAAAAATTTCCTCTTTCTCATTCTTTTTTGGCAACAAATTTATTGTTTTTATTTTATTTTTGATATCTTTTTTTATTTTTATTTTTACCATGACAAAAAACAAAACACCCAACGAATTACCAGTTAATTCATCACTAACCAATGAAGAAAAAAAAATAATTTTAACCGGAAAAATAAAAATATATAATGAAAAATGGCAGGAACTTAATGATGAGGAACTAAAAAATTTAAAACCAGGAGAGAAGATTTTTATTGGGATTGAAAAAGTTGGTTTTTCCGATATTGATATGGCAAGAATTAAGGTTAATCAAGGTGCTTGGGATGAAGAATCGATTACCCAAAATTTTAATCAAGAAAAAAATGTTTTTTATAAAGAATATCAAGTGGCAACGGCGGATTCTTTTTTAAAAATTGAGGCCCAACTTCATTCAAAAAAAGAAGGCTGGTTGGGCGAGTAAAAATTAAAAAATGAAAAAAGAAAAGATTGTTACTTTAGGTTTAATTTTGATGATGATTTTTTTAATTGGGGCAATTTTTTATTTTAGTTATCTTTTAATGGAGGCACCAACTGAGGAAAAAACAACGTCAGCTGTTGCCCCAAAAAAAACAAAAGCTCAAGTGGCAACCAGTGAGAAATTTATTGCCTTAAATCAAAATAGTTCTTCTAATCCTTCACCAACCTCTTATTTACCAACACCAACTCCAACTCAAACACCAACTGACAATTTAGTCACCGAAGAAACACCCACACCAACGGAAATTATTTTAGCCAAAGCAGAAACACCCACCCCTTTGCCTTCCAATAATTATTATCCATCACCAACTGAGGTAACTACCCTTCCCACATCGGGTACAGTGCATTCAATTTTAATTCTTTTTGGGGTGGCGGCGTTTTTTATTTTTTATTCTTTAGTTTTTTAAAATTATTTTTTTAAATTTTTATGAGTCTTCTTTTTGAAAGTTTAAATGAAGCTCAAAAAAAAGCTGCTTTTTTTGTCGATGGCTCCTCTTTGATTTTGGCCGGGGCGGGTTCGGGAAAAACACGGGTTTTGATTGCTAAGGTAGTTTATTTGATTAAAGAAAAAAAAGTGCCTCCTTCTTCGATCATGATGGTTACTTTTACCAATAAGGCGGCTTTGGAAATGAAAGAAAGAATCGAAAAAGAATTGGGGGCTTATGTTAAATTGGGTTATATTGGGACTTTTCATTCTTTTGGAGCTTTGGTTTTGCGACGTTTTTGGAAAGAGGCGAATATCGCAAAAAACTTTTTAATTTATGATGAGGATGAACAGCTTAGTTTGATAAAAAATATTCTTAAAAAAGAAAAAATCGAAAAATTAACCCCTTCTTTTTTTGCCTACTATATTGGTTTAGCGAAAAACGAAATGATTACCCCGGAAGTTTTTTTGGAAAAATTTTCTTTTTATAAAAAAAATTTAGTAGCTCAAGTTTATTATCTTTATCAAAAAGAATTGGAAGAAAATAATGCTTTGGATTTTGATGATTTGCTTTTAAAAACGGTTTTCCTTTTTAAAAAAAATCCCTCTGTTTTAGACTTTTATCAAAAACAGTTAAATTATTTTCTTATTGATGAGTTTCAGGATACTAATTTTTTACAATATGAGTTAATAAAATCTTTGGCCAAAAAAGCAAAGCAGGTAACGGCGGTTGGTGATTTTTCCCAAAGTATTTATTCTTGGCGAGGAGCCAAGATGGAAAATTTGTTTCGATTTCAAAAAGATTTTTCAAAAGTCTCTCTTTTTTATTTAGAAAAAAACTACCGCTCCACCCAAAAGATTTTAGATTTTGCTTATCAAATTATCTCTCAAAATCAAAGTCATCCGATTTTAAAACTTTATACCGATAAAGATGGGGGGGAAGAGATTGAGATTTTTGAAGCAGAAAATGAGGAAGAAGAAGCAATTTTTGTGGCAAGAGAGATTTTAGAAATTGGAAAAAAACCGGAATTTTTTGGTGAAAATATTGCGGTTTTATATCGAGTCAATGCCCAATCAAGAATTTTGGAAGAGGTTTTTTTACATTTTGGGATTCCTTATATTCTTATTGGCGGCGTGCGCTTTTATGAGAGAAAAGAGATAAAAGATATTTTAGCTTTTCTTCGTTTGTTACTTTATCCCAATGATCAATTGGCACTTGAACGAGTAAAAAAATTAGGAAAAAAAAGATTTTCTGCCTTTAAAAATTTTTATGAAAGAATAAACTCTAATTTAGAAAATTATTCTACCAGTGAAATTATTGAGGAAATCTTGAAAGAAACTGATTATTTAAGTTTATATCAAAGTGAAAGCGAAGAAGATTTTTCAAGATTAGAAAATATTAACGAGTTAAAAACAGTTGCTTCTAATTTTCCTAATTTAATTGATTTTTTAGATCAAGTGGCGTTGGTTGAAGCCGAGTATTTTGAAGGTGAGAAAAAAGAAGATGGGAAAAATAAAGTAAGGCTGATGACTTTACATCAGGCTAAAGGTTTGGAGTTTGATTATGTATTTATTGTTGGGGTTGAGGAAGGGTTTCTTCCTCACAGTCGTAGTTTTGATAACTTTGAATCTTTGGAGGAAGAAAGGCGGTTGTTTTATGTGGGAATTACCCGGGCAAAAAAAAAGCTTTATATTTCCTTTGCTAAAAAAAGGTTTATTTTTGGCAGACGGTTTTATGCTTTAAAATCTCGCTTTTTGGAAAAATTTTTCAAAGATGATGAAGGTTATTCATGGTAAGATATAAAATATGAAAAAAATTAAATTTGAGGAAAAATATAGCAACAAAGAAATTGCCACTCTTCTTAGAAAAGTAGCCGCCGTTTATCTTTTAACGTCGGAAAATCGTTTTAAGATAATCGCTTATCAAAAAGCCGCCGACACGATTGAAAATTTATCCCGCAATCTTTTTGATCTTTGGCAGGAGGGAAAATTAAATGAAGTTGCGGGAATTGGGACCTCTTTGGCTTCTTACCTTGATGAATATTTTAAAGAAGGTTATTGTCTTCATTTTGATGAAGTTTTAAAAAAGATTCCTTCTTCAGTTTTTGTGTTGATGGAGATTCCCGGCATTGGCCCAAAAAAGGCTTTTACCCTGGTAAAAGCATTAAAACTTTTTGATGAAAAAACGGTTGTTTTAGATTTAAAAAAAGCCTGTCTTTCTGGAGAGGTAGCCAAAATCGAGGGCTTTGGAGAAAAATCCCAAAGTCAGATTTTAAAAGCAATTGAAATCTTTGAAAAAAGAAAAGAAAAACCTCCAAGAATGGTTTTACCTTATGCTTTTTCTTTGGCCAAAGAAATAATCGATTATTTAAAAGAAAATTCTTTAGTAAAAGAGGTAGAAGCTTTGGGTTCTTTGAGGCGTTTTGCCCCAACCATCGGTGATATTGATATTTTGGTAAAAACTAGCGATGAGAAAAAAGTAATTGATTATTTTACTCAATTTCCAAAAGCGAAAAAAGTAGATAATGCCGGTGAGAAAAAAGCCTCAATTATTGTCTTTTCGGATATAAGAATTGATCTTCGCGTTTGTGATGAAAAAAGTTATGGGGCGATGCTTCAGTATTTTACTGGCAGCAAAGCCCACAACATTAAACTTCGCGAATATGCCTTAAAAAAAGGCTATTCTCTTTCTGAGTATGGAATAAAAGATTTAAAAACCAAAAAGTTTTATCAGTTTGAAAAAGAAGAGGATTTTTATCAATTTTTGGGATTGGTCTATATTCCACCAGAACTGCGAGAGGGATTAAACGAAATTGAGTTGGCCAAAAACAAAAAAATTCCCAAACTTTTAACCCTTTCTCAAATCAAAGGTGATTTACATCTTCATTCTTCTTTTGACCTAAAACCGTCGCACGATTTGGGTGAGGCCTCTTTTTTTGAGATTGCTCAATTTGGAAAAAACTTGGGTTATTCTTATGTTGGTTTTTCTGATCATAATCCTAAGTTTGGGGGCGATTTAAGCGAAAAAGAAATTGTTGAGATTTTAAAAAAAAGAAAAAAATTGATTGAGGAATCTTTAAAAAGCTTCGACATTGGTTATTTTATTGGTTTGGAAGTTGATATTCTTCCTGATGGTGGGCTTTCTTTACCAAAAGAGGCGGTTTTTTATGTTGATTATCTTATTGCTTCAATTCACAGCGGTTTTTCTTATGAAAAGACAAAAATGACAAAACGGATTCTTAAAGCCTTAGATTTTCCAAAAGTGAAGATTTTAGGTCATCCAACGGGAAGACTTTTGGGAAAAAGAGAAGAGATTGATGTTTTTTGGGAAGAAGTTTTTGAAAAGGCAAAAAAGAAGAATATTGCTTTGGAAATTAATGCCTGGCCTTTACGTTTGGATTTGCCTGATATTTTAGTAAGACAAGCAAAAAATTTTGGCGTAAAATTTATTATCAATACCGATGCCCATTCATTAAAAGAGATGGAGGGGATGTTTTATGGCGTTTCGGTGGCAAGGCGGGGTTTTTTGGAAAAAGATGATGTTTTAAATACCCAAGAATTTGATAAACTAGAAGCGTGGTTGAAGAGTTAAAAATTGGATAAATTGGAATTAAAAGATACGAATAATGCGAATAAATATGCGAATGTCGCGAATTATGCGAATATGAAAAAAGATAAATAGAGATTTATAGAGATAAATAGAGATAAATGGAGATAAAGTAGAGATAAGTAGAGATTGATAGAGATTGAGAGATTGGGTTAATTTTAGATAGGGATATGCCATGGAATGTTTCTATAAATATCCC